>Ga0209671_1005875_pt1 | contig 12487 bp, 4 predicted proteins | sample WorMetHERISLAND2_2_FD_187401 | JGI IMG/M metagenome (GOLD analysis project Ga0209671, IMG submission 187401) | Marine gutless worms symbiont microbial communities from Max Planck institute for Marine Microbiology, Germany - Olavius geniculatus... | ecosystem: Host-associated > Annelida >...
TGTACGACTTCCTATTAGTGATTAATAGTAACCTAGGCCCTATCTCGCACCGTTACTGAGATACAGCGACTTATTGGCCAAAAATCGCAAATTTTGCCCACTCCCCTCTCATTTAGCGCCCTCGTTCGGGGTGACTCCCTTCGAATTTATGGAAAAGATTTACGGTTTCTAAGTCTTCCAAGCAGCAGATGGTGAAGATTTAATGATCCTAGCTTGCACCGTTTTTGATTGACCTACCCGTGTGACGGACAGACGGACAGACAGACAGAATTGCGATGGCTAAGACGCGCGAAAGCAGTAGCTGCTTTCGCCCATAAAAATGTACCGGTTATATTATATAGTTAGCGTAAGAAATTTAGCATGCGAATTGAACCTGCATAATGTATTTAGGCCTACGTTATGTATAGCCCCACCCAGATAGCCTACTATAACTATAATATTGCAAATAGGGACTATTAGGCTATAGGTCTTTGATTGGGCCTACTACAGCTACTTTCAATTTCATTTGGCCTTTAACCAGCTTATTTTTAGAGCTAATGCGGATTGTTGCAACAAGTTTTTGCAAGCTAAAAGCGCTGCATGCGCTTCGTATCGCCTTACGATTGTCAAAGCACTGAAGGGAAACTACACGGTGTTTCATAGAAAAGCACCCTTTTCGTTTCTTTCATAATTCAGTCAAATGATGATCAATTTGCACGAAATTTTTACCAGACGTAGCTGAAGAAATTCTAATTCAAACTATTTTGACAAAATATGGCTGTTAGTTAAATGTTCTTTGCTAATAGTGATGTAACAATGACGTTATAATGTGTCGTGTGTACAAGCTTGCCTGTCTCTGACTCAACTGGCACTGTCAATTTTTGCTATCCTGCTTCGATGGTGAACTGTATCTGGTTCACTGATGAAAAAATGTTTACCGTATCAGCACTAAGCAACATGGTAGCATGAAATCAGGCATCTCGCGATCCAAAAACTCAACCATTTTGCAAGCAGTATGTGCTGGTGCACTGTCTTGCTGGAAGATGTAAAAGTCAAGCTATCCCACAAGTGCGTGAAAGTGATCGTTTTGGGCATTTTCGTGTCTGCAATGGTAAAACTTTAACAGTGTGTCATCAGTGAGCCAGATGAAGTTCACAGTCAAAGCAGGGCAGGACTGGTATTCAGCAACATTACTGTCAACAGCGGTTGCAACAAGCAAGTTTGTACTCACGGCACATTATGACGTCAGCATTACATCACAACTAGCAAAGAATATTTTGTATTAGAATTTCTTAAGCTACATCTGGTAAACAAAGTTTTGTGCAAATTGGTGATCATTTGACTGAATTACGAAAGAAAGAAAAAGGGCGCCTTTTATAGAACACCGTGTACTATACAGTAAACTGTCCTATAATGTACTACTCTCGGTTTTTGTGTAATCATTTTCCGAGTTATGTTTGGGTTATCATGATGTTGATTCCCAAAGAGAGAACTTCTTCGGCAAGTTTCTGCTTTTCCCTGGCTTCTCGTCGTCCAGGCAGCAGAGCGCTGTTTTCTTCAAGCGTACACGAGTATAACAAGCGATCAAATATTATGTTGTTTGGTTCAGTGCCGACATAATATGCGACCGTCCACTTAGCTCACGTACTCATTGCACTATTCAATCCCAACTTGACCTTTTGGACTAAAAATTGTCACGTTGGTTATGGTACTCATGCCGTGAATAACGTTTGTATCATTTTTTTTTTGTTTTGGAGTTAGGAGTCCGTACAGAACATCCTAAACAGTGCACAGACAGATGGACAAGACGCCTAATGCGACCAGACCTAATAAATATAATATGTACGTGTATATGTGCCACTTTCTTGTAGCCGCTGGTAAGCACGTCGTAGCTGCGAGGGCGGACGACAGTGGAAGGAAAGAAGACATTGTTCGATTATTCGTCGTGTTGTTACATATGGACTGCAGTCAGACTGAAAGCAACCTCTCATCAGTTGTCGTTTAATGTAGCCGTCAACTTATTGTCTGTCATTTCGTCGTGTCTCCGTGTGCGAGGGCGTCTTCTCCCTTGATCCTCTGGAGCAAATTTCTCCATCCCTCCAACGCCTTCCTTCCTCCAGTGGCTTCTGTTCCTCGTAAATCTGAAATCGAAATCGGGCGCAACATCCCACCTCTTTCGGGCTCATGTTCTTCTCACTTTTGGACTCAAGTTCTCCTCCTTTTTGGGGCTTTCCCCCTTTCTATGGGGGAAGGTTTTTTAAGGGTGTTGATTGCCTAGTTAAAAGGGAGAGTTTTGATCTACACCCTTGACAAAACTCCCCCCATTTTTCGCTGGAAGCAAGCTGCGCCTATTAGGTATAGGCCTACTGATAGAAGCCACTGCTTTCCTTTTAATTACAGTGGTACAGCGCTTCCTACAGATTTTAAGTTTTACAGTACCAACTCCCTCGCGGATGGGCTAAAAAAACGTCCCGCCTACATTCATTACAGAGCATTTGCTCCCAGGTTTCTATGGCCTAGACGCCCCAGCTGTCATCGTGTTATCGGTCTGCTTTCTTCCAGACTCGTCTGCTGAGTAGCACCAGCGCTTTAGGTTCAGGGTTCCTACAGGTCTTTTGTACCAAAATTCCGGGCTGACTTTTCCAGTCGTGGAAGGACAATTTCCCTGACTTTATCGAAACAATAACCTATCGCACAATGGCCAGAAACGGTACACTATATCATAGGGTAATGAAACAGTATTAATGAAGCAATACACAAACGACAGAACTTTGCCCGGGTCAAGGGGCATAGCCCCGCTGAAACTGAAACCTTTCTAGCTTTAGTACGTTCAATGGAAGCCGCAAATTTGCCTGCTTTTTAATATCATTATCTGGAGACACAAAAAATCACAGAAGTCTGGAGTTTGCATGATCCAAGATCATTTTCCTTGACTTTTCAAAAATAATATTTTTTCTGACCTTTCCCAGACCACACAAATTCCCTGACTTTTTCCAGTTTTCCCTGACCTGTAGAAACCCTGTAGGTTAGCATGAATAACTATCGCAATTATTACACTGCGTCGCCCGTCTGACTGACTCCCTATTTAGATGACTTTACTTGACTGAAACTAAACAAAAATAAGTTCTTAATAAAACAAGGTTCTTTCATGCTAAACCTATAGCTACCATAGCTTGGAAATTTGAAATAGCACCTCATTTAATAAGGGTAAATTTTAGTTAGTCCCTAATTCCCCATGTGTGTATATTTATGCTAGTTGGTTTTAGGCAAGGAATTTCATTCAGCAAATTATATTTGTCAATAACCAACTGCAACCTTTTGTTGGCCATTTTGTAAACTGTTCTTTCTGTGTGACAGAGACAGAAAAAGTAGAAAAAGAAGTAATTAAGTGGCAATATATTAAGCTATATTTTATACTTTTGCTAAGGCTAGCAGCGTACGTATTTTTCCAGCTATTTTAACGTGTGTGTAGAATTGTTATGGCTGTATTTCATGTGCTTAAATGTGTTTGTGCCATCTGTGGCAGCTAATGTAACAACTTGATTACAACATTCTCAACTCCTCTCAACCTGCTTATCTACGTTCTCCGCTCAATTATCACACTCCCACACATTCTCTACATTCTGCCAACACCAATCTGCTGTTGGTTCCACGTGTCCCCACAACCTTTGCCTCCTGCGGTTTTAGCATTGCAGCCCCCAGTCTGGAACTCATTACCCACTAGCATTCGCAGTTCTGCCTATGCAGACACTTAAGGTCGCTTAATTAAAACTCACTATTTCCAGCAAACCCAGTGTTTGAATTGTGAAAAATTAGCTGGGGGTTGAACGTTTCGATGGTCAGAGCCCCACGAAAATTGTAATGTAAATCGTATGCATACAGTATATATCTGACCCTCCCCCAGTACATAATTTCGCAGTGTGCTAGAGGGTTGAGAAAACAATTGGGGGGTTCAACCCCCCAACCTCCCTCCCGGCAATTCAAACACTGAGCAGGCCTACTGCTCCCCCTAGCGGCTCAACCAAGTGCCTGATTCAGCCAGTTGATTCAGCCACTGGCTGACATTGTGCACTTTAAATATGCACTTACTTACTTACTAATCCCCATCAGCATAGTTGCAATCATAGCTGGGTGCACGGGCATTTATCCCCCTCGGAACAAGGTCCTCCCTCCGACTTTCCCCCTCTTCCTTGTCCCTTTCATTCTTCACCATTTTCCATAGCATTTCCTCTAAATTTAGCTAAAGGCTGGGAAAATGTTGTAAACTTGATCCTAGTCATCCAAAAAAACACCTTTGATTTGGTGATATTATGGATAAAAATGCATTTAAGTACATACTAGAGAAATGTGATATAAATAAACTCCCAAATAATTCCTCCATGGAATCCCCTATGCCCACTTTACGATGGAGCCTGTCAGAAATTCTGAAAAAACTAGCAAGGTTTATAATGGTGTAGACGTGTGGGTAATCTGAGCAATTAAACTGCATGAAGTCAGACATTTAGCCTGTCATGCAAGTAGCCATATACGGGCATAAGGCAGGTGGACAATGTCCCACCTTTTGGACTCAGAAAAGTTTTTTCGATGTTGGGGACATCCATGTTAGTCGATAAGTGTGCTAAGGTATATGAACTGGGTGACACGTGCAATTTCACTCGCATAGCATCCAGTGTTTGAACTTTGAACTGTTAATTCAGATTCCATTGTTATTTCTGGTCATTTTACAACTCCTGCATAACTGTAAATTAGCCTGTTCTGACGTTGACAGCCAAGCACATTTTTAAAATGAGCACATAAATGTAATCTGCCTCAAGAGTGTGCCATTGGCTGCCAGCAAAGCATGCGTGGGTGTAATTTTTGTGTATTGCATGTGTCCTGTCACTGAGTACAACTTGTCGTTACGATAGTTAACCAAAACTGATTGACAGTAGCAACTTGTTACGCGTGTTGGCATTTTTTCCGCATAAACCGAGTTAGTGTCCATGTATGCTGTATGAATTGTTCACGATTAGCATGCTTGGAGAGCCACTGACAGTTGTGAGATTAAGATGTACATGATTTAGCTGATGTCAGCTGTTATTATGTTAAACCGTCAGTGCATTGTGTTGAAGCTACAGATACATCTTAGTTTAATGCCAAATAGGCCTAGCTTTACTCTGCAGAGCCAATATAGTGCAACTTGTTTCAAAATCCTTCTCTTTGCCATAACAAAGAATGACAATTTGAATTCTGTCATCATGGGCTTTTCAAGCAATTCACAGGAGAGGCATTAAAACTGTCCATCCAGAGACTAAATTTATTATACCAATTCAATAATAGTCAATGACATAAGTTTACAAACTAGGTAAGGGTTATAGCAGCATGAATTAACAAGTAAAAAAAACAGGAAAAAATAACTTTAGGCCAAATATCTGCAACAATTTTCAAAAGTAAGCTTCATTTAATTTATGATTAAAAAATGATGCATGTACTTTTATGATTGATGCACTGAAGCAGTATAAACTAAATACCCAGCCTGAACATTTAATACCATGGTTCTTAAAACTATCACTTACAAATAATCGCCTAAAATATTTCAGAACAATAGGTAGGTCTAACTGCAATATATACCAAGTTGATTTTTACACAGGACTACGGTTTGATGCAATGCACAGAAAAAAACACATATGCACTAAGAATTCTTTTTTCTCGTCAAACAGTAACAGCAAATAATGACTGAACACAACACGATTTACAGTAAAAACTACCACAACATGGACTGACATATTGTACCTGTATCTGCATTAAAACTACTGGTTAAAACAAACAAACTGGAATATCAAAAAACATAACGGCCAATGACGTTACGTTATGAGCAGGTGCTACCATGCATGAGGGAGAAATGACGAGTCACGATGGTGCAGAGCTGCAAATGAGATCGGGTGTGGGAAATAGAAAGTCTCACACAGCTGCTATTATATTGATATAAATGGCACTGTCAGTTACCTCCAGCAACAACCAGCAAGCTCTGATAAAATGCTCGTCATAAATGAAAAATGATGTCGACGGTAATGTTAAAATATACCGCAAATGCAACGGCTAGGTAGATGCATCAACGACCGAATTTGGTCTCGACTTCAGAACAGAGAGAAAAAACAAACATGATAAACGCCGTAATAACCCAACCAAAAAACATGCCTACGCCGGCCCACAACCGTCCTGTAAGAAAGTAAAATTAGAACGATGTCACAATTGTGTAGTTACGCTACATCAGAACGAACAAACGAACGAACGGCATTCTAAAATCAACCTTGTCACTAGTACAAAACAACAGCAAGTAGTGGAGTGGAGTATGTTGGTGGATTAAGCAGCAGTCTGCTCAGCTTCAGCAGCAAGCCTCTGAACGTCTTCAACCGTCTTCTGAGTCACTTCCTGACACACAACAGCAGCAAACGTGCCGGTGGGTTATTATGCACCAGACCATCAGTGACAGACAGCTCACATTGTGCAGCAGGCCACTGATACACCAGGTGATTATGTACCACACACGACGACACGACAAGTAACACACCAATGCAGACAACAGCTAAGTTAGTAAGTAAACGAACATTTATAGCGCATCTAAAAATAAGCCGATCGAGCGTACTCTGCCGAAAGTCAGCACTCAGCAGACTCGGCACATTGGCTGAAAACTTGAGACTCGGGGTCAGTGATCTGTGACGTTAGTTTGTGAGAAAAACAAATAGAAACTAAGAAGGAAGAGACTTGGAAAGATTGAATTTTCAACCAACAAAGTGAAAAACAGCTGCCAACGTCAATACACGTTACCAAGCAGCAACAGTAACGACCATAGGGAGATCATAATTTATGCGTCACATATAACAAATTTCAGCCTCTCAAATCAATATCAAAACAGTTGTCTAAGTGATGTGTTGAATGCAAGTGTGGCACCAACATTTGGCCTGGTGAGGGATGCAGATCAGTGACAAGTATGTTATCTCATCATCTGAAAACCAGGTATCTGGGTACCTGTACACATTCAAATTTGCCGCTACAAACCGACATCCCCAACTAGTAACTTATACAAGTATTTAGCAAATAGTAAGTAAGTAAATCATATGCTTTCAATAGCAAAATCACTGCTAGATTACACAATGGCTGAAGACAAAAGTTAACTCTGCCATGGTTCCTACTACTCTGCAGAATTTGTTTTCCCCGACTTTCCAGGAGAAAATGAATCACTTTCCCTGACTAATTTGTTTATGCAAAATACCAATGTCAGTTTCAATCGCTTGCAATTGCACTAGAAACAAAGGTGGCTAAACAAATTGTAAAGTGGAGATACAGATAATCTGCGAGCGAAATAAACAGAAAATTTTTTTTTAACTGTTGTATGCAGTCTGTGTAAAACAGTTCAAACTTTTTTCTGCATCTGTTAACTTTTGCACCCTGGTACTTTGATTTTCCCCGACTTTCCCTGAGAATCTCATTTCCCCCTGCCTTTGGATTGTAAAATTCCCAGACTTTTCCCGATTTTCCCCTGACTGTAGGAACCATGCTCTGCAGAGCTTAGTAACTTTTAACTAATGAACTGACACGCACAATTTTACAGCCACAGCAGAATCTATCAGATGTATTGTATCTGTCACTGAAGAATAACTTACGTATGTATTTCTCACACAATGGTACTGTACTGAGTACTCTGTGACTAATTCACATTCACACAATTAACACTAAACTCCAGTCACTAGCTACATGAAAACATAAATTAATAACAAAATACTAACGAAACTCAAATCAGTCCACAGAAACAGCTATCGGGGTTCTTACAGGTTTTCTGTAGCAATTGTCCCTGACTTTTCCAGTCATGGAATGACAATTTTATTTCCCTGCCATTACTGAAACAACAAGAGGGTGCGGCCGTTGAGGGGCCGCCCGCTATGGGGCCGTCCTTGCAGCTGAGAAAGACAGACGGAGGGAACGGCCGTTGCCATGGTAACGAGGGCACCCGGGGCAAGGCGGCAAGAGATCCTTATGCCACCTGCCAAATAGCAAGTTGATCGGACAACAGGCAGCGAAGTTATGGGGATTTTTTGCAAACAACGCAATTAGCCGCCGTGACCTTAACCTCCGACCCCTTGACCTTGTAATTGGTCCAGGGGTGCTGGTGTCCCAGGGACCCTTCGTACCAAGTTTCGTATACGTAGGCCTTTTCGTTTTCCCTCTAGGTGGAGGCACGGGACGGACGAAGGGACAGACGGACGGACGGACGGATTGGATCGATACATGATGGGGCCTCCTTCTAGGAAGGACGGCCCCATAATAACCCTATTGCACAAATGTCATAAATGGTATGAAGTAATGAAACGGTATTAATAGAGCAATATGCAAATGACAGCTAGGCCCTGGTTGGGAGGTCAGGGAGACAGCCACCTGAAGCTGAAACAAGTCTAGATTTTGGACGTTCAATGGAAACCGCAAATTTGCCTGCTTTTTTAATATTTGGAGATGCAAAAAATCACAGTTACCTGCAGTCTGCATGATCCCAGAACATTTTCCCTGACTTTTCAAAAATAATATTTTCCTGGACCCTGACATTTCCCTGACAACACAAATTCCCTGACATTTTCCAGTTCTCCCTGACCTGTAGGAACCCTGAGCTATATGAGAAAAGGTACATTTTAGATACCGGTATCATACTTTTAAAGATTTTACACATGTTGTTCAAACACAATGTAGGGGGCTTAGTGTCATGAAACTTACTTAATACAAAGATTGTTTAACAATTACACAAGACAACTTACAGGTGCTTGTGCCTCCTTGGTTTCGGCTTCCTGGCCATTGGTGTCGCTGGCACCTTCACCGTTGGTCTCCTCGGACGGCTTTGCCTTCTTGGCTTCCTCTGCCCCATCCTCTACTGGCTCTGCATCTTCAGTCTTCCTCTGATGACATCAACGTAAACAACAATCGCTAGACTACCAAGCTCCGACTAACTGTTCTGCAGTCTCTGGCCTGCGTAGAGCTTTGCAACTGCCACGCTAACTCTGACTTTTTGAAACAACTGAAAATTAACACCCTGGTTACACCCAACTCTAGGGTTAGAACAATACTAATATCAGGGTATTAGGTATTGTCCAATATTTGCTAATACTGGGTTGTAATAGGTACTGGACAATACTTTTCTGGGCCGTGGTAACCAACACCATTACTATCCCATGAGTTCTGACTGCCCACTGGCCGCCCACCGACTGCTGTCTGGTAGTGATGATCAAATGTAACTGTTTTTTATTCCTGGTACAGCATGGCAACAGGCTGAGAGGCAATGGACAGAGCGAAAGGACACTGCACCCTTAAATGGTGGGCTGAGTGCAGGTGCTGGCAAAGCAGACCAAACAGATCCTAATGATTAGTTAACACCATTTGGCTAGCATGGTTAGCACAACGCACTTCACTTCTCATGTCTAAGTAGAAGTACAATAAACACAAGACTTGTCAACAGGCAAAGTTTTGTACGAGTGTCACCACATCTGGCTGCCATTAATTTATTACAAGCATATCATAGATCAACATTTTCAAAACTATACACATTAATAACAGCTGCTGTAATGTAGCCTTGTAGCTTCAGAGTGGCCGGAAGATCAATGGCCGAGCCTATCACAACGGACAGCATGAAAGCTAGAAAAATACGTAGTCATTTACAATGCTATATGTGTCCTAACCATCAGTCTGTGACAAGATGAAATAACAACCAGCTGCTGTCCTTATCAAATAATATTACACAATTAAATCTCACAATATTGGCTGCATCTTGCTGAACTACAGGAACACAGCAGCCATATCAAACTTCATGGCTCGAACAGAACTTTGCTCAGTTCCACAAGACGGGAAAAATAAAAATTTTACGATGAAGATTATCATTAAATTACAACTCAGTCTGCAGAGAAAGATAAAAATATCAGCTATGCTACCTTTCTGCTTGGTGACGGTTCCTCTGCATCGTCCTTCGTTTCTTCTGCTGCATAGCAAACATGCACACAATACACAATACAATTGGTGTCATAACTCCAAGTCTCCAATGCAGCATACATGTATGTCAGTCATGGAACAAGGTCATCAGAGCACAACTGTGTTACGCACACTACTTCCAGCCCATGACTGAGAAGATTCCAGAGAGGTCTAATAAAAAACACGAAAATATCACGTAATGTATAAAATGACATGCTGTACAAATTATTCCAGGGTTTCCACTCTTTTACTGACAAAGAAATTCATGACAATTCAGAATCCCCATGAAAAAATTTTCAGGACCTTTTCACAGCTCACAAATGTTTAAATACTACATCTGGCACTGCATTTTTAAAAGTAGGCGACTACGAGTAATCTGCAAGTGAAGCAAGCAGAAAAAATGATTCCCATTTGAGCCTATGAAAAATGTGTGATTTTCAAGGATATTTTTCCAGGACTTTCAAGAACCAGTGATTTTCCAGGACTTTTCAGGTCCTGGAATTTTCAACAAAAAATCTTGAGGCTAGAAAATGATGCCACTGACCTTGATAGGTTTTTAAAAAAAGTAAAGTCCTTCCCGAGCCTTAAGGCCCATAGGGTGGCGCTGATCTCCGTTTCCTAAGGCCCTTAGCCAGCAGTTTTTACACTGCGAGACCACAGATACGGGGCCAGCGTATTGCGCAGTGTGCCTGTTTACGTCCCAGCTGAAGACAGTACCAAATTATACTGCTTGGTGAGAGGCACGTGTGTGAACAACTTGCCTAAGGTCGTTACCCGGTAGCGTCCCGGTGCGGAGTCGAACCTGTGCCTCTGAGTTACCTCAGGATTACAAGTCCGGCACGTTACCATTAGACTACAGACAGGTTTCAGTTATATAATGCAATACGTCTGCTCTTTTTCAACACTCATGACAATTGTATTTTGTATTAGTGAGGCCCGTGGTAACTTAACAAATCAGTAGTTATTACTAGTTAACTGCTAAGCAGAATTTGTATTTCAACAACACCTGTGGACCAGAATTTTAAAAAATATCAAGTGCATGAAATTGAATGCATATAAATCACAATACATTATTACTCTCACCTAACTAAATAACAGATAGCTAAACATAGAGAGTACTGATTGGAATTAAAATTAAAGTTAACAGTTGACCACTTACCACTTTTATGGACTACGTGAGTGGATCAGCACTTTTTTCAGGGGGGGGGGTCAAACTGCCTAAGCCACTGGCAAATACAGCCCTGCCCCAAAACATAACATGTGTTCTGCAGTTGACGATTTCAATGTTACCTTTCTACTAGCTGCCCATATTGCTACTACTTATACTTGCAATACTTATAACTTATTACAAAACTATAAAAAGAACTCACCAGTAACAGCTTCGGCACTTTCGACTTTCTCTGTAGCCTCTGTTTCCTCGCTTGGTGTTTCTGTAATAACAAATTGACACAGAACCATTATGCAACAGCTGGTAACAAAAAAGCTGTAATTACGTGCCACATGTATTAACATATTGCAAAGCAGTGACGGTAATTTTTTTCAAAACCAACATACAAGTAATAATTATGTAATGTAGACCTAAACATTGCTGATATTTGTGACAAAAGTACCAGAAGGCTGATAGCCTATGTAGTACGTTATTTCAAGATGTGTGAAATGCTACATTCTCATGATTAGTCCTGCACTTGTGCACTGCCAGCCTAACTTCATCATCAGGAAACAACAATCGCTGGTTACACCATTACACAACCAATAAGTTTGGAATCAGTTTTCTTTGGGGCATGGAATTTTGAGTCAGTCAAAACATGGAATTTGCCCATTTCTACAAAATTTTGTGCTATTTGGTACAGGCCAGTGACTGATTACTTTTATTTTCCAATTTATATCCAAGATTGTAAAGCTTTTTGACAAAACGGCCAATCTTCTTAAATCGACTGACTTTGCGATACAGACGACAAAAACCAGCATCAGCAATGTCAGCTAAAATAAACCAGCTAGAAAAATTTGGAAAAATTTGATGCTGAAAACTGTGATCCCTAATTACAACAGAGAAACACAATGCACTAATTACCTTCTACTGGCTTTGTGAGCTTCTCCACTGCACCCTCACCTTCCACTCTGAAACAATGACATTAATAGCTGTTTAAACCGCAACTATAACAAAGTAGAAATTTGGGGCAAAACCCAACATGACTACGTGAGTCCACCCAGCGCCCTAAGTCTGACTCGGGGGAAAATTAGGGGAGTGATGTTCTCCTGGTAGCAAAGTCACATGGTCCAAACTCAAAAGCATTAGCATACACAGAACATGCAACGTCGACTTAGGGTGGGTCAGCATGCGCGTCCATAACTTTTTTTGTTTGTGGACCAAAGTTCACCAATTTTTTTGTTTAACTCAGGATGGATCCTGCTTGATAACTCTAGACTGCCTATCAATATCTCTATGCATTCCAGAGATATTTGGGGTCAAAGTCGAAAGTTGTCCTAATTTGACCTAATTTTGGACAGTTTTGCCGTCCAAAAT
>Ga0209671_1005876_pt1 | contig 12486 bp, 8 predicted proteins | sample WorMetHERISLAND2_2_FD_187401 | JGI IMG/M metagenome (GOLD analysis project Ga0209671, IMG submission 187401) | Marine gutless worms symbiont microbial communities from Max Planck institute for Marine Microbiology, Germany - Olavius geniculatus... | ecosystem: Host-associated > Annelida >...
TATGTTGTTTTATTAAGGGTCACTGTAAGTGCTAGCTACCTAGCCTTGTGTTTCCTGTGTGTCTGTTGCAACTACTATTGCGTGTCTTTTGGTTTCTACCAAATAAATAAATAAATGATGAAAAATAAATGAAGTTATCAAGCGTTAGATATCGTCGTGGACAAGTTCTTTATGGAATTACTTCTAACCACTAATATGAAAATAATCACACTTTCACAAAGTATGTTGATTTTTGCGCTACCCGCCAGCTTATTAACTGAAAAACGTAGGAGTGGATTTTATAAGGGTAAGTAGGTGTGCATTGTTTCAGTTTGAAACAGTTTAGTTAAGTTTTTTGTATGTTTTGTCACCGTTATAGACCATGGACTATGCATATAAATATTTACCTTCGCCAAAGAGGTTATGTTTTGCCGGTTTTTGTTTGTCTGTCTGTCTGTTTGTTTGTTAGCAAGATAACTCAAAAAGTTATGGACGGATCTTTCTGAAATTTTGAGGATGTGTCGGGCATGACATAAGCTACAAGTGATTAAATTTTGGGGGTGATCCAGCAGGAATCCTGGATTCTGGATCACTTTGAAATTTTCGTTACCATTGCGTTAAAGGGGGTATAAGGGAACCGCTGGCAAAGCGAATATGGTGACGCCACCTGGCAAATAGCTTTGCCTTGGCGGAGGTACCTGCGGGCTACGACTGCTTTCTAGTTGTTTTATTATTTCTGTGTTGCTGCTGTGTTTTAGCCGACCGTACTTAAGTAACGGTCGAGCAATTGGCACGGTTGTCGTCTGTCTGTCTGTCGTCCGTCTGTCTGTCGTCCGTCATGGATGTATTGTGGTTCAGCGTTAGGTCGTACAGAAAGACTTTAACACAAATACTTAGTCATTTGCCATAAATCATTAATAGGCAATGGCATACGCCCTGTCACAAGAGATGGAAATTATTGACCTTGGATGACCTTGAAGGTCACTAACAACCAGTGCGGTCAGCTGGGCTTTTTGTTCTGTGTTGTTTATTGCCTATCGTTATCGTTGAATTAAAGATTGCGGGTGGTCTGTCTGAGCAGGTTTCCGTGGAAGCGTCTGCCAGATCGGATGTGTTTCCGCGACGTGTGCACGAGGGACCGCGAGTGCTGTCGGCGCTTCAACCTGTGCGACCGGTCGGCGCGCGTCTGCGTCGACTGTTGGTACGGCTCGTCGTGCACGACCGAGCGCGACTGCTGTCTCAAGTACCCCTACTGCCAGCGAGACTGGCGCACCGACTCCGACGGTACGAGACACGTCATCGGCGGCACGTGCACCAACGAGCTGTAGCACATTACTCAGCGCCGTGGTAGACCAAGACCAGGTGTGTCAGCAGCAGCAGCCAGCCAGCCCTACCTGCACTATACCCAGCCTTCAGCCACTACAGAACACCGCAGCGCAGTGTGCCAGCAGATATCTTCTATACTGAGCGTTCGTCGTCAGCGTCAGCATCCATATCGATCTCAGATACTCGTTTTCTCTCTCCCCCTCTCTCTTCAGTTTTAGGCGTACAGTTACATTGAACGAAATAGATGAAGATGGCGAGTCTCTAGACAAGACACCACACTCTTGTCCATATCTTTGCGATCGATTTTCAACTTTTTTTCACTCGTAGATTCAGTGGAAAAATTGCAATGAAAAATTGTTACAGATCCTCCGTTCGCCAAAGGTGTCTTTTATGACACACGGTGTACGACCTCGGATGTCTAATTAACGATTCAGCAAGACAGAAATTAAGCCGGGTGACTGGCATTCTACGACTATAACTTAACTAATTCGTTAGCGTTTTTTCATGCGAAATTGTATAAACAATCCACAAACATGACAGTTGTTTATAGTTTCATTCAGGTACAGTCTCTGGACAGCTGACTTCAGAAATGCTACTTTTTCTTGCAAAGTTGATTAGCCACAATTTACAGTCTGTTGTTTCCGTCCTGCAACGAATGCACTGTTAAACATTTTTGTGCGCGACGTGTGCGCCGTGTCCTTAAAACTGTGCAAAATTGTTCTTATAAGAACTTGGTTAAATATCCACCAACTTTGATAATTTTTGGCACAAAGGTGGGAAAGTGTTTTGAGACACGGTGTAGTTTTTAGTTTGCTCTCTTCTACACCACATCGCCACTGTTCTTTAGCACGTTTTTTATAAAGCACATTTCATTAGATTTATGGATGTTATCCAACATCAGAATTTTAAAAAAAATTTCTGACAAACCAATAATTATGACTGTTGTCCAACTGGTTGCGGTTTGCTGCGTCTATGGTGCGTTGCATATATTGTTGTTGTTCTTGTTGTTGTTTGCGATCATAAAAAAATTAATGACGTTTAATCTCTGATTTTTTGGTACATGCCGTGTTAAAAAAACTGCTTGCTGCTAGTTGCCGCTAGTCATGGAAAACGGTTGGCGTAAATCACATAACGTAGGTTAAAACTGAGAGCTGCAACAGTGTGGCAGACTCTCAAAAAGTATATGTGGAATGAAAATCTTACAAAAAGTACACAATCAAATAACTTACCTTTATTAAATAAACAGTTACTCTGGCGTAAAATTACAATTGTGGCAAAAACAGTTGCGTTTTGTCTGCTTTTCGTGACTCTACTGCAGGCGGTGACGATCGCATCGTGTATTTACCATTATGCCGTGGCACCATTATGCCGTGGCTACAAACAACGATTTCATCGTCCGAGGTGTTGTCCCACGCTGCCAGTCTTCCGAGGTTAAAAACCTCGTCTGAGGAAATCGGTCGAAATGCGCATGCTCATTCTGCTCGATTCCTTCGAACGCGATTTATTTTTGCTCTCAGCCAAAAGATGCCCACCCGAACCTCGTCCGAGAAATTCGAACACAACTCAGACGAGAAAATCGGTCTGTGTAGCCACAGCTTTAGTAGCTTGACTATCTGCCGTCCAGTGATAGGCCGTTCTGGCGACGCTGACGTTCAAGGCGTCCTAAGGAGCTGGGACGGCCGGCGTACCGTACCGGGCCAATCTCTCACACTTACTTTTCAGTTCGTTAAGCTCACTGTCGTCATTTTCCAGTCCTGCATTTTCAGTCGCCCCTCTGGAATAGTTGTGACGCCCGCACTCTGTATTATAGTTGATGAGTTCACGCCACGACAACGCCGCGAGACCCATAAAACAATGAAATCCGGCTCCACGTTGTTAGCTGTGGCTTGCTCTGCTGTCAATTCCCATAGCTGTAATACGGTCGTCAAAACGTGTCACACCAACGAGTTAGTTTACCGTCCCTCGACGTCATTCGTCATCCTGCGTCGCTCATCGATTCGGCACCGCTCTTGCTGCTGCTGCTGCTGCTACTATAGCAACGGGAGACGGAAGACAGTTACAATATGACATTACTAGAAAACGAATGGTTTAGTAGGTACGTGGAAGTCAGTCTGCGGGTTGATCAGCTTCTGAAGGGTAGACAAAACACTAGGACGGAGCGTCCGATGACGAAGAATAGTTGTAGGTTTTCAGCTAGTTCGTGCATTATACAAAACCTACGCTGAAAACTGACAGGTAGGCTTACCCAGTTTAGCAGAAAACGCGTCCAAAACGAAAAACTAATAGGCCTATAGAAAAAAACAGTAATAGAATAAATACAGAAAAGAGTCGCAAACTCTGCAAATGTCGTTAGTGAGTGAGTGAGTAGGGTTTAACGTTCCACCCGATACATTATAGGTCATTTTGGGGATGACATTTTTAAGCAATGCACACATATAAACACATAAGTACGTAATAAAACATAAAATTTAACCTTAAGAAAAACCAGATAAGGAACACACGAAACACAAAATATCAATCCTCACCTAAAATTGTAAGAATTGATTATTATAAGTGTGCATAAGTAACAATAATTTATTTCTAATAATATCTCTTATTATCCTGTAAATAGTCATTAATTTCAAAATGCTGTCTATTGGAGGACAAAGGGGGAGGCAAAAGTCGTTACTAGTTTGTCATATTACTTCATAAATTTGGATGATGTCTTTGCGTCAAAGATGGTGAATGTTTTTTTCTTAATAAACAGATGAACTCCGCCGAAGATTTACTTCGTTCTTTTTATGTACCGTCATCCGGGCATCGCTTTAAGAAATTTCTGATAAACTTATGTTCACAGTGTAGCACGGTAGTGCGTAACACTGTTGTAAGGGCGTCTATCAAAGTGAATGGTAAACCCCAGATTTTGGACACCCATAGTCCCCATACCGGGGACGCTGAAATCGCGAGACCTGACATCGCGAGACTGGACAACGTGAGACCATGTAGCAAGGGTGGACATCGCGAGACCTGACATCGCCAGACCATGTAGATTAAGTACTAGATCAAACAGCGGTTGAACAGAGGGACTGAATAATCCTTGGCGGATTATTACTGCTGAGTAGAAATCAGAAAACTGTCCGTTGACAACTAAAATAACCGGCCGAGTAGGAATTCGAAAATGTTGGCTGTTGCGGCTAAAGTTGACTACAAACCGTCGCCTCCAGTTTCTGCATGCGGTTAGTCATTCAGTCGGCGCTCATACGGAATCTTTACAGCCAGCAGCAGCAGCGAGGACGAGGCCAGTCAGGCGCCCGTGCCAGCAGTGACGACTTCAACGGCGTCGGAATCGTTAGCTGCATCAACCTCTGACGACTGCTGCGAAGTGTGCCTCGTGGCGCCACGTGCTGGCTTCGCATTGGTGCCGTGCGGACATGCGCGCTTCTGTGAACCGTGTGCCATGCGTGTGTCAGATATGACTGCGGGATGCCCTGATGGTCGTTTTAGACGTACTGCATTATAGTAACATTAAATTGTATTTGACGCGATATTTACTGCTTCGTTAAACACGCTTCGCTAAACATAACACGCTTAGACGGTATACAGTAATACACAGATGACTAAGACAATTAAGACGAACTGATATCTACAGTTCGTATAACATTCACGGTAACAAAAAAAACTTAGTGAGCAGATACTCGAACATCGAAACAAGTCTCGCGATGTCCACCCTTGCTACATGGTCTCACGTTGTCCAGTCTCGCGATGTCAGTCCCCACAATTTTGATGGTCTCGCGATGTCAGGTCTCGCGTTTTCAGTCGCCCCCCATACCCCTGAATCAATCGACTTAAAATTTGACTTAGATGATTATGTCGGCGGTCTGACCCTACGTGCCAAAATGGCCTAGCAGGGTCGGCGGGGCAAAGGGGTAAAATATAATGTTCAAAAATGGTTTTTTTCTTTCTTTTTTATACTTTTTTGCCAAGCTCTGGAGAACACATTTTTTGGAGTATTGCCGCATTCTTTGCACTGGATGACGTGATTCATCTTTCATATTTTCCCTCTTTAATCCCCCCAAAACTGCAAATTTTTGGACCATTTTCGGACTGAAAAATTACAACTGAAAATGCTTAACAATGGAGATGCTCATCTACAAACTACCCTTAATCGTCATCGTAGCCCCACCAAAGTGGCATAGTGAATAGACAATGTGGACTCGGGAATTTCAAATATGCGGTTATTTTGAACCCCCTGCCTACAGGTCACGTGACACGGCGCATATGCAGTGAACTTCTGGCCTTTAACCATGGCAAATGCAAGTTTGAGGGTTCATATCTCCCTAATGATGCAAGTTAGACGCATGGATGGACCACCAATAGGAAACCACATATGCCGAGTCGAATGGTCACGTGGCCGATGACGTCACGTGACCCCAAACGGTCAAAGTCGTGACCCCATTATCTTTGAGGCGCTATATCTCCGTAACGGTGCAGATAGACGCATGGTCACAATAGACCACCTATAGGAAGTCACCCACCGCGAGTCAAATAGTCACGTGATTGGTTTAGGTCACATTATTGCTTTTAACTCACAAATTCACAATTAAATTTTTTAATAAAACAGCAAATATTAAATACAAAAAACTTACCAGTTTACATTATTGTGTAAGGGCGACAAAGTCACACATCCAAACAGCAGAAATCATTTTACTAGGACACAAAGTGATAGAACGACGAACTGGCTGCCCTTACAAACCATGTAACGTGACCCCATTTGAACTTTTCCACTCCAGCATTATCTCAATCAACAATCAACAATCATTATTAACTGCAAATTGAGTCGATAACATACTCCATACTTACCTAAAATCGAAAGCGAAACCACCGTAGAGTACTAATTACTCCTCACTTTCAGTAAGCAGCTCATAGATTTCGAGTAAGTAAAGTGTTTCAATCAAGGAACCGTTCCAATTCAGGCAACTCTTCCCTATTGGCTTACGAGATAATGCGGGGTGGAAAACGTTAAATGGGGTCACGTCACATGGTTTGTAAAAGCAGCCAGTTTGTCGTTCTATCACTTTGTGTCCTAGTAAAATGATTTCTGCTGTTTCGGATGTGTGACTTGGTCGCCCTTACACAGTAATGTAAACTTGTAAGTTTTTTATATTGAATTTGTTTGTAAAACTGCTGACCATTAATTTTTACTGCCACTGTTTTGTTTTCGAATAATTGCTACTTTTCAAAGTTGGTGTTGTAAATTATCAGTTGCCGTAACAAGTGGTCGTTTTCTGTTGCTGTCGCTGCTTGTTTTATTGCATTCTTTCTGCAGCTGCTATAGCACCAACTTAACGCGTTATTGCACTGGGAAATTTGCCGGAAATGTGAAATCCCTTTGTCAGTGAGTTGGAGACATAATGCAGTCAGCAAAGAGTGGTGGCCGACAATGCATGTTGCCAATGACATATCGACCCGTGTGTGTTGCTTGCTGTGAAGATAAAACAATAAAAGTCAAGCGTAGGCGGGCAGCTTAAATAGCTCTGTTCACCGGTACAGAACGCACGCCACAATGCGACTCAAGACATATAACCCCTACCATCTCACCGACGTATCAGCGTCAGTAGAGCCCAGCGTGTTTACACGATCCAGCAATCGTACAGCAATTAGCGTGTGTTTTGAATTCATTTGCTGGACGTTTGCTGGATCGTGTAAACACCCTATTACGTTACCGGTAGGCTGCTAAAAAGTTAATACAACATTGGTGAATGGTGATCGGTTGATTAACGCGTTGATTGTTTTACCGAACTTATCTGCGATCTTTTGGCTTTTTATGTCCATGATTTTTCTCCTTTTTTCTCTAAATCTTCGTCGCCTATGGGCTGCACGCAGCTCATTGCTCTTGATTGTTTTCGGTGATTATTCATCCGGCTAGAGTAGCCAGTATACAAGCGTGGGCAGACAGAGATTGTCCAGCCAGTGCGCGGCTAGGGAAATAAACGAATAGTATGAATAATAGAAGAGATAACCGAAACTGTAGCTGGCAAGATGCCTGACATTAAATAACGAATCGTCCTAGAAGTTCCAACTTCCTGCCCACGCAATTTTTTTAGATTCCGAATATAGACCGAGTCCGCGGCGCGGCTGCATGCCAACGATCGATCTGTTCTGTTCACAGAGTAGGAGGCTACGGTAGACATGGTGGACACCTGATGCATTCATTAATGACAGCTTCCGTGTGTCTATGCGGTAGGTCGGTCGGTCGTAAAGGCGCGACTTGCAGTAAAACAAACACGGTAGGCTAACTGTTGCAGTACATGTAGGCCATGCATGCAGTTCACGGATCGATTCGATCTATCGACGCCACACAAAACTTGCACCGCTAAATGACAATTATTCATTCATATCGTAGCAGGTAATTCGCCGATCGTTTCGAGATTAATTGTCTCGCGTATAGAACTGCATCGTCAAAAAACAATTTTTGTGCGTTGAGTCATTTTCAATTTTTAGTATTCAAGATTACAAATGTCAAATGTAAATTTATATAACGCATTGTCGTCAAAACCTCTAATGCGCTGAACAAAGTCTCCCTATATCGCATGATTGTAAAGACTCTGAACAAGCAGTTCACACACATTGCCTTCGCTAGGCCATCGATACACTACAGAAAAAACGCAAATATTTTGTAAATGTTCTTTTCAATTTTGCATGCAACCACCTTTTATCTTCAGATAAAGTTCAATCCGGTTAGAAAGTTTTAAAGCATTTTTGCAAATGTGTTAGACGTAGCTACAACAAGTAACAAGAACCTTAGCTGTCGCTATAGGAGAACCGATCGTACTGGTTGTCAGTGACCATGAAGGTTATACAAGGTCGATAATTTCCATTTTAGTTGAAAGGGCGTATGCCACTTCTTATTACTGATTAATAATAACCTTGGCCCTATCACCCACCGTTTCCGAGATATGGCCACTTATAGCTTGAAACTTTTCACTGAAAATTGCGGCCAAACCGCAGCAGATGGAAACATTGTTACTATTGACACCCTATAGGAAGTCATCATCGTCATCTTGATCAACAACCGTGGGTTCAACACCTGTTGGTGTCTGACGCCATTGTTACTATCGCTGCCCACCGCTGTCTATCTAGGGCAGCGTGGCTTAACTCCTGCAGGGTTGCCCCACACGGGAAGTCGCCAGCGCCATATCCGATGATACCACCAACAACCCCCTACGACTTACCGTTTAGACACAATATTGCCCGATTGGCATACCACAGTGCGCTATGACCCTTCAAGGTCATCCAGGGTCAATGATTTACATGTCATTTAAAAGCCAATATGCGAATTTCTATTGATGATCGATAGCAACCTAGGCTTTATCTCGCACCGTTTAGCCACAATAGATCCGTGAGAGACGACAACTCATACCAATAGCTCGACCGTTACCTAAGTACGGTAGGCTAAAAACACAGAAAACCTTTGCAAATTTTTTTCAAAATGTTTTGTATTTGCATGTATCCATTGTCTTACAGCAGTATGCCTAGACATATAATTTCACGTCGGTGAAAAGGCAGCGGGGCTTGCGTAGTGTGTCCAAAATGGGATAGACGCCCCTGGCCCAAGCAGACAGAATCATAGGCATTGGCGGCCTCTTCTAGCAAATACTCGATACGATACAACGGAAATAGCTTTTTGCACAATAACTTCAGATATCGTCTCTTACAACAGATGCCATGGCATGATCGCGAATAGCGGACAGCGATTCTGAGCGACCGACCGAGAGCCCAGCAGCAGTAGCCCACCCAGCATGATGAGTTGCTACGTCAATCGATGGCTGCGAGGTATAATGTAAAAGGCAAGGCGCCGTAATGACAGACGGACGGACATCATCATCACACCACACCGGCGGGCATGCGCGCTCTATGATTGCCCTACAATCTACAGTCGTAGATCGTAATACCGAGAAGCCAAGGTGCACTATAGGTCGTCGGTCGGTCGGCGGCCAATGCTCACGTACGCGCATTAAATAATAATGTTCATTTGTTTTGTCAGAATGCAGCAGCTAGCTGTAACGACACCCACGCGTACTGCATGGTCCGGCACGCGCGTGTATCGATCTCGCACGTCGGTGGCGTAGACAGGGATGGGGACAAAGGGCCTAGTTTTTCGGCAATCCCCCATACAAGACTTGCGCGTGATTTAAACTGTGCTGAATTCGCCAATATGGTCGGTTTATTCTCAGGAACATAATTAACATTGTTTCACCAGGTCTCATGTTTTAAAGCTATAATGCACCAAATTCAATTTTGTCCCGAGCCCGCTGGGAAAGCTCACAGTGCTTCCCCTGAATAGACTCTCTAGCTGGATTTTACGGGTCGTAGCTTTAAGTGGAGGGGGGTGAGAAAAAGGGGAAAAATGGAATGCAGGAAATGGGTAAGAAGTGCAGGGAAAAGAAGGGACAAAAGGATAAAGAAAGAGGAGGGGAAGGGAGACGAGAACCCTCGTCTCTAAATTATTGACATTTGTGGCTACGCCACTGCGCAGCTTGTGCGCCGGGGTACCATTGTTTCTAGTCACAGAGGCGCAGCGTACACATTTGGACCATCTTCCTACGTTCCCTTCAGCTTCCGGTGCGCTATCGATCTGTCGGGCAAGAAGAGCAGAGTGGATTTCGCCACAGTGTAACGTATAGGATATCGTGATCAGCAGAGACTTATCACGCAAAACTGCGCTCAGAATACACACGAGCAGACGTTTTCAACTTGTCTAGAAAATTATTTCGCCAAAACTCCGAACTGAGGTCCAAAATTTTAATGGCAACACAAAACAGTTTTAGTTTACTGCATATAAAGCAAATTACAAGAAACCCAGCTATCGTCCGAAACCCCGCCTCCGATTTCCAGTCACAAAGAGAAAACGATTTGTCAGCAGGGATGTGCACGAGATCTTCTGAGCCGAGACCGAGACGTTCAAAATTTTGTCCAAGACGAGACCGAGACGAAACGTTGCAGCTTCAGAAACGCTGGCCGAGACCTTGAAGCTCCCGAGACTCTCGAGAGTCTCGGTTCTCGGGAGCTTCAACGTATCGCCGAGACGTTTTTCGTGACGAATGTGAAACACATCGGCAATGAAAAAAATTATACTGATTAATTGACTCGTACCATGGTAAGCGATTTCTATTTGTAATGTTGTGGGTTTTTGCACTTTATTTTGACAATATCACTAAATAATTAACGGCTTGTACCATAAAGAATTACAATTGCAGTGCTGTAGACATGAGCCATCATGTTTATCACAATTTGCAAGCAACTGAAATTAGTAAACTACAGCTGATTATAGCCTTATACGTCGTCTACATTTGGCTGATAGTATTCATTCTGACATCATACACTTTATCTTCATTGCGACTAGGTCATATTATGACGAAAAAAGACTGACATGACATAATTCTGCTTTATGATAAATAAGTAAATGAAAGAGTAAAAGCACTGTAAACGAACATGTCAAAGCCACAAATGTCATGCTGGTTAGTATCGCTCTATCTGCAGCTACAGTATGCATGGCGCGTACCTGCTCAAAACGTCTCGACGAGACGCAATGGCCCAAGATCCGAGACGAGACCTATTGGGCCGAGATCGAGACATATTGCTACGAGACCGAGACGAGACGTTAGTACATCTCGAGACCGTCTCGAGACCGAGACGTATCGACCAAGACCACATCTCTATTTGTCAGAGGTGAGACAGTTCCATGCACGCTACGAGTAACGGAACGCTGCCTCGAAAGCTCCAATGAATGCTAGTATAACAGACATAGCACGTGGTCATTTCGCCAAGCGATATAAATAGCTACTGTTCCATGCGCGTGGTCATCATGGCCAGGTGATAAAACAGCTACAGAGTAAATGAACAAAGAAAATATTGGACGCAAGTTTCGGAAATATTTCTCACAAAATATCTCCTTGCTCGAGAAGACACGCTACAGACTATACAGTTCCTGTTGCAGTACTGACTTCCAAGGTCATTTAAGTTGAATGACTTTCATGTGATTTGAAAGCCAATATGCGACTTCCTATTAGGGATCAATAGCAACTTAGGCCGTATCTCTCACCGTTTCCGAGATATGGCCACCTATAGCTTAAAACTTTCCACTAAAATTGCGGCCAAACCGCTGCAGATGGAGACGTGGTTTTTATTGACAGACTATAGGAAGTTACTACCGCTCTATCCGCTGGTACCATCGCAAACCCCCTACGACAAATAACCACAATACCACACGATTGGCATTGCATAGTGCGTTATGACTCTTCAAGGTCATCCAAAGTCAATAATTTATTTATCATTAAAAAGCCAATATATGACTTTCTATTAGTGATCAAGAGCAACTTAGGCCCTATCTTGCACCGTTTCGCCACAATACATCCGTGACAGACGGACAGACAGACGGACTGACGACAACTCATGCCAATAGTTCGACCGTTACTTAAGTACATTCGGCTGAAAAGTAAATATACGAGAGTGTACATTGTGGGGCTAGGGAGTATAGGGTTAGAAATATGATTAGGCGCCTTTGTTATTATCTTAGGAGGATATTTTACAGCGCCATGTTGTCTTTATTATTGCGGTTAGCTATAGCCAACCATATACACGGTGTTTCATAAAAGGACCCTTTTTTGTTTTTTCATAATTTGTTCAAATGATGATCAACTTATACCAAATTTTTAGCAGTTGTAGCTAAAGAAATACTAATTCAAAATGTTTAAACAAAATATGGCAATTAATTAAATGTTCTTTGCTAGTCGTGACGTAACGCTGACGTCATAATGTGTCCTGAGAACAAGCTTGCTTGTCTCAACTGGTGCTGCCAGTTGCTACCCTGCTTCGACGGTGAACTTTATCTGGTTCGCTAATGAAAAATATTTATCGCGTCAGCACTGAGCAACATGGGGACATGAAATCAGGCATCTCGTGATCCAAAAATGCAACCATTTTGCAAGCTTGGTGTGCTAGTGCACTGTCTTGCTCGAACATGTGAAAGTCCAGCTATTCCCACAGACACGTAAATGCGATTGCTTTGCACGTTTTTTGTGGCTGCAACTGTAAAACGTTAAAAATTTGTCATCAACGAACCAGATTTTTTTACCATCGGAGCAGGGTAGCAACTGACAGCACCAGTTGAGACTAGCTAGTTCGTACTCGTGACATATTATG
>Ga0209671_1005877_pt1 | contig 12485 bp, 7 predicted proteins | sample WorMetHERISLAND2_2_FD_187401 | JGI IMG/M metagenome (GOLD analysis project Ga0209671, IMG submission 187401) | Marine gutless worms symbiont microbial communities from Max Planck institute for Marine Microbiology, Germany - Olavius geniculatus... | ecosystem: Host-associated > Annelida >...
CATGGAGACAATTCGATCACCGCAGCGTGACGTAATATCGCCATCACCGCGTACTAACAATAACGTCATCCGCTCCCCACTGCCGGTTGCTGTGACCGCACAAGATGGCGGCGCCGGAAGCAGCGAGGTTCGACGTCGGTTTCCTAAGATGGGTCGGTCGTGTCTGCTGGAGTCGCTGCGACAGCGAGGCGACTCGCTGGACGCTGGGTCAGTGACGCCGCGCGTAATACGACCTCACTTTCAGGCGAGCTTGTCGGCGGAAGACGCGGCGAGGCCGACGTCAAGCGGCTGCTGCGCATGCGTGTCAAACGTGCACCACTCAGCAGTGACGTCATGGACACGTGATCTATCGCACCTGCCAGTCTTACTGCGTGACACTACCGTCTGAACCACTGACTGAAACATGAACGCGTCGACAGATCGGCTGTGAACTCAAGTTTATCAGATCTACTTGCGCGCGGAGAATTTTATTGGCTGACTTTTTGCGTCTTATGCACACGCATATTTTGACGAAATGATTTCAACTGTTTTCAAGTAATTGTCCGACCATGCTTACTTACCATACAGTGAGATGTAATCACACGTGAAACAGGCTTTTGGCCGTTGATTATTTTATGTCATGTCATTCTGGTGTATAAAATCATGAACTCATAGGTCTAGACAGAGACAGGCAAAATCAGTTAGCGTGTACGTTGAAAAGTTCAGTTTACGTAGAAATCATTCGCCTTTCGCTAATGTCGCATAGGCCTATATATCCGTCAAATTATAACACAAATTAAGGCCAATATACTGCGACGCATTTCTAAAAAAATTTGTCAGTTTTGCAATATTATATGATTTTGACCATAAAATATCTTTTAGTTTTAGTATACTTTGAATAATTCGGAGAAGCAAATTAGGCCTACCTTCGTTGCGTGCTGGGCGATCATGTCTTGTTTATTTTCGTACTCGCTTAACTTTATATACGTGCAGTGGTGGATACAAGTGGGGGAGGCTGGGGCGGCCGCCCCCCTATTGACTGGATGAATCTCAAAAATGGTAAAAATTTTGCACAAAAATGCATCATTTTTGTTTAAAATTTCAAAATTTTTCTGGGGACGACCCGCCCCCTATTCCCAAGTTCTGGATCTGCCGCTGTATACGTGTACAATTTTTTGCAAATGTTTTATGTTGCAAACACTTTATTATAATAACTGATTACAAAAAAATCACGTTATGATTATTAAAAAGCAAGCCACATAAAATTTCTGTGGTAACTTCGCCAGACTTTGAGTTGTGCGCCCTCCACTGGTCAATGACGCCGATTGACGCGCTGTCGGTCTACGATGCTGCATCAAAACATGAAACGCTCGACAGGTGACGGCACAAAATATCGCAGTCAAGTCAGATAAAGTCACCAGCACTGAGAAAAAATAAGGTAAAAGTAAGTCCATTGAACAAAAATACGTCCACATAATGAGTAATGGCACGGATACGAAATTAATATTTGACGTTGCGTATACCTTAGGGCTATAGTTAACAAAAAAAAGTTTACGTAGGTCTAAAGTTGAAGATTCAAATTTCACGTAATTTGGCAACAGATTTGAGGTTAGATGGTGGCGACTGCTTCTTTTTCTTCCCTTGTTCATCACTGAAAGCAAAAATGAATAAAATGATTAAAATCGGACCAAATTTGCCGAAGTTGCCATACAAATCAATGCAGAACAGGCGACGGCACAAAATAGGCCTATCATTTGTATGAGTATTGTCATTCGCCAGGCGGGGCCACTCGACGGCGTCTTCTTATTTCCTGGAGGCTGGAGGTTTATGCTACAAGAAATCTGAGCTAATACTCATGAGACGCGCGAGAGCCTATAGCAGTTCCAGTTTGCAGGTAATCTTGGACTATCTCCATCCATTTCGTCGATATTCACTCTTTTGCCGCCAAAATCGCCAAAAATCACTAAAACCCCTATTTTTAGGGCTAAAGGTCAATCAAGGTCATCAATGTTGACAATCCTAAGAAGCCGTTGCCGGTGCTTGTTATGTTAAGCAGCATGTCTGTGCCTATCAACCAACAGCAAGCCAACAGCAGATAAATTTTAACCACGTTTTAGAGGGGTACCCCTCTTTGACACCCACGTGCGCAGGCCACGTAGAGGGACCGGACTTGGATTGCTAAAATCTACATTCAATGCTGAAAATTTCCTACGCAGATTGTCTTGGTCTATCTCCAGCCATTTCGGCGCAATTTACTTTTGAAATGCGGGTCGCAGCCTGAAATTGAGAAAAAGTCAATAAAACCCCCTATTTTGGAGGTTCAAGGTCATTCAAGGTCATCGATCTTGATATTCCTAAGAAGCTCGTTGCCAGTGCTTGTTATGATAAGCAGCATGTCTGTGCCTATATGCAACCATTTACACGCTAAACGAGCCAATACCTGTGAAATATCATCTTTTAAGAGGGGTGCCCCTCTTTCGCCCTCTCGTTCGTGGGGACCCCCTTTACCCAGTGGCATGAAATTTTGTCGCAAAATACTAGAGAATTTAGGCTATCATGCGGTAAAAACCCGAAGTCTCTATCACGGTACCGGGTCGTGACAGACGAACAGACGGACAGACAGAATTACAATAGCTAATACGCGCTATAGCTAGCTATGCTAGCTCTCGCGCGTAAAAACTGCAGAATCAGGTCACACACTCACGCCAAATTGATCTGCTCTTTTTTCCTCCAACAGGATGATATACAGCTGTACTCTTCTACGCAGGCGGGGCTACTCTATAGGCCTAGAAGCGCTTTTTTAGGCAATTTCTATGACAAACACAATCAATCAGATTGATATTAATTGACGTCGTCGCTGTAGCGTACGTGTTTGAGTACATGACCGAACATTAATTATACTTCAAGGATATCAGCCAGGGTTCGCAATTGTGCGAGGTGTAGGTCTACCTACTGACTATAGCCGCAATACGTATCATATAGGCCTATAGTATCTTTACTGATACGCCTGCACGAGTTATCCGGTCAAAACATGCTGGCCATGCGCTGCGTTATCAGCGATGGCATAAATATAGACGCCATGCAGAATGCAGGTGAAGAAGAAAGATTAGCCTATGTGAACACGGAAGATTGCTTGACGACCGATGCTGCAGAGTGATAAGTTACGGCACCTCACGGATGCGGATGCGGATGCATGCGCTATCAGCCTCTGAAGTCGATCAGATCGAACCGTATCAGATTGCAAAGGTTATGTCTTGCACTGGCACCACGGTATTAATGCCACCCATGCATTGCATGCCGTTTCTAAGAACCATATTTCGACGTGAGGCTCTGGCCTGCCTTCAGTAGAGGATGCCTCACTACAAAGAAAATTTTTTTTCTCGCAATTTTCGGTCTATGTTTTTAGTTTTTGTTTTCTATACTCTGTGTCTAAAACATCCATTTTCAACTGTAACTTGAAAACCAATTATCACATTTTGATAATTTTTGGCAAGAATATTCCTGACACAACTTGCCATCAAATGACGATTCAGTTTTCCACCTCACGCAACGTTTGTTTCTGCACTACCTGGGGAAAACATAACCAGCGTAATATCACTTTTTTATCCAATGCAATATGATTGCTTAATTAACATAACGTGTAAAAACACATTTTTTCACATTTTTGACACTATGGCTGACATTTCATCCAGTTTTCCATTTTTCAACTGCCTGTAGTAAAATTGCTTGAAGTGTTGGCCCACTATGCGAACACAGGCAAGGAGACGCTTTCTCCATTCATTGACAGCAGTATCGACAAAGTTCTGCTCCAGACCAATCCATGCTGTACCAGTCGCTCTTTGAGTACACAAACATTTCTAAACTTCATCTGGTAGATACACTGCTGCATGACAGTCAAACTTTGTAATAAACCGGCTGTTGGGGCCCACAGATTTGGATAGATGGAATTTATCGACGTTTTTTCATTCATTTTAACACCTGTTATGCTTGGTCTGCTTTCCCCAGGTAGTGCAAAAGCACACGTTGGGTGAGGCGGAAACTAAAACACTTTTAATAGCCAGATGTGTCAAAAATATTTTTGCCAAAATTATTAAAATCTGCTAATCTTACTTCAGGTTACGATTGATAATGTTGGGGATGTTTTTTCAGGTTTTCTGTTTATTTCAACACATATTTCGCGTGATCTGCTTTCCCTAGGTAGTGCGGAAGTATACATTGAGTGAGGTTGGAAATTAAATGGTCATTTGATGGCAAGTTGTGTCGGGAATAATCGTATCAAAAATTATCGAAATTTGACAATTGGTTTTTTATGTTACAGTCAAAAATGTCGGGGATGGTTTTTGGGACAGTGTTGTCATTTCATATCTAATACTATGTACAAACTGTCTTTAACGTCGCTGTTATTTGGAGATCTTATCACGTTTTGTTTCTGTTAATGCGAGCAAGCAGCAAAAAAGTTTTCTTTCTTTCCTTTTTCTTCTTTTCTTATCCAGCAAGTTTCTGAGAACGTCATCCAGTTTTCACGAACGCTGTTTATTTACAGCGATGCATGCAAGCTAATGATGCGATGACGTGGTCCGTCAGTCAGTCTGTCCGTCGCGTGTCGTTCATTGATCTGTGTCTGTTCTCATCAGAAGGTAGGCCTACAGTTTCATTGCATGAGCTGCGTACAGGTCTCCCATTTATACGACGATTGTTCATTAAGTCCACATTTCATATCTGAACGCATAGAACAGTGGGAGGCTCACTGCCCTGTCTGTGAGCAACCCGTGCGTCGGTGTTCAACGCCTAGCCTAATTCTGTTTGGTAATGGGGTGTTTACACGATCCAGCAAACGTCCAGCAAAATTCCAGCAAATGCAATGCTGGACGTTTGCTGGATCGTGTATAAAATTTTTGCGACAGTTTGTATAGCCGACCGTACTTAAAAAACAGTCTAGTTTATGGTACGGTTGTCGTCTGTCTGTCTGTCTGTCGTCGTCGTTGCTTGTAACGGATGTATTGTGGCTAAACAGTAAACCGTAATAAAAAATTTTTTACACAAGTAATTTGCCCTGTGTTTTAATCTAGGTATGCAAAATTTCACGGAGAAAAACATTTTCAAATTCGAGGTTAAATAGAATTAAAGGGGTATAGGAAAATGTGCGTTTTTCAACGGAAATCTGGCCATATCTCGGAAACGGTGTAAGATACGGCTAAGGTTACTATTAATCGCTAATAGGAAGTGGCATACACCTGTCGGTCGGATAAGATGGAAACCGTTGACCTTTAAGGTCACTGACAACCAGTACGGTCGGCTATCCTGGAGACAGCTGGGCTTCTTGTGTATTGCATGTTATCACGATTAAGCTGTAGCTTAGGCTAAAGGCTTGCGTGAATTCTTCCAACTATACACTGTGTCCCAGATTAATCTGTATACGGTATATTTCAATGATATTTTGGTAAATGTAAACGATTCGAATAATCACGACGACAAACAGTCATCAAACAGCATCTTATGTACGCGTATAGCGTCTAATAATGCATCATGATCACGCATGCAGCTCGATAGACATCAGTGGCTGAAATGTACGTCACAATCAGTAGCTGATAGTCTAATCCAACATGCGCAACCACAAAGATCAGAAAATAAGACAGTCTAAACTCATTGCTATATACAGTGGAAGTATAATATCACGCCCATTAAGCCTATATGGCCTATAAGTAATATGGCGATAAAACTATTTGACTGTGAGACAATTAACGAAAGGTATGCCAAGTAAATAATGAAGTATTGCTTAATTGCTTATGATCCATAATTTCTGCCAATAAATTTTCTGTCATGAAACATCTACGGTATGCTTATAGTCCACAGAGTCTTTGAAAAAAGCACGCTATACGCTACCTGCATCTGCGAAGAACATAATCAATACCGTTAGTCGATCTGTGTTTCCAAATGAGAAATCAGTCAGCAAAAACAGACAAGCCCTCATTAAGCTGGTGCACCTTTTAATTATTTTGCGCCGGTTTTTGGTAACATAGAACATTTTGCTCTATTTTGTCCATGCGCGTTGACAACACTCCCACCCAACTCTGTAATTGAAATCGGGGCCGATGTTGCGTAAGGCTGCAGAGAGAAAAACATAAATTAAACCTATAATATTTACGCCCGACTGTCTGCAGGCACGGCATTGTGTGTGCGTGCATTTGTTCAAAAAGTCGCCTTTGGCACAGCGCAGCAATTCAATTTAGTATCTACCTGGCATGCTTCCATAATTCATACATTCACGTAATTCACGTAGGGTCTACTCGCATACCAAGCGCCTGGATATGCGGCGTTTGGTCCATCTACTTGGAACGCTCTGCCGAACACTCTCAAACGCAGTTCACACTTTTACCTACTTTCAGACGTCATCTAAAACATTTTTACGCGCGAAAGCAGCTATGCTTTCAGCGCGTCTTAGCCATCGCAATTCTGTCCGTCCGTCTGTCCGTCACACGGGTAGATCAGGCAAAAACGGTGCAAGCTAGGACCACCAAATCTTCACCTTCGGCTGCCCGGAAGACTCTAGTTTCAGGAACCGTAAAGCTTTTCCATAAATTCGAAGGGGGTCACCCCGAATGAGGGCCCTAAATGAGAGGAGGTGGTCAAAATTTGCGATTTTCGGCCAATAACTCGCTGTATCTCAGTAAAGGGTAACGGTGCGAGATAAGGCCTAGATTACTATTAATCACTAATAGGAAATCGTATACTGGCTTTCGATTGGCGCCGAATTCAATGACCTTGGGTGATCTTGAACGCCAAAATAGGTATTTTTAAAAATGAATTTTCGGGCGATTTCGGGCTGCGACACAAAATCATTCACAAGGTGGTGCCACGGTACTGGCGTTGGTCGCGTGGCGTAGTTGGTAACGCGTTTCGGCTGCAACGAAGTTACTCTACGCCGGGCCCGGTTAGTACTGCGATGGGTGACTGCCTGCGGGCAGGAACTGCTATAGGCTTTCGCGCGTCCAGTAAGCATTAGCTCAAATTTCTTGTTACTTCTCGCATTACTAAAACACATTTAGCACATCGAGGGTGTTCGAGGTTGCTACAGTTAACGCGCTATATAAATTACTTACTTACTTACTTACCGCGGGGTTATACTGCAATTGTGTAACATGGTGTAATGGGTAATATTAGTGACTGGAACATCACAGAACGTCAAACGGCAATACATCACTCGTAAACAACCGGTTTTGTCATTCGCATTAATGTCGGTCATAGTTAATATTTAACTTCGAAAAAATCTCCTCCAAGTCCAAAATTGGGTCCAAAACTGCACTTGGCGAAAATTTTCAACCAAAAAATTTCGTCTGTATTAAATTTTCACATATGAACGGTTCTTCGTAGCCTCATAAAAATACTATACTATGTACAAAACAGCAGTATGTACACTTGTTGTAGTTGGACTGGTCGAAGTCAATAATTCCGGCGTTTAATTACATTGTAATAATAGTCGTTGTCGATAGTCGTACTAGCGTGAACGCTGTAAACCTGAAGGCTGCAGCAGGCCTATGTAATGAATTACTACTGTCGCGTGTGCCTCGTAGGCTTAGGCCGAATAGTCTCATTGTGTGGTTTCACCGTGTCACACACATCAAATGTTATTCAACGTTCGCTAATGGCTCAGAGTCAATAATAAGCACGGTTCGTGACTTTGGGCCTAACAAAATATATTTGCTGTAGGCTGCGTCTGTCATAGATAACCGATTTGCACGTCTTTTTGGGCGTATCTCAACGCCGTGGTTATATTTTTATTTATTTATTATCTCCGTCCAAGATCATCTGTCTGTTTGTCTGTTCGTCGACTGTTTTTTTTGCATGAATGTTAGCTGGATCACTCAAAAAATTACGAACAGATTTTGATGAAATTTCACACAAAAGTAGACAGTAATTTGGTCCGCCTTCAGTGAACAGCCCCGAGTGAGCCATTGTCGTCGACTGCGACAGGGCTAGGGACTGTTGTGACGTCACGCTGTGTGGCTTGGCTGCAGCAATCCAACGCCAGCACAAAGCGTTTGTATACTGTGCACCGTAGGCCTATAGTTGAACATTTGCATGTACCTGCCCCGTTGCCCATGCGTTCTCATTGAATGGCGCCCCGAGGCCGCAGACCGGCTAGCAACGCCAGTGCGTGTATACAATTGTCGGCGGTACGACGGACGGCGCCGGCGGCGGCGTTAAACCGACGTTTCAGATGATGTTGACTGCGCTGAGGAAACACGTTCAACTGTAAACCTCGCTGGACCACGAGAAGCTGCTAACAGCTCATGTGCACGACTTCCACCGTCCGTCTGTGTCTCTTGAGATGCTTGTCCAGTCTTGAATCAGCTTACAGACAGCCGCGTCGTGCTGGTAGAAACAGTTCCGGTAAACTACGGTAGCAGACCGCACACAGTGTCTGATTGAAAGTAGTATACGGTCGCTTGCGCGATGGGCTGCATATCGAGCAAGACCAAGGCCCCGGACCGGGAGCCGTACGGCAACACGGTGACACCGCCAGAGACCACTCACAGATCGGCGGCGACTGAGGACGCGAAGTTGCGCTCTGAGACCACCCAGGTCGGCTACCATGCAGGAGAGGAAGCGGTACAGATGTCACGTGACTCTGCGCTAGACGTTCACAGAAAGACATCATCAACCGAGCGTCAACGAACTGCTGAACAGCTGACGTCAAGTGATGGCGTGGATCAACCCGCCACCAGCATCGCGGTAAGCACTCGTGGCCGCATTACGCTTCTTGCCCGTCCATCGTACCTGTATGTCCGTCTGTCTGTCTTCGTCTGTCACGTTCACGTCTTAACTTCGAAACAACAAAAAGCATAGCAAAAACAAAAATACGTTCTTCACGGCAGCGGTAACCACTTGTGTGCTGGTTTTCACTATAAAAGATTAAAGTCAACGTCACCGGAGTTGAAAAAACGTCAGGATGAAATGCCATATATCCGGCGTATGTGTGTGGTGCACCTAATTTACTGTCAGCGCTGAGACGCTCGGGAACTAGACGAACGGCCGCATATCGTGTTGGCACTCAATTGTGTCGTGTATTGTGAAGTTGTGAAATGCACCATATATATTGTACAGTGATTGTGTGTGATTGGATTTTGGATTTGAATTTGGGTACTTAGTCGTCATCTTTCCCAAATTGGGGCATCGCAGCGACGGGCTATGGTGTGTGAACAACTTGTCCGGGGTCGTTACCTGATAATGGAGTGGCACTGGAGTCGAACTCCCGACCTCGGAATCATTGGGTCCGAGAAGAGGAGAACAAGATTGAGCGTACGAATAGACCTGTAAGTGTGCTTCTATCAACATTACACATCGGCTTGTTGGTCTGCTACAACACGTCACAGTGCTGAACTTTATGTGCCGTTTTGTGAACTTTACACCTGACCCTCCGCCTCTTGAGAGTTTTCGTGTGCTTTCCACCTCACCGTGTGCGTTGCGTGCTAAATGGCACATCTCAAAGCAAAGTCCACCCGGAAAACGTGTGACATATCTGCTTCAGTAGTTCAATTCAGTTGGATCAGTGCTGAATTACCCATTAATGCTTATTAGTGTTCGATCTAGCTTATATAGTTCTGGCCCACAAAAGCCACAAGGTATTTGACTCACCAAGAGTTTTTAAAGAATAGCATGTAAAGACTCCCTAAATGAAGCATTGCTAAAAACGGGTTGTTCGTCGGAACCCAAGTTCAAGTACGTTTGCGTGTCACGGTGTCACTAAAGTTTGCTAGTAGCAAACTTTGAGTGACACCGTTAAGTTGCTAGCACATTATCTTACAACTCAGTGGAGCGAATTTCATCAAACTTCCGTCATTGATGTACGTAGTTGAGGCCACAGCTGAACCACTTAGATTTTGTAGGTCAAGAAATCACTATCGAAGTCGCTACAAAGTCGGATGACGTACACAACTTTGTGACAAATTTCACCAGATAAATCAGGGTAAATCAACTGATTGTCAAGGTTATTTGGTTATCAAGGTAAAATTTAAGGTCGCAGCAAGGTCAAATATCGCGTCGATGCTTGAGGTCAAAATATGTCATTTAATTTTGACGCTGAGGTCATTGTCAATTTGTTAATCGTTTATCTGCTGATTTTTTTCCCAGCAGATCAAACTTTTTTTTTATCCAGAGCGTGCGGCCAACGCGTGCACTTGACTGGCTGCAGACACTGACAGACGTCCTCCTAGGTCTGTAAGTCACGTCCTCGACTATTTGCCCGCAGATCAGCGCGTCTATTGTAACTATAGAGCAAAGGCGCTCGCACACGTTCGTTGAAATAATTAGCAGAATAAAATGAAGACAACTGGAGATGAGGTGACGTCGACTCTGTTTACTATTTGTTATACAGAACGGTACACGGCGCAATAAACTTGCAGAGAAGTTGTATTTTATCGCAGGGTTCGCACGTATTGTGTAAAACGTAAAAAACGTAAAGTCCTTCCCGAGCCTTACGGCCCATAGGGCGGCGCTGATCTTCGTTTCCTAAGGCCCTCAGCCAGACACCAGTTTTTACACTGCAAGACCACGGATACGGGGCCAGTGTATCGCGCGGTGTGTCTGTTTACGTTCCAGCGGTGAAGCCGGTACCAAATTATACTGCTTGGTGACACGCACTGCATTACAACAAAGTAAATTGCTTTACGTTTTTTCGTTTTATTTTGTTGTATATCATTTTATCGTGCGGATGTGCGAGCGCTGTAACCGTTGCGCTGACGCACCGCAGCGGAATGTATCCGTGCAACTTCCATGCTGACCGGCTCGGATTACAGACTCGCCTCAAGACTCGCCTGTTGATATTTACAGTACCCGTGCAGTGCCTGATTAGCGCGTAACTTTCGGCAGGTAGCCACGCACGGTGCGGAGCCGGGCCAGACCAGGTGTGATTTTGATACGACCGCCGCCGAATGTTTGTAGAATAGCCGCAGCTGCTGCATCCCATCTTGTGATCATTTTCACTACTGTATATGTGTGCGCCCCCCCCCCCCCGGCCTTTATTATCCTTCATGCACGCACACCGCGTCTGAAAGCCCTTAGTTAATGAGTGAGTGTACAGAGCGACCGAACTGAACTGAACTGAACGGGCGTAATACGCGGAGCCGCGGCGAAATGACAGACTTTAGGACGTTCAGGTTCAACTAGATGAAAATGTTCAGCTCATAACCGTCTGAACTCGCAATTAGCAGTTCAGTTCAGCTCGTTCGCTATAAACATGGCTTTAGGCTACACGGCCAGTCACTTTCCAATGTGTCTTATGGGGTGTTTACATGATCTCCAGCAAACGTCCAGCAAACTTCCAGCAAATGTATTCAAAATACACGTGCTAATTTTGGACGTTTGCTGGATCGCGTAAACACCCTATTACCCGCGCCGACTGCAGCTGGTCGCTGCGGCAATTAAAAGCGCGTACAGAGCGACGTAACTGAACTGCAGTGAACTGAACTGACATGGTTTACTTTTTGACGAACTGATGAGAGTGGGCAAGCAGGGCGAGCTTTGTGCGCGTCTTAAAACGCTGGTTTCACAAACTATGGGACTTTTTTCAGAATTCTACCCTAGCGGTCAGTTTTGATTTTCCGTAGTTTTCATGGTGAATTTTCTGTTTGGTAGCGTCGTTATCACTGAGACATGATTTTTCTCAGAGACGACTCAGACGAACACTGATGGGGTGTTTACACGATCCAGCAAAGGTCTAGCAAACTTCCAGCAAAATGTAATGCTGGACGTTTGCTGGATCGTGTAAACACCCTATTAAAGTCGAAAAGTAAAGACAGTACGGTAAAAACAACAGTCTGAGTTTCGGAAACTTGAAAAGTCCGAGTAAAACTGTTGAATTTTTGCAGTCCGCGTTATTGCTTATTATTATGCTGTTGTCTTAATAGGCGGCATTGCGGGTCATGCCCGTCCGTCTGTCCTGTGCCGGCTTGTAACTCGAAAACAAAGTCATAAAAACAAACGTTGATGTTATCGTTCCCCAGAGCTAGAGTAACCAGTATCAATAACCAATGTGAGTTTAAAATGTCCAAAAGGTTATGGTTAGGTAACGATTAGGGCTACAGTATATGTGTGCAGTGTAGTGTAATGCAGCTATAGGCAGACGGGCGGGTAGTATGTCGGCTGTGGACTGACATATTTTTTACTTAAGTATTCGTCGGTATATAATCATGGGGCTGTGACTATGACGTTAACAAATGGTCGGTTGTCAAAAGTCGATAATGAGAAATATATATAGTATATCCAGTGGCGTATTTAGGATTTGGCAAAGGGGGGGCATGGCGAGCGCGTGGAGCGCGAGCCTATAACGGGAGTTTGGGGGCGGAGCCCCCAGCGGGGTCCAGGGGCAAAGCCCCTGTTCGGGGGGTCAGGGGGCAAAGCCCCCTGAAGCTGAAACACTTTTTGCTTCTGAATGTTCAATGGAAACCGCAAATTCGCCCATTTTTCTGAAATTTGAAAACGCAAAAGACCATCAAACATTGTTGAAT
>Ga0209671_1005878_pt1 | contig 12485 bp, 5 predicted proteins | sample WorMetHERISLAND2_2_FD_187401 | JGI IMG/M metagenome (GOLD analysis project Ga0209671, IMG submission 187401) | Marine gutless worms symbiont microbial communities from Max Planck institute for Marine Microbiology, Germany - Olavius geniculatus... | ecosystem: Host-associated > Annelida >...
CTGACGAAATAGCCCACCATTTCAGAGCACTTCAGCACCTGGGTACATAGCATGCATCACTATCATTATTTATGGCATTCATAGCACTGTTCAGAAATGTGCGTTATGAAATCTGCGACTTCAGCAAGAAATATATATCATTGCTAATGACAATAAAATATAAAACTAGAAAGCAGTCATAGCCCACAGGTACCTCCGCCAAGGCAATCGTATTTGCCAGGTGGCGTCACCATATTCACTTTGCCAGCAGTTCCCTTATGCCCCCTTTAACGCAATGGTAACGAAAATTTCAAAGTGATCCAAAATCCAGGATTGCTTCTGGATCACCCACAAAATTGAACCACTGGTAGCTTGTGCCATTCCCGACATACTCTCAAAATTTCAGAAAGATATGTCCATAACTTTTTGAGTTATCTTGCTGACAGACAGACAGACAAAAACCGGCAAAAACATAACCTCCTTGGCGGAGGTAATAATGCAAAGGTCAGTAACATGACGAATAAGTCACATTATCTTACAGAAATACAACTGCTCTTATTAATACTGCTACTAATACAACTGCTGTAACAACAACTACACTGGTACTACAACTACGACTGCTGCTACCACTGCAACTACTAATACTTACATATTTCACAATGGCTGGTTCGTCATCACAACGAGCTGTGTATATAACTGCAAACAGTTTCCTTAGTGTCATTATCTACTACTAATAGATGTATAACCACAACTACAACCACTACTACTGCTACTGCTGTTGCTGCTCCTGCTACTACTGCTGCTGGTACTACAACAACTACTTACCTATTTCACAACAGCTGCTCGTCATCCGTGCAAGCTTTACATATCTCAGTGGAAAGTCTTTCCAGATAATGAGTGACATTATCTACTACTTATACAATTACCACTATACTTACTGCTACTACTGCTGCTGCTGTTTTCAGTCTTAGTCAGGGGTGCACAACATATGGCCCGCAGGCCGCATGTGACCCGCCGAGACCCAGGATGCGGCCCGCCTCGCCTGCTTACATTTGCGAGCAAGCGTTCTCTGTCACGAATATAAACAAGTCGAAGCTCAGATCACGTTTAACAGACGACAATTTGCATGCTGTTATGCGTGTTGCTTGCTCCCGCTTGTCTCCGAACACTGAACAACTGGCTTCAGACAAGAAATGCAATATTTCTCACTGAGTGAGTGCACTACATGTAACATTGTTGCGATGAAGAACTTGAGAAGCACGAATTATTTTAGTTTACTACAGTAGATTGTAGCATGATGTGACTGCTTTTTGATCACCAGTCGTGGTTTTCATTCGAATGCATGTCTTTGTTAATTTTCGGCATTATTTGTGGATTGAGCCAAAAAGTGGCATTGTGGCCTACAAGGCCCTACAATACAGCCAGATAACTGATAACATTTATGAAGCATTCATGATGGCCTGGGGTCGTGCGGCCCGCCAGCTTAGAATCTATCTCCCGTGTGGCCCAGATGCCCAGAGAAGTTGTGCACCCCTGGTCTTAGTGCTACCACTACCACTACCACTACTGCTGCTACTATTACGACTACGACTCACATATTCCACGACGCCCAGTTCGTCATCCATGCAAGCTTTGTATATCACTGTGAGTAGTTTTTCCAGGTGTTGGGTCACATTATCTTCCTCATTTAACATCAGTGTGTATAGAAGCTGGGCCGACTTGAGTCTTGTTTTAACTACCCAATCAGTGAGATCAGCCGAGATGCCCGTGAGAATCTTGGAAAAGTTGTGATAGATCAGCGTACGACAGCCGAGGTTTGACCTCTCGACTACAACAACAACAACAACAACAACTATTACTACTGCTTCTACTACTACTAACACCAATACTTGTACAACTACCACAACATCAGTGAAAATCTTACAGAAATTATAGCAGGATACAACAGCCAAAGGTCTAAATGCACCAGACACAAATATCAACAAATAACGCACAATATTAGGCCTACATGTTAATGCTGACAGTTAACGTTACATGTCTTGCCCATCTGTCTATCTGTACGATTCAGGCTCATAAGTTTAAAAAGACACAGAAAAACAAAAGTTGGTGCAAATATTTTCCAGGGCAGGAGTAAATGGTGTGAAAATTTTCAGCCCCAAAGGGCCAAGGTCAGGTGAACGGTCGTAGGATATTTTCTTTTTGGTTTAACTGCAGCAAAAACCACACAAAAAACCAACAGGCAGTAAGAATAAACAAAAAAAAAATTAATCAAATGTCAACAAGACTGCAAATTTTCAGGTGGAAAATGACACGGATCTGCTTCAACAACATCCACTTAATCTCCGACACTGACGTGATTTTTCATTTCCACTCATTATGATCATCATAGCTATTACCTCCGGGTGGAAAATGAAGTGGATCTGGTTCAACGAAATCCATCTTATCCTTGAGATCATTTTCATTTTCACTTGCATACTTCAAACCTGTCCGACATACAACACCAATGCACTACACATGTACACATAATGTTCACACAAGTGCCAAACCAATTTTGAAAAACTCCCGATTTTTTTTAAAATCCCGGTTCAACCCAAAAACCTCGATGGGTTAGCAGGAGTACTGCTAGATATGAGGATACTGCCCACATCAAGGAAATATCCAAGTGAGTGAGTGAGTGAGTAAGTGAGTAAATTTGTATTGTGCACATTGTCAACAGGTAACCTGCTGAATCTGGGATGCAAAAAGTGGGGTGAGAACTAAGATGGCCCAAAAGTTACACTGTACAAAAAAATGTGTCGAAGTGATGATGAAAACAGCATATGGTAAAAGGTAAAAAAGGTCAAGGTTGTCAATTTGTATAGCGCATCATCGCAAACACGCCTCTTATGCGCTTTCGTCACTAACTAGAGCCGCCTGCTGCATGGCCACCGTGTGCAGCCTGCAGACACAGGCTGGCGCAGCAGCCGACTAGGCAACCCCAGTCAGCTGTACCAAGGTCCCCACCTTCTGTAACCCATGTAAATGAGTTACTACTCATTTTACCGTCCCACAGAGAGTAGAAGGCTGAGTCGACCTAGCTGGCAGGCTTCGCACCGAGATGGTTTACCTGCCCGCAGGTAACCCATTGCACTAACCAGGCCTGGCGTAGAGTAACTTTGTTTCGGCCGAAACGCGTTACCGACTACACCACGCCACCAGGAATTGTGAATACGCAATATAATGGGAGTGGCTACAGCTGAGCTACGAGAAGTGAAATATACAGACAAGACTGTGCAAATTCATACATCACAACTTGTTCTAAAAAAACTTAACCATAATGAAACATTTTAGTATAAGAAGCCCAGCTGTCATTAAGATAGCTGATCATACTGATAGTCGGTGACATTCAAGGTCATCGAAGGTCGATGATTTTCATTTCATTTGAAAGGGTGTATGCCACTTCCCATTATTGATTAATAGTAACCTTGGCCGTATCTCTCACCGTTTCTGAGATATGGCCAGTTTTCGGTTAAAAAACGAACATTTTTTCCTACCCCTCCATTCAACCCCAAATATGAAAATGTCTTTCTTGCACTAGGTCACTGAAATTTTGCACACCTAAATTTAAGATGCAGGCTAATTATTCGTGTAAAAAGTTTTCCCCTACGACCTAACACCTAGCCACAATACATCCGTTACAGATGACAAACAGATGGACAGATGACAACCGTACCATTAGCTTGACCGTTACTTAAGCACGGTCAGCTAAAAATCAGACTGTACAAAAGAGGAATGACAACAACAACAGCAACTCTCAACAACTAATAATATTGTTACAAAAACTCCTACTATTACTACTACTACTAATACTAAAACTATAACATCATCTACAATTACAACTACAGTTTAAAGCTCCTGTAACATTACCGATAACTTACGGTAAATTACGGTAAGGTAAAATTGCAAAATTACCGGTAAATTACGGACTTTTATTTTGTCAAATTTTTGTGCACATCAAAGACTTAAATTAGACATTTAATTTTACACACATTAAGTGCCATAATAGTCCAATCAATTTGATTTTGAAACTGAAGCGCCAAAGTCGTCTACTTACATATGTTAACAGCTATTCTGAGACTTTTTCAGCGGGATGCACTTCTGTTAAAGGTAAAATATGGGCAATTTACCGGAAATTTAGTGGTAAATTACCAGTATATTACCGGTAATTTACGGTAACGGTAACATTCCCAATCTTACCAGTAATTTTCGAACACTAGTGAGAATGGGCCATTAGAAGGCTTAGAAGAATTCACTCGCAGTATAGGCCTGTCTTTCGTAGTTTGTATGTTGTTCTGTCTTTATAATTGGGTACTACTAATTGACGTGGTATGTTTGCAACGCTGAGTGCATTATTACCCAATGTGATGTTTGTGCGATTGACATCTGCAAACAAAGACAATTTACTTACTTATACAGTCACTTGCGGTACTTAATATATTGTGTACTTTCTTAGGCATCTGTATTTGCAGTTTACTGCTACATAAATGAATTGAAGTGGTGATCGACTGATCGATAGCTGAAGTTAGTGACTTCTTAACAGTCCAAAGTTAGATATTGCTGCAAAAACGTCTAGATTAGAAAAAATGAAAATGAAAACAACACTGTCTCAAAAAAAACATCCTCGACATTTTTGACTGTAACTTGAGAACCAATTATCAGATTTTGATAATTTTTTGTAAGAGTATTCCTGACACAACTTGCCATCAAGTGGCTGTTCAGTTTCCCACCTCACCCAATGTATGTTTCTGCACCACCTAGGGAGAGCAGATCAAGCGAAATATGTGTTGGAATAAACAGAAAACCTGAAAAAAACATTCCCGACATTATCGATCGTAACTTGAACATTAGCAGATTAAAAAAATTTTTGGCAGAAATTTTTCTCACACAACTGGTTATTAAATAAGTGTTTTACTTTCCACTTCACCCAACGTCTGCTTTTGCACTACCTGGGGAAAGCAGACCAAGCATAATACGTGATCGAATGAAATAACATAAATAACTTAAATAAATTCCATCTATCCTAATCTGTGGGCCGGTCTATTACAAGGCTTGACTGTGGTGCAGCAGTGTGTCTACCAGATGAAGTTTAGGGATGTTTGTGAAATCAAGAAGTGACTGGTATAGCCTGGTTTGGTCTGGAGCAGAACATTATCAATAATGCTGTCAATGAATGGAGATCGTTCTTTTTCATCGACTGAACTTCTCAAACAACTCCACTGGCTACCTATTGAATGGCGAATAAGATTTAAACTCGCCACCTCAACTTGTAAGACACTGCACACTGGCCATCCACCTTACCTTACTGATCTTCTGCAGTATCATAAGTCCTCAGTGTCCACGCGCTCTTCTACCAGTCAGTTACTTGCAATTCCACGGCATAACTTATCCTTTGGTTCTCGTTCTTTTCGTGTCTCTGCACCGAAAATTTGGAATTCCTTAACTCCTCAAATTCGTCAATGTCAAACCTGGGCTACCTTCAGACGTCACTTAAAGACCACTACTTTCAGTCAGCCTTTTCTGCCACCTAGCTTCTATCATTCCATGCGCCCTGATTCTTTCTGAGACTTTGGCGCTTTATAAATCATTTACTTACTCACTTACTTACCCTCAACGTGCGAGGTTTTATTGGTTTTTGCGATTTTAGACCGCGGTGCACTTTTCAAGAGTGAATTGCGACGAAATGGCTGGAGATAGACCAAGACAGTAGGCCTATGCACATAAAATTTCCAGCATTGAACGTAAATTTTAGCACTTTGAATTTTGGCCCTCCAGGTTTAAGGAGTTCTTTTTACCGAGGGGTCAAATATGGCTATCCCTTCAAAATGCGATTTATGGTTATATGCAGTAATTTAGCGTCAGGCCTAAAACGGGGGCAGATAAATAAAGGGTCGCTGCTTACCGTAAGCTAAGCTTACTGCTCACAAGCTTTTGAGATGTAGGCATAGTGATCTACCAACCAACAGTGACGACCCTAAACGACCCTGACATTTAAAAACAGCTTTTTAGCGTTTGTTCGCTATTTTAGGTAGCAACACTTATTTCAACAGCGAACTGCATCGAAATTACATTACTACAAGGTGCGCCAAAAGATTTTACCCCCCATGTTTCGGTGAGAAGAATCGACTCCACTTTGACGAAGAGAAGGCAAAGGTCAATGCGGCATATTACGTTGGAAGTCTGCTGCCAATGCTCGTTGACGACTGCAAACGGTTGCTTCCATTTGGATTCGTATTTCAGCAAGACGGCGCTCCTGCGCACATGGCCCGTCAGACGCAGGACTGGTTGAAGGCAAACTGTACCGACTTCATCGCAAAGGACCAATGGCCACCAAATTCACCCGACCTCAACCCACTTGACTACCATGTGTGGGGCGCAATGCTTCAGGCATTTCACAAACTTCACCCAAAGCCAAAGACCATTCCAGAGCTAAAAAGTGCGTTGCAGCAGATCTGGGACGACTTGCCACAGACAACGATCAATAAAGCTATCAGCGACTTTCGCAAACGTCTGAACTCATGCGTTTCAGCCGGTGGCCGACATTTTGAGCATACAATGTGAACTTCGTACTGAAATATGTTAACTGAACTGTGTGCTGGTTCATAAAATGTCAATTATTTCTGTTTTAAACCTGTCGTTTATCGTCAGTTAGTAAAACTCGTGATGAACGTGCTGTGAAATGTAAAAATTCGGTGGGTGGTCGCGCTTAATACGGCATAACTTTGTCAAAGTTGGAGATAACTGAATAAAATTTTGCATGTTATCATAAATCTGAATGGATAATAGGCGTGTAAAATTTTGTCTAAAAATTCTCAGCCGTTTCAAAAAAATTATCAGAAAACCTCAGGGGGGTAAAATTTTTTGGCGCACCCTGTATATGAGACCTGGCTTGTATGGGCAGTTTTGCAGTGTATGTAAACTGTGCTGCTGTTTGTGGGCAGGAGGTGCACAATAAAATCCGGGAGCAGTTCCGAAACATGCCAGATGAATTCATGACGAGCACAGTGGCGGCCACATCTAAAGTGAGTCCGATCTGTCAGCTTGAATTGTGCAGGAAATTTGCATATTTCGAAACATCTTTGTTCTTCTACTGTCAGTAACAACTCTGATGCATATGATGCTGCAAGGCTTATATCATTATTTCTGATTTTTCGCTTGTCCATTGTTAAGCACCATCGTGATGTAGCAAAAGCTGGCGATTATGTTTTTCTGCGGCAAGCAGTGAATTTTGTTTCTAACAGAAATAAAAATTGACCGTTTGGTGACAGGGCTGCCATATTTTTTTGGAAATCATGTTGCCTTTTAGTGGCTAAAAGGAGTCCAATTTTTTATGGTTTATGTGTTATCGAATGAAAGCCATCGATTCACAAAATAGCCTAAAAAGTAGCAAGCAAAGCACCGAGGCCAAATTTTAGGGTGCCAACGGCTGCCAAAAGTGGCCCGTGTGGCACTTTTTCACCCAATCTGGATGCAGTTCTGGATAGTGAGCTGTTGACAGGACTTGATTGGTGAGAATGCGACAAAGGAGTTTGCTCGAAGTCGTGAGCACATCCGCGTGATGGTTGACGTTGTGACACGAATCCATGACATTGCCGACCGACGCGTGTCGGCAACTAATGTCTATGCTGCCGACATGCATCAGCTCAGCAAGGAATTGAGGTAATCATTATTTCACAGAAAAGTTGATTCCTGAATCGAGTCCATTGTTTAGCATTTTGAGCATTTGTTTAACATTAATTTCGGAAGTTACTCTTGAGTTAGGCTTGTCCTCAGAGGTAAGCTTTCATGGAAATGCAGCTTTATATTACGAGTCCAATTAGTGGCGTATTTAGGATTTAGCAAAGGGGGGCCATGGCGAGCGCGCAGAGCTCGAGCCTATATCGGGGGTCTGGGGGCAGAGCCCCCAGCGAGGTCTAGGGGCAGAGCCCCTGGTTGGGGGATCAGGGGGGCAAAGCCCCCCTGAAGCTGAAACACTTTGCTTTTGAACGTTCAATGGAAGCCGCAAATTCGTCCATTTTTTTCTGAAATTCAGAAACGCAGAAAATTACAGCGTCATATTAGATGCAATCTCACATGGCGATTTTAATCGCATATTGTAGCGGTATGATAAAAAAGACCATCAAACATTGTTAAATTTTGCAATTCTCGCTGGAAAACGACAAAAAACGCACCTTTTCATATAAAGTCGCCGGTAAAAAATTTTCGTGGTCAGGCCAAAGGGGGGGGCATCGCACCGTGGCCCTCCCCCTAAATACGCCACTGAGTCTAACGGTCATGTGAGTGATAGTGTCACTTGACCCAAGTTGCACCTTGGAGTGTGGGACGTCATTGGGCAGCAGTAAAATGTTTACCATTTAGGCTGACATGCAACACACACCACGTTGGCTCAATCCGTCATAGCCTCCTTCCTACCTTGTTTTGTCGAGCATATTTGTAAGTGACGTGCTTTTAGAGTTCTGTCTAGCTTTTGAGATTTCGGTCTGGTTAAACACAAGCCATAATCTCGTTTCTGTTGAAGGTATGTGGCTTTTGGTCTGAACCCATCTCAGAGCTAGGGGAGTGTCACCTGCCGTATGGGATCACACATTGTTACCTGCCACTTGACAGGTGAATGTGCCTTGCCTTAACCTCAGCCAGATCGGCTGATGCTTAATTTTCCTACACTGGAGGGATAGAATGCTGAGTTGACCTCATCCGTTGGCTATATACCAAGATAGTTTACATGTTTGCAGAGAGTCATCCTATCAAGTTGTAACTACACTGTGTCTCAAAAAAATAGTCATTTGATGCCAAGTTGTGCCAGGAATATTCGTATGAAAAATTATAAAAATCTGGTAGTTGTTTTTCAAATTACAGTCAGAAATGTCAGGGATGTTTTTTTGAGACAGTGTAGTTTTGGCACGGAGCAACATTGTTGATGGAGTCTAACAGGATAGTCTAGTCACCAGCTGTGTGTATTGTTGTGTGTGTGTGAAAGCCGCCATGTTTTGCTGTTTAGCTTCATTGCAACAGATGTGACGTCAGTAACAGGCTGGGCGTGCGGCATTAATACTAGCTGGCCGCAGATGAAGAAAGGATTTCATTCCGCAGCTCCAGAGTTTGGTGGTGTCGTTGAAACTTCAAACAGACAGGTGCTCTTTGTTCTGTATACAGAATTACTTTGGTTTTTGTTGAATTTTAGTTCTCATTGATTGTCGCCATCATTTAATTCGCCAAAGCAGGTACAAATAATACGGGGGGTAGTAATGTGATGGGAATGGCAAGGCAGAACCTGCACTTGTATTCCGCCTTTGGTTATTCCTCATCTCTGTCTCCTATCTTTTTGTTTGTATTTGATATTTGACGTACCAACACCATATCCAATTTTATTCTTTTAAAATAGGTATAGTGTTGGTTTAATTTATGGCTTATGGTTGGTATAGTTTATGTGCTAGAGTGAACTAGAATAACCTTGCCAAATTGTGTATTGTACTGAATGTCTGCATCAAAAGTGTGTGCTCATTTACCATCTTGGGGCATTGGTCTATTCTTTTGGCAATCCAAATGACTTGTGTTATGACTATTAGCATCCCTGCTTTGAGTTAATTTATGACATTAGCAATAGGTTGCAATTTCATTCCATAAGTAGTACACTTTGCTTTTGGTAGAAAATGACTAAGATTAACAACGTTAACAATGTGTACTCACACCACTAATTCGAACAAAGACGTGTTATTACTTTTCATAAGTCACTGTTGGTTGCTGTTGTTTGTGTGGTAGAATGAGATGATTTTAAGTTTGTTTTTTTTTATTATCAACTGATTGTATTTCAGGCGAGCAAGTTAGAAGAGGAGTTTGCTGACACCGTTTCCATCCTTCTTGACCTGCTCTTAGCATACAAGGTCTGCTGTACATAACACTGCAATGCTCCGTTCTTTGTATACGTATTCAACATAATGTGATCTATTATATTAGCAGCTTACATTCTAGGTTGTCGTTTTCTCAGCACTTGATATGTTCTTAATATTCCGGTTCTGGAATATAGTTGCCAAACTTCCGGTGAAATATCACGCCAACGTATTGAAGGATAATATGGGATAATAGCATCAGTATAATGAATAATGACCACATCACAATGACCGGTTTTGTTGTGGGTTTTTTGTGGTTAGTGTGTCCAATCATATCAGTTACAGATGGTCTTTTGCTGCATTTCCACATTCGTAGCAACACAAGAGAGTATTTACTTAGCCATAGAACAGTGAATTGACATTAATTAGTTTGTTCAGTGAGTGACTGAGTGAGTGAGTGAGTAGGGTTTAACGTCCCACCCGACACAGTATAGGTCATTTCGGAGACAGCCTTTTCAGGCAGAATGCACACAAACACAATAGTGGAACGATAAGTTTAAACTTTACAATAAACAGAAAGGTTAACCTTTACAGAAAGACAAAACACAAAAATACAAAAATGAGGTTAACCTAAAATTGTAAGAACTCCGTTATACACATGCATATGTAATTAACATAATGGTAGTTCTAATAATCTTCCCTGTTATCCTCCAGACAGTCATCAATGTGATAATGCTGTCTATTGGAGGATGGGGGGACGTAGGTTATGTGAGCAAGTTAGCTAGGTCATATTGATCTGTTGGATGTAGGATTTGTGTGAAAGACATGAAAAGGGTGTGGTCAGTGAACATCAGAAGACAATATTGAAACTCAGTCAGTACAAGAAGAAAACTAACTCTGTACCACACAGCCATTCAGCCGTGAGTGACTACTCCACTTCGCATTATATTCAGACCATTTGCTAACATTTCAGACACTTGGCCTACTTCCATGGGCTTCATAAGATTTAAAGTTTCCGTGTGGAACATTGACTTTAGTAGGCAGTGCTTCAAGTTACCAGCGCATCATCACCTGCTATATGGGATCATACAGTGTTAACTGCCAATCAACACAGGTGCACTTTTCTTACCTTAACTTCAGCCAGATAGACTGGTACTTGATTTACCTACCCCAGAGGGATGGAAGGCTGAGTTGACCTAGGTGGCTGGTTACATACCGAGATGGTTTACCTGCCTGTAGGCAGTCACCCTTTGAGGTAAAGGTAAAAAAAGGTAAAGGTCGTCAATTTGTATAGCGCATCGTTGCGAGGAAGCGCACGCCTCTAATGCGCTTTCGTCACTAACCAGAGCCGCCTGCCGCACGGCCACCGTGTACAGCCTGCAGACACAGGCTGGCGCAGCGGGCGGCTAGGCAACCCCAGTCAGCTGTACCAAGGTCCCCACTTTCCATAACCCATGTAAATGAGTTACTACTCATTTTACCGTCCCATGGAGGGTAGAAGGCTTAGTCGACCTAGCTGGCAGGCTTCACACCGAGATGGTTTACCTACCCGCAGGCAGTCACCCATCGCAGTACTAACCAGGCCCGGCATAGAGTAACTTTGTTTCAGCCGAAATGCGTTACCAACTACGCCACGCCACCAGTAACTACTTGGCAGCAACCTGGCCGAGAGTTCCTTTCGATCGCAAGACCAGCATCGCGACCAATACACCAACAGGCCTGGAACTGCTCACAAATAGAGTGAAGATGATCGTGTGGCATCTGTGCTTGGTATGGTGTGCTCAGCCGGAAGCGATGGAGCGACTCGAGAGTCAGATACTCGAGCAGGAGAGTGAGATCAGTAACGTGGAAAACCGAGCTTGCTTTGCCGTTCACTGTATCCAACTGGAGACGCAGCTGGTTTACGCCAACATGGAAGTCCTGTCCAGCGTTCTGCTCAACTTGGCTGAGAATGAACGCATTGCTCACAGCGAGGTACGAATACCGGTGGTGAGAAAAGGTTATCTAGAGCTTCTTTTAATGGTAATCCATCTGAGAGCATATGGGATCAGACATTGATCCAGAGTGTAGATTGGTACTTGGTAGTGATAGCATAGTTAGATCATGCACTCAGGTGTTATCAGAAAAAAAGCACTCACTCACGTTTTCTTTTATACCTCCACAGAGAATGTGCAGATTTCCATAAAATTTTCAGCGAATGTCTAGGAAGAAACCAGTATTTCACCGGGGGGGGGGAAGTTCAGTATTCTTTGCTACTGGTGATGTCATGGTGACGTCATATTTCTGCATTTGTAAATTATGGGTTTTATCATTGAAGACAGACATCTGATAAAATGCTTGCAAGTTAGCAAGGGTTATGCAGCCACAAGTTTGTGCTTGTGCTGCCATTTACACTGTGTCCCAAAAAAAACATCCCCGACATTTTCAGCTGTATCTTGAAAACCAATTAACAAATTTTAATAATTTTTGGCACAAATATTGCTGACACAACTTGCCATCAAACGATCATTCAGTTTCCCACCTCGCCCAATGTATGCTTCTGCACTATCTAGGGAAAGCAGATCAAGCGAAATATGCATTAAAATAAACAGAAAACCTGGAAAAAAACATCCCCAACATTATCGATCGTACCTTGAATATAGA
>Ga0209671_1005883_pt1 | contig 12481 bp, 7 predicted proteins | sample WorMetHERISLAND2_2_FD_187401 | JGI IMG/M metagenome (GOLD analysis project Ga0209671, IMG submission 187401) | Marine gutless worms symbiont microbial communities from Max Planck institute for Marine Microbiology, Germany - Olavius geniculatus... | ecosystem: Host-associated > Annelida >...
GGACAATGGACAGACAATTGAATATTGATGGAATACAGTGTTTAAATAAAAAAAATTGACATGACCGGCAGTATCAAGCTGTTTTCTTGACACTGATAAAAGGTATTTTGTAGTTTAGTTTTTTTATGTCCAGTAGGTTTAGTTTAGAGAATTAAAACCGAAATTGTATGTGTTTAGCTGGCCAGCATTGTTGACCAGTATGGTTTTCTGGCAACCTGGCTCAATTGTATTATGTTATCAATTAGTTGTATTTTTGTTTGAGCCAAATAAATTTCTTCTTTGTTTGACAGATATTTTGCATTATTTTGTTATACAGTTCTGTATAACGAAATAAGCAACTTTGATTATTAGAACATTGTGAACATTTTTTGCATAGCATGGATATCCACAACTTCGGAAGCAGTATTGTGAAATAATGTGGGAAATATTGGGAATTTTCAGGTGCAATCTCGAGAGTGGTCACCCAGTATGTTGTGATAAAAATCGCATTTTCTTCTTTTGGAAAAGCTCCCTTATGTGATGGGGAAAATCAACTGTTCTTAGTTTGTATTCAAGAAAGTTTCTTAATGCTGTGTATATTGTATAGTTAGTGCACCAATAAATTACTTTGAGAAATTGTCTTTGCATGCAGAAACTTTTTGGTAGTTTTAATCATATTTAAAGGATTTTCTTGGCACTGAATATAATTTTGCACAAAAATTACAGTTTTAAGAAATACTGTCATTTGGCTATCATCATCCTCGGTGAACATTCAGATTTATTTCAGTTTTTTTCGGACAGTTTTATGTAAATAATTTGCAGCTTTGCTTTTAGGTTGGCTTTTTGTGTACAGAGTTAAAATTTTACAGTAAGATCGGAATTTCCATTGTGGATTACATTTTTGTTCATTGGCATATGCTGTGTTGTTGTTTTTTTATAATTCAGTAACCTTTTATCACTTAACAAAGTTAAGAACAGAACCTGGTCAAGCAATACGATCAGTGGGAAAAACATGGATGAGTGGCTAAGTGTGAAGAAATGATACTGCGCTTCGCTTCTGGCTGCTGTTCAACCCTAAAAAACTGTCTATCCCAAAAGTCTTTATTGGACCTTAGTTCTCATGGATACATTTCATAGCGTGTCAGTGTTTTTTGAAACACTGGTGGGCGAACTCAGATACACGGTGGGCCAATTGTTTGTATCTTTGCCAACTATTGACCGATTTTCAAAATTCTTTCGCTGGTGCACTCAGCGGACAATTTGCAATAATGTGACTATTGTATATCCGTAAAGTGTGTCAGTGAAAAAATTTTTTAAATCAGTCAATAATTGCCAAAGATGGACAAAAGTAAAGTGGCACGTTTTTTATTGGCCCACAGTGTATATGGCAGTGTTGCTGTGAATGCGTGACATTTCCCACTCTGTTCCTACTTTTTCGTCAGACTGCAACCGGAAAACACAGGACTTTTTAATGTTACGGCCTTACCACGCAGAAAACCATTTTTACCGTCACTGTTCATTACACACTCTTCTTTGATATTCCACAGTCGGGTCTGCTATTTAAACAGAATTTACTATTAGGACTGCTACCGATTAAAAATGTTTTATTGATTAATTTCTATCATTTTAGGCTGCTAAGAAGTCCGTCCAAAATTTTTTAACCTAGTTCTAATCGATTACATTGACTAAACAGTCAAGACAGTGAGTTTTTGGTTCAGATATTGGCACTTGCTGAAAATGAGACACTGGATTTAGCACGATATCATTAACTCTTGTGTCTACATAACTACAGTAAACAACATGGAAGTGTTCACTAAATATGCTTTTTTCTGCAAATAAAACAGCTGTATTTACAAATAACAACACCACTCCTCTAAAATTTATGTAAAATTAAAGCAATCAATACGTTGTTGTACACACGAAGCACACGCTAACAAATTACGGAATATTATCATCAGTTCGTGATGACCGCAACTAATGTAGCAATGGACAGAAAGACGGTTACATTTTTCAGCACTTAGTACATCTGTCCTTCAATGCAAATCTGTTTACTAGATATGGACGTCTGTATTGCTGATATAGGCTAGCGCACCGAGAATGTATTCCAATACACATTGCTTTCCGTATATACACAGTGTCCGGAAAAAAAAGAGTCTACACTTTTTCTTGAATAACTTCAACAAATGTAAATTTACTTTAATATTTTTGGCACACATTATCACAATGATATGCTTTACTAAAAACATCTAAGACCTATCTACAAAATTTACTTCTTACTGAGTATAGCTAATGTAAGTTTGTCAAAGATAGGTCGAATATACCGTAGACTCTTTTTTTTCCGGACACGGTGTATATACAACTAACAGCTTTCAAACTAGTAACGACAACCGACACGGTAAAAAAAGTGAGCCAAAGTAGAATTTATGGGTTATTTATGAAGCAGTATGCAGCAAAACCAAGCGGATGCTAGACCTGGTACTAATAAAAAATTAACTTATACAATAGGGATGGGGAATGGAGAGGGGTTCCCCTCTGCAGCCAAGTACAAAATCTGGGGACCATCATAAGCTTCCTGGGGCAGGGCCTTGGCCGGAATTAAATTTGTTTCATTTTAGCCGTCCAGACCACTTCTGGCATAACAGCAGCATGGCGAACAAGCAACAGAATATTTGGCCTTTTATGCTTTTCCTCCATGATGTGATTTTCCGTGAAAGGAATGACATTCAAACTGGCTAGAGGCTAATGACGTCCAAATACTGGGGGCAGGCCCCTGGACCTCAAAAAATTAACCGCCCCACAACACACATAAGAAGAATTGCAATAGCAGTATGTCAGAAACGTGCACTTGTAAGCAAAATGCAGCCCAGCACTACTATGTCAACATGTTGTTAACACCATGCATCATAAAACCGACAAAGTAGGCCAATTTTAACATTTGTTCTTTTACTCTTGCAACATATGTGGTGCCACAGTTATCACAAACAGACTATGTGGGCGTTTCTATGATCTGCAGTGCCATGTCCGAGCACATCAGCATCCCAACTAATTAAATAAACTACCTTATCAAGTTGGCAAAACAATCAACTCAGAAGACCAAACTCCAGTCGTGCAAACATGAATATCCACTTTCACACATAGCTGTTATGTTCGTCAAAGATTATACACATTACGCAACAGACAACAGCTGGAGGCAAAACGTGAACTTTACGAATTCCACCAACTTGACACAACCATAATAACATTATTCAGTAAGAAGCATCGGTGTTCATCAATGTCACACAGAACTTGGGGGCGTGCAACATTCGGCAATGTACAAAACAGATAATAATTCAAATCTTTATACAATGCAGATGTGAAAATACATAAGCCGAAACGTGATCTTCTAGATGCTTACAGGTGAGTAACAACCGAAAGGAAATGGGACATACAAATAGGTTGTTCTATCACGACAGCAAAGAAGTGAAAGCGTATTGCTCTGAGTGAGTAATGCTTTATGAAGCTGAGGTGCTTGCTACTATAGGATGGGCCAAAAAATGTGCCACTTTACGTTTGTCCATATCTTCGCCAATTATTGACCAATTTTCAAAATTCTTTCACTGGCACACTCTGCAGACAATTTGCAATAATGTGATTGTTATAGATCCCACCATACTGTAAATGCGTCTCTACACTACCTTGTGAAATATCAACGAAATATGCATACATCACAATAATAACAAAAATTTTGGTAAAATTGAAAAAAAAAACACTTCAGATTAACATTGCAGTGAATGATGACATTAGACTGTGTGGGTATAACACAGTGTAGTGTCGTATGAACCATCTATCGCAATGTTGGTCTGAAGCGTTTTTTTCATTTACCTAAATTTTTGTTATTATCGTTAGTTTTTGCTTACATTTATGTTTAACAAGGTAGTGTAGAAACACATTTAGCATGTGGTGGGATATATAATAATCACATTATTGCAAATTGTCTGCAGAGTGTGCCAGTGAAAGAATTTTGAAACTGGTCAATAATTCGCAAAGATATGGACAAAAGTAAAGTGGCACGTTTTTATGGCCCATGGTGTAGTTTCACTACCGACCTGTAAAAGTGTGAGCAAATCAGCAGAACTTTGCATTGCTTAATTACACATAACAGGCCATTTCATTTTGCAGACAGTGATAACAAAAACAGAGCAACTGTGGCGAAACACCCCGGAATACAACATCTAACAAGGCTAATCAATAATGCCCAGTTCAGTCTCCCTATTCTACATTTAAGATGTCTGGCAATAACGGCTCCCCAGCGCAGTGACAATTGCCACTGAATCTCCAAACTCAGCATACCATGCTAAATCATGCCAATATATTAGTGGGAGCTCTGTAATCTGATTTCATCTGCTCCAATGACAATAGAACTCTTAACATGACAGCTAGCAACGAGAGATTCAAGGTGTTTGGACATCAATAACTTAACATCAATCGGCAGAACTAACTACAAAATAATAACTTATCACAAAAGCTACTATGGCTGACATTGCTTTTACTATTAGCACTGCTGTTAACTACGACAGACGAGACTCGAAATAGTAACTTGTACACTTGCAGTATATAAGCTAGGCTGTATAAAGTATATCATTTTTATTTTTTCAGGACTTATGTAATCTGCGACTGGTCCAGTCACGCAGGCCGAGCACTTCGACTTATCTGATATTTGATTCAAAATTTAAAACTTTCAAGATACCAACCACAGTTGTGGATGGTGGTTAAACCAAAAAAGATTGCATTAAAGACAAAAAAACATCCATGGCTACATTGTGCAGACCTCTGTAAATGTGCACTGCAGCCTGCCCATGATGCAATACCAAAACACCGTAACAAGTAACGACTAACGACTCGAAACGCTGCACATATTGATGGAAAGTGCACGACAAAATGAAAGATTCCACTCAGCAGTAGTTTATCACATTAAAGCCCAGCCACCGATATAAAATGCACATGTCATTACAATCGTCTGTTAACAGAAAAACTCCACGTCCACATTACAACCTCGGCAGCTAAGCTCAAGCAGTACAAAAACTTTGGAGAGTGCCGTCAACGTCAGCAGCGAAACATCCCGTACATCTACCATATCACATTTGCAAGACAGACACTGCTAACAAACTAACTTTAATCTCAACGACAGGATTATCTAAATCAGAGAAAATTCACAACGATCGACTACGCGTCTATTTGCAACGTACAGCGGTGTCTAACATTAATCCCAAACTGCTCAAGCACCAACTCCAAATAGATCATATGACACACACCAAGCATAGTACAGATCAGATCACCCGAAACTGCTGGAGCTATTGATTATCACGATGCAGAAAACTAATACTGAAAATGCAGCAAAACAACACATTGCCATAAACAGCACATGCCACCTCAAAGCCAGACTGGGACAGCAAAAAAAAGCCGAAATCAAATGGCAACAATTTCTCAGCATTCTTCTCTGCATCCGGTGCGACAACCAAGACATTAAAACTTACAGGACATCGAGTCCCGAGGTCGATGCTAAACCAATACGAGCTGTCACGAAAAAGTTGGAATGGACTAATGTAAACTATATACACATAAAACAGCAAAACCATTTCACGTACCGCATCATTCACTTGCATACGGTATCAACGTTCTACAAAACAAAAATAATAAATCCAAGGATGCCACAGACAACGAAAAAACAGAAACTAGTCTGCACGACAGAAACAGAAGATGACTACCATACCATAAAGAGTAGCAACCACCAGCATCACATATCAGCAGCAGCAGTACAGTAGAGATGCTATAAACAGCCAATCTCATACGGACAGATATGTGCATATTCATGCAATGGACAGCAGTTGAACAGCAGCAGTGGAAAACAGACGGACGGACATGTGGATATGAAACGTGACAACCCAGGACGGACTGACGAGCGGGCAGTCGATCACCAGCAGTCAACGATGTGGCAAATGGTCCGGTTTGGAGGCGGGCAAGCAGTCGCTGTCAGGGCGTCGTCGAGGAGTCGTTGACGCCGAGCCCAGCGAAGCCGCTGCTGACTGTTTGCATAACCCTCCTCACCGTCGAGTGACACATGGACAGACGGAGGCAGAGACTCGATCGACGGCACCACACTGGATACAGACGACGGCATTTCTGAAACCTTCGACTGCAACACAGTTCAACACAACACAATCTGCATACAAATGTCTATTAATAGGAAGTACCTCATGGACATTATTTCATTACACCACTGCTACAATTTTACATGAACCACATCTCTCTCCACGCACACACACAGCTTATTAAGGTGCTGTGTAACGTCTCGGACCTCCGACAATTTTTAAGCACCCTGGCATATCTGTTTTTCTTGCTGCTGTGTGACAAGTGTGTAGCACTGCAAGGCAAAACATGATGTAGATGAGATAGGCAAATGCTGCAAAGAGATAAGAAATATTGACAAGTGTGAATAATCTAAAACACATCACAGCTTCACACTATTAAATGGTTTTTTTTTTGTAGTACCATATCGATTAAATGTGCTATAACACACGATACAATCATCTTTAGAAATCATTCTCCCAGACAACAAGAGTGAACAATAATAATTCCCTCACCTGAAGACACACAAGTTCATCCCATACTCCACCGGTCACAATTTTCACACAGTGTAACAGAAGCAATGCAATTCACCAAAAAAAGTGGGTTTAAATGACATCAAGCGTATCAGACTCACTTTAACATTGGTCTGTCCTGTTTCAGCAGATGACGATATGAAGTCAGTAGCAGTAGCTGTCATCACGTGCTCGGTCACATCAGCAGTACTCACAATAGTAACGGACGGCTCGATACTTGTCAGTCTTTTAGCCAGATCGGCATAGCGTTCAAGCAGCATTAGTTCACTGTAAGACGGCGGTGTCAGCAGCAATGGAGGCGGCTGATCGGTGTATAAAAAACAACGTTCACAACAGCAGACGGGTTCCTCCGACCCGGACCAACATCGACAGAGTTCACTGCGTTCATCCAGCACCTCACGAACACCACCACCGCGATGTCGACCAGTCGGACACGCCCGTGAACCTGGTCTCTTTGAGCCCTGCGACGTCAAGCATCGACTATTCACAGAACATGAACGTTCTCTGGTGGCTGCGTTTTGGCGGCTGCGACATGATGCGGCAGCGCAGTCAGAGTAAGAACGGCCGCGATATTGCAAAGTACATGTGCCACCACTCCGATCAGCTGAAACATTCTCTGTCAAGCTATGACCTTCAGCAGTAGCTTCGTCATCCCCCGTCAACCACCGCTTCAGCTGGCCCGCAACCATTTTTGCTGCAGATGACACTGCAGTCATAACGCAAGCAAGGCACTGTTCTTTGTGGATAAATCATGAACCAGATAAGCAGCCACGTCCTACAAACAATAATGACAAATAGATCACCTGCCAACTCCGCTCAGCTAGGCTTGCTAGGAATCTGAAAAAATGAGGCCAGGTCTAAAGCACAGTCTAACCAACAGTTTTGGCAGTTTACTTGGATAGAACAGTAAGATCAGCATGAAAATTATGCCAGGGACCATAGGTTTGTTTTCTTTTCTTTTCTTGCCTATCTACATATAATTCAGCTGGTGCAGTACTTGTTATTACAAGAATACCAGACACTAGTACCAAAAATTGTCTGAATCATATAACAATGTAAACTGCCGATACTGAAACACACGACTGCAGGAGTAGCATATACTATTCTTTTGAAAAAAGACAGTTCCCGGGTAGTGGTTACAATTAAAAGTGCCTACTAGATATCTGACAGCATTCCTTTCGGTCGCTACTTTTGTCAAGCAGTCTCAGCCTATCCTGAAAGTAACAGTAGAAAAGCTGTGAAAATACTTTTTTTGAAACCGTACTGTTAAATACGACGCTAACACGACTAATTTCAGTCTAATACGTACGCAGAAAGCGCACTTTACTTGCATTGTCATCCAGACCAAAGCAGACAGAAACTGGGCCTCGAGCCAGCCAGACCGACGCACGACGCGACCTTGACTACGCCAGTCCGATCGGCTAAACAACCTGTTTCTATGCTAAAACTAGTCAGAAAATATGTGTCGATATACAACAATAATGACGCTGGAATCTCACCTTCAAAAGTTTACTCGGGCGTCGAATCGGCGGCATGATAATCGAAAACGGACCACGCACATTTCACGGCATCTTCGGACGATGGCGACGAGTGACCCATATACGTGACCGCGAAAACAAGGTCAAGTCGGTATTTCGGTCAACTTGTCTGATTGACTAGGAAGTCTAGCTTCCAGAGAAATGACTTCAGATTCGGAAACTTGTCGAGTAAAGACACGCCGCGGCCCGAGTCAGCTTAGGTACCGCTGTTGCGGAGACGGCACTTTCAAGAACATTGACCTCAGCGTATTGCGCGATGTGCAATAAAATACAATAAAACTGCAACAAAGCAACTAGGTTCACAACTCCACGTACAGAGCAGAACGTGACGCTACAAACTTGCAGAGAATTCGCATTTTGTTTGCACAAATATCAAGTTTGGCATGTGTTTAGTCAGTATGTAGTCAGAAATGTGAATTTGAGGGGGGGGGCTCGATCGCCTTCATTCCCCTCCCTTTTCCTTTCGTCTACTCATCCTTCTTTGCCTTTTTTCTATTCCTTTCCCTTTCGTCTCCCCTTAGAAGTAAAACTCCTAAAATCCACGCGGAGGTTTGGCTGAACCCCCGACGATATCAAATTTGGTGCACTGCAGCTTAAAAATACCATATCTGGGTGGCAATAATTTTAATTATTTTTTTTTCTCAGAATCAACAGACCAAATTGGCACATTTGGTGCAGTTTAAACGTGTGCAGTATGCTTATTTTTTGTTGGCAACGACACTTATATTGTTGCAACCTGCAACAGTGAAAAACGTCTAAGATATTTTTGCCAAAGTTGTCGTGAAAATAACAACGGACATCAGCTTTTTTGGATCCCCGTAGGAGCTTACTCCAATTCATTCATTCATGTATTCTATAATTCCTATTCTACTCTTAGGCAATAAAAGTTCTTCACTGTATCTTGCACGTGGGCTTACAGCTAGGCTACAATTCAAACTTGTTCACCAATTAGAATGACTCCTTTCACTTTTGTATTCATAATAAAAATCCTGATTCACCAGGCATAGTCTCATCCTAAATTTTTTTTCCTTATTTAGCCTTTTATATATCCTTTTATTTATCTTTATTTCTGTCATCAACACTCACCACCTATCAATGATTAACAGTGAAGACACCTGGTAAAGCACATATCAAATTTTTTGGGTGGTCTGATATTCCAGCTACACATATTCCACAATTCAATATGCTAGATCCAATCAGCATCATTTCCAGATTTTTATAAATTTAAGCACTTAAAACTACACTTCTCAATCACCAAGCCCACATCCAAATTACAGATTTATCATTATCACAAAAAATTCAAAAAATTCAACTATAACTCATACTTTAGCATACAATACCAAATTACAAATTACAATATCAACCCAAGAGTGTTTTTTTAATTCACACAGAAGAAACAATATGAAAGAAAGACAATGTTTAATAGCATTACAACACAAGTGAGACTTAAGCCATCAGCACTGTAGCAAATTCCCACGTTTTCCAGCACAGCCTGAGTACGTCTTGCTGGACACAGCATAGCGAACGCTGTCAATTACTTCTAAATGGATATCGGTGACTTGCAGATCTTGCACAAAGCTGGAAAACCAAAACCTAGTGCCAAATTTCATGTTTCCAAATTTGAAAAATGACAAAAGCAGATATTCGCTGTGAGGGATACGACACAGGGTGTTATATACAAAACTCGTGCAGGATTTGACTGTGACACGAATCACGACCGACTGGCGGGCCGCACTTGTACAGCGTGATAAGATCTAATATACAACGTCCCGGTGTCAGACGTTTCAACCTCCCACCATGGTTCATAAAATCACACAGCAGCTGTTGGTCTTTCTTGCCTGAAACAGTTGCAAACACAATGCGTGAAATAAGAGACCACACACCTAGCTACAGTTTTCTGCTGTCCATTTAATCAGCTTACGAGATAGCATCGTAAAACTCATAATCCAAACATTTAGTCTTCAGTATGGACCTGCCTTTCCCGGGTCCCGGGATAATCTGAAACAAAAAGGAATTGACAAAGAGTGCCAGTTGCGTGCTGGCATCCGCATCGGTACATGGAACGTCCGAACCATGTCCACCATCAGCAAGGAAGCAATGGCGGAATGCGAAATGGCACGCTTGGGCTTCAGTTGTCTCGGTTTGTCGGAGGTACGCTGGACGGGAAAAGGTCACTACGGCACAGAGCGGGGAAGCCTGGTGATATACTCAGGCAGTGAGAGAAAAAGAGAAGTGGGCGTCGCAATGATGCTCGACAAACGAAGTGCAGGTGCACTGTTGGGTTACAACCCGATATCTAATCGGGTGATGACGGTGCGATTAGCAGCAAAGCCGTGGAACCTGACTCTAATCCAAGTGTACGTCCGACGAACCAGGCCGCTGTCGCTGAAAAGGACAGGTTTTACACGAGCTTACAGCAAGTGTTTAGCCAGGTCCCCAAGCAGGACGTGGTCATTCTGAGTGGTGATTTCAATGCAAAGATCGGAGAAAGGCCACCGATCGGCGAATTTGCGCTAGGAGTCAGAAATGACAACGGAGAAAGACTAGTGCAGTTCGCGGAAATGAACGGGCTCGTCGCAGCCAACGCGATGAGAAGGCAGCACCCACGCCACCAGTACACCTGGTGCGCGCCCGATGGAAAATGTCGCAACCAGATTGACTACATCTTGCTGTCCAAGCGATGGCTGTCGAGCGTGGGCAAGTGCAAAACTTGCCCAGGGGCGGACGCTGACACGGACCATGTGGTGGTGAGAATGGAGTTTAAGCTGAAACTTCACAAGTTACCAAAGAAGAAGTCTACCCCACGGTACGACTTCTCGGAGAAAGAGAGGTTCCAGCTCGAACTCCAGAATCGCTACCAGCTCCTGGACATACCAGGAGCAGCAGATCCGGAAAATGTAACGGAAGCTGAAAAGAGCGAGCAAGAACCAAGCGCTCAAACAGAGTGGTTGAGACTCAAGGGTGCACTGACGCAGGCAGCGGCGAAAACCTTGAGAAAGCAAACACGGACCAAGAAGCAGGAGTGGATTAAGCCAGAGACGTTTGCGTTGATCGAAGAGAAACGCAGATGCCCTCGGCAAGATCCACGGAAACGGCAGGTGCGATCACGCCTGCGTAGTGATCGTCACGACTATCTAATAAACATCTGCCAAGAAACTGAAGATCACGAAAGGATGAATAGGTCGAAAGACCTATACGAAACGGTAAACAGATTCACAAAGAAAATCTGTCCGAAAGTGAGCGTGATAACTGACAAAGAGGGGACCACCCTCACAGAGAAAGAAGACGTTCTCGACCGTTGGCGCGAGTACTGCGAAACCCTGTTCTCGGATACTGACAACGTACAATACGAGGGAGGGCCGGGGCAGGAAGAACCGGCCCCCCTGATAGAGGAAGTGGAGAGGGCATTCAAGTCCATGAGGGGCGGAAAAGCTGCTGGACCAGACGAAATACCTGTTGAGCTGTTAAAACTCGGAGATTATACAGTGGTTAAAGCGTTGCACAGAATCATTCTGTGCGTGTGGAAGACAGGAAAGTGGCCGGAGGATTGGACGCAGTCCACCTTTGTTCCATTGTACAAAAAGGGAGATCCAACGGTCTGTGCAAACTACCGTACGATATCCCTGGTGTCCCACGCGAGCAAGGTACTGCTGAAGATCCTCCTGGAAAGAATCAAACTGCACACGGAGTTTGAAGTGGCCGAGGAGCAAGCAGGCTTCAGGCCAAAGAGGGGTACCCACAACCATTTGTGTAACCTACGTATCCTCACCGAGAGTGCCAGAGCACGTCGCCAGCCGTTGCATCTGTGCTTCGTGGATTTCGAGAAGGCCTTCGACCGGGTAAACCATGGGAAACTGTGGAAAGCAATGCGAGATATGGGATTCGCGGAACATATAATTGATCTCATACGGTCGTTATATGCGTCACAGCGGTCGAACGTCCGGGTATGCGGAGACACGAGCGAGTGGTTCAAGGTGAGAAGAGGGGTGAGGCAGGGGTGTATACTCTCGCCTTACCTCTTCAACCTCATGGGCGAATTGTTAATGCGATGCGCACTGGAAGGTTACCGTGGCGGTTTCAGAATCGGCGGGCGGCTGGTCACGAACCTCCGTTACGCCGACGACATTGTGCTGGTTGCAAGTTCGGAGGAGGAATTGCAAGATCTAGTAAACTGTGTGAACCTGGCGGCGAACGATCTTGACATGCGGATCAATATGAAGAAAACGGAAGTGATGAAAATCTGCGATGACCTGTCCCCAATGAGAGTAACAGTTGCAGGATACCCGTTGTCGGAAACCAAATCGTTCAAATACCTTGGCGCGATGT
>Ga0209671_1005884_pt1 | contig 12481 bp, 11 predicted proteins | sample WorMetHERISLAND2_2_FD_187401 | JGI IMG/M metagenome (GOLD analysis project Ga0209671, IMG submission 187401) | Marine gutless worms symbiont microbial communities from Max Planck institute for Marine Microbiology, Germany - Olavius geniculatus... | ecosystem: Host-associated > Annelida >...
TATCTCGTACGTTCTGCATCTGCAATATCTGCAGAGCGATGTGGGATTTTCAGAGTACAGGATACACTTAGTTATAGCTTTATGGGAAATTTCAATGACAACGACGGTAGCACCACATAATATCTGCATTCGACGTAAACATCTTCATGCAATTAATTAAAATGTTGATGGGCAGATTTGCACGTACCAGTATTTTACATTTTCAAGACTCATCTATTAAGTGTATCACTTTGAGCAGGCATTAACACCCTACTACATGACTGCGTAAAAGGGCCCTTTCAAATTGCCTGCGTTGCCTACGACACTCTAAATTTGTCGTCTTGCGTTAGATTACTTGACATACAAAGTATGAAAACGAAGTTATAACACTGAATATGACCAAAATTGTAACAAAAATGAAAAAATTTATACTTTTGTAGTCGCGAGCTTTCCGACTGCGCCTCTGACCAAGGCAGGCTAACTTGCGCTGGTACTGTCTACACCGATCCGTGGCAAATGACAATGCCGCATTGTTCTACAACGAGTATTACACAGCATCCTTACAGCAAGATCAAACCCAGGCCAACTCAGCCTGGCGATCCGTCCGTGGATAAGGAAAATGAGCACTATGGTCCTGTTGATTATAAAATGGTAAGTTGAGCATCGTTGTCATGCGACGCACAACTTGCCATTTTATAATCAATGAGGCTGTAGCGCTCATTTTGCTTATCCACGAATGGATCAACAGCCCCGGTTACCAGGACTGCTAGCATAGATAATGACACAGTTGGATAAAGGTGCTGGCTGTTGACAGAGCTGGCCATCTGGCTGACTTGAACTGCATGCTAGCTTAATTGGGTTTAACTCTCAAAGCATCAAAAAAGTGATGAAATTCCAGGCAATATCTATTCAATATCTACTTCTATTTGAAGCCACTAGTTATCAGCAGTTTATCAGCAAAAAAATCAACCAATCAAAAAGTCGACCAAATGACTAATGAGACCAAAATAAACGAACCAAACATAAAAATACAAAGTGTGCATAAGCGGAAAAATTTACAGACAGAGCATTATTCGATAACCACAAGTTCTGAGAACGTTCACACTCCGAAATTATTACGTGGATATTTAGCGTTAGATGATACTTCAACACAAAAACTAAATGACTGTTTTTTTTTTATTTAAAGACCGTGTGTAGTAAAAAAAAATCACCTGGAGCCCAGCAACTAGCTGTGCATTTGGCACACTATGCAGATGGAGTGTCCTGTCACACGAAACATAAACAAAATGGCACATGACTGCAAAAAAAGTCAAAGGTAGATAGGGCACTAAAACACCGACTATAATGATTATGATTATGATTAAAGATTGTCTATAGCACAGCTCTATGGTAATGCATCTCAGAGTTATGGAGAGTCACCTGCCATATGCAATAGTACCAGATGCATCGTGGCGGGGGAGAAGGGAGCAATTCGAGTCTGTCAGAGAATGTTCTTCTTGTTGAATACCTGGTAATTTTTTTCAAAAATACAAAAATTAGGGCTGATAGTCCCAAATTTTGGGATAATTGAAGGCCAAAGTTAAGCTTCTGAGTACTCATTATCTCTTCTGTCAAAAATTTGCAGCAGTTTGTCAGAAAATTTGAACTTCTTGGTTTTATACCCCCAACTTTTGTAACCCTCAATTCTGCTGGATGACACAGTGTTACCTGCCACAGCTGAACAATGCATGAAAAAAAACAAACAAAACAAACAAAAACATCAGAATCTATATTTTCATATTGTCATAATTATTAATTATAACAAAAGTAGAAATGAAGAAAACTAGCACATACTTGTGTCTACGCTTTGAGCTGATAACTGTCTGATCACCAAGCTTCAACCTAAACGTACGTCAGACACTGATCAGTTATCATTCAATCATTGGAAACACACTTATATAGCACCATACACAGTGACCGAATTAAAGGCGCAGAATGGCAAAGGAAAAGCTGAAAGTTTACTACTAAAACATGTATACCATGAAGTCGTTATAAGTTCACCAAACACTGAAACCAATTTGCGAAAATCTTTTACTGGCACACTCTCTGAAAAAAACTGCAGTAGAGAAATCACTAACCTTTACATTTCAATCTATTTTCACAACTGTCTTACGTACAATTACTTTTCCAATGCATAATAAACATTACACAGTATCAGCTAAATTAACAGAAATGGTTCAAAAATAGGCCTTTTTGCAGTGTAGCATAAATGCACAATACAAACAAATGAAATCAAACACAACATATTTCTATTAATTCATTTCGTGGGTGGGGAGTGAAAGGGGGCTCCACGGATTTACAAAATACCAAAGGCCAAATTTTCAAAACTTCTTAGAAAGATCTTTGGAAGACTTCTTTTCTACAAAAGTATGCGAATTTTCGAGAATTCTTTGGAAAATATCTTTGGAAGAATTTGAAAAGATCTTCCAAAAAAGATTTTGAGAAAAAGTGCACAATTTTCGAAACCTCTTTGGAAACTTCTTAGGAAGAATTTAGGCAAGTATGTAGGAAAGCACTAACCTTGTCCTACACAGACAAAGCTGTGTAATAAAACGAAATTTGCAAATAAGTATGCAATGTTCACACTTAGCTTAGACGTCATATGTGACATCACAGGTTATTTGCGTAACACTGCGGTAAAATCAACAATGAGTAAGTAAAGGGAATTGACGTTCGGTCAACTTAAAAAACAAAGTGGTGTGTAAAGTGCGTTTCCTGTAAATAGACAAAGACAAGAAGTTTTACTAAAAAGTTTTGATTACGTCACATGGTCGGTATAAGTGCATCTGATTGGCTAAACTAGTTTAGGAAGATAAGAAAAGAAGTTCTTTGGAAACACAAAGAAAGTCGTCAAAAATTCGGAAAAGAAAACTTCTTTGGAATTCCTAAATGATCTGACATAGGAAAATCTTTGGAAAATATCTTAGGAAAGTTTCGAAAATTTGGCCCCAGTTCCCCAAGTGGGGGACTGCTCCATCCATTTCTGTTCTACTTTCTTTACACAGCCATTTCTATTCATGTGGCCAGCACAGTATAATAAATCCTATCCTATGAAACAAATGAGCAAAAGCCAACCTTCGTTCAAAGAGGTTGCGATGCAGCAAGCTGTTGTAAGTAGTCGTGTACTGCAGATAAGAACTGACAACAGCAAACAAAAGAGAAAATGCTTTCCAGTTCAACCAGAAACTAAACATAATGTTAATGTTCTTCCCGAACCAGATAGCACATCAAGCAAAGCTACTCTCAGTTTCCTCAGCTCTCTGCCAGGCACCAGTTTACACTGCAAAACCACGGATAGAAAGCTACTGCATAGCACTGTGTGCCTGTTTATATCCCAGCTAATGCTGGTACTCACTGCACTCACCCAGAAAAGGATGGCCAGGCTGAGTTGACCTGAAAGACTGGCAGATGATCACCCATCCAAGTACTAACCAAGCCCAGTGCTGATTAACTTCATGGATGCAACCAACAATGTTATTGGCTGAGCCAAACAGTCACCCTAGAAACTGAACAGTATATAAAAAAAAATTTAAAAATGGCCTGAAACAGACTGACCGCTATCGAAACACTGTAAAAGTCCATGGCATTTCTCATAACCCCTTCGCCTGATGGGTCAGTAACCCCTATCTAACACAATGTGTCACTGAACATCAAAAAAGTACGGGCATCTAAATCCATCAAACAGTTTAACCAAAATGCATAAATGCGACAAATGACAGATAAACAAACAGAGAGACCACACTACGCAGAAATGCGTAGGAATGGAAGAATTACTTGCACTGAAAGATGCTAATCTGCCTAACAATAACAAACAAAATAAAAAAAGAAATTGAAGCAAACCTTCAAAGGCTAACTAACAACATTCCAAAAAAAAACTTACAGCACATTAGAGGTCGACCAAAACCAGATTTTTCAGTTTCGGCCGAAGCCGAAACTGAGACCGCCTACGTGCACCGAAACCAAAAGTGGGCATCCAGATTCGACCGAAACTGAAACAGAAGATAGCTGTCTCAAACATTTACCGCGTTAATATAAATCAGACAGATATGTAAGTCGCCGTTATAATGCCAGTATAAAAATACTCATACGCCTAAGTGTCTGATACCGAATTCATCAAATTTATGCCTAATTCGCATCAGTTCACGTCCCAGTTAACGCTCGATCAGCAGTTGTGACTGCACGTACGTGTGTGTGGTGGTGGAGAAAGAGTAATATGATAGTGGCCGAGACTCAAGATGAGCTGAGAGCCTGGAAAATCAGCTGTCATTAAGTGAATGCCAGCTTCACCGGCTCGGCTCGCTGACCAGCCAAGCCATGCTTGTCCCTTTTAGCAGCAACCGACTGAGTTACACGACACTGCACTAGGCTGAGGCACAGATGTCGGCATTGAACAAATTCCGCATGCAGACTCTGCGCTGCAGGCAACGTGGACCAGCGTTAACGACTGAGTACAAGATGACTGATAAAAGGCACAAGCAAAGAAGGCAGCCACCATTAGGTCAGTTTCGGTTTCGGTGCCAAATCCACTCACAGTTTCGGCCGAAACCGAAACTCATTACAGTGCGTCCCACCGAAACCGAAACCAGACCGAAAGTTCCTTTACCGTCAGATTCGGTGCCAAAACTGAAATTCGGTCGACCTCTAAAGCACATAAGTTGGTGACTTAGGAAAACTTAATAACACCTGACTGAATTGAACCGAGACGAGAAGTTCCTATCAACTTCCACGCATCTATGATTACTTACTGTCTGCTGCAGCAACACCTGGTAGACAGTCGTTCCGAAGAAAACAGCAGCGACTGCCGTAACGTCAACAAATATTAAATAAAAAGTTGTGCATTCATAAATTTATAAAACTTATTAAAAACATCTTGTCGGAAGTTTTCAAATTCAGGCTGCAGACCTGTAAGTGTCCCAGGAGCTGGCGGACGGAAAGATGCGGACCCATCCGCCTCGCCGGGAGTGCTCCTCCCGAGCTCGCCTAAGGATCCGAATCTCCTCACCGGTCAGCGATGGGTTTGATGCAAACACGTTGTTACTATTGTTGTTGCTATTTGACGCTGACGTCGCCACAGGGCGAGGCTTGGTTGACGTTGTAAGGCTGGCAGACTCCGGCCGCTTCCGCTGACATTAATCAAAGAAACATCAGTCAACCGAGCAATCATTTATCATGCCAAAAGCTTACTGTGGCTTGGGCCGCTTAGTTGTGTAATGGTAGCATGCCAAACTGGTGACCACGAGGTTGCTGGTTTGACTCTGGGCTGGTGCACTGTCAGGCAACAACCCTGGGCAAGTTGTTCACACACATGTGCCTCGGTTTACCAAGCTGTATAATTTGGTACTCACTAAATATTGTGATGTGCTGCAGCTGGGAAGGTAACCATAGGTCTGGCATCGCAACAGTAAAATCCATAATTTACAAATTCAAAAAAATGACATCAGCACGATGTCACTGGTAGCAAATAATATTTAAATTTCTTACTGATGAAATACTTTACCTCCTAAACATTCCCCAAGAATTTTGGAAAATCTAAAAATTTTCCAAGAAAATATAAAAGATAATGTGAGTGGGTGTTTTTTCTAAACGCAGAGTATAATAGGACATGATATAATAAATAATATGCACTGGAAAACTGGCAGTTTCTGACAAATGAACTAAAAAAATAAAACTGTTTTGAACAGAAATAAAATGAGAGATATTGAAATGTAAAGCACTGTTGATGTAAAACATAAAAAATCCAGAAATAAACTGTTGTGGAAGAGATCAAAAACTATGATTAAAAAATCTTTAAAAAAAGTAAGACAACTATAATTAAAACTAGAAAAGAATGAGATCAAAAAACTGTAAACAAGTTGAAATATTAAACACAAGAATGTAAAATATCACAAAATCAATGCTGGACATAGCAAAAAACTTACCCTGTATAATAACGATGACTTTGGGTACACTTTTGCAGACTAAAAACAAAGATAAGCTTTAACCGTTAAAAAGAAAATACCAAAAATATGAGTGACTGTTAGTAAGAAGAAAGTAACAATCAATAATGTTAGATTCCTCTCAGAACCAAAAAAACCATTAAACGTGTATTTGCTATGAGCCAAGAATGTAATAAATTAGTAGGTAGCAACATGAGTTAACATTAGTTACATACAAAGACGTCACCCAATGCAGAATATGCAACGCCGGAACAGTAGATAACAAAATTATCCAAGTATAAGAGTAAAACATACAGTTAAAGAAGAATACAGAATATAATAGTGATTTGCAGCATTAACCATTTTAGAAACCGAGTACCCGATTGCAATTACCCAGGTGCCTAAACCCAATTTTAACTTTAAAACAAGTGAAAAAAAAACAACAATAAAGTGACATGTACACATCGAGTTACCCAATATTTTTTCCCACAAAGTTAGTTTTTTCATATAAAATGCTTATAATGTGTCTGTGATATCAAATATGTATAGTCCCGTCCATCAACAAAAATTGCTGCTGTTAAATCTCCTTTGCAGTACTGAATTTCACCACAGAAGCTGCAAGTAGCGAGATTTTCATGTGTTTCATCAGAAATCAGTGCAAATAAATGGGTACCAATTACCCGGATTTGGAACTGGGTAAAGCCCAAATTCCATTACGCCGACTTTGCGACAAATTCCACGACAAGTTCCCGACAAAGTCACAGACTTGTCGCGAAACAAATCATGAAAGTCCGCAGCACAAATCACATCACCGACTTTCATGATTTGTGTCCGCGACAAGTCCACGACTTTGTCGGGAGCTTGTTGCGGACTTAGTCGCCGACTTTCCCTGTGCATTGTAACAAACCAAATTCCATTAGAGCGACACAAACGGGTTCGTTGCGGACTTGTCACAAACTTTGTCACAAACATCTCAACATGTCGAGATGGTTTGTGTCCGCAACTTTCACCAAAACTTCATGATTTCAAGATTTGTCACCGTTTGCATGCGCGACTTTCATGATTTGTGTCTACGACTTTCCCCGCAGGGAAGTTTCGGTGAAAGTCAGCGTAACGGAATTTGGGCTTAATGAATTTTGAAACCGGGCTGAGGCACTTGGTTCCTGGTACAAATCACTAAAACAGGAAACAGTGTAAGAACAATAAATAAGCAACAAACAAGTTATGATGAAACACACCTGCGGTCTGGGAGCCCCGGGCCGACTACGAATGTTATTCCATGAACTGTCAGCCAATGTCTTTCTTTTCAATGGATCTTGACAAGGAATGCCTGCAACGACCACAATAGTAAGTAAGTAAGTAAGATGACTCAGGGGGTGCAATTTAACAGTTAGCCACAATGTGCCATGCTCTCAACATCCAAACGAAAATGTTTTCAGCAGCCGCTTGAACTGTTCGAAGTTAATGTCCATTTGTCTCAGATGAGCTGGAAGACTGTTCCACAGCCTCGGACCTGCAGCAGCAAAGCATCTGTCTCCGTAGTCTGAATGTCCATCTGATGACACATGTCCCTGAGTTGGCAGAACAATGCATAGTGATTACATCCAGTAATATTACAGCATAATCAGTGCAACTAGTAATAGTAGCATTATGAAGTGCCAACAAACATAACTGTCACTTCAAAGTGCAGTATCGTTTAATATTTATGTATGTAGTTAAATTGTTATTAATAAATAATTATTATAGTTATTAAATAATTATTATTAATAAATTTATTAAATCAAAGTTTAATTTTCTTCATTTTCATTGTTACATAAGGTTTCATAATAAACAATGTTTTATTATCAGCTGTCTACTGATATCAATTGCAAAAGTAAAAACGTAAAAAAAAAATTTTATTTTAAAAAATATGTAAAATCCATACTATAATCTCAAAAACAATCTGATTCATCATTTCTTAAACAAGGGAACATCCCTCCAAAGCATTTCGCCAAAACTGGTTAACATAAAGACGAAAAGACAAACAAACAGAAGTAAAAACACAGCCCACTTTCTACAGTAGAGGTAATAACTAAACAACGGCACAGCAGCGACGGAGAGAATCATGTTTAAGTTTCCAGCAGACAATATTATTCCAGATATCAAATTAAATAAATGAATGATTGGAGATGGACTAAGAATAAAACTCCAAAAATAAGCCACTTTTATTTTATGAATAACTCTGTGGAACAGCCAAACTACGACTTCGGAATTTCACAAGGTAGTGTAGTGGAAATATAAAGATAAGGTGAACTGAACTAGTCATTTACGTCGAGTAACTTTGCAGCGTTGCATGCCAAAAATTATTAAAATCAGCCAATGTTTCACAGAGCTATTTAAAAATTAATGTGGCATATTTATGACACATGGTGTATATTCCAGAATAACTTAACAGTGACATACCTATAAGACTAAAGAGATCGGAGATCATGTTTGACTTTATCTTGAGATCCAGTGGAGCATCGCTGATATTACACAACAAACACAATACAATACGCAATATACAGTGAATCTGTACAGCACACATTCAAAAAAAGTTTCTGATGTGCTGTAGAATCAAGAGTAGTAAAGAACAGAGAGAAAGTTTTTGCAATAGTGTACACCGTGTCTCAGAAAAAAAACAGTTAAAATCGTTTTGACTTCTGTCAAATGTGTCAACTTCGCGAGCTTCGATGCAGTCGCTGCCAGGCTGCAGTTTGTTATCACCGACCAGTCAGATATGTCAGTGTCATTAGATCTGTTTGACGTCTTCCAGTGACGCGTTGGCGGCAGCCACTGCATGCACATAGAACCCTTCTCTGACTGACGGGTGCTCACTCACAGACTCATTCACTCACTGCAGGCATTAACACTACAGGCCTACTGACAACAAGGACCATGGGACGTCACGCGGTGATACACTGGCAGATGATGGACTATTGCAGTCGCCTGTCAAGTAAGCAACGTCTCTTGCTAACTTTAAATACGTTGGCAGCTTATTTCAGTTTCCGTTTTTGGCTTTTCCGTTTCCATTTTATCATCGTTTTGGACATTTTCGTTACCGTTTCGTTTCCATTTTTACTGACATTTTCGTTTCCGTTTCCGTTAACGTATATTACACTGGTGTATAAGGGAGGCAGGTGCAAACAGTGCGCAATTATCCTTTACGAAGACCGAGTTATACCGATTGAAATCTCCACTGGCTGTAATGCAAAATTTTGCAACTTTTGAATGGTTGCTATAGCAACAGAGATCGTTAGGGGGTAAATTTAAATGACACCGTTAGATTGCCCGACCATAAAAATAGGGGGTAGGTAAACACAGCGTGCAATTATCTTTTACGGGGACCGAGCTATACCACTTTGAAGTCCCCATAGGCCGTAATGCAAATTTTTAAAAATTGGGGTAAAATAGGGAAAAGAGTTATAAAATTTTTATCCCAAACAAACTCAATCTTATTTTTGAGCCACAAATCACTGTGCAAAATTTTTATCAAAATCAAATCAAAATTGCAGCTGTAAGAGTGTTTACAAGCAGAATGACAGCATGACAAAATGACAGTGTGACCGAAGTGATATTATAATTTGTCCCATGCTAAGCTATAGCAATGGGACAGATAATAAAACATTTTCAAGAGATATACCATATTAAATCGGTTCTGATAAGAATAAACTTTTAACAACTGATGCATCATTCATAATTGTTTCCATCTGTTCTATTAACTGCATTCAAGAAAGCATATAGCAGACCATGCAAGAGATGGTGAAAGGTTGACTTCAATGACCCATGGACGTAGTGAATCATCAATGAGAATGTCAAACCCAAACAGCTCTGTACATAACAACACATCAAATGCTTAATATCAACGATCAATAATGCTCAGCGGCAAACAAGCCTGCTTCAGCAAAACTGTCCATCTCTTTATTCATTCATTTAAATTAATTCATTCACTATCTTACTATAATGCGTGAAAAGTTTGTTTGTTGGGTTGTCTGTCATAATAATAAGTGAACATTTATATAGCGCACCATCATTTCGAAGAAATCTCTAGTGCACTGAATGCATTATCAGTACATCTGAAACAAAAATGATTTAAGGAAACGTTTAAAAGAGTCCAGATTAAGTGTGTGATCATTCAGGTACGTCGGGAGACTGTTCCATGCTGACGGGCCAGCGAAAGAGAATGCCCTTCTGCCAGCTGGTAACGGTAAGTTGTCCACGGACAGCAGAATGCAGATGACGACGGCCAGGCAACGACGAGATCGGCAAGCACATCTCTGACAGATATGGCGGTCCCATTTCATGCAGACACTTGTAGACAGACAAGCACAGCTTGAACGTGACACGCTCTGGTACATCCAACCAGTGTAGGATTTCATGTCGGACATGCGACAGACCGTGGTCAAACTTCCTTGTGTTTGTAATGACACGCGCTGCCGAGTTCATCACGCGCTGCAGCTTGTCAGTCACCACCTTCGGTGCGCCAGCCAACAGACCACTGCAATAATCTATATGACTAGTGACAAATGCGTGGACTAGAGTCGCCACAGACTCATCAACGAGTGACCGTTGAACTCGGCGCAGCTGACGCAACTGGTAGAAGCACTTAGAGCTGACGGCAGTAACGTGCTTATCCAGACTCAGATCCAGCGTGACGACAACTCCAAGAAGTATATTCAGAAACCTGGAAACAAGTTCACCAGTGTTAGCCAAAACACGAGAGGATTTACAGAATAATTACAGATTGCTAAAATCGCCTTACATACAAACCTTGGTTTAAAAAATAATATAAGATGCAACAGAACATAAAATATAAATGGCCTACTATAAAGTATGATAACAGACCAAAGCAGTTGCCACGGTATGGCATGAACATTTTGCATGCAGTTGCGATCGGCAACTCGACTGATATCAGCGTCTTGATTATAACATCTTCAATGGACATCATCAGTGCTAAATAACAAAACATAAACTCTTGTTTTTGTTTTTTAAAGCACTCCCCGTAATGCACATCTGTAACAGAAACTACATAAATGCTACACGTTCAGACCCCAAACACCCCAGAAACTACAAAAAATCATGAACGTAATGCATGGCAAAAAATAAGCAACAGTTATAAACGGGACAAAAATAACAGCAGAAATCCTACAGTCAATGTCACTAATCTAACTTTATTGTTAATTGAACAAACACAACACAAAGAACAGTAGCAGGCAAACCAGGACTGGATAAGCGGAAAACAACAACAACAACAACAACAACAACAACATGGACCAAAGTTATTCGGGGAGTGAGTGAGTAGGGTTCAATGTCCCATCCGACACAGTATAGGTCATTTTGGGGACAGCCTTTGCAAGCAAAATTGCACACACACACACATAATAACAGAACAAAAAGTTTAACGTTTACAGAAAGTTTAACGACAGAAACCCGATTATAATTGTGCATACCCCGGTATGTATCGAAAATGGCTGGTGTAATAGCAAATTTTTGTATCCTCATCTTTCCACTCCTCTGCTCTCGAAAGTAGGTCCCCTTTAAGCCTGCATCTGGTGACATCAAGTTTTGTATTATGTCTATTTTTGGATGTCCAAAGGGAGGGGCCAGACTTTTGATTTTTCTGCGAGCTTATCTGGGGAACACTACTGCATCACTGTTCCCCCAAGTGTCCCAATATTATTTAGGAAATAGCATTCCCTCCCAAAAATATTTGTTCCCTTTCGACAACCCAGCTGCATATCAGAAAGAAGATCTAAAAATATCATAAATACTAGACATACCAGTTGTGTCGATGCCCTTTGAGCAAAGATATCTCAGAACGGCACCGAGGGACCATTTATTGCCATAATCTTCAACATCAGGGTCATCATTGCTGTAACAATATTGACAAAATAATCACCATACAACATGTTTACAGTACCAACTGCTGACTGTAGCCAGCAAGTTAAAAACTCGTCACTCGTGAGATACAGTATATGGCTTCCCCATGCTCTGCATAATTGTAATTTTAAAAGAAAGTTAAAGGTGGTGTTATAGGAAACTGATCTCAGAGCTACAGAATGCCACCTGCTATATGAGATCACACAGCATTACATGCTACCCGACACAGGCGAACGTGCCCCGCCTTAATCCCAGCCATAAAGACTGGTACTCAATTTACCTACCCCGGAGGGACGGAAGACTGAGTTGACTTAGGTGGTAGGTTACAAACAGAGATGGTTTACCTGCCCGCAAGCAGTCACCCATCCAAGTACTAACCCGGTGGCCTAGCGTGGAGCAACATCGTTACCGCTATGCCAGGCCACCACCAGTTGTCAGCAGAAAATATGAGATGACGTTTCGTTGTTGCTGCATTACTCTAAGAGCCCACGATTCAGCGACGTGGTCCTCAAAACCAAGGTCTTGGTCTGGAAGTGCCTCTGAGACAAAAAGGAAATTCTAGGTCTTAAAAAAGTTTTATCCTTGATCTTAAAAAAGTCACTGCCATGATTCATCAGCATCTCAACAACAGATGGCAAATATCTCAAATA
>Ga0209671_1005885_pt1 | contig 12478 bp, 6 predicted proteins | sample WorMetHERISLAND2_2_FD_187401 | JGI IMG/M metagenome (GOLD analysis project Ga0209671, IMG submission 187401) | Marine gutless worms symbiont microbial communities from Max Planck institute for Marine Microbiology, Germany - Olavius geniculatus... | ecosystem: Host-associated > Annelida >...
GGAAAAAAATGGCAGGCAAGCTGCCACTTAAAATCAAAAACTGGCAAATATGACAAAAACTGAAATTAATACTGAAATCGCATTTGCCTGAAAGGTGATTTTTAATCATAGAGCGAAAAGGGGACGAGCCGCAAGATGAAAAGCCACGGGAAATTTTAGCCTTTTTAAAAAACGAAAGTGAAAGTACGCGTTATTTCCAGGGTACTCCACTACCAAGCAGACACTACTATAGCTTTAAGCTTTAAGCTTAGCACTGCAGAGCGATTAGGTTATGGAGGATAAAAGTGAATGTAGGCGACGCACGTTCGGTGAGTCTGCGACACTACCACGGTAGGAAAATTACTTAAGTTGTCAACTTGTCATTTATTGTGAAGGAGCGTAAATAGTACACACGGTGTTTGCTACTTATAGCGCGGAATTTATGATCACTTTTTGGTCACGTCACATCTCCAAGTTGAAAAGGCCACGTCCACCTGCATGATCTTACTTACTATTCTGGCGTTGCACTGACTCTAGGACAATGCTATGGAGTGTGGATAGTGATAAGTTATCGGCAAACAAGAGATAGCAGTGGATCATAACTCACTGACACCAATACTCGTTCATCTGCCCAGTCAGTCCGTCAGTTAGTCCTACCTGGCTGGCAGACGAGTGCGATGCTAACGCCCTATAGCTGCAGCCGCGGTGGTGTTGCGGACGTCAACATCGCCAGGTAAACTGCTTGCAGCAGCAGCAGCAGCATCAGCTGTTTTTATAGGCCTAACCGCTGCTGCGACCGGATTTAGCTGCAAGTTGGCGGCACCGCTGCAACGAAGTTTTAGCTCAGATCGTAGAGTTGTGCTGAGTATAGAAAATAAGCGCTTTAAACCTCATATTTCCCACGTGCTTTAGAATTACGGTAGGCCTAATCTACAATGGACAATAACAAAAAAGCTAATTGTTTACACCATTGGAACACGCTCAACCACGAAGGCAAGACCCCCATCTTTGATTTTGATGGAGTTTTAAAAACTAAACACTGTGAACAGTCATGTATTGTTTTACGTTCTAGCTATAAATATTTCGTAGGCCTATAATTATTTCTTTGTAGTGCTCGATATATTGAAACTTTTTTAGTCATAATAGAATAGAAAATTGTGATTATTTTTTTAAGACTGAATTAAAATTGCGAAATAAAATAAACGAGAGGTCAGAAAAACTCAAAATCTGCATTACCATCGAGTTTCTTTTTTAGTCTTACCTGTTAACTACGTCTGCTATTTAGTCAACCGATTAATCGAAAGGGTTGTCGAGTCAGCAGAAAAACGTCCTTCGGTCCAGCACTGATCGGGACGAAAGTTGCAACCTGTAGGCAATGACGTATAGATGGTAGATATCCGCCGTTTCTGGAAAGTTGTCCATGAACTTTGCGGCACCAAGCCGCTCGCTATTGCAGTGCAGAGAATGTAAACACAGTCAAATTTGTAGTCTGTCAGCACATGCCAGTCGTTAAGCCGGACATGTAAGTAATCTTATGTAATAATAAGATGCAGACTAGAGAATCGAGATACTCTTTTTTCGCGCATTATAACAGTTGCTCTACATTACTTTGTATGGTCGAGTGGCGACTTGCCTAAATCATTTGGGCCAAAGTAAGGCTTAGTGTAGGACTATCTCAAATTTTTGTTATTGACACAATTTGCAACGTTGCCTTCAACTGTGTTTTAGTCATTAGCATGTTTAGAGAATGATTAGCTGTCCAGCTTTGCTGCTACTGTTTTTTTGAACTGATTTAGAACACTTAGGCCAAATTTGACTCAATGTCCTGTCGACAAATACATAGTCGACGCGCGTTGACAGCATATCCATTAATTTTGTTTCTGTCGGGTGCAAATCTGTCCGCCTCGATGTGATAGTCTCATCTCCGAGCAGTTTTTCTTTCCTGGATGTTGTCGATCCACTTCTTTCTAGGTCATCTTCTTGGTCTGGTTTCATGGACTTCTCTATACAAAATATATTTGGATACCTTTCCTTATTCATTCGTATGATATGACCACAGTATGGCAGCCTTCTTTTCTGTACTTTCTCGACTATACTCACTTTCTCGCTCAGCGTGGTACCCAACAATGTCCACAGGAAACAGCAATAAAAATGTAGTAATTTAGTATATACTGAAACCCACACGTACGTTTATAGGCTGAAGTTTAGGCTTGCAAGGTTTGCGGAACCATGGTGGACCAGACAATACGACGTGACAGAAACAAGAAGATGTCGTGATCCGGATCAGCAAAAGCATCTAAATCCGGCATGCACAGCTAGAAAATGGCATAGCGTTGAAGGGGGGTTTGCGGCTTGCGCTCTCCGCGTGCCCTTCTAGTTATTGAACCGCACTCAGTTTGCGCTGGTACTGTTTTTACAACCTTAATTGACTGCAGTCGTGCGTCTTAAAGCAAAAGACGTCGTAGTCTATGCCATCCGAGCGTGGTTTAAGTACGATACCGCTCTGTCTGGAGTGGTATATGTTTGTACTGCGTACTCGCTTATCCACTCCAGCAGTGCAGTGTCTTGTTCTTATAATTATGCTCGCGTGGTCTGTGATGGTGTGTGAGACAGGAGTGCGACGCGGAAGAAGACGCCGACCCTCGGCAGGATGCCCGGCTGTATATTCGAGTACTATGGACGCATCCCGGCCTCGGTCTACGCTCCACCGGACACGTTCGACTCACCGCTCGAGCGAGCGGTCTACAACAACGACTTGGAACTGTTCCTTCAGCTTGTCCAGGTACCGACTGCAAGCAGCTCGTAAGCATTTTGAAAATAACCAAAAACATAATATGCCGACCCGGTGCCGACATATCTACTTGCGGACGTTGAGCTAAAAATTGGCGCACCTCATCTGGGGAACGTCTAGACCAATTTTTAAGCTCTTTATTCATTACAGTGGTAATTACATTACATTACAATGGTGGCGTAGCATAGTCGTTAGAACGTCGGCCCTGGCCGACGAACTTTCCCTATCCTGCGATAGACTGACGAATGGTTGTTTGACCCTTTGTGGGTAAGGCGTCCGCTATCAGTCAACCAACAAGGCCAACTCAGCCTGCCATCCCTCCGGGGTCGGTTAAATGAGTAGTAACCAATTTATATGAATTACGGGAGGTGGTGACCTTAGTACAGCTGACTGGGGCTGTCTGGCCTGGCCGTTGCGCCAGCCTGTGTCTGCAGGCTGCACGCGGTGGCTGTGCGACCGGCGGCTCTGGTCAGTGACGAAAGCGCATTAGAGGCGTGTACGCGACGATGCGCTATATAAATTGACGATTTTTACCTTTACCTTTAAAGCAAATAAATTTCAAAACATGCAACACTTTTAATGGTCACCTTAACTATGTGCAGACCAAAAACTTAAGTGCCTTTTTGTGTTTGCATAAGGAGCCCGTATGGGTAGGACGGACGGTCAAATAAAAAGGTGGATTGCGATTTATTAGCACAACTGTGCAATAAAATGTCTTATTTTTCCTGTTCGTAATTTGCCAAGTACTTCTGAACGGCGGAATCCCAAACGAAAAAACAACAGGAAATTCAGTGGCAATTTCGACGTGACGTATAATAGGTCTATGTAGGGTTGCATTCCGACTGGCCCCAAAACAGTGCTTTTGTAGCCTATTACCTATTATAAGCGGGTTCCATGTCTTACTTCTTTTAGCACGACTTTTTGTGAATGTGTGTTTTTTTGCCTTCTGTGCTTAAGTAACGGTCGAGCTATTGGTACGAGTTGTCGTCCGTCTGTCTGTCGGTCTGTCCCTCTGTAAATCGTAAGGGAAAACTTCTTAACGAATAATTAGCCATGTGTGTTAAACTTAGACGTGCAAAATTTCAGCTATCTAGTGCAAGGAAACATTTTCAAATTGGGGGTTGAATAGAAAGGGTAGAAAATTCAATAAAAAAACTGGCCATATCTCGGAAACAGTGAGATACGGCCAAGGTTATTACTGATCACAAATGGGAAATGGCATACGTCCTTTTAAATGAAATGAAAATCATCGACCTTGAATGATTTTGAAGGTCACTGACAACCAGTACGGTCGGCTATCTTAGCGATAGCTGGGCTTCTTGTTATATTAACCGTTTGTTTGACGAGTTTTATGGCTCTGTGCTGTGCAGGATGGGCATGCGGTGAGTATACGGCTGAAGATCGGTAAGATGACGTGTCTTGAATATGCGGCAATGAAGGGATACGCCGCAATCCTGTCTGAGCTTATGGCAAAGTCCGCCTGTTATGAGATCCTCAGGCAATACTTCGCTCTCGACGGTGAGTCGAATGTTCTGTTTTTGGTTTACTCCATAACTACTGCTCGTGCTTCGTTTTTGACTGGCGTAGTCTATATTCTTCACTTACTTTTTGTAAAATAACATTCGCAATTTTCGCATAACGCAACTCAGAGTAGAATCAGTAATTTTAGTCCGCTAGATTCGAACTTTAGAAAAACGTTTCAGGAAACAGTAGGTGAGATATAATTTAATTCTTAACGACCCAACTTTTTGTGGCACATCTGGAGAGATGGCAGGAAAAGTACTGTTAATGTAGAAGTGTCCGTTAACAATTTTACGGCAAAGTCCCCCTGGTCTTCCTAGCCTTCCGACGACTTCTTCTGGTTTTCCTTTCAGACTGCGACAACGTCGGTTTACGTAGGCCTACAGTTGCAACCGTACTTTATTTATTATAATTGCATTTTCTCTTTTAATACGGGTTAGTAAATTAGCAATTAGCAAACTAGCTCTTGCGTATAGAAAGCTAGGTAAAGCCCAAATTCCATTACGCGGACCATGAAACTCGCGGACGCAAACCACGAAACAGATATGTCACGGGAAATTTCGAATTTTCGGGCTTTCAAAGTTCAAACCATTTTGACAATGTCCAGATGGTTGCGACGAGTCTTGAACACTCAGCTGTCTGCTTTGTGTGCCATGGCCGTCGAAAGAGGCCGCAATAGCTTACAAATTTTGCCACAAGTCCTCGACGGACTTTGTTGCGCTGTGGACTTTGTGGCTAAGTGGTGCAATGGAATTTGGGCATAAGCTAGCGCATAGCCTATGCTTCATGCATTGCTTGTCGTGGATTGTCTTCTTGCTCACGCTTGCGGCCGCCGTCAATAGCGTATATGCCACTGTACAGTGCACAACACTAATTTTTGACACCCATCGAAGTGTCCAAAATTCGTTTTCTTATCTTTTGATATGCAGATATCGTCGAGCGGGCGTATCTGATATCGAGGAACAAATCGATGTTCTTCGACCAGGAAGCGTTGACCGAGGCTAATCGCTACGTGGCAGCGCTGTACACGGCCATCGCGTACGATCAGCCGCGCTGTGTCGAGCTGATCCTGGCAGCCGTCGGACGACGAGATGCTGCCAAGCACAGCTTCTTCGTCTCCGATGAACCTATCCTGGAAAGCCTCGAGGCTGGCGAGCTCGCACGTGCGCTAGGTAGGTCCTAACTATAACCTCCTATACTCGCAGGTCTCATGCATTCTTTATGTACGCGCAACGCCGCGATTGTTTTCTCTGCCAAGATCTAGTACGCGCAGGCTGCGCAGTTTCTTTTTATGCGATTACCGTGCTGAACAGTCTGCTGTCTGCTGTGTGCTATGGCCGTCCAAAGAGGCCGCAATGGCCTGCAAATATTGTCTGTCCGTCCGTTGCGTACGGGCCCCTATAACTTGAAAACGAAGACACTTGGGAAAACCAGAATTGGCGTGCACGTTCCCCAGTGCAAGATTTTCAGCTCAAACGATCGAAAGTGAGACGGACGACCGCACAATATGTCGGCATTTGGTCGACAGTTTTATAGCTCATTGCTCCCTTTTCTGTTAGGTTTATATATTTGCCAAAAATAAAAATGCGAACAGTCACTTGACGCGTAAAAGTAGGTGTTTTGAGACATCGTATGAATCTGTAATTTATTATTTTTAAGACCTATGATAACGCTGCGTAAAACGAGACAAATTAAAATGATGTTAGTCTATGCCTAACTGAGCAACAAGACTTACTTAAACTTTAGCTTCCATGGCTATTGGCAACGCAGTTAAAAGCGGGTTAAACGAAACTCTCCAGACATTTTGTGAGAAAATATTACCGGTAATGCAGACTTTGGTCAAGGCATGTTAATTTGCAATTTTTTATTGAGTTCTGATAGACGCAGTCTTGGTAGAAATTAGTTTGTATTGGCTAGTCGATATTTAACAAACTGAATAATTATAGCGTACATGGTCACTCTGGTCGTGGATAATTATCTTGTGGTGTACACTTACTGTATAGGTCACACGGAATGCTACAAGTTGGTTGACCAGTGGCAGAAAGCGGCACGGGCGGTGGTCAGCTGATTGGGCGTTCGTTCCCAGTTCCTCATACCGATCGCTTCCTTCACCGTATTGCCTTTCCCGTGTGATGTCAACTCCCAACTCAGGCCGGACTTCCAGTTCCTAAATGTCAACATCTAAAACTAAACGGGTTCGAGCGTTTTTCGTTGTAACCGCCGCCGCATGGCGAGGAGTTTTTGTTACGTGAAGTAGAAAGAGAATGAGTTATTGTTCTCTGTTCAAGTTATGCATTCGTATTCGCTGTCTGTATTTATAACGTGGAGATGAAGGCAACTAAGACAGAAGTATCAAAGTTGATGCAGACGGCTCCAGGTGATCGCAATAACGCTGCATTAACGAACGGCACGACTCTCAGTACATGTGTGAAAAAAACCTACACAGACTGAGACGAGACTTCGAATAATCTGCATGGATCACTGATGTCGGTTGTATGCGCAGAAATTTGAGGAAATGGCATTTGAAAGTCTGTAGGTCTACACTCTACATGTATGATTGTTGTTTTCCTCCATTCCTGCATTCCACAGCTTACTGCTCATCCGAACAACCGTAGAGACAGAAAGCGTTGAAAGCGTTCCCGCCTTGAACTGGACTGTTATTCTTGTTCGTCACTCGCCGAGTCGGGAGAGTTTTCTTGTACATACTCAGAGTGGGACCCATCCACATCGCCGTTAGGCCTACCACCCTGTCGCCGTCGCTGTTATAAATTATTTTGTTTTGTTTTGTAATTAATTACTGTCGATGATCATTCTTACGTGAGTATAAACCCGGTGAATTAATTAAAGACTGCAGAGAATCAGGACTAGGCTATATAGTAAAGGGGTAAAGAAGGCTAGATTATCTCTAAATTGTTTACTACTGTTTGCGATTTTTCCTAGAACATTTTGCGACCACACGTTTTAACGTTGGCCCGCCCGCTCCTAAGCATTATTGGTTTAGAACGGTAGAACCACAGTTAAATGCCCCAAAATTACAACAAAATTTATGCGTTTTCATACACAAATTTGGCTAAGGGTCCGTAGTAAGCACTGACCAAGTTCAAACTTTAATTATTTCGATTTGGTGTTTTACTGCAACAAATCGAGTCTATAGCAAAATGTCTTTAACAAATCAAAATAGTGGAGTTTGGACTGTGTGCTACAAAACTAGCCTATAGGAACCTATTCTGATATGTGCTTGTGTAGCTATACTGAACCGCGTGATTTTGTTTCGCCGCTAAAGCCGTGGACGATTAAACGATGCGTTTTTCATTTGCTTTTTTGCAGTTATTATATACTTGAACTGGCTGATTGCCTAACGCGCCTGGGTGGGCATGTGTAGTATGTATGACTTTCTTTCAGACTGTTGTTGTGTTATCACAGACTGAACGGTAGTTCACGCCCTGTGTTAACGGCGACTTCTCTTTCTTATGGGAAAGCCAAAAATTCGACCCCCACAGAATCAAAACCGCTGACCCGATTGAAATAAAATTTGGCACTGTTGATTACGTCGGCGAGGGGACTAGTCATGCAAAATTTTATGCAAATCCCTCGAAGGGGAGCTTCTCGGCAAATGGGTGAAATATACGCAAAAAATTTTATTTATATATGCCTTTTTTGTGGTTTCTGGGGCGCAATATCTTTCTAACTGATCACCAGTAGGAAAACAGTATTATAGTAATAAAACCGCAAATATAAATGCACAAAACATCAGTTGGTCTCCCCACATAGTCAGTGTGATGCGGGCAATATCACCTTTTGTGATTTTTGCTGTTTTCGATGTGCAAGTTTTTTAAATATTGCCGTAAACAAGTGTACTGTATAAACTGATGTTTTGTGCATTTATCTATGTACAGTAGAGACAATCTTGAAGTAACGTTGTTGTTTTAAATGTTTTGCCTTTATATATACATGTATTTTTATTCACGAGTTGTAAATAAAATCTGCTGTACAGCAAAGCAGCGAACAGTTTAGCATTTATTCTATCGAGAAACAACTCCATGCACCATACGTATACGTTGGCTTACCCGAGTGACGTTATAAGTAAGTCTATACAGGCATGAGGCATGAAAATTTAAAACAAATTAGGCCTCTGTTCCTTGACAAGATGTTCAGCGCATAATAAATTATGCCAAGTACAGCAAGAAGTACAGCTATCCAACAATACACAGTCATTAAAAAATTACACCAGTTACGTCTTATCAATAACAAATAACAACATAAATAAGCCTATTAAGTCAGTAACTTTTCGTATTACAGCGACACGCTTACTGCGTTGCTTATGCGACATGACAATTTATAAAAACAGCGTTACGAAGTCGACATCTAGCTTTATCGTCGCAGCAATATTCAGGAAATATTCTCGTAACATGTAATGGAAACCTGCTAGATAGACTAGCAAAGACTGCTGATAAGTCAATACGCTATACCTATACGCACAACAACGGCCAATAAATTAAGCGTTTAACATGCAATTTATTTTCAGTAGGCTTAAAGCTGAGCGCTATCCACTGCTACTCTTAGGCGCCATAATTACTCAATAAATGACTCAAAAATCGATCGATTATTTACGAGTAGTCTGTCTGCGTGACACTAACAGAGGCATTTCAATCACAGAAGATGCTGCAATAAGTAGCAAGATGTCTATAATTACAGTGTGACGTGAGTCAAAAACATATGCCACCAAACTTAGGCATATCATATCCATATCTTTGCAAAATACTCGTACTAATCGATTTTCAAAATCATGTTCTCACTGACACACTCCGTGATAAAAAAAAAACTTGCTATAAAACTCGTCACAGCAAAATATCAACGGTCGTCACGTGGGGCACGCGTACCGATCAAAGCTGTCATCAGAATCCGAGTTTAGCATTTCTCGTCAATCAGTGAAACGCACAGCGGAAATCAATATGCAGCATGAAAAAGACATATTCCACTTTGTTATGCAGCACCTTGTACGCAATGGCGTAGCCAGAAATTGCAGTTGGGGGAAGGGCCTCGTCTCCGTACCACTCCCCTTCCCTTCCCCCTTTCGCCCCTCCCCTCTCTTTTCTTCCATTTTTTACCCTTTCTTTTCATTTCCCTGTCCTCCGCCTTTCCCTCCCTTCCCTTACCTTAAAAGTAGGACCCCCTGAAATCCAGCTAGGAAGGTCTGGGGAGCGCTGTGAGCTGGGGCAAAGTTCCAGCCTAAATCGAATTTGGTGCATTTGAACTTTAAAAGATGAGATGTGGTGGCAACAATTTTAATTATTCTTCCGAGAATAAACTGACCATTGATCAAACTGGCAAATTTAGCGCAGCTTGAATGCATGCTAATGTTCTGTCTGGAGGATTAGGAGTGGGCCCCCGGGCCCCCTTGCCTACGTCACTGCTTGTACGTTTGACTGTTAAATAATTATGTACAAAATAACGCTACTGTCAACGTCTGAGAGTGACGCTGGGAAACCGGAAGGACGGGTTGCTGCATATCAAGTCGGCACCACCGAGGACACAGAGCAGTCGTTTGGTTAGGTCAGGGGATGGACGCAAGACGGTCGACTAGCGGCGGGTGACTATGATACCAGCGCGAGTAGAGCCAGTCCGCCATGGGAAAGGCGAGGTTGTCTCGGTGTAGTTTGATCAGTGCAGTGCGCAGGTCGGCGCCGTCTGCCAGCGTGGTGGCGTACTGGTCAGCCTGGTACTCGAAGCGTTGACCCAACAGAGTCATCATCAACTTGGACAACTTCACCCATGAAAGCACACGCATCGCAATCCACATACTGCAATAGCCGTCACCAACGGCGTCGTGGGTCAAAAAAGTAGGCGGGGCCGGAAGATGCAAATTTCTGACAACAGATTACAGATGCTTAAAAGTTTAATTTTGCCTCTAAATTTCACAAAAACGGAGGTTCTCAGGTGGTTGTACAAGATTGGCCTATAGGGCCTATTGCTTGGCTACTGCTTTAGCGCGTCTTAGCCATCGCAATTCTGTCCGTCCGTCTGTCTGAACGTTTGTCTGTCACACGGGTGGATTAGTCAAAAGCAGTGCAAGCTAGAATCACCAAATCTTCACCGTCGGCTGCCTGGAAGACTCTGGTTTCAGAAACTGTAAAGCTTTTCCATAAATTCGAAGGGGATCACCCCGAAGAAAGGCGCTAAATGAGAGGGGTGGGCAAAATTTGCAATTTTTGGCCAATAAGTCGCTGTATCTCAGTAACGGTGCGAGATAGGGCATAGGTTACTATTAATCACTAATAGAAAGTCGTACACTGTCTCTTGATTGGCGAAGAATTCAATGACCTTGAATGACTATGAACGCCAAAATAGGGGGTTTTATATATAATTCACAAGGTGGCGCCACAGAACTATCGTTAGCGATCCAAATAGAGAATTTGGTATTTGTATATTAACTTAGCGTGAACACCCCAATTTTTAGCCAAACTATTGAATCGGAACTGCTATAGACTTTCGCGCATCTCGTAAGCATTAGCTCAAATTTCTTGTAATTAAATGATGAGAGACGATATCACTTGACAATGTGGTTTACGCAGACGCCTAGTAGAACAATTGACGTTGCTACCTCTACAAAGTGTGCACGGATGCAGTTTAAAATGGCATGCGCAAAACTGAGTTGTATAGGTCTACGAGTGTAAACTAACGACGCGGAAAGGTCGCAGGATGTATCCGCAGATGATGACGAGGCCAATGACTGTAGGCTGAGTGCCGACGAAACCAAACGCCGAGTAGACGAACGGTGACGTCATGAACAGCGCGAACACACACAGCTCCACGAACACCGTCAACTATCCACATACCAAGGTCAACTCAGCCTTCCATCCCTCCGGGGTAGGTAAATCGAGTACTGCCCTGTCTGACTGAGGTTAAGGCGGGTCGCGCTCACCTGTGTCGGCCAGACTCTTCCCCTGATGACAAGGGGACACTCCTCCCCACACACTAAGCCTACTCCACAAGTTCTCCCTACATCCAGATCCCAGCTACGCCGTTGTGTGATCCACTGATCTCATATGGCAGGTGACGTTCCGAAGTTCTGCGACGGGTTTCCCATAAACAGCTATTATACACAATTTTTAGCCTAAACCACCCAGCCTCGTAGCACAATGTACATGCAAGTTGTGGGGCGAAAGAAAACGAAATGAAATATTTTATTTTCATTCTCTCCACCCTGTATGTCAAACACATGTGACATGAACAATCAAAAAACTTCCTGCACATATGGTAAGCTAATTTAAGATAAGATTCTGCCAGTACAGGTTTGTGTTCTCAAAAAACTTCGACATTACACTGCAATGACTGGGGCACACTTGGCAGCAGCTTTCCGCCAGGATGAACTGTCCGACGCCAGTTTCTTCGCCTCGTCCCACGATACGTGGACCCATCTTGAAATATTCTGCTCCACGTCTTCTTCGGACGGTCCCTTTTGCGTGTTCCTCCGACTGGTGACCACCGGAATGCTATGTGGAGTGTCGATGGCTGGGAAAACGGAGAATGTGACCCAAATATATACTTGGGTGGCGTGTCAATCGAAACCTGCGTCCTGTTACTATATCCAGTAGTTTTGTTAACCAACCGGCTAGTGGATAGTGTTGTCGTTCGTACCTGGTAGAAGATGAATAGTTTGGGTATGTGGTTGAGCGACCAGTGCCCGATCTCATGTGAGACGACCGCCAGGACTTCATCACTGCTATAGACGCTGCTCATGGCGCCACGTCGTCGGCGCAGCAGCAACCTATCGTACAGCACGATGCTTGTACTCGTACTGAAGCCGTGCAAGTACGCGTTCACCTGAGTCGACCCTGCGTAACATCAACCACGACACAACAGCGTTGAAAAAACCGTGCTTAAATAGGCCTAACCAATCAGGTGGGTTTATTGGGTTTGAGTCTTTTGGCTGAAAGCAAGGGTTGTTTTGATGATGATGATAAAGGATGAATAAACTTTAGCGTGGCGTTAAGTCCTAAGACTACAAGGACACGTAACAATAAGCTTAAACAGTGAAGTCACGTAATAGTAGTCAGTGCAATGAGACGTTCTTAGTCATGTCTGTAAGACCGGGCAAAAAGTTCGGTTTTCAGTCTGCAGTGGAAAAACTTGCAACGACGGCGATGACCGGACTGACTCCGGCAAACTGTTCCAGACCGATGCCGC
>Ga0209671_1005886_pt1 | contig 12478 bp, 11 predicted proteins | sample WorMetHERISLAND2_2_FD_187401 | JGI IMG/M metagenome (GOLD analysis project Ga0209671, IMG submission 187401) | Marine gutless worms symbiont microbial communities from Max Planck institute for Marine Microbiology, Germany - Olavius geniculatus... | ecosystem: Host-associated > Annelida >...
TAGGGGGGGAGGGTACGGGGCGCCCCGGGCCCCAGGCCTTCCACCAACAGGGGTCTCCCACCAAACCCCTCAATTTTTAAAACCCCGTAATTCGATAGCCAATCCTGGCTTGCATAACTTTTGCTACCACCTTTGTATTGTTAAGTAGATTTCCCTAGCTAGTAAATTTCTTCGCGCTAGTAACCAGCTTGTTTGTGGACTCGTGTTATTCAGCTGTCTCTAGTTATGTAATAGCTGGGCACTGGCCTCCCACCAGCTAAATCCGGCCCTGGCATGCGAACGATCCTCCGTGCTAGCATCGATAAGAACCAGCACACGGCACGAACGTCTGCTGTAGCACGAACAATTAAGTAGTATGTAACCTGCGGCGTCTGCCGATGTAACGGTTGAAACCACACGCCTACCACGTTATATAGCTGCAAGACGTGCGAGTTTAGCGACGAACATAAGATTTGTATTTCGCCTACCTGTGGTCAACAATGAGATAGTGGCTCCCAACTGCTACAAGCGACCCTTGTTGTTAGATGTCGTGTCTGCGCGCAACGGCGTCATCACAATTTATTCATAAAAAACGCAAGTACAGAGGAACACAGTCAGTTACTTGCAATTCCACGGCATAACTTATCCTTTGGTTCTCGTTCCTTTCGTGTCTCTGCTCCGAGAATTGGAACTCCTTAACTCTTCAAATCCGTCAGTGTCAAACCTTGGCTACATTCAGGTGTCACTTAAAGACCCACTACTTTCAGTCAGCCTTTTCTGCCACCTGGCGTTCATCATCCCATGCGCCCAGATTCTTTCTGAGACTTTGGCGCTTTATAAATCATTTACTTACTTACTTACTTACTTACAGTTGTCAGCTGGCAAGATGCACCAGGCTCATGACAGCGCGTACGATAGCCTTAACTAACCGCTTACATCATTTGAAACAACAATTTATTGGGCTGCTGTAGCCTGCATATAGCACCGTGAGCCACGTCTCCTACCATCCAGTACGTAATTTGATCTGTCTGTGGATGTGTTAATTGTAGCGACGTATGGGATCTGACGCTGTGCCAAACGATTCTACCGACGCTGGCCGACCTCATAGCCAGTCGACACGATCAGTATGTGCACTCTTTTAGCTTATACGTATCACGATAAACTTCATTTTTTTCTGCTGTAGATTGCATACAGATTTACAAAATCACCTTTATTTGTTGTTATTATTTTCTTGCTATTTTTATAAGCTTTTCATCTCAGCTTTCATCTCTCCCATCACCCGTTTATTTCTAAATTTGTTTTGTTTTTTAGTCGACAGTACTTAAATAACAATGGAATGATATGGTCCGTCTGTCTGTAACGGATGCACTTTGGGTAAGTTGCAGGAGTAAACTTTTTACATAAGAATTGTTGACCTTGGACTACCTTGAAGGGTTATAATGCACTATGGTATGGCAATCGTGGCTAAACGGTAAGTCGTAGTAGGTCTGCAATCGTACCTTCGGATAGGACATCGGTGACTCCCTATATATGGGCTGTCAATAGTAACCATATCTACATCTGCAGCAGTTTGGCCGCAATTTCAGACCAAAAGTTTTAAGCTATAAATGGCCGTATCACACCTTGCACGGCAGTGTTAGTGTTGTAAAGACGACCTTCAATGTCTATGGGAAAAGGCAAAGTTTGACCCTCAGCCAAACCATTAAAATCCCTGAACCGATCGTCACCAAATTTGAATGGCATGATTACGTTGTGGACGCCTACCGCCAAAAAAATTTGGGCTCAATCCACCCAGGGGTTTTTGCTCTTCATATAGGTGAAATACACACCCCTCCTGTTTGAAATTTACTACATTTTTTTGGTTCTCGAACTCGCCTACAGGCGAGTCCGTTAGACCGATTTTTACGCTTAATACATCAAATGACGCGGTTCTACGCCAGGAAGTGCCTTTTTAAATTTCTTTCACTTGTTTATTTGAAAAATTCGAAAAACAAAATTACAATGGCGTCTATGGAGAAAATTTAAAAATTCTTTAAACTGTCATAACTTCCGTTGTGTGCAAGATAGAGTCGTAATTTTTGGTTCTAGGGTATGGTTTTCGAGGATGGCGTGATTAACGGTGACATTTATATTTACCCCCGATTGACCCCCGTTGCCATGGCAGCAAAATTTAAGACAAAGTGGGCTATACCTTAGCTTGTGCAACAAATATCACCAAGATCCTTGCATATCTGACGGCGGTGCGGGTTTGGCAATTAGATGACGTCAGTCAAAGTCTACCACAGCCAACCATGATTTCCAGGTATAATGAGCAGCAGCGTAGTAGGAGCAGCAGCAGTAGTAGACACATCCAACATTGTGTACCCGACCGGAGGTATATGCCTACTGCTCTGCCCTATAGAAAAGTAAAAGGCAAAGATACGGCTATAGCGCTTCGTACATGCGCCAGGCTCATTCGTCGACTTTTGGCAATAAAACAGCAAATATATATATGTAAAAACTTACCAGTTTACAACTGTGTGTAAGGACGATGTGATGATATCAGTCTTCTAAAACAGCAAAAATCATTTGGCTAACCTTAGATGGGGCTATGCATATGGCGTCCTTACAAGATGACTTAAGTTGGTACTCACTAACATAGTCTAAAGCCTTCTTCATTTGATGTTATTCGTCGTATTAAGCTTACTTGCCCAATGGTTACCGATTTGGCCGAACAGCCCAAAATGTGCACCGTAAAACAACAGTATCTGCTTAACTAATGTAAAAGTCTGCGTAATGACGATATGGTGATCTTATTATAGCCTATAGCTGCTTTCACTTTGGACCAAAATACTATAGGCCTGCTGCATCGGATGGTCATTGCCATAATAGGCTAAAATTGAGTGCACTAACAGCGAATGTAGGGCTAAGACGACAGCCGGATCATTCATGCATGCAGTTATGGGCCTATAAATGGCAAGCACACGGATAAGTTCACGTTCTTATTAGACATCAACAATGTCCATCGGTTGATGGACTTTATTATCCGGCCATCCATCTGTGCATTCCACATGCGTTTATAACTCAAGCAATAAGGCCTAAAAATTCAAGATTGATGTAAATGTTCTCCGTGGCACAGTAGCTGCTACACCATCTTTCAGCTTTAAAGTGTCTAATATCAGGATTAGGGTTGTGCTGTGCAGTTGGACAGTTTGTAGGCCTAAGCATATGAGTGCACGGTTAGCTGAATATTGTGTCGGCACAGGGTCATATATCAGCTTCCTTCTTACCATTAGCTAAACCATTAGAACTTAGACCTTAGTTCATCCCGCATCCAGATGGCTGCATTGGACCACGCGTTGACGCCATTCTGCTTCGTCATTTGCCAGTACCTCGGCCTCCTCCCAAGTCAAGTACAGAAACATTTTCGGCTGCTACGCTAATCAGTAAACATAGGGAAAATAGGCCTAATACAAACCAAAAGAACAAAAAAAGTGTAGTAAATTTCGAACAAATTTCACTTATATGGGGAGCAAAAACCCTTCGGAGGACTGAGCCTAAATTTTTTATTGGTGGTAGGCGTCTATGACGTAATAACGCCATTCAAATTTGGTGACGATCGGTTCAGAGGTTTTGAGTTGGCTGAGGATCAAAGTTTGCCTTTTTCCACAGACTTGGAAGGTCGTCCTTACAACACTCACACTATCCTTTTGACATCCGCAATAGCTGTTCATTAGCTTCCTTCTGTCGTAAACTCAACATTTTATTTTTCAACGTCTGTCCATGTCTAGTGGCCCGCCTCACTCCTTACCCCAGCGACTCGGATTCAGTGAGTTTCTCGCTGGCATTGTGCGCTTTATAAATTAAATTTACTTACTTACTTACTTAATCATGTGAGGCGTGATCAGACCTGATGGTGGGGTCGCTGTTGGAGGTGATCCAGATGCCGGCAAAGTTGTTGTTATAGATGCGGTTTTCCAGAAACTGTCCACGTCCATTCTCATGGATATAGACACCTCCGGTGAGTCCGTCGTGGATGTCGCATTTCACAACGGTCGGATTGGCCCCGGCCTTCACCTCGAAGCCTGCAATCCGGTTGTTGTGGATGTTGTTGTTGTCAAAGTAACCCTGATACACAAATGCACAACACCACCTACAGCACGACTTTCCAACATTCCAACTGGTAATTTCCGAAACTTTCTGAGACTTTGGCGCTTTATAAATCATTTACTTACTTACTTACTTTCATCATCATCGTCATCAAGACGCGAAGCGTTCAGCCGTAGCATTCCGCCGTTGCGATTTGTCGCCAAAACGAGCGGTCTTCTGCCAGCTGCAGAGCATCGGTCACTTGTTATTCCTGTGTCCCAGCAGATCTGATGGATCCAGGTAATGGGAGGTCGACCACGAGCGCGTTTCCAATCAGGAGATGGTCGGGCACCGTCTTGGGCTTCGCAGCAAGTCCGAAGGATCTGGTTTGCTTACTTACTTTCCAGGGTCTAAAAATCAAAGAGAAAAATCCATGACTTTCCACGGGTGTGGAAACCCTGGTCTATAAAGTTTGACGGTTGAAATTAATGAATCGGAGTAGAACAAAGTCGAGCTCAGTCACATTTGGGTTTCATACAACAGTTCTTATGTTAACTCTGTACAAATCGGCGACTTGAGAAAAAGCTCAACTGTTGAGTGCTGTTCAAACAAGAAATTTGAGCTAATGCTCACGAGACGCACTAAGTCTATGGCAGTTCCGGTTCAGTAGTTTAGCTGAAAATTGGGGTGTTCACGCTAAGTTAATATAAAAATACCAAATTCTCTATCTGGATCGCATAATGATAGTTCCGTGCAGCTGACGGTGAAAATTTGGTAATCCTAGCTTGCACCACTTTTGACTGATCCACCCGTGTGATGGACGGACGAACGGACAGACGAACAGAATTGCGATGGCTAAGACGCGATGAAAGCAGTAGCTGCTTTCGTGCATAAAAATATAACAACTCAATCAATGCAATCAGTCAATGTCGGTTAGTGCTGGGCGTTGTAAACCGATTCCCGAGGTGGCAGCACCATCAAACAAAATGTCACAAATTATGCTGTAAGGTATGCAAGCCGTTTCACCAAATACTGTGCATCAGAAATGTACTAAATAATAAATTATTGCGCTCACAATACAACGAAATCGTACAACGAAAATTTCTTCAATGTTTGAGTTAGATTTGCGGGAATTTGGGATAAAATACAACACGTTTATTACAGTCACGCCAAAGTGCACAAAATGATAGTTCCATGGCTCCACGTTGTGAATGATATAGACTTGTGTCGCAGCGCCTAATCGGCAAAAAATATCCTTTAAAAACCCCCTATTTTGGCATTCAAAGTCATCTAAGGTCATTGAATTGGGCGCCAATCGAGAGCCAGTATACGACTTCCTATTAGTGATTAATAGTAACCTAGGCCTTATCTTGCACCGTTACTGGAATACAGCGACTTGTTGGCCAAAAATCGCAAATTTTGCCCACCCCCCTCATTTAGCGCCACCGTTCGGGGTGACCCCCTTCGAATTTATGGAAAAGCTTTACAGTTCCTGAAACTAGAGTCTTCCAGGCAGCCGACGGTGAAGATTTGGTGATCCTATCTTGCACCTTTTTTAACTGATCCACTCGTGTTACAGACGGACAGACGGACGGACAGAATTGCGATGGCTAAGACGCGCTGAAAGCAGTAGCTGCTTTGGCGTGTAACAACTGCTGCTAAACTCCAAACAGTGGGGTCATGGGTTAATGAGAAATATTTTAAATTGTGACCAATCTAATGTACCCAATGCACGCGCATTATTTTCTCCTGTATTCTTTCAGCTGCTTTTTCACTCCTTTCTACTGCTGCTGCTGCTGCTGTTGTTGACAAGAGGTAGGTCTGGTAGACTGACGAGACTAGTTCCCATAAAGAGCGCCCCATGACATCAGCACCGCCTTTCTCGGTGGATCAAACAAAACGTCCAAGAATGGGTTCACCTCAGTTCCAGCACATTCAAGGAACCAGTGTTCCAGAGTGTGCGAACCTTCCAGACATCTGGGACAAGTTGGGTAAACTGCGGCATTAAATAGATGCTGATACGCCTCAAAGCCCAGGCAGTGACCGCTAGGGACCTGGGCCAGGAACACGGCATCCTTGCGTGACTTGAATTCAGCCTTGTCCTTAGCTTGATTGAACTTCTTGTAGACCAGTGCAGTCCGCGGATGCTCTATTGACATGTTCTGGATCGATCTATTCACACAACTCAAAGCAGCTGCCAGTGAGACTGGCGGTGTAAAATTGTTTGTTATTGTTGCAGCATCTTTGGCCGCCTTGTTGGCTGCTTCAGTGTCTCGAATGTCCATGTGTCCAGGAACCCACAGAATGATCACATCGCCCTTGATCTGCAGTAGATTGGCTCTGTCTTCATGCCTCCTTGGACTTGTTTAAGCCCCGGTCACACCATACAGGACGCGCGAGACACACAATAGAATTCGTTATGCGTCATTGTGCGCCCAACTTCTGACATATTGCTGGTAAGATCAGTGAGTTTTCTTGTGACTGAACAGTTCAACTGCAGTGTGAAATGTGCCTCCAGAGTCAGCACAGACACAGTGTTGCGTTGACGAGCAGCTGACAGAGAACATCTTGCGCTGTCTTCGCTCATTCTCAGCTCTGGTCAGACAACTTTCTTCATAGCTGACAGCTCCCTTCGCCATGAGACTTAGCCAACTGGGTTCATCACCAGCTAATTCTTCCCGAAATGTCAGGGTCAATGTTGAAGTTGTTAAGCGATACCTTCCGTGTATCCTTGTACCGCTTCCATTGAGCTCCAGCAGATCTCTTTCCTTTCTGAAGCTTATCGTACAGCAGTCTATTGGGCACATTCCTCGTCCATGTGAACAACATGGCCGGTCCAGCGAAGCTGGGCTTTGGCGAGCATAGTGTGGATACTAGGGAGCTCAGTGAGTCTCAAGACCTCAATGTTAGAGACCATAGCACGCCAACTGATCCGTAATAGTTTGTGTAAGCATGTGATTCAGTCTCTTAGCATGTCTTTGATAAACGGTCCATGTTTCACAAGCATACAATAAGATAGAAAGCAATAGGACTCGACTTCGTTGACAGGCTGAGTCCTCAGTCCCTGCTGGTTCCAGACGTTGTTCCTTTGTCTGATAAATACCACACTTACTTTTCATATTTGGCTGGTAACTTCCTGATCTATGTGAACACAACGCGACAGAGTGCTGGCCAAGTATAAAAATTTATCAGCAACAGGAAGTTAACTCTGGACTGGTGTAACGTTCTCTTAGAGCTGGATGGAACATGACCTCAGTTTTGATTGTACTCATGGTACGCAAACAGTCACCACAAGCTCTTGACACTTGTCAAGGCAGTGTTGCACCTCGCTCGACCTTATGCATAGCACTGACTGCCCTGTCATCGGCGAAAAGAAAAAAATCTCTGACAACGTCCTGCTTCATCTTGGTTTTTACACTGAGCCTGTTGAGATTAAACAACTTGCCATCAGTGCGATATCTGATACGAACTCCATCCCCACTGCCATGTAAAGCACAGTATAGCATCACTGAAAACAACATAATGAAGAGGATGCAGCCTTGCTTTGCACCATCAGTGATGACTTCAAATGGCTCACAGAGATCACCGTCATACAAAACTCCGGCAAACATACCATCTTGAAGCTGACTAACCATATTGATGAATTTGTATGGTCATCCAAACTTGGCCATTATCTTCCACAAACCATCTCTAACAAGAAATCTGAGCTAATGCTCATGAGATGCACGAAAGCCTATAGCAGTTCCTGTTCACAGGTTATCCTGGTCTATCTCCAGCCATTTCGTCACAATTCACTGTTAAAATGCGAATCGCAGCTCAAAATCGCAAAAAAAATCACTAAAAACCCTTATTTTGGGGGTTCAAGGTCATTCAAGGTCATCGATGTTGACATTCCTAAGAAGCTCGTCGCCAGTGCTTGTTATGATGTCTGCGCCCTTTTTCACCTCAGATGAGCCAATAATGGTAGAATAATGCCTTTTTAAGGGGGGAGGGTGCCCCTATTTCTCCCCCCTCGTTTGTGGGGATCCCCTTCACTCAGTGGCATGAGATTTTGTCACGAAATACCAGAGACCGTATCGTCATGGGCTGTCACCGCATTGCCAGCATTGACTATATCCACCTGAAGACGAAAGTGCTGCCTTTCCGCACGCATTGTGATCCGTTGACGAAGCAATAAATGCTTCGACGTCATGCGCCGGGCCATCCAGGCAACAAACATAACAACAGGGCGGTAGGCGTGGTGTAGTGGTAACGCGTCTGATCCGATCAGCGAAGTTACTGTACGCCGGGCCCGGTTAACACTGCGATGGGTGACTGCCTGTAGGCAGGTAAACCATCTCGGGATGTAACCAACCGCCTAGGTCAACTCAGCCTTCCATCCCTCCGGGGTAGGTAAATTGAGTACCGGCCTATCTGGCTGGGGTTAAGGCGGGGCGCGTTCACCTATGTTGGGTGGCAGGTAACACTGTGTGATCCCATATGACAAGTGACGCTCCGTAGCTCTCTGAGATGGGTTCACTCATTAGGAGCTATATGCGACCTTTAACCTTTTTAACAGACCTCTATCACCGCGGTTGATGAAAAATGATCTGGACACACAGCTCCAGCGCCAGTTTCAGTCCAGTGAACAGGCGAGCTACGCCAAGAAGTGTTCCACAATATATAAAGGAATTTACATAAGTTGTCTCAGGGCCCTATATACCACCACCTGCGTGGCACAGACAGTTGCAGGCTATGAGGACAACAAAGTTCTGAACACCACAGCTCAAGAAATTGATGCATCGGAAATCAACCTTCCAAGGAAGGCTCGCACTTTGCTGGCACAGTTGAGACCGGGCTGAATTCCTACAAACATCGACGGAAGAACCCAGCAGTTCCTGACACCTGCCCGGATTGTTATACGGCACCTCATAGTGTCACCCACCTGTTTGAATGCCCGATGCACCAGATCGACCTGACACCCGTGGATAGGGACCAACTTTTTTTTGACATTTTCCATGAAATTGGCCTTCTTCCGTGAAAAACGCCGATTTCCGTGAAGTCCGTGATTTTTTTGTGAATTTTAGCACTTTTAGTTTAATTTATGACAATTCCAGAGTTTTATCAGCAGCTTTTGTGCGGATGTTGCTGTTTGCCTCGTGTCGCACTTCAGCACTAAGTAGTTGACATTGACTGTCTTGAGTCTTGACTTTGTGTAGTAAATATTCGTTGTTCTGAAATTTCTTCGTTTGCATTAGCACAGCACCTTGAAATAACGTCTGTGTGGCCCGTGAATTTCCTAAACTCTTTCCGTGAATTTTCCGTGAAATTTGACACATTTAAAAAATTCTGCCGTGAAATCATGCATTTTTTCGCATGAATTCGGTTGGTCCCTACCTATGGACCTCTGGCAGCAACCCAAGGAGGTCACTGAGTTCCTCAACACCTGAGCAAGATAGAGGGCAGGCTACTACGACAACAACACTCATGGTAAAGTGCATACGTCATAACGGGTGTGACCGTAAGTAACAGCGCAGTATGCGATATTTCGTTGAAATCCGTGAACTACAAACCGAATCGAGCGTGTTTGCAGCAAGGGGGTTGCTAATTTTGGAACACAGCGTAGAACATTAACTTTCAATTTCCAGGCCTTTCCAGAACAGAATTCATTTCCCGGACTTTTCGGGTCCCGAAAAAATCCGGAGAGAAAAACAAAACTCACCGATCCGTTGTCAAAAACAAAGACTCCGACATCGCGACCGTGGTGAACATGACTTCGACGCATCACAGGAGACGCATAGTTCTTTACCCAGACACCTGCCAGGGCATTCCCACTGATCTCGTTGTCTTCATAGGTACCCTACATCGACACAGACAGGTAAATTAAAGGTAAAGGTCTTCTTTGCGTGCTCTGCCATAAGGCAGGTTCCAATGGGCCCGGCGTAGAGTAACTTTGTTTCAGCCGAAACGCATTACCAACGACGCCACGCCACCAACGCCAGTAGCGTGGCGCCGCCTTGTGAATGATATAGACTTGTCCAGGCTGAAGGCGCCAAAAAATCCATAAACCCCCTATTTTGGCGTTCAAGGTCATCCAAGGTCATTGAATTCGGCGTCAATCGAAAGCCAGCATACGACTTCCTATTAGTGATTAAGAGTAACCTAGGCCAATGAACGGTCGCCGGGGAATGAGCTGCTTCAGGAAGGTGAGCTTAGCGCTAAAATAACGGCAACGGTCTTTTCTTGCTTACATAAAAGTCTTCTTTGCGAGCTCTGCCATAAGGCAGGTTCCAATAACGATGGCGCCATCCGACCCGGCTCTGTGCTCCTCTCTTCAGTTCCTCGTAACTGATCTTCTTTTCCTCTTGCTCCATAAGTAGATCTAGCATCTTCCTTCTTGGTTTTCCTCTTGGCCGTTTCCCTTCCATCTTCCCCTCTAGTACAGTCTTCAGAAGACAGTCATGTCTTAAGACATGTCCTATCCCGTTTGCTTGGCGTTGCTTGATGACTTGCATCAGAGAACGTTCTTCTTGCACCAGACACAAGACAAGACTTCTTCATTTGACACATGTGCTGTCCAGCTGATCTTCTCCATCTTACGTAAAGGTAAAGGTCGTCAATTTGTATAGCGCATCGTCGCGAGCATGCGCACGCCTCTAATGCGCTTTCGTCACTAACCAGAGCCGCCTGCCGCGCGGCCACCGTGTGCAGCCTGCAGACGCAGGCTGGCGCAGCGGCCGCCTAGGCAACCCCAGTCAGCTGACCAAGGTCCCCACCTTCCGTAACCCATGTGAATGAGTTACTACTCATTTTGCCGTCCCACGGAGGGTAGAAGGCTGAGTCGACCTAGACATGACAGACAGACAGACAGACATCACCAGAGAGGCAAAAATCTTTACCCAGACCCCAGCCTCAGTATAACCAGAGATTTCATCATCTGCATACAGACAGAGACAAACAGTATAAGCGTAAAGAAAAAAGGTCGCATATAGCTCTTAATGAGCGAACCCATCTCAGAGCTACGGAGCGTCACTTGTCATATGGGATCACACAGTGTTACCTGCCACCCGACAGAGGTGAACGCGCCCCGCCTTAGCCCCAGCCAGATAGGCCGGTACTCGATTTACCTACCCCGGAGGGATGGAAGGCTGAGTTGACCTAGGCGGTTGGTTACATCCCGAGATGGCTTACCTGCCTACAGGCAGTCACCCATCGCAGTGTTAACCGGGCCCGGCGTACAGTAACTTCACTGATCGGATCAGACACGTTACCACTACACCACGCCTACCGCCCGTAGTGCGGTAGGCATGGTGTAGTGTAGCGTAGTGACTAAGATGTTGGACTTACAACTGAGAAATCGTTGGTTTGAGTCCCAGTCGAGTCGCTGACAAGTAGTTACTATGGGCGACTTGTCTGCAAACAGGTAAACCATCTCTGTATATAACCAATATCAAGGACAACTCAGCCCTCCATCCCTCGGGGGTAGGCAAATTGAGTACTAACCTGTCTGGCTAGGGTTAAGGTGGAGCATGCACAATGCACAAGTGTTCAGTGGCAGGTGAAACCGTGCGATCGCATATGGAAGGTGATGCTTCGAAGCTCTACCTTTAAGCCTTCACTATTAACTGCTTATCACAACTATTAATACCAGTGACCATAATTTCAACAATGCTCGCTCTGTGATCAAACCTGTGCATAATCGGTGATGTAAAGTCCAACGTTTTCGCAGTCGGAAATCTGACAAAACCGGATGTGAGGCTCGGCACCAATGCCTTGCACGCAGACGGCTGCCCCAACTGTAAACACGCACACAGACAAACTCAATCTACACGGTGCTTCAGAAAAAAAACTGCCAATAACCCAGCATTAATTCATTGTTGTAAACGACCAAACTATGACTTCTGAATTTCACAAGGTGCATTGTCGACTTAGGGTAGGTCAACGTGAGCACTTATAACTTTGTTCATAGTGAACCGAATTTCACAAATTTTTTTTTGTGATGCAGCTAAGGTGTGGTAAGATATTCAGTAAGATGTGGTAAGATATTCAGTAAACACTTCACTTTCTACAGAATGCATCAGTAAAAGAATTCTGAAAATGCATTAATATCTGTCGAAGATATCATCATCATCATCATCATTTCTGGCAAGCGCCACTAAGAGTGCGTAGCACCGAACGTACAGGTTGGTCCAAAAAAACAGACACCCAGTTTTATTTTTGGGATAACTTCGGTAATTCAGCACAGATTTTAACCATTCTTTCACTGTTACAAGCAGAAATTTATGGCACGTAAACGTGAAGTTCTTCCACCCACCGCACCTTTATTGTGAGACCACATTACCTAGCAAAACAGTTCTCAGTTCGTAAGCCCATGATCAAACAGCGATCATCCTTTGTTATTCTGCCCATATCAAACGATTTATTCTAAAAATTATTACTGGCAAACAAAGTA
>Ga0209671_1005887_pt1 | contig 12477 bp, 7 predicted proteins | sample WorMetHERISLAND2_2_FD_187401 | JGI IMG/M metagenome (GOLD analysis project Ga0209671, IMG submission 187401) | Marine gutless worms symbiont microbial communities from Max Planck institute for Marine Microbiology, Germany - Olavius geniculatus... | ecosystem: Host-associated > Annelida >...
CTCCTGGGTAACTTGAAATGCACATAAAGTACATCAGAATTCGCAAATAACCATGCATTGTAGTGTGCATCACAAAAGTTAGTGACCATGAACGTTTACTTTCTAACTCAAAAACAGACATTTCCCCATCGCTTGGTAGGATATTTCCACATAGGCAGTTATAGCTCATTTTATGAAGCTTTGGATCGGCACTTATCCAATGATGCTTGTGACATCGGGATGTCCACCCTCAATAGACCCTACATGACGCCAGTTGATGCCAGTGGTCAGTGGCTTCTATCCCCCCAAATTTGCAATCAAAACTGGGTGCAACTTCCCCCCCAGTTTTCGGCTTAAGTCCCCCAATATTTGACTCAACTTTTCCCCTCCATTTTGAGTTTCTTCCCCCTCTAGGTAGAAAGCTTTGTCAAGGGAATAGATTGAAAAATAGGGGAAAGTAAAAAATAGGGGGGTTTAGTTAAGGTTGTAGATTAGCCAGTGAAAAAATGGTGAAGTGATGTTGAAGGTGTGGACTAAAAACAGGGGTGAAGTAAAAATAGGGAGAGTATAGATTGCCCAGTAAAAATAGGGGAGGTGAAGTTTCGGTAAGGATCTAAATTGAAAAATAAGAAAAAGTGGAAAATATGGGGGAAGTTTTGATCTACAATAAAGCTCTGCACGAGCCGAAATTTCACGGCCCGGCCCGGCCCAACACCGTTACAGCCCGGCCCGTTAACTACTTGTGATATTTCGGCCCGGCCCGGCATAATCAAAGCCCGGCCCAGCCCATAGACACAAATTTTAAACAAAACAACGTTTTGCACAAATGGCGCCAATTGATTATTAAACGACAGCAGTCCAAAACCAATCTAGTTAGAATTGTTATTGCGACATCCGTACAGCATCATTTACTCATATAGACGTCGTTTGCACGAAAAGAGCATTACTTGCCTGAAAACAGCGTCATTTGTTTGTACCGACGTCTGTACTGAAGCAATGCGATGGTCACCACTGGCTGACAAGCAGCAACAAGCATCATTCCAGCGTAATCTGATAGGCCTACTGCTGGGTAACTTAGGTCAGTCTTGTGTGCTTTAATTGCTACTGCCACTCTGAAGTGATCCCCCACCGCGCAGCTATCAAAAGAGGGAAGAGGGGAGCCACTGACAGACAGAGCCCACCGTGGACCAGAGGGTGTCATTCTGCCTCCCCTGCCGACCTAACGGGCCCAGAGTCCACAACTTCAGACATACCACGTGACATACCAGGTGCAGCCACACCTGGACTGGTAGACGAATCTCCGGAGCTGGTTCAGCCGTAGGGCTAAGCGGACCGGTTAGTCCATAAAGAAACCCATCAAAGTCTTTCTTGTGTGCTCGAGACCATTCTTGAAACAGTTCACACTGCTGGAGTCTACGACACTTTGCTGCAAACAATTCCACTGATCAATCACCCTTGAAGAGAAAAAGAATCGTCTAATGCCCAGATGGCATCTGCATTTTGCAATCTTGGCGGTGTGTCCACGTGTTGTAACTGACATACTGACAGTAAAGAAATCGCTGAACTTAGCTGAAAATAGCCCTTTGTACATCTTGAAAACTTGTAGCAAATCACTCTGTTTCTTCTCTCTTCCAAGGTCCACAAACCAAACTGCCGAATTCTTTCATCGTACGGTAATTTCTTCAGGCCCGGAATCATTCTCGTAAACCGATGTTGGATTCTTTCCAACAAGAACTTGTCTTTTTCATAATATGAGGACCAGGCAGAAACACAGTACTCTAGGTGAGGCCGAACAAGCGATTTGTACAGCTTCAGTAGAACACTATCACTTTTAAAGGAGATGGTTCTTGAGATGAGACCAAATGCTTTAATAGCTTTAGCATATGCTAACTGATACTGTCTAGCCGGCTTCAAATTGTTACAAACAGTCACACCCAGGTCCTTCTCCTCTGTCACAACCTCCAGTGGCTGACTCTCCATGACAGGTGTGCTGAGCATTCCTGGCACCTAGGTGCATGACCACACACTTAATCATATTGAATGGCATTTGCCACATGTAAGACCAGTTTAGCACTCTATGAAGATCTTGCTGAATAATTTCTCTATCTTTGTCGCTATTGGCTTTCCCGAGCACTTTGGTGTGATCTGCAAATTTCAATATCATATTGACCAAGGCAGAATCCAGATCATTAATAAATATCAGAAACAAAACTGGACCCAGAACAGACCCCTGTGATACTCCGCTACTAACCGTTCTTCAAGAAGATTTACAGCTGCTAATGCAGACTCTTTGCTTCCTGCCACTGAGCCATTCTTTCACCCATGCCCAAACTTTACCTCCGATTCCATGGCTGGACAATTTATGTAGTAATCTACAGTGTGGAACCTTGTCCAATGCTTTTGCAAAATCTAAGAATATGACATCAACAGATTATTTAGACAACAACCACCTTTCCGGAAACCATGTTGTGATGATCTAACCAAGTAACCAGTCCATGTCTGTCTAGATGAATGTTTTTCAACCTTTTTGCTGCAGCGGAACCCCGCATAAGTGTCAAAATCACTCACGGAATCTCATGGCATGCAACGATCCGTGAGTCCAATGGCATAGGTAAAGTGGAATTTTCATGGTGTCTGGGGATCGATGTCCCCAGCGGAGTCGAGAGGCAGAAATCTTGTGGGAGTCTGGGGCAAAACCCTGAAATGCTGATGATAAAGCAGCAGGCAAAAGACATGTTAAATTTTACCATATCATATAATATTATTTAGCATTTTTATTTCACCCGTAACCAAAAACACTTTACGAGGCGGTGGCCAACGGCCTAAAAATGATTGAATCTTTTACATTTTCACGTCCACGGACAATTTGACCCCCCAGCCAGTTGAGCTAATGGGCAAAGCTTTTATATATTTCAAGCAGAATGTTTCAGGAAATGAAGATCTTTCAATTAGGGTTGTTAAACGAAGTTCAAATTCGCGAACTTCGAATTTCAAGTTTGAATTCGTGTTCGTTTTCAGCCCTTCGATATTTGAATCCAAACATCACTAATTAGACACAGATGGTTTAGCCTTGAAAGTGGAGCGCTGTTACTTCAGCGGTGCACTGTGTGACGATTTCTTTGTTCTCTGCCGGCCGTCAATTCAAGCGACGCCCGCTCATGTTTGCTTACCCCTTCCCTCCTCTCCCCTCTCCTCCCTGCATACCGCGGCGTTACTCTCCTTCTTGCACTGCGCCCCTGGCGCGTGTTGTAAGCTACTGATGCAAGCTATCAAAGTGACAAATCTTGGCGGTCCAGACACAGAGCAGACATCAACCGACGGCAATAGAGCGCGACATGGCTTGACATCCTGGCTGATTGCACCGTTGATAGACTGCTCCCCGGCATGTGGCGTGCGTGCTGTGACCTTCATCTCGCCCCACAGTGCAGACATCAAACACAAATTGCTTAAGCTTCTCCGCAAATACATAAACGAAGTTCGAATTTAATCCAAATTTTAGCAGTCGAAATTCGAATTTGAAAAAAAAAATTTAACATCCCTACTTTCAATAAATGGATGCATGATTCCTTAACACTGACACTAATAAGTTAGTGTTTGGTGTTCAATGCAAACATTCTAACACTGTTAACAAGAAAAATATTCACTACTGTATGCAAAAGTAGACGGCTAGAAGCGCTAATTTGGAACTATAATCATTCAGTGCGTAGTACTTCTATGGCTTGTTTTGACATAATTTCGCACGCTAGGTTAGGCCTATTTTTATTTTTTTCTGATGAGTCACGAAACCCTTGGCAGATGCTCGCGGAACCCTTTCCGCGGAACCCTTGGGTTCCGCGGAACCCCGGTTAAAAATCACTGGTCTAGATGATCGCTTACTGAATCTCGCACAATCATTTCGAAGATTTTGCATCTGGCTGGTCAGGCTGATTGAACGATAGTTTTCTACTTGGCTTAGATTTTCATGGCGCCATAATATGCAAATCTGACTAATTGTAGTTTTACGGGCTTACGCAAACCGGCCTGGCCAGGCCCGGCCCGGTATCTACTCGGCCCGGTCTGGCCCGATTTCTAGAAGAAATTTTCAAGCCGCCCGGCCCGTGCAGCTGTCATATGTTAGCGGGCATCGTCAATAGTACGATATTCTGCCTATTATTCGTACCGAATAGACTCAATAGAATATTCAATACGGACCTGATATATAAATTGCATAAATTTACTGCTTGCGGCGACAACGTGAACTTACTTAAATTTGTTTAAATGACTATCGTCGCAAATTTGTAAATAAGCGCGATATGACGCAACTGAAAGTGAAAGTGTTTACGCTCGGAAGTGATGGGCGGTACTCGAATATTCGAAACCAAACTGATCATTAGTACGCACGACAGCAGGGAGTGCACGACAGTACGTAATGCTTAGTGCGTAATAGTTATCGTGTATTCTGTCCGTCCGTTTGCTTGTTTGTCTGTTACAACCCGGTACCGATTTAAGCTTAGGTGAATAGAGACTCCGAGTTTTCACTGTACGATATAGCGAGGTCGAGTGTCTAAAATTTCTTCAAACGAGGGCGAACACTTTCTAAAAAGTTGCTATTTTGCTGCTATTGACTCGCTTAGCGTGTAAACGCTCGCAGAATGCAGATACTGGTACCGTTAAGCATAGATGACATCCAATCTCTCAAGAAAGGGATCTGAGTGATTCTTTGGGGTCTAAATTGTGCCGAAGACAACCTGTGTAAAAATGTTTAGCATCAAACGTAGATTTTAGCCGTTTAAGTTATTAAACGGCAAAACAGTTTATCACAAAATAAAGTTGACGTTTCTTGAGTAAATTCGTTTAAAAGTCGTTTGCAGAAAAACATTCTCGTCAAGACCTTTTCAAAAACTTTTGAGTTTACCTCAACGGCGAGATTGTATACTATTAATTTGGCGTTTGTATCTTAAACTACCATAAATGAAAATTTTAGTGTGTTATTGCAGAAAAGCAAAAAACACAAAACCGCTGTGCACCATTCAAATGATTCAATCGACTTTCGCTATTGCAATCACTACTTACTTTGCGCTAAATTTCGAATACCGCTCAGCACTAATTTACATCTCTGAAAGACGTTAGATACTCATTGACCAATGTAAACAAACGAATAATGTCGTGTCAGCTGTGTTTGACTGCTTATGTAAACGATCTGAAGGCTGCTAGACGCTATTTGTTTCCTTCTCTCAAAGAAGCTTTCTTAGATGGTATGTTTGACGCCATTTTCATCAGGAAGCGTGAAATAGCGATGAAGGCTTATGGTCATGGTTAGATGAGGGTCCTGGTTCCGGAGTGAGTTAGAGGCTAGAGCTCTCTACGGGCCGGGCCGGGCCTAGCCTTGTTATACACGGCTCAGATTTCTGATATGAATGCAGCTTATAACTAGGCTAGGCCGGACCGGGCTGGCTTGCGTAGGCTCGTAAAATTACAATTAGTTAGATTTGCATATTGTGGCGCAACGAAAATCTGGAGTTTTGGACTTTAGCTGGGATCATTAGGTAGGCATGGGAGGCAGAATGACGCTCTCTGGTCCACAAGTGGGCTCTGTCTGTCAGTGGCCGCCTACTCCCATGCCTCTGCATAGGCTTAATCTTACAGATTCCAGTAAGCAGGCCTAAAGTTCTATTGTTGTTTGCTTATAGGACAATGACGATTCTAACTATTTCAGTTTTTGCACTGTTGTCGTTTAATTATCGATTGGCAGCATTTGTGCAAGACATCGTTTTTTTGTTTTTGTTTACGGGCTGGGCCAGGCTTCAATTACATCGGGCCGGGCCGAAATATCACAAGTAGTTAATGGGTCGCGCCAGTCCGGGCCGAAACGACATCGGGCTGGGTTGGGCCCGGCCATGAAATTTTGGCCCATGCAGAGGTCTATTAGAGGCCCTCAGTTATGAAGACCAACACAGGGCTAAGAGCGGGAGTAGGGTTTAGGGATGGAGCGAGCCCCTTACTACCTTTAAAGGGCTTGGGGAGCATTGTAAGCTTTCCTTCAGAACTTCAGAATGTTTCTGGCCATGGGCCATGGCGGTCTTCCCAGTGGATATGGGCAGTGACATTTAACTTTCTCAAATTATTTGGTTTTGACTTTTACTTTTTGATTGGTTAAAGTCATTTGACTTTGACTTCAAATGACTTTTATATTAATTTGGGTGCAACTGCAAAAGTTTCCCATCCAAATCATAAGGCTAACTTAATGTTATTTTTGATCCTAGACGTATCTCTGACCTTAACCCGATAACCTTATCCTTAACTCTAACCATTTTGGTTGGGAAGTGTTGTGATTGTACTATAATTTGACTTTAACTTTGACTTAATTTCAGCGGAAATAATTTGACTTTGACTTTAACTTGGTGATGCGAATTTGCCTTCTGCTGTTGACTGCATTCATGAGCATTCTGCAGTGCAGTGCAATGCAATGCAATGCAGTGTGGTTAATGCAATGCAATGTGGTTTGTGTGCGGGAACAGTTCACTAGTCTGAAGGGACACTGGTTTGAACAGCTCAAGTATTATGGATAGAGACATAGGGTTAAGGTTAGTGTTGGTGATAGGGTTAGGAGTAGAAATAAATTGCATCTTTGGCTGTGGTGGACTTCAGTTGTAGTGGCCCTTGGCTATAATGGTCCCTGTTTATGGCAAAATGGAACCTGATCACATTTGTACTAACGCTCTTTTGGACTATTGACTAGTCAATGTGTGTGCGTTTGATGTCTGGCAGAGAGTGTCAGTGACTGGGATGACTTTGACTGGGGCTGGAAGGAGGATGGAGCAGAGGAGTCCACTGAAACAGAGGCTGACACTGAGTTGCAGTCCTGGCTGCAGGAATGCCTCATCTCCATGTCTCCTGCTGCTGACCTGATTGCCCTTGCCAATGCCACCCGCATCGTGCATTTCACTCGTCGGTATTCTGTCAACGTATTTCTGTAAAAGATCTGGCTCTGACATTGCCAGTAGTTTACTTGTGATACCTGTGTTAAATACTGTAGTTGTTTAGTTTTGTCTCAACACTAGATCTGTCAGACTGTGATGCATCAGGGTTTTTGTTATTAATTTGTAGCTATAGCATGCATCATTAGCATCATGGTTAAGAAAGGGGAGTAGGAAGTTTCAGTTTCCTGACAGACAGCTACCAGTTTCTGTCGGAGGAGATTATGGGTGCTTAGTGCCCCTTCCCTAATTATGAATCTTCAGCCCCAAATTGTGTATTTTTGAAGAAAATTTTTTGATAAAAATTTTTTGCAAGAAGCATTCCATGATGCCATTGGTGTACATGCACACAGTGTGTTTTATGGAGGTGATCTTGGCATTTACGGAGAGATGAATTGAGCTGAGATAGAGTGCACTGTAAATGAGAGTTTTTTTTGATCGAGGCAGACACCGTCTTAGCACTGCTAGTTACCCTACACTCTTGTTCTGCAGCTGTAGGCCTGGTTACATCTAAGCATTTGTTTCAAGTGCTGCTTCATCTCATGAGCTGTAGGCCTGGTCAGATGTACTCGTTTTTACGGTTTTAACTCTAGGACAGGTTTACAGATTTCTTTCTACAAAGTATCAACTGATAGTGTATGCTGAACTGGTTTGATTTTTTAAACTGATGGAATGAAACTTAGTGAGTGAGGTTTGGTATTAGCTGATGCATCAAACTATCATCTAGTTTCGATGGACCTTGCTTGTTGCTGTAAAGTAAAAGTCATTAAGGTGAATCACAGTGTGAGCGAATCCACAGTATGAATACACAATGTGAATCCACAATGTAAATCATAGTGAATTATTCAATGACTTTTCTGTTGAACAGAGAGGTGGGATTCACACGAGAATGAGGAGGATGCCCGCATGAACTATAGTGTCACATTTCAAGGTTGTCTTGCTCAGGATGCAAGGTAATTGTGTACCATTTTGTTTTCTTTATATCTATAGTGTAGTGTTTGGATACCCCAAGATTTTTAAAAAGTCCCTTGGAACATGTGCCTCAGAACTTTCAGAATTTGCTGCATGCTTTGTCATGAAGTAGTGTCTTATGGCTGTAAATGATGAATTGATGATGTCAGTTGTTTTAGTAACTTCTATGTCAGCTTGGTAATTAGTGACAGAGGATTTTCCGCATGCTTGTCTTAAAATCAACAGTTGATGATAGTTTGTGCGAGTGAATGTTCTGATTCAGGGTGGTAATGTGTAGGAAAGCTGCTGTAACCTTAGTTACTTGGTACTAGCTACTAGTGTGGTGATTTTAGAAAATTAAGTGGTACTGATTTATTTTCCAACAGTTTTGTAACTTATTTCGTATAGCAACATTGTTAGCATGATGTTTTTGTGTAACCATATTTTGTGGTCAGTTTTTGTTTAGAATGAGTACTGAATGATGTTTTGTGGATTTCAGTGAGAATATAACGTGTCTTCTTTGCTTGCCGCTGGCTTCACACAAACGGTAAGAGTCATTGCATTTGTTGAGAGTTTTCATATTTTGGTTGGAGCTTGCCGCAGAAAAATACAGCAAAATTGATACGCATTTATATCGCTAAATCTTAAACTTATAACCCTTTAATTTCATCTTGATTGCTTGTTTGAACACCGTCATGGTTTATATCACCAACTCTTGATTTTTTTATCAACTTTACATTCAGTAATGTAATGTAAGATTTATTGAGTTATTTTCAGTGTCACTTCAAGTCTGCAGTAAATGTGTAACATTTATGCAGTTTAGCAACAATCTGAATTGATAGTTTAACGTATTAATTACGGCGTTTGAGATAATAAGCTGTAGCAGTGTGGTGCGGTGATGTGTTTCAGAAGCACTCATGGAGGTCCAGATTGGACATGCGTCATCGTGGGATTCTCTTCTGGATATGTCCGCATGTACACTGAGGTAGTTATGTTTGTTAGGGTAGCTTATTTGGCTATCTAGGTCATAAAAGTTTGGACTTTTATGACTCGTGTCTGTTTTTAGTTGCTTGATGAATAGTAAGGAGGCTATTTTTGTAGCGGATGTGTGTTAGATTTTTTTGGTAATTTTTACGGAATTTTTTATTAGTGTATAGCATGGTATTATTGCACTAACTCGTTCGTTAATGAGCCTATGTGTCCGTTTGCCTGTATTTCTGTCTGTTGGTCTGAATTTGAGGTGACTTGTCAAAGCTCTAAGTTGTTTTTGCACAAGCTTCTGTGCTATTGTACATGCAACACTGCAATACAGTAGTTTTGAATATTTGCTTTTGTTCCTTGCTTTTTAGTGCTGTCATCATTAGCTGATTGTTGTTCTGTAGTTTTTTCAATCATTTGTGTTGCATTTTAACAAAAATATTAGATTTTATTTGTGTTGCACTATACATTTGGTGAATATTGGTTAACTTTCACCCGAAAGAAACAACAGTTTTTTTGTGAAGTTTAATTACTGTTGCACTGTGCAGTTTTTCTTAGTTTTATTGGTAAGTTTTGTTGCTGGATAATAATTGTTGTTATTGTTGTAGACAGGTGCTTTGCTGTTGTCCCAAATTTTTGGTGATGAGCCAGTTTTGAGGTTAAAGTGTCGCACGTATGCACCTGCCAGACATTCAGCAGACTCGGAAACGGTATGTTTTTGGAGTTCAAAGTTTATTGACTTTTTTGCTCATATTTTGCACTTTGCATTTTTGTGCAATGTCTATGGCATGCAAGGATGGATGCTTGACAAATCTATGGCAGTGATGAATTCTGGGACATGGATGAAGTGATTAGATTCTTAGGTCAAGACGCCAAAGGGTTAAAGGGCGACTACCGTCAAAATTGATCTTTGTGATTTTAATGTATTTTTAGATATTAGACCTCTAGCAAAGACTACATGCACGGTACCAGCGCAGAATGTTTGATAAAAAACGCATAGTTAATTTTTAACCAGAACCGACTGGGAACCAGCTACGAGGTTTGAATATTTATGTACTACCTCATAATGCCTACTTCTCGGCTGCACGTACGGTGACGAACACTTTTGCCTTCTTTGTCGTATGGGCGAATGGGAACCAGCTGCAGTTCAATTCGGCGACAGCAAGCAGTCAAAAGTTTCGTTTTTTAGTTTATTATTTGTTTATTTGCTTGTTATGTACCTATATAATGTTTTTGCGTCTTATTTTACACTTAATAGTTAAATGATTAACAGTTTTTAATGTTTCTATGAGATTAAACGTCGCATTTTGCACTACGGTCGTCTGCTGCTAATTACTGGAAAGGAACTAAGTACCGTGTAAAAGTAGTGTGGTTAAAAATTTAATCTAGTCTGCAGCTGTTTATAGCACAAAATAGATTTATCAACAAAGTTGTTTTTAATAATAACTGTTTCATTAGAAAGTTTGACGCATATATTTGTAATATAAATACGAAATCCAAAGATATTCTGCAATAAAAATTTTTCGTGGTAGTTGCCCTTTAAGGTCACAGTATTACCAGATATGCCAAAAATGTGCATTTTGGAAATTTGGGGTTTGTTTTTCTGATAATTTTCGGGTGGAAGTATTTTCTCTAAACTTTGTCAGTAGCACAAGTACATTTTGGGGCAAAGACTAAGTGGTTATATTTGGAGGTCAAAAGGTCAAGCAGAGGTTTAGTGACATGCATTTAGTTTTGACCAATCAATTTTTTGGCTGATGTAATAACAGTCATGCTTATGGCACAATGGCATGTGCTGTGTCTGTCTCATGTAATGGAAAACTGTCTGAAGAAGGAAATACAGTTGCCCAGATGCTACTGTTTTGTACCAAGTTAGACTCCCTACAACTTCCCGTTTTCAAAATGGGGTACCAATTGCATCCAAATTGTTTATAGTAATATTTTGCGGATGTGGCTGGAAGTTTACGTTTGCAAGTTATACAAGTAAGTAAGAAATTACATTCACATTTGCAGGCTTTTGGATGCAGGCAATATGGTTGGTTCTCTCTAGTGACAGCAGAGCTTCTTGTTTGTAATATGATGTAATTCTGTAACACGATGGTTTGTTGTTTATCATTTACTTGTCAGCATGAAGAACTGAACATTCTCTATTGCAAGTCGTTGGTGACCGTCGACGGCTTTTCGTTGTTCCAGGCGTTGAAAGCTTGCAGAAACCAAGTCGCCAGAGGTGAGTCCATGTGTTGTAGCTCCGTGACTGAATGCACAGGTGAGACAGTGCATTAACTGCAGTCTAAAGGCATGTTCACAGCACCAGAAATGAACTGAAACGAACTCACTTTGCACACTTTGCAAAATGAACTTAACTGAGATTTCAGTTCAGTTCGGTACATTTTAGTCGCTCTGTACGCACCTTGAAAGTCATGGCTCGACTGCATTCAGCTCAGTGATGAAATGTTTGCGGGTGCTTGGAGCAGGGATGTGGTCTTGGACAAAACCTTTAAGCTTGGTGTTCTAACCAGCTGCTAGCTAAACGTCTTAGTTGCTAAAACTGCTAAGCCGGCTTTTAAGGCTTTAGATCAGTTGTTAGGGCATTAACAGCTGGTTCTGTGGACTAATTTTGATGACTTTTTGGACCATGTTAGCTGTTGTTTGTAGCAGTGTTGAGATATCATGTCGTGTTGTGTTGCAATGTTGTGCTGTAGCGGCAGCAAGTGGTATGGAGTTGCTGGCTGCACCGCTGTTGGCGTACAAGAAATGGTCGCTGACCGAGCAGCAGCAAGTCACTGACCACACACCATGTGGTGTGTCATTTGCAGTCTCTTGTTCATCTTGCTCTTTTTCCTCTTCCGTTTTCTTTCCATTTGTTTGTTCTCCTCTGTGTAATGATTGTTTGTGATAGAGAGAAAACTGCGAAATATCTTGCCTGCCTCAACAATCCACAAAATTTTACCATTGGCAACTGTCAGTCAGCAGCACATGGACACACAGTCAGTGTGATGCGGGGTATTGCAGGCAATATTGTCTTTTTTTGATTTTTGCTGTTTTTACTGTGTTATTGTCTGTCCAATGCAATGCATAGCATTGGACAGAGTATAAAATCATTTTTGTGTCCGTGTGTCCGTGCGTGCGTCCATGCGTCCTACATTTCTTAAGCTATCTTCCTTGCACCTTCCCTTTTCTTTCCCCTTTTTCTTCCCCTTCTCCATCTTTTTTTTCCTTTCCTTTCCCCTTTCCCCTTCCTCTTTTCCTTCTCCTATCCCTTTCCCTTTTCCTTCTTTCCTTTTTTTTTCTTTTTCTTTCCCTTTTCCTTCCCATTCTTCTTTCCCCATTCCCCTTTTTTTCTTTCTCTTTTCATTTCCCTTCCCCTTCCTTTTACTTTCCATTCCTTTTCTTCTTCCCCTTTCTCTTCTTTTTCCCCTTCCCCTTTTTTCCTTTCCCTTTCCCTTTCCAATTCCCTTCCCCTTCCCTTTACCTTCCATTTCTTTTCTCCTTCACCTTTCCCTTTCTTTTTTTCACTTTCCTTTTTCCTTCCTTTCACCTCCCCTTCTTTTTCTTTCCCTTCTTCCGTCTTTCTTTCTGTGTCCAGGTCCGTGCATTTAATATTTGAGGCGCT
>Ga0209671_1005888_pt1 | contig 12477 bp, 8 predicted proteins | sample WorMetHERISLAND2_2_FD_187401 | JGI IMG/M metagenome (GOLD analysis project Ga0209671, IMG submission 187401) | Marine gutless worms symbiont microbial communities from Max Planck institute for Marine Microbiology, Germany - Olavius geniculatus... | ecosystem: Host-associated > Annelida >...
CTCTCACTGCTGCCTGAGCATTTTCATTGATGTCTCTTAGCAACCGGACTAACTGGTGGTCCACTCCATATGACTCTAGCACAGCCCAGGTCACCGTCTGATCTATGCTGTAGATCCCAATGTAGTCATTAAATAAAATTCAAGAACTTTGACTTTCAAGTACTGCCGACATTAATTTTAAGGACTAAATTATGTCAACATTAGTTCATATAATTACTTAGTACTCGATATGTCGCTAACTGCAAAATTGCACGCAATCAAGTTGAAACCACATTAAAATACTGACAACATATGAATTACGGAAGACATAAGTAAATTCCTTTTCTTCGGAAGCTGCGTGTTCGGGTAACCTGTGAGCTGTACGTTTACGCTGCTAAATACACTGAAAAAAAGGTCCAGGACTTTCAAAGATCTAGAAATTCAAATTCACGAACTTTCAAGGCCTTGACTTTAGAAAAAAAATTCCAGGAATTTTTAGGATGCGTGGGATTGGAAACCCTGGACAGGGTGATGGCTGTGATGGAGCTTGAAAAGGAAGAAGAGGCCGCGGAGTGTAGAAGCCGCAGAAAAAAAGACTTGGGCAGCAACGGTGCAAGCAAATCTCGGCGAGCCAGTGGCTGACCCAGCGATCGCCCGCACAATAACGTATATAGCGCCATTATCTTGGAAATGAATCAAGTTATTTATTGACATCATATAACACACATCACATTATTATTGACAGTAACAGCAGAATAAAAACTACGACATGAACGTAAAAGTCTGCACTAATCTGAGACGCTTTTTAAAAAAACGACCATTAAAAATTGTACGCAGTCACCAAAATTATCCTAAACGGAGGGCATAGGCGTAGTTTTTACGCTCGAGAGCTAGCATAGGCTATAGCGCGTATTAGCTACGGTAATTCTGTCTTGGTGTCTGTCTGTCTTGTGTCTGTCACGTCCCGGTACCATTCCAAGACCAGGTGAGATAGAAACTTCGGATTTTCACCGCAGCTTAGGGTCTATAGTACTTCGAGACAAAATTTCATGCCACTGGGTAAAGGCGGTCTCCACGAACGAGAAAGAAAGAGGGGCACTCCCCCTTAAAAAGGCGTTATTCTACCGTTATTGGTTCGTCTAACGTGAAAATGGTTGCAGATAAGCACAGATATGCTGCTTATCATAACAAGCACTGGCAATGAGCTTCTTAGGAATGCCAACATCGATGACCTTGAATGACTCTGAACCCCCAAAATAGGAGGTTTTAATGAATGTTTCGCGATTTCGGGCTGCGACCCGCGTTTTAAGAGTGAACTGCGCCAAAAAATGGAGACAGACCGAGGCAACCTGCACATGAAATTTTCAGCAGTGAATGCAGATTTTAGCAATCCAAGTCCGAACCCTCTAGGTTCAAGGAGGCCTGCGCACGTGTGTGTCAAAGATGTGTACCCCTCTAAAAAGTGGTTATTCATCTGCTGTTGGCTTGTCTAACGTGAAAATGGTTGCAGATAGGCACAGAACATAGCAAGCACTGGCGACAGGCTTCTTAAGATTGTCAACATTGATCACCTTGATTGACCGTGAACCCTAAAAATAAGGGTTTTCAGTGATTTTTTAGCGACTTTGGCTGCAAAAGAGTGAATTGCGACGAAATGGATGGAGATAGACAAAGATTACCTGCGATGCAGGAACTGCTATAGGCTCTCGCGCGTCTCATGTGCTTACAATTTTAGCATCGCCAAGATGATCAATGAAACGTACTGTAGCCTAATATCTTCAACAATTTGTGATCACACGAATTACCACAAATTGTCGCCATAGGCCTATTAATGTTGCAAATCTCAGGTGCTGCATAACTGTCAACTTTAATGATTTACTGCTGTTGTTCAACCAACAAGATATGCGCAAAATTAACGATTAATGCAAGGTTGAAATAATTAATTGCATGATATTTATCAACGTTCTGCACAAAACCTCTCACCAATTCTACGTACACTTAATGCATCAAATAAAAATACAGTACACTACTATACTGCATATACTTCTCATACATGTATATAAGATGAAGGAATGTCTGACAATTACTGACATTTACAAGTTAACAGGCTACTAACAAGTCGATCATAAACACTACATACCATTACAGCAGTTTAAGAAAACCGTTCATTGCATCAAACAGATGTTAATCAAGTTGGATAACTTTAACCAACAAAAAACGAAAACAGTAATCATCAATATCTACCTAAAAATTACGACTACCCGGTAATAAGCTTATAGATGCTTTGGCGTTGTCGAATAAAAAAATTATTGTTAAAAATAAGTCAAAAAAATTACGGACGACAGTAACTTGCACAAATGTTTCTACATCAAGATACAAAGTCTTGTGAATAGAAAACAAAACAGAATATGCGTGGAACAGTGAAGCCATTATTATCAGTGTGAACGAAGCTGCTGGTCAGAAGGCACAATACGACGTTCCAGCGTCCGGTATCTTTCAACCAATGGATCATAAACCTGTGCAGACGCATGCAAACGTCGTATCATTCTCACTCCCCCACTGTGGCAGAAACTCAGTAAAAACGTGACTGTAGTAATCACAAGTTAAGTCAAGCCCACTGCTACATTAAGGCCAGTGTACACTATCCGTTCAGACGAACCGTTCAAACGGCCCATCCAAACGGGCAGTGTGCACGGGGCTTTAGCACCAGTATGCAGTGAGTGCAAAGGATTCGACTAAGGCCGAGGCAAAAAAAGTGGAAAGTGAAATAACGTAACAGCAGCACAGTTACGGCATAATAAATGCTAGAAATAATTTGATTTGGCTGTAAGTCAAAACTAATTGCTGACGTCTCTCTAATGGACACTGCTACGGTCTTTTGCACGCTGGGTGTGGTTTACAATGACACATCACCTCCAAAAACGCTACGTAATGCTCGTCTCTAGTCACATAAAATCTGTGCAAAAATGCAAAATTTGATGACGGCTGCCAAGTGCCAAAGATAGTGTGAAAATACAACGCGACGTTTTTTTAATTGCCACAGCAGTATACATGTACAATACAAAAACAAGAAATCCGAGCTAATGCTCATGAGACGCGCGAGAGCCTATGACAGTAATTGTTCGCAGGTATTCTTGGTCTATCTCCATCCATTTCGTCGCACTTCACGCTTATGCAGCCAAAAATTGCCAAAAAAATCACAAAAAACCAATATTTTTAAAATGCATGGTCGTTCAAAGTCATCGATGTTGACACTCCTAAGAAGCTCGTCGCCAGTGCTTGTTATGATAAGCAGCATGTCTGTGCCTATCTGCAACCATTTTCACGTTAGACGAGCCAATAGCGGTAAAATGACGCCTTTTTAAGGGAATGCCCCTCTTTTGCCCCACTGTTTGTGGGGACCTCTTTTACCCAACGGCATTAAATATTGTCACGAAATTCTAGAGACTCTAGGCTACTAGAGTCTCTAGGCTATCATATGGTGAAAACCCGAACTCTATGTTTCACCTGGGCTTGTAGTGGTACCGGGTCGTGACGGAAGAACGGACGGACGGACAGAATTACCATAGCTAATACGCACTATAGTTATGCTAGCTTTCATACGTAATATAACAAGCGTAACCAACAGTTTACAAGACAGAGCAACTGCAGGAATTGCGTTCGATAAATTAATTACACACCCTCTTTTCAAGCATCCTGCCAATTATTATGAAAATCAGCTGGCACATGTCACAGCTATGTCACAGAATGCTGCTGATCAAGACAGGTATATGTGTATATATGTTTTATACCTGGCTGGCGTCTGGATTTGGCGTCGCAGCACAGAACAGCGTCGCAGTGTCGTTGCTTATAACATCTTGGAATGATGCACTCCCTCCGATATAACCTAGTACATTATGCAAAAATACTTTACAAAATAATGCTGCAGTCGCATTCCTGCTCAACATTAATGCACGCTACTGCAGTAACAATAGACTGTCAGTTCTTGGACATAATTATTACAAGTCTTAGTCCAGACATATTTTATGGCAAAAAATAAACTGGAGTCATACAACCATAATGCAACTACAATGTGTCTCAAAAACAAAAAAGCATCCCCGACATTTTCGACTGTAACTTGAAAACCAATCATCAAATTTTGAAAATTTTTGGTACGAATAATCCTGACACAACTTGCCATCAAATGACCATTCAGTTTCCCACCTCACCCAATGAATGCTTCTACATTACCTAAGAAATGCAGATCAAGCGAAATATGTGTTGAAATAAACAGAAAACGTGAAAAAATATCCACGACATTATTGATCATAACTTAAATAAAAATGAGCAGATTTTAACAATTTTTGGCAGAAATATTTTCGACACAACTGGCTATTAAACAAATGTTTTAGTTTCCACCTCATCCAACGTCTGCTTTTGCACTACCTGGGGAAAGCAAAAATAATACATAATACATGTTAAAATAAATTTTAAAAAAACGTCAATAAATTCCATCTATCCAAATCTGTGGGCCGAACAGCCAGTCTATTACAAGGTTTGACTGTCATGCAGCAGTGCGTATACCAGATAGAGTTTATAAAAATGTTTGTAAAGTCAAGAAAAGACTGGTACAGCCTAGATTGGTCTGGACCAGAACATTATCAATATTGCTGTCAATGATTGAATGGAGAAAGCGTCTCCTTGCCTGTGTTCGCATAGTGGGCCAACACTTCAAGCAGTTTTACTGAAGGCAGTTGAAAAATGGACAACTGGATGAAATGTTGGCAAAAGTGTCAGAAATGTAAACAAAATGTGTTTTACGCATTATTTTAATTAAGCAATCATATTGCATTGTATGATATTTCGCTGTTTGTGTTTTCCCGGGTAATGCAGAAACAAACACTGGGTGAGGTGGGAAACTAAATGGTCATTTGATGGCAAGTTGTATCAGAAATATTCATACCAAAAATTATTAATATCTGATACAAGTTACAGTCGAAAATGTCAGAGATGCTTTTTGAGACATAGTGTTTATTCTATTTACAGTCCGACGAAAAAAATAAGCAAACAATATCCAACATACTTTCAAATAATTTGCCACTGCCATTTCGACATCTACTGCAGTGATACGTGTACTTTTTATCTTCGTTCAAATGACACAAAAAATCTAAATTTTGTACAATTTAAGCTGATTCTTCTAAAATTAACTTTGAAAAGTGTTGGAGAATGACTTTTAGGGACCGAGCGCCATTTTGGTCACCAAACCGAAAGTGTCAAAGCACTAGTTGTAAATTACACTCCTACACTCCTACACTCTGATAGACTTCCGGATCTGAGTATCACGTGACTGGAAAAATAAACTTGAAAAATGCCACAAAATGACTGCATGCAATGAAACGGTACATTTACATGTGCGAATATGGACTACTTTTTTTATCAAAGTCAGACAAATACGCGTAAATGCGCCATTGGAATCAATCAGCAGACAAATAAGTAAAGTGTGGCAGCATTACGAATACGAAGAGATATACAGAAACCGTGCTTAGCTCTGAATGCTGAACCAAGGCAGGCTGAGTCAGCCACATTCTGAACATAAACCGACGTGTTGAACACATCAGAAAGTACCTGCAACGTCACACAAACTTCAGTTACTTCACCTCCAAACTGCACAAAACACCAAAATAATCACACTGCACCATGTGATACAAAGAAACACTTTCTGCCTCCCCATCTCCACAGGCACAAGAAAAATGAATAAAACAGACTATGGGCTGCAGCTGATTAATTTGTTTGCACTTTGCGGGTCCAACCGTCTATTAGCACAGGCAATTTACGCGCGCATAAAGCCATTTAGGCAAGCCAATATACATGTAACTAACAACTGTGTCTCACTGCCACAATAATTCACAGTAGACTGAAAAGTAGCGGAAGCAACTAAAACTAAAATTATAAGTAAGCGTAATGTAAAACTTCTTTGCAACAATTTCAGCCAGAAGATACTCTCTCACATTTAATTAATTCATTCACTGACCACGCCACAAGGCAGTACAATAAAAGCTTAACAACAAATTTAGCTAATGCTCACAAGACACGCGAAAGCCTATAGCAGTTCCTGTTTGCAAATTGCTTTAGTGTATCTCCAGCCATTTTGTCGCAATTCACTCTTGAAGTGTGCGGTGCAGCTGAAGATTACAAAAAAAACAATAAAAACCATTATTTATGGAGTTTATGATCTTAAAAAATTATCTATGTTGATACGACTAAAAAGCGTGTCACTAAGGCTTGTTGTGACAAACAGCATATACATGCTTATCTGCAACCATTTCATGGTAGACTGGCGAACAGCGGTCAAATAACAACTTTTAGGGGTACCATTCTTTGATGCCCTTGTGTGCAGGTGTCCTTAAACTTAGAAGTCAAGACTTTGACCGTTGAAATCTCTGTTTAATGCTGAAAATTTCATATGCATGGTCTATCTGTAGTGAATTTGGCCTATCTGTAGTGAATTTGGCGCAATTCGCTCTTGAAATGTGTCTCGCAGCCCAAAATCGCCAAAAAATCCACAAAAACTCCTATTTTGATGATCAAGGTCATCTAAGGTCATTGCCGTCGGTGCCAATCAACAGCCCGTGTACGACTTCCTATTAGTGATTAATAGTAGCATAGGCCCTATCTCGCACCGTTACTGAGATACAGCGACTTATTGGCCAAAAATCACAAATTTTAGTGTTACCTTGCCTGAGGCACGAAGTGACGTTAGTGTTACCGGGAGGCGTGGCGGGGTGGGGGCAACCAGCGAAGCGTAGCGAAGTCTGTGATTGGTTGCTGCCAAGTTACGTGTCGGCCAATCAGGTGTAGGCAATTGTTGTGCGTCAGCTAATCTGTAATCTTATTCTAGTGTCTTTATTTCAGTCATTTTTCGGATTTTTTAAAGTTTCACATTCAACAGAATTTCTGTTTTCATTATATCTCATTTCATTTTTCTTTAGAAACATTTAAGTTTTTTTACTTTATGTGCTAGATTAAACTGACAGTTTGTCAGTTTTTGAGCGCAAATTCTGTATCCTATTATATTGTATTGTACTGCAAGTACGTGCCTACATGTTTCAGCTTCTACAGACGAATTAGTTCTTTACAAGACACACTTTTTGAAACTCATTAAAGTAGCAGGGCTAAATTTCCTATTTTTCCCACTTTAGCAATGAGACTAGACTGAGTACACACGTTGGTGCAGTATTCTCTCTATATAGAGTTGAGAGTTGACTTCTAAGCTTTGGAGTTAAGTCGCCGACAGTCTGAGTCGACGACGGCAACGTTGTGCACGCAAGCTCCGCCCACAGTCGCCGCACTACCCCCATCAACCGACTTCAAAGAGAGTAACACTAATGTCACACTACCGTCCAGATTTCATCACAAAAGAACAATGGCCTCCAAATTCGCCGAATTTAAACCCAACGGACTATCACATGTAGGGTGCAATGTTGGAAGCTTACGGCAAGCTTAATACAAAGCTGAAAACAAGCGCCGAACTCAAGGAAGCGCTTCAGGTTATCAGGGGCAACCTGCCACAAGGACCAATCAACAAAGCTGTGAAAGATTTCTCAAATAAGGACAATGGAGGCTGGTGTTTTAGCTTGGAGCTGGCGGTGGACACTTCAAACATTCACAGTGACAATGAAATTCTGGCATCTATCATTATTTAACTGTGTTGTTTCAACGACGTTATTAAATTGGTGTTGTAGCCGGAACATTTTTGAATGCTGAAAAATCAGTAGGTGGTCATGTCAAAAGGTCTATAACTTCGTCGTTTTTCAACAAAACCACATTTCATTTGGCAGTTAAATGTAGAATGTTTAACTAAATAAATCTGTAAAATTTCAAATTAAAATTCCAAACGGTTGCTGAGAAAAAAACAGCAAAATACTTTAGAGGGCTACTTTTTTCCCTACCTTGTATAAGGACATCAGCACACAGTGTAAACATGTATGTGTGTGAACCTGAAGTAGTTTTTTATTCTTTGATGCTCCACCCGTAGCAAGCACTCTCCCCGTACGACCTACATGACAGACAGAAACGATGTGAAGTTTATATTTTCACAAAAAAATTACAAAGTTTTGCATCAGATAGGCAACCATTAGGACTACCTGCTTCATGTGCAGTACAAAGGTGCACTACAAAACTTGTTAGCCTTTACATGTGAAGTGCCCTGCAGTTTGCTGACTAGGTTTTGTACTGTAATAAAAAAATTAATTCTGCCAACTAGATTGCACCATAATTAGTATTAAATATTTTCGTTGTTTGCCCATTCCATGCTAAATTACTGCTTGATTTATGTTGGATAAATTATGTAATGAGTGCACACTTGATTGGTGCAGGTGCACATCAATCAGTGGAAGCCCCGCCCACTCTCCGCCTTGCGCAGCACTGCAGTAGTTATTCAAGGAACTCTGCTGTTGACTGTCGATGAGTACAGTTCTCGTGCTGTTTTTCTGTCTTTTTTGTCTCTGAAGAATACAACGAGTTTAGTATTACACCATACACACGTAACATTTAGCAAATATTATATAGATAAAAAAAACAACGGTAAAATGGTCAAACAACTGCCATCTCCGTTCACAATTACTGTGTTTAAATATGCTTGTTTCACTCACCAAGATTGCAGCCAAGATATTCAGCATACATTCTGCGAGACAAAAACTGACCCTCAATAACTGCTCGGACTTCGACCTCGGGACCAAATGAATCCACCTGCACACAAATGTACCTAGACTTGTAGACGACACACTTGCAACAACCTGGTCCTAATGCATAGTTTGTCTTGGCACAGTACACAAAGGCACAGGCAGATAGAATGTCTGATTAACATTCCTGGAGTAAGAATTAAAAGTAGTTAGCTAATATGCCAGTCTACCACACAGATTCTTTCAGTAAGTGGCACGCAGATAAATTGGTCCATTTTGATTTTCGTTTTGTGACACAATTTTGGATTTTGCTTCAAAGTGTGGTAAAAACACAGATACATAAACACAAGAGCAAGATGAAATCTAATGTTTACCATATCATTGTTGTTGTTAAATCGAAATATTCCAACAGCATTTGGAGTTATTTCAGGCACATCAAAGTAAATACCTGTGAAGAACATAAGAAGACAAACATTCAAAATGAAAACAAACATTAAAAGTTTATAGAACTCTGTTTAACGGAATCGCCACCAACATTCTATTCAATCCGTCCAGTAAAGCATATTTGTATAGCACTGGATGCCACTTGACAATCAAAAATGCATAATGGCACAAACTAGACTGAGTCAGGCTGCACGTAAATAGAAGATTTTATAATACACAAACAGTTAGAATCTGCTCTTTGCTGCAATGATGCTAACCAATTGTTTTTGTTTTAGACAAGTCAAAAATATATTCAAAACTATTTAAATACAAATCTGCCAGAAAGTTACTTATTGCTAAATCACATTACATGCATATACATAAAGTATGTGCACTTTAACGGCTAGATGCCAGCATGTCTGAATCTAGTGGAAATATTTAAAAATACTTGACGAAGCTATAAAAAATTCAACAATGTTGAAACAAATGCACAACAATCAAACAAAACATCAATCAAAAATCAAGCTCTGCCCCAATGATGTGACAAAATAAGATACCAATGTTTCCATTATTGCCACGTGGTGTTGAGTCCAACATTCTGGAGAAGTCTTCCCAGCTTGCATTGCAACATGAATTCCGAATTCGTTCTCGTGTTAATGATCCATTTTTGAAACTAAAATAAAATCGCATCTTTATATAAATGACACCGGCAAAATGACATACTGGTACTACATACAAAATAAACAAACATCAAGTGTAAAACATTTTCAAAGTACTTAATTTAACAAGTACATTATTATATCCAATAATATCAATACATAGAGCAATAACACATTGATAGAACGGTCCATTTCCACGTTATTAGCTTCTTAGGAGATGGATTCGACCACTGACTGTTTTGTGTCTAGTTCAGTGAATAACTCTTCACTTAACTGTTCGTAGTAAATTAGCTACACTTTAGTTTTTAAACAACACGAGTCAATCTTAATTTAGACCTAACTAACTGTTAAATTTATGTACCTTGCTTTGGTATTGTTTTCTTCATCAGTCACATACAAATAACAATATCATGCCATCAAAATACCCTTTACCGTACATTATCACTCATATTTCATATAAAAAAAAACAAAAAAAATTATAATAAATGCAAAGATCAGGTAAAATATTTTGCACTAGAAAAAAAGCAATGTTACAAATTATTATCCAATAATGTTCCAAAACATTTTCACAGCTAAACCTGGCATTTGACCCTCATTACAAAAAAGACAAGACTGCAGATATGCACACAATTCAAGTTCTTAAGAGTAAAAAATGACATGCATATAAAGCAGATTAATACAAATAGTTGAGTTTGCCCAAGGTGATTATCACAGAATACTGCACTTTGTCATACTTAAGTGCCATCGCAAGCATATCAATTTCCTGGTGCCCAAACAGCAGATCAAAACAGAGGTTACAGTCATGTATAGACAAGTCAAATAAACCAGTGAAATTGAATAAACTATTTAGATTCACTCACCACAGAAGTCCCATGTAACTGTTGGTGTCGAGTGGGTTAACTAACACCGCTCCATCAATTGATGCCTTGGGCTGGTCAAGCCACATCAACACTGTATCACTCGTACCAAGGCTCACCTGCAACATGCATCAATCTTCACTTATAACAGCCAACAAACAAACCTCCTTTACTGTCTGTAAAATTATCAGAGAATGTGTATAAATGTATATTAAATGTGTAGTATGTGTATTATTATAGTAGTATTGTGAGAATGTGTATTATCAGAGAACTCAGAGAATGTGTATAAACAATGATAACCATTAACAGTAAAACGGTACCGTTGGATAGGTCATTGATCGGTCATTGCTAAGTTCCTGCAAGCTGTCCATAGCAACCATTACCATCTGTAATGGTTTAACAGCAATTTGCAATAAAAATCAGAATGGCAGTTTCAACCCATAATCTCCCCTACTAGGGCCCCAATATGAAGCAATGATACCTTGGGCCAAAAGAAATATTCCATCCAATAACCTTAGTAAGGTGCATGACAGATATACAAACAGACCACACCGCAGTAACATGTGTCGTTATAATCAGCACAGCCGAAGCACACAGTTAAGTTTAGCTAAGTAGGGTCAGTTGCAACGTTTTGTTTCACGAGTCCAGCGAACTCTCCATTCAGTGCTCAACAAAGTCAGTCTGACAACTAGACAGACACTGGTACCTGGCCCTGACTCATCAAAGTTATCAATCATCTGCTGTCAGCAATAACCATGACCTAATTACTATTCGTGGCTCGGTAGTCTAACGGTAACATGTCGGACTTGTAATCCTGAAGTAACTCAGAGGCGCAGGTTCGACTCCACACCGAGACACTGCCAGGTAACGACCTTAGGCAAGTTGTTCACACACGTGCCTTTGTCACCAAGCAGTATAATTTGGTACCGGCTTCACCGCTGGGACGTAAACAGGCACACCACGCGATACACTGGCCTCGTATCCGTGGTCTCGCAGTGTAAAATCTGGTGTCTGGCTGAGGGCCTTAGGAAATGGAGATCAGCGCCGCCCTATGGCCGTAAGGCTCGGGAAGGACGTTTTTTTAAATTACTATTCATCAACCTGCACCATTTACAATTAACCACAGCATATTATGAACATTTGAACACATGCAGTCAAAACAAATAACTTACGACAATGTCTCCAGGCTGCACTTGAATGCCGGCCATTGATGCTACAATCACAATAATGAAACAGCATAAACATTAAACGACCATTTGCTGCACACAGTACAGTAGATAAGATTAGTAATAAAGCAACAGCAGTGTTCAACGCATAGCTGTTTTACTACTATATGTAAGATTTCTGTTTAAATGCCACTTAGACGCACAGTTATTACATGTTCAGCCACCACTTACATAGCATCTGAAAACAGCAAATAACCTATACAGTAATTACAGCAGACAAAAAACAAGAAATCTGAGCTAATGCTCATGGGATGCACGAGAGCTTATGGCAGTTCCTGTTTGCAGCTATTATCGGTTTGTCTCCATCCATTTTGTCGCACTTCACTCTTCTACAGCCAAAAATCGCACAAAATCACTAAAATCCTCTATTTTCTAGGTTCAAGGTCATGCAAGGTCATCGATGTTGATACCATTAACAAGCATGTCACCATTGCTTGTTATGAAAATATAGCCAAATTTCGCCAAAAAAACTACTTCATTCAACGCCATCTTACCTTAGGTTACCGCTAAGATAGTAATCGGTGTGATACAGCATGTGGCCAAAAGTGCGTCATAATGGCGGCGGCGCGAACGCTCGATTCGTTTTTGCCAGCTAAATTCAAACATCGTAAACAACATTATTTCAACGAAAGCGCTTACCTGACGTTTCAGAATTTTTTCATAAATCCTTTGT
>Ga0209671_1005892_pt1 | contig 12471 bp, 4 predicted proteins | sample WorMetHERISLAND2_2_FD_187401 | JGI IMG/M metagenome (GOLD analysis project Ga0209671, IMG submission 187401) | Marine gutless worms symbiont microbial communities from Max Planck institute for Marine Microbiology, Germany - Olavius geniculatus... | ecosystem: Host-associated > Annelida >...
TTCAAAGTGCTGTCCCTTTACTCGAACACAGGCCCGGAGACGTCTTCTCCATTCGTCGATTGCGTCATCGACAACGGTCTGCCGTAGGCCAGACCAGACCTCCACCAAGCGCTGCTTCAGTTCATCCACATCTAACCTAAGCTGGTACCCCGTTTTATGAAATATCGTAAGCCCGTAACACACTACGATATTGAGTACCTTTTGACAATTTTCTCAGCTAATCATTATTATTATTAGGCACAGTTTGTTGGAGTTATTTCAAAACGTAATAGGGGTCCGGTTTTTTTTGAGACACAGTGTATGTTTATCAACATATTATACTACTTACTTTTTCCTTAACTGCAGCTATCTCCAGCTAGCTAGTCACTCAAAGGGTCCTACAGAAAGACAAAATAAGAGCTAAATGGGAAGTATAGCTTACCTCGATGCCGTGATCGACTCAAATAGCCTACAACGGAACAAACACATTAGTGAAGATCAAAAGTACGCAAAATATGGCATAATTACCACTCAAGTACTCCTAAGATTCCACAAAACCATCCATTCCATCCTAGATTGCAGCCCAAAAACTGGAGATCAAATAAGTTCAAATATAATTGAAATATTTTGCTGTGACGTTATTAAACAACAGCTGAAAAATATCTTACCAGTAAAAAATGCTTAAGGTTAAAGTACCACAACAAATCAAATAAACCACTGTCACAAAATCAAAAACACAGCCACAGATTATACAATTATTTTAATTTTGCCTTTCAATTATAATACCATCCAAAGACAGACTAGCAAGAAGTAAAAAGATGTCTGCTGTGCTGTCCCAATAGAGAGCTGTAATACAATCTATCTGGACTAGCAATTCAATTGATTGAATAATAATAAGACAGCATAAAGTTGAAACATAGTGCCTTATACAAACTAACTTCATCTGCTTGGAAAGCTCCTAACTGCAACACAGTCTTTGTCTACCACAGAATGAAAACTCAAACATTTCTACTTCTCGCTCTACTAGCACTCCAAGCAAAACTGAAGTTACTCACAAGTAACGTACTACATAAATTACTTACTTACTCACTTCCTGTAGCACAATCTGACACTGATGAGCAACAGTGTGTAGAGTAAAAAGTGTGCATTGGCTTGGTGGCCCAAGTGACGGGGTGCAAAAAATCAAAGGACTATGCTGGAAGACTAACTGAATAAATGGCTATTTAATCATTTTTATGTATCAGTTCATGTCATAAGCCAATGGTCAGGTGTAAAAGTCTTGAAATGGAAGAAATGGCCATGAAAATCCAACTGGAGTAAGGCAATGTGGGTGAAACGGGCCTGACCACTGGCCCGTGCACAGTTTGGTAAGGGTAGGTACCTGATCCGCTGAGTGCTTTAATGCGTTCTCCGTCGTCAAGCAGGTTAGCGATGTAGTGTTGTCCAGTGAGTCGAAGCACGTTGGTCAGCAGCTGAACGCTGGAGACATCCTTGCGTAGCTCGACGCGCTCGAGTAGACTGCGGTTCTGTTGAGTAGCGTCACGTTCCTCACTGATCACTGACACGTCGGCCGACGTCAAGACTCCGTTCTGTACGAGGTAATCAAGCGTCGGCTCTGCATCCAGAAGGTTGACAATCTCTCGACGCTGACTCAGTGCATTGGACGTCGACGTCTGCGGTGGCGGAGCTGTCAGACAGTTGCCGTTCATAGCTGTGTTCTGTTCTCAGTCGTCTTCATCGATGTCAAAGATCTGAAACCAAAGAAACCGAATATTCCATGCACACACATATGGCATAAATGTGTTTCAGGTATAAGTTTTCACTAAATATGTGGCAAAATTATGATCAGTTTATTACGCGCGAAAGCAGCTAGGCTTTCAGCGCGTCTTAGCCATTGCAATTCTGTCCGTCTGTCTGTCACACGGGTAGATCAGGCAAAAACGGTCCAAGCTAGGATCTCCAAATTTTCACCATCGGCTGCCTGGAAGACTCTAGTTTCAGGAACCATAAAGCTTTTTCGTAAATTTGAAGGGGGTCACCCCGAACGAGGTCGCTAAATGAGAAGGGGGGGTGGTCAAAATTTGTGATTTTTGGCCAATAACTCGTTGTATCTCAGTAACGGTGTGAGATAAGGCCTAGGTTACTATTAATCAGTAATAGGAAATCGTATACTGGCTGTCGATTGGCGTCGAATTCAATGACCTTGGATGACCCTGAACGACAAAATAGGGGGTTTTACGGATTTTTTTTCGCGATATTGGGCTGCGCAAGTTTATATCATTCACAAGGAGGCGCCACCGTCGCCAACGCCACACGCGCCTATGGCCGATGTGTATTATGGTCCCGATGGGCCGAGTCCAAGTGATATGCGATTTTCGAAACTATAACTACTGAACTGGAAATGCTATAGGCTTTCACGTGTCTCGTGAGCTTTGCTCAAATTTCTTGTTACTTTGGGCATAATGTTGCAAAAAAACCAGAAGTTCACTTCACGAACATTGGAAAACAAACAAATAAAATAAAATAAAAAAGGTATGAGAGAAAATTGGGCCCAGCAGTCTACGAGGTGTAGCTACAGCCTATTAACCACTACAATATAAAAGCCACTTAACGACTGCTCTGCAAAATCATTGTTTAAACAATCAAACTACACTGTGTCTCAAAAAACATCCCCAACATTTTTGACAGTAACTTGAAAACCAATTATCAGATTTTGATATTTTTGGTACGAATATTCCTGACACAACTTGCCATCAAATGACCATTCATTCAGTTTTCCACCTCACCCAACGTTTGTTTCTGCACTACCTGGAGTAAGCACAACCAGCTAAATATCACTTTTTTATCCAATGCGATATGATTGCTCAATTAACATAACGCATAAAAACACACTTTGTTCACATTTCTGACACTGTGACTGACATTTCATTCAGTTGTCCATTTTTCAACTGCCTACAGTAAAATTGTTTGAAGTGTTGGCCCACTATGCGAACACAGGCAAGGAGATGCTTTCTCCATTCACTTGACAGCAGTATCAATAATGTTCTGCTCCAGACCAATACCGGCTCTACCAGTCACTTCTGACTTTATAAACATACCTAAACTTCATCTGGTAGACTCACTGCTGCAAGACAGTCAAACCTTTTAACACACCTACTGCTGGGGCCCACAAATTAGGACAGATAGAATTTATTGACGTTTTTTCCATTCATTTTAACACTTATTATGCCTGGTCTGCTTTCCCCAGGTAGTGCAAAAGCAGACGTTGGGTGAGGTGAAAACTAAAACACTTATTAATTGCCCAGTTGTGTCAGAGATATTTCTGCCAAATATTATGAAAATCTGCTAATCTTTGTTCAAGGCACGATCGATAATGTTGGGAATGTTTTTTTCAGGTTTTCTGTTGCTTATAATGCATATTTCGCTTGATCTGCTTTCCCTAGGTAGTGCAGAAGCATACATTGGGTGAGGTGGGAAACTGAATGGTCATTTGATGGCAAGTTGTGTCAAGAATATTTGTAAAAAAAATTATTAAAATCTGATAATTAGTTTTTGAATTACGGTTGAAAATGTCGGGGATGTTTTTTTTGAGACACAGTGTACATGCCATAAACCTCTAAAAATAAGTAGAGCTGTCGAAGCGTTAATTTTTTAACGCATTAATTCATGCTTTATCAATGCACCCAGGCCCGTCGAGAGGGAGAGTAAGGGGGAAAGTTACCCCGGGCCCTGTGACGTTTGTGACACATGTTTATTAACGCATTAACACGTTAATTAACATGTTAATTAACATGTTAATTTGACAGGTCTAAAAAAAAGACTGATGGTGGCCATTCTTGGGTCCATCTGCATTTTTAGTACTTTTAAGTGTCACAGACAACTTGAACAATTGTTGCAAATTTGTCTGTGACACTTACTGTTTAGCAAAATTTGGTTACAGTCTAATTTCTACTTTAACCAAATATGCAACATTTGTTTAAGTTGTCTGTGACACTACATGTACAAACTTTTGTAAAAAATGGACCACGTTTTACAAAGTTCCAGTAAAAATACTATAAATACTGATAAACCCAAGTTTGTGGACCCGAGCATGGCCGCCATCAGCCCTTATTTTAAGAGGTCTATGCTACATGCACACTTATAAAGCATAAATATGCAATTGTGAATAGTCTCACTCAGTTGTGCGGCCATGCTGTTGCTGTGGTCTGCGTCTGGGATGAAGTCTGGAGACTGTCAGCGGCAGCTGGACGTCACAATCACCTTGACACATCCCTCATCTCATCTCATCTCATCTCATCTTCCCTGCACACACAGATAACAATACACATCATGCTCTACAGTCTACACAAACTCATCACGTTCACTCTTGACCGAAGACTGAATGGCAACCATAGAGGCACTGAGGGATCCAAAACAAGGCCCCTCAGAAGGCTGGACAAAAACATCTCCCGTAATATTAGCATCAGTGAATATTAGCCATGCAAGAAAACATTGGACTAGTGTTCTGTAACGCCAAAATGCATCAAATTTGTTTTAGCCTGGATCAGCTGGGCAAGTTTACAGGGCTCCTGAGACCCAGTAGGTGAGGGTGAAGAAGAAGCCTCAAGCACCCTCCCCAAGAACCACAACCCGAGGCTGCTAAACTGCCTCCCTCTAATGCTTCTGTACTACAAAGTAAGTCTGGCTAAAACTGTCAACGAATAGAAAACAGCTTAACTAACAACCAAAGCTAACAAAGCAAGAAGCTGATGCAACGGCATGTGATGTGATCTCTGGACTCTGCAATGCAGTTACAGGCTGACAGTGCAATACAATGCATATAAGATGACATTATACAACTCCCCCTCTCGCTCCCCAAAGACTGGGTGATGGCAGGCATCAATCTCCCCTCAGACTAGTAGTTTTTTTACAGCACGTTCAACGTTCACACTGGTCTCTGTTCAGTGTCAGCCCAGTACTAGGCTGGTAGCAGATATATCAGCCACATAGACACCTGATAGCCTCCCCACTTAGCTGAGTATAAACTGACTGACTGACTCATAGCCTTACGTTGGCATGCAACAGCCTGTTGCCACCAACCAGCTTCGCTCTCTATATGCATCTGTATGGCAGTCACATCAGCCAGCTAGTCACCATGCGGCTGTACAGTGTGTGACTGTATAGTCACATACTAATATAGTCATATACTAATGATACTGCGTCGTTGCAGTCAGATACGTAGATTCAAACAGAAATCACAAACCCCTCCCACGTTGCTGCTGCTGCTGTTGTTGATGTTATGTTATGTACGGTGGTAAATGTACATGTATTGTTCAATGACGTCATCAGCAGCTACATTCCTCTCAATCACTGTGCCATGACTGCCTATGCCGCTAGGCCTGTGTCAATTACTAACAAAGTAACTGATTAATAACAGAGGCCTATTGATCAATGGGAACGTAAAGAGGTGCAACAATAACAATCGCTGGAGTTGAGGCATAATCATCATCATCATCATCAGCAGCAGCAGCACAGCCCAGGCTATATTGGGCCCACATTCGGTGATGTCTGATGTCGTTAATCAATCCCAGTCGGATCGTTATCAAGTGGTTAGTACATAAATGGGTGACAAGAAAACCATCTACGTATATAACGAACACCAAAATCAACTCAGCCCTGCATCAGTTCGACATAGGCAAATCGAGTACCAGCATGTCTGGCTGGGGTTAAGGCAAGGTGCGTTCACCAGTGTCAGGTAACACTGTATGATCACATGGCAGGTGACGCTCCATAGCTTTGCGATAAATTTCCCATATAAAGCTATTCACAGCCTTCAATCTTTTTATGCAACGCACAGGCAAAGGCTAGAAGTCCAGCTGTAACAGAAAACTATCCATTTCTAGAGCTAACCGTAACTGTAGCAGTACAACCGCGTTCCATCAAGTACAATAAATAGCATTGGAAACCGTAAAACGCAAGCTGTAAATTTCCTGGCTGGCAGGCACTTACCCAGAGGCAGGGCATAGAGAACGCTATGCTGCATTCACTAGACTGTACCACGTGTTATGTATGCTGTGACTATACAGAGCAACGGCAGCTGATGATATAAATCGGTGAATAATATCACTGAATAATATCAAGACGCCGGCGGCGAGCGGTACACACAGCAGCAGCAACAGCAACCGTTCACATCACATCAACAGACTGAGCTTGAGACAATCACACACCGAACGCTGGCCGACGGCGACTGCCTCGCTGGCTGGTTATCTCACTCTGGCAACCTCCCAAAGCGGTGTAGGTCAGTCCGAGAAGAAGGATGAGTCAACCGGTGGCCACCGTACAGTGTACAGTATACATTCTCACTCTCTGCAGGCGGCGGCCGCCTCCTCGCACCGGACGCTCGACTAACGACCGGGAACGACATGAACCGGCATTCACATTGCACGGACGGTCGACTGCATGCAAATCAGCGGCATTCACTTCACATGGAAAGCATTACTGTAACGTATGCACCGCACCGTAATGCGCAGAACATTCGACACGATAGCGATTAAAGCAGCAAAATGCTTTGGCTCAGCGACGTCGTTTTTAATTTTCCGATAAATACAGGAAATATAAATCTATGCCAATGCAATGTTGAAATAAAAAAACTTTCCGAAACCCCGCTACAATCATTACAATGTACAGCAAATAATACCCAAAAATGCGTTTATTTTAGCTGTAATGAAAAGAATCTTTCAGGAGCCAACAGTGAAGACCGTGATCTTAGACTGCACCGTTTAGACACAGCAGCAGAGTGCGACAGACAGACACACAAGACACGAAGGAACACCTAGAACAACGATAGCTAAGACAGCGCTTCCAAACAGCAAGCTGTAAAAATTACTGCTTGTATTCTACTGACGTCACTGGCGTATACGCTCGAGCTCCGATTCTCGGTTATTAGCAGAGCGTGTCTCGCACCGACCAGCAGCAGCAGCAGTCAGCATCAGCGGCGGCGGCGCGGCGTGCAGTCAATGAGATGCCCAACAACAGCACAGACAGACAGACAGACGGTGAAAGCAAGCGAGCGGAGCGTCGTGGAGGCCACCTAGACCTCAGTACCGCCTTGCCCCGTCCGCATCCCACCCCAACGTCTAGTTGCTGCACCGCGGTACCGGGTAATTGTGTTGCTGCTGCTGCTGCCGCAACGGCGCCAACAAAAATCGATTCGGGTTGACTTAGGAGGACCCCGACCAGGAAGTGATACAGGCATAGGCCTACCGTTCAGCTGAATATTGGCCTGCTTTGTCCCCCCCCCCGCGTGGAATAAACTGCACCGTCCAGATATGCGATAATCTGAAAATGCTACAAAATCGACGGTGTCACCGACACAACACTGTAAAACGCATAAGACTGGATGATCATGTACACTGCAACGGTACCGACTGACGGCTAAATTATCGGCTGAATTATCAGTAGATTATGTGACCATCAGCAACAATTGCGTATAGTTTTTTCGTTATAACTTTGCCAAATACTCGCCAGTACCACTACTTTTTTCACACTCAGTGTACACAGATATGCGTTGGCTACTGAAAGTATTCCACTTTCGATATTTGACGAAGTCACAAAGTAAATAAAATCCATGACCCATCACTATGTCCTCGGCACAGAGACTGAGATGGTACCCCACTGCTTGGAAAGCAAAAGACAGGATGGGCCCACACTTACAGCTAGTAGACTAGACAGGCCTATTCACCATTTCCACTATAATCAGACTCGGAGGCGTTTTCCCCAGGTGGGAGGGGAAGGAGAACGGGAGGGAGTGCTCAGAAAGTAACATGAAATGTCTCACATTAGAGACAGACACCTGTCTTACACTGCCAGATGGATATATCCAATCCATTCACGGACAGCTGTCAGCTGTAGCACAGAAAATGTTTAACTGACACAGATCTCTGCACAGCCCAGCGCCAGGCTCAGAAAAATAACAACTGCTGCTGCTGCTGCAAAGCATCCCAGCTGGAGTTCCCGGCCAACTTTACACTGCCAATGACAATAGAAAACAATGTGCATGTAGGTTACTTGACCAATGACAGAAAGATCCCATTTAACTGGAACACTGTGCACTTGCAACGGTTAATCAGTCTACAGAGGTGCAAGACAGGGCCTCCTTGATGCAACAATCACCCATTACACGATACCAAATTGCGGGAACATCATTTCTAAATCAGACCAAGTATCAGCAATGTTCACGTGATCTCAGGAATGAGAATGGTACACTTAATAGTCACAGTATACTCACAGAACTGCTTAAAAGAAGCAAAGATAAAGACATATGGAATGACAGCATGCAGGAGAAACAAATGGGAAAAAAACAAAAACTTGCAGTCCCACATACAGCTGTGGTAAGTGGGTACTAGCATTAGCATCACTGGTCTACAGTTAGTGTGGGAAGAAACTGAACACGGTTCACCTGCTGCTGTCAATCAACTGCTGACAACCCATGCATTGTACTGACTCAGACCTCTTCCAGTCACCAATCACTCAAATTTAGTGCCACACTACATGCCTGTTTAAGTGCTCAACTGGCCTACTTATCCAGAAACTACCTAGGTGAAGCCTAATCTCCAAGTAAAATGCAAAGTGTGGTGCTATTCCTGTCACCTAGGGCTGGTAGTAGAAAGCTTTGAAAAGTGCTCTGGCCACACAGACAGCAGTATGGTCAAATTATGGCCCCATGACCACAGTATGGCGGCATCAATGGCCACTCGTGATGCCACACTCGCTGTGCAGCATCACCACACAACCAACAGCAATAAAATACTGCAGAAACCGACAGCTATAAACAGCAACTAAATCAAAATATATAAATACCAGTACACAGAAATGTTTCACTGTCGCTGAAATATGTAGCAGTAAATGAAATCCAATAAAAAACTGCCCAGTTAAACCTACAGGAGAAGAATAAACACTGGTTTGGCATTTGTGGTGACCAAAGCACTTTTTATCCACACTTTCTAGTTTCAAAGCATGTTATATACCTCTTAACCTTCAAATAAATAAAAATACTAACCACACCTAGCAAATTAAAACACAAACAAACAAATGCTTATGCCACACATAAAATCAAAACAGTGTGCCTTACCAGTTGTTGCTAAAGCATTTACAAAAAATAAAAAGTTGTGGGTTTGACTCCTAACTGGTTTATTTCCAGATAACAACTCTGGGCAAGTTGTCATTGTTCAGTTTCTTATATCTGTCACTGAACCATACAATTCAATACTGGAAAAAACTGTTGTGTCATTAGGAAAGTAACTGAAGGTCTGGCAGAAAGTGATGACAGCCAGAAACTGAAATCAGCTTTGCACACTACACTTGTAACTGAGTGACTATGACTGAGTATGGATCATCTACATAAAATATCCTATAATGATGGCTAATAGCGAACATCAATGATGGCCTACACACTGCTTCAAGGTCAGTGGTGCAGACAAGAGGGCACAGGCCCCCACCAATCTCAAATTTGTGTTAAAATAGATATTAGAAACTCAGGAAAATAATGAAAATTGTTGCCACCAGATTGAATATTTTAAGGCTATACCAGTAACTGCGCCAAATTCGATTTCGGCTGGAGCTGTGCCTCAGACCCCAATAAGGGAGCTTATAGCACACAACCAGGCCCTCTAGTTAGAACTTAGGAGTCCCTACTTCTAAAGGGAAAGAAAAGGATAGGGAAAGAGGGAAGAAAAGAAAAGAAAAGGAAAGAGAAAGAAAGGAAAGAAACAAGAAATTTGAGCTAATGCCCACGAGACGTGCGAAAGCCTATAGCAGTTCCGGTTCAGTAGTTTAGCTGAAAATTGGGGTGTTTACGCTAAGTTAATATACAAATACCAAATTCTCTATCTGGATTGCATAACCATAGTTCCGTACGTGCCATGTTGTGAATGATATAGACTTGTGTCGCAGCCTGAAATCGCCAAAAAAATCCATAAAACACCCTATTTTGGCGTTCAAGTTCATTCAAGATCATTGAATTTGGCGCTAATCGAGAGCCAGTGTATGACTTCCTATTAGTGATTAATAGTAACCTACGCCCTATCTCGCACCATTACTGAGATACAGCGACTTATTGGCCAAAAATCACAAATTCTGCCCACCCCCCTCATTTAGCGCCCTCGTTCGGGGTGACCCCTTCAAATTTATGGAAAAGCTTTACAGTTCCTGAAACTGTGAGTCTTCCAGGCCGCCGACGGTGAAGATTTCGTAATCCTAGCTTGCACCGTTTTTGACTGATCCACCCATGTGACAGACGGACAGATGGACGGACGGACAGACAGATGGACAGAATTGCGATGACTAAAACGCACTGAAAGCAGTAACTGCTTTCACATGTAAAAATGGGAGAAGAGGGGAGGGAAGAAGAGGAAAAACAAGGAAAGGGAGGTGAAGTGCCCCAATTCACATTTTTGGCTATGCCATTGTGTATGCTAAGTGCTATTATTGGTCAGGCCTGAAATGATAATAGCTATTACACCGTATGAACCAGTGAGCAATAGATCTCTTGCTGTGCTAATTATGACCAATATCACCACTTTGTACATGATCATAACAAAGGGCTTGATGAAGTAACAAGCCAGGAAGCTTCTGCAGCCACCATTGAACCTTCCGATGTATATTATATATTCATCATCTGCTCGCATTATCTCAGTTAATTCAGCCACTGTGTTTGACATGACCATGACACAGCCAATGACGATATGCGGTAATGTCTACACAGCACCGGCAGCAACTGTGTTCCAACTACAGACTGGCTACAAGCAAAAAGCGGATTGCAAATGTGCGGATCTAATAATGTCACAAGTAATGCTGTAATTAAGCTGTAATTTCTTAGTTTAACCATCCCCTAACCCCAATTTTAACCGTATTCTTAACCCTAGAACTAAGCCTGACGTAACATCAGCAGATCCGCTTTTTATCAGACCCCCCACCCCCAAAAGCACAAAGCGGCTAGTGCTTTCTCCCAAACTCCACTTGGAGAGCTTACAGAACTAACCCATACCTTCTAGCTATATCAATGAGAGGTGAAATTTATTTCGCTCTGTAGAACTCTGGCTACTTTTTATCAGACCCCCCACCCTAGCCTAATACTAAAGCCTTCAATGAGATCTGAGCCGTGTATAACAAGGCTGCCCCAGACCTGTTGCTGAGGTGGAAAGTTTATTCCCACAGACCCCGCCCCTTTTGACGCTATTTGCATCCATAACATTCGCCCCGACAAAGGATGCGATCGCCAGCACTGCCAACGACAGCAGTTTGCAACACCCAACAGTGCGAATATTATGCCTATAATCGGATAATGACAGCAGCAAACCTAGCGCAGCAATGAAAACCATATACGGACAAAAATTCGCTTTCTATTCAACGGAATTTGCACGCAACCACAACAAGTTCCTGCAAATGTAAACAACGTGTCACGTGACCAGCGCTTAATTAAAAAAGCGATACTGTCGTAGCGTATGGAACGTGCGATGCGTTTACGTCTGTTTACGACAGTCATTCAGAGTGACGTACGCAGCACATTTTAATAAACGTCAAACGGTCATTAAAATTACTAAGTTTTAGATATACATTCTGTATAAAAATTTAAGTGTGAGTTGTGACTGACTGATTAATGACAGGATTTGTATTAAGATTCACCGAGTACGATGGCAAAACTTCAGTTAACAGCATGGTTAGAAGACGGCTTATGCAAGAATTATCCTGTAGGCTTTAACGGTAAAACAATAAAACATGTGAAGTAAAAACGATTTTTTCAATTTTAAAAACTGTTAAAAATAAAATGCACTTTAACAATATTTTTCCTGAAGTTTATTAGAACTATGGTTACGTTCGTTAATTTGCGACATGTTAGTTACTATCATAGCAACTTATGTTCATGGTTGCAAAAAATGGTACCGGGTATATGCTACTATTAAGTCTTGTCCAACATGGCAGCTCGTTTGTACAATTATCCAGCTTTACAGCAGTTGATTGGACATGATAATAAATTATAATAAAAGGATATTGATTTGACAATTTTGCTGCAGTAACCATTTCCCACCTCTACACCTCTCCCACTATAACGTTACCAGCCTCAGTGGTCATACACTGAACTGCTCACAGCAAAATGCTGATAAATCTTGGCTAAATCTGACAGCATTCTAGAGCTGACAAAAAGGCACACATATTTTCTCCAACATTCGGAGTCTGCAACAATTCTGTATCATTTGTAAGAATCTGAATCCATTCATGGTTTCTATCTCATTGCAACGTTGTTAATCTGTAGCACATGAAGTGATTACAAACACAGTGCAAGGCTGTGAGCCTAACCAACCATCAATAACTTAAAATGTTTATTGCATGTGCAGCCTGATGGCCAAAATTGAGACAAACATCAAACAAACAGCAGCTACAAAATATATTCACAGCTCAGCAGAGTTCTGTTAATGCGATAAGTTACCAGTTCATCATATGCACTATCGCTGCAGT
>Ga0209671_1005893_pt1 | contig 12471 bp, 6 predicted proteins | sample WorMetHERISLAND2_2_FD_187401 | JGI IMG/M metagenome (GOLD analysis project Ga0209671, IMG submission 187401) | Marine gutless worms symbiont microbial communities from Max Planck institute for Marine Microbiology, Germany - Olavius geniculatus... | ecosystem: Host-associated > Annelida >...
CTTATAATTTTGCTAAATAAAGCACCTTTTGTTTATTGTGTGCTAATTAAGTCTTTAAAAGTTTATTGCAGATAACAGCATTCGGTGTTATGTAGCAATTTGGTAAGGTGATGACGCAAATTAGGTGACGTGGAAAATGAGTGCACCTCGCATATATTTGGATCGTTTGCCATCTTTCTGCCAAAAATTATCAAAATCGGCGGAAATTTGACGCAGTTCTGACAAAAACAAATCTGCTTAGTTTTTTTGGGACACGGTGTATTCTGCAAAATAGTGGCACTGAATATTTGGTACAGCACTTTCATTGAGTCGTCATTGTAACCTTCTTGTAGACTGTCTTGTAATTTGCAAATGAGAACATGTGCAGATTATTTTGTAAATTGTACATAATGTTGCATATCAGTGCTAAAGCATGGCGACAAATGCATGGTCGCTTTGTACATCGTAGTTGTTTTTCCATATAGATCATGTTATCAACCGAGTGTCAGCATTGTTGGATAATTTATTAATTTTGAACATTTATGTGGCAGCCATATCATTATTGTATGAAAGTAGAAGCTGTTGGAGAAAAAAGCCTCTTGACAAGTTGTCCATTTCCTTTCACCGCTGCTATGTAGCAAATAATGCTAAAGTGTTGATTACAGTTCCTGTTAATTTGATTTCATGGATCCATATTGCGATCCTGATTGCAAGCAAAATCTATCAATTGGCTGCTCGTCACACATCGGACAAATTCCTCTCTAAGTAATTTCATACATTTGATTAATCCCGAAGACATACAGGTGAAAGTGTAGCATCTTTCCTTTGGCTGAGGTGATGACTGCATTAGAATACGTATGAGAAGATGCTAGAAAGGTTTATTGCATTTTCCATGATGTTGAAATATTATTCCATGTGAAGTTAAACAGCTGATCTTGCACTCGTGTGTGCTCAAGTCAGACCATCTCGGCAACATTTGAACTGAGTGTGCAAGTTTGTGTTGAATGCATGTTGTATTGTTTGAACGCAATTACTGTTGAGTTGCCACATCAATGTCTGATTGGTGTCTGTCTGTGTGTATACTGGTGTTTTGTGGTACCGGTTGGGCCAGGAAAAGTGACACCTTTTTAACTGCAACAGTATAGTACCATATGAACTATAAAACTTGAGATATTTATACTTTTTGAACATTTGCTATTAATTATTCACAGTTTAAATATGCTCATTGTTTGAAAACGTTTTCATAATTTTTCTCTCTGCATTTACAATGTGAATTGAACAGCATCCATCGTTATTTAATTCAACTATCATCACGAAATTACAACTTAATTGCATAACAACAGAACTTGTTTATATTGTCAGGCAAAGAATGAGGCCATTTAATTAATGAAAATTTATGTACTTTATGAAAATGATACGTGAGTAAGCCGAGTTTGTGAATATCTAACGAGAGAAAACTCAAATAATAACTGAATGTCACTTTTGGCCCACCCTGTGTATGTGTTAGTGCATACTAGATGATTAAGTGTGTTAGGTGAGGAATGATCTGTTAGATGGGAACACAATAACAGAAGTAACTTAAAGGTACTGAGAGAATTCAGATGTCCATCGAGGACCATGTTTTACTTTCGGCTGTCTGTGGGCTGTCAACAGTAAATAAAGAATCTCTTTAACAATTTGGGAACGTTGGGTGTGAATTCTGAAGTGGATCGCCAGCAAAATCTGATTGGTTGGTTCTTGGGCCACTCTCCGCCCATCCGTGAAATTTTGTCAGAATCCTTTTGTAATTTGCCGAGACAGTTTGCCGAGGCAAAGTGCTAGTTGATGCCTGCGCACTCCCTGATGTAAAAGAATTCTAGATAATGATCATGATTCCACAAAAGAAACTGAATCACCACCAAAATTAATAGCACTAGAGCTGCTGTAGGAGACTGTTCTTCTAGTCCAATGCAAGCTTGTCTGTTGTTAGCCCCAGAGCCACGTAGCCAGCAGGTGTGCTGTGTACTGTGCTGTTTAGCATCCTGTGCTGCATTTTGTCTGCATGTGTGATGTGTGTGTGGCATGATGCAATGCCTGTGTCTGGTATTGTATGCGAGGGGGATGGCGGTTATCGTTGGTGTGTCTACACTGTGTCCCCAAAAAAACATCCCCGACATTTTCGACTGCAACTTGAAGACCAATTATCAGATTTTGATAATTTTTGACACAAATGTTCCCGACACAACTTGCCATCAAATGACCATTTACGTGGTGGGCCAAAAAAACCTGGACCTGTTTGAGCGTTGATAACTCAGTGATAGTTGCCCGTAGAAAGGTGTGTTATATGTCAAAAGCTTTAAAATGTATAGACAAAAAGGGCCGAACTTGCATAGCAAATCATTTAAATATTCTTTGCCTAATTTGCATGAATCTTCATTACCCTTGAAGTTAGGCATTTGTCTGCACTCCCATGTGCCCGAGTTCATTAACTCAAAAACTCACTACCAAAAAGTCCAGATTTAAATTCTGTGAATTATTCAGTGTGGGGGCTTTGCAACGAATAGCATGGTCACAAAATTTCAGTATCTGACCAGCTAAAACATGTGCTAATTGAATGCTGGGCTCAGCTGATCCTGAACACATTGACTCCAGCGATCGATCAGCTGCCTAAAAGGACTGATGACGGTTATGAATGCAAGAGCTGGGCAACTGCCTATGTCCTATTTCATCCAAACTCAACGTATGTGTTAATGATTGTTGATATTTCATTGTATGCTGAATAAAAAATCAAGTTAAATTCACATGTTACTGCCAATTTAGCATGATTTTAGGGGTGGGGCAGATTTGTGTAAATCAGGCAATGAATATTTAAATGCTGAGACGTGCAAGTTGCACCCTTCTTCTGTACACAATTTCGAAACATTTGGCATATTAAGCGTCTTTCTATCAATAAACATCGCTAAGTTATAAAAGCTCAAGTATCCATGTTAAATCCATGTGTTACAGTCAAATTTGGCAGAATTTCGGGGGTGACGAATATTTTTGCAAATTAGGCAAAGAATATCATTTATTCTTTACAGCATTCTGAAACTTTTGACGTATCACACGTCTTTCTACCATTAACCATCACTCAGTTATCAACGCTCAAACAGGTCCAGTTTTTTTGGCCCACCCTGTAGTTTCCCACCTCACCCAACATTTGATTCTGCACTACCTAGGGAAAACACAACCAGCGAAATATTGCTTTCTTATCCAATCCAGTATGATTGCTTAATTAACATAACATGCAAAAACAGCCTTTGTTCGCATTTCTGACACTGCGGCTGACAATTCATCCAGTTGTCCATTTTTTAACTGCCTGCAGTGAAATTGCTTGAAGTGTTGGCCAACTATGTGAACACAGGCAAGGAGACGTTTTCTCCATTCATTGACAGCAGTATCGATAACGTTCTGCTCCAGATCAATCCAGGCTGTACCAGTCACTTCTTGACTTCACAAACATTCCCAAACTTTATCTGGTAGTTGCTGCTGCATGACAGTCAAACCTTGTAATGGACCGGCTGTTGGGGTTCAGATTAGGATAGATGGCATTTATTGATGTTTTTTATTCATTTTAACACGTATTATGCTTGGTCTGCTTTCCCCAGGTAGTGCAAAAGTAGACGTTGGGTGAGGTGTACTAAAACACTTACTTAATAGCCAGTTATGTTGGAAATATTTCTGCCAAATATTATTAAAATCTGCTAATCTTTATTCAAGTTACGATCGATAATGTCAAGGATGTTTTTTTCAGGTTTTCTGTTTATTTCAACACATATTTCGCTTGATCTGCTTTCCCTAGGCAGTGCAGAAGCATACATTGGGTGAGGTGGAAAACTAAATGGTCATTTGATGGCAAGTTGTGTCAGCAATATTCGTACCAAAAATTATCAAAATCTGGTAATTGGTTTTCAAGTTACAGTTGAAAATGTCGGGGATGTTTTATTTGGGACACAGTGTATTTTGAGAGAACTGCATGTGACCTTGTATTGCCTGTGTGTGACGTATCACACGTCTTTCTACCATTAGGATAGAAAATTTATGTAATTTATGAAAATGATACACGAGTAAGCAGAATTTGTGAATATCTAATGAGAGATGACATGTCAGCCAGTTTATGCATGAACAGTGAAACTTTGGCAGAATGACCTTTTGCAGAAATTCATCGCTGGAAGATGGGTTATACTATTTGTGCTCATATAGGCGAATGAATTGTAATGAACAAGACTTGAGAGATAGTCATTCAGTGCAATGGAAAATGTAAGAGTTTTGAGTTAATACATTTAAACACAGTTTTGGTATCATAATGTTGTCACACCAGTATGCTGTCCTGACATCAAAAAAGTATCTATTTTTCGGAACCATGAAAGTCCTCAAACACTGATTAGGGCCTATAAATTATTGGAGTTTGGCTTTGATCTAAGAGAATTTTTCAGTCAGCACTTAAAGGTCCGTGGTCACCAAAATTAACATATACATTCTATCCATTTTCCTGAAAGTGCAGAATTTTATGATAACTTTGACAGTAATATCAGCGCCCAGCGTTCTGTCAACGCAGAAAAATTTACCTTTGAAGTCGACGATCTACGAAAACGACGTAGAAAACGCGCTGCCATGATGACCTGCGGTGAAGTCATGAGTTTTGCCGATAGACGTCATGAATATGAATTCATGACGTCTATAGGCTATGGCCTAGCCTAGAATGATGGCGTTGTCGGCTAGCCATTAATATTCATAATCTATATGGGCTAGGGTCATGACGTCACTGCGGGCACTGATAGATTAGAATATTTCGCATAACGTAACGTAATGCCACATTTCGTTTGAATTTACGCATTAATTTCATATATTTATGAAGCTCAAATCGACATATTATATATGCAAGGTTAAATGTCTAATTTAAATCTACAGAAATTGCGCGAGTGAGTGACTGTGGCCATGGACCTTTAAGTCCTTTATACAGTACACTACACAGATTCATTCTATTCATTTCAAGCTCTGTGGACTGGACAGACTGGGACCAGTATAGTAGTTTACAGAATACCAAAGGTTCTATTGCTGTGTAACTGCCATTAGTAATACTAATATTACAATTATATAATGCTGAAAACAAATCAAGTACATGGTCACATGCTACATATCACTGGAATAGGTCAGGAAGATGTACTTAAAAGTCCATGACCTCCCCCCTAAAATATGGCCACCATGGCTGCTGTGTTTGGCAGAGTTGGTTAGAGCTTTGCATTGGCTACATGTGTTTTGTGGCCTGCAGGCTGGACGTATGAATAAACTTAAGCGGACCGAGCGGAAAAATGTGGACGGCACCGAATTGATCAAATGCTACATTCGGATTTGAAATCTTCAAATACTCAAATGCGCATTTTAACTGAAACTAAAGGCTATGTTGCTGGTTTTGTACGCTATTAGTACTTTTATCAGGCTAACAATTTTGAGGAAAATTGCCGTAGTAATGCAGCTGGTGTAAAATGAGTGAAATGGAGCCCTGAAGTCCAGTAGTGTAAATAGACAGGAGGCTGAATGGAATGCATACATGATGGCTGGCCATGTGTCGGTACAGATTGTTATCTTTAGTAATGAGCAACAGATTTATTTGTGTATTACAGCAATGGCTATAGGATTTGTAGAGGTCAGCCACACTGTACTGGTGGCTTTAACTTATCACTGGTGTACACTTATTGCTGACATGTGATATTTATGCATTTTATATCGGTTTACAGCGTGACCGTTCATCATAGCAGTGTGGTCAGATGCATGCTAACAGACTTATAAGTCGTGTATAATTGTCAGTGGCGCAATGTCTGTCTGCGAGTGCCTTGTTGACTGTTTGTGAATGCGTGCGTGTATTTTTGCTGCGTAGCTAACAAATGCGATGATGGCACACCGTATGTGAACAATAAATGCACGGTATCTGTTCTAAACTTTCAGCAAGTTGTTGGTGCCAAAAATTACAAGAAAATTTCAACCACAAAAACAGACAGAAATACGCAAAACAATACGGTCCATCTAGACTGAAAATGTGAATTGGTGTTTGTCGTCTGATTCAAAGTATGTGCGAAAGACACGACCAACATTCTCAATAAGGTCAGAAGTTGTTGTGGAACGGAATTTTTTCGCAAATGCATACGACGCACATTTGCGAGTCAGGAAGCACGCAGCATATGCAGCACACATCTCCGACCCATAGTGCGCCAACTCATTGCTGCAAACACACAAAACACAGTACACCAACATATCACGGTGAAGGTCGTAGTCATATCAAACAACCTGATTCAGATAACTGTCACAAACGCTTCAATCGCATTCCCCTCAGAAGTCGTAGGGTCCTATGCATGCCATAGAGTTTTCGCTACGCAACTGTCCTGGCGACGTCATTGCGTAGTGTCGTTTGCACGCCATTCGGTTCCTGCTACACGACCGTCCTTTCGACGTCGAAGCGTAGTGCTGTATGCAAGTTATTCCCTTCAGGCCTTACCACTGTGGAAATTTGACATATGTCAGACAGTTACAAAACTAGATGCCACTCAATAGAGCACATATTCCCACCACATCTCCTATCCACAAAAAAACCTGGATCTTATCATTTTCCTCAGATTCTCAATATTCCCTCAGCCTCAGTTCCGTTCGCACCATATGGCACTATATACACGGTGTTTCATAAAAAGGACCCCTTTTTGTTTTTTTCATAATTCACTCAAATGATGATCAATTTACACAAAATTTTTACCAGTTGTAGCTGAAGAAATACTAATTCAAAATATTGCAACAAAATATGGCAGTTGATTAAATATTCTTTGCTAGTGCTGACGTAATGCTGACATCATAATGTGTCACAGGTAAAAGCTTGATAGTCTCAACTGGTGCTGTTAGTTGCTACCCTGCTTCGATTGTGAACTTAATCTGGTTTGCTAATCCAAAATGTTTATCGTGTCAGCACTAAGCAACATGGGGACATGAAATCAGGTGTCTTGTGATCCAAAAACTCAACATCTTGCAAGCTCGGTGTGCTAGTGCACTGTCTTGCTCGAACATGTGGAAGTCCAACTATCCCCACAGACACGTAAATGCCATCACTTTGCATGTTTTTGTAACTGTAACTGTAAAACTTCATAAATTTGTCATCAGCGAGCCAGATCTTTCACCATTAGAGCAGGGTAGCAACTGACAGCACCATGTTGAGGCTATCAAGCTTGTACCCGTGACACATTATGATATCAGCATTATGTCACAACTAGCAAAGAATATTTAATCAACTGCCATATTTTGTTGCAATATTTTGAATTAGTATTTTTTCAGCTACAACTGGTACAAACTGTGTGTAAATTGATCGTCATTTGAGTGAATTATGAAAAAAACAGAAAGGGGTCCTTTTTATGAAACAGCATGTAAATGTGTTCTGGTTGACTGGTTGGTATGAAAAACTTCTATATAGCCTGCTGCAAAATATGAGTTGACACCCTATTAGCTAATAGTAAAAAATACTGGAAAATGATCCTGGTTACATAAAAGTACTGAGGTCCTGTCCAAAAACTAACTAACTGTGCCTAGCACATGGGAGCTCTTTTTCAAATTTTGTGAGGACTAGGAAGAATGGAGACAGGGGCCTACACAGACTACTTAGTATGAAATCTAATTTTTTCATGTATGTTTTACAGGACAATAAATGGAAATAAAATCTTACACACGGTGTAATTGTCATCACTGCAAAATAATGTGCACATATCATAAAACATATCTGGAGATAAAAAGCGTGAGTTTGTGTGAGCAATAATGAGAAAGTAAGTAGCTGATGTTGATAACATACTTGATCTCCGCTGGATGACTGAAAGCCCAGTGACTCCAGTACTGAAACACTCCCATTGAACCAGACAACAGATCGCCTTGTCCACCACATCGCCGTGGACTGCCCTGCACTGTGCACTCCAAGCCTACACCAATGCAACACTTGCACTGCTCACAATCAGTAGTGCCGTGGCACGGAGGGCAGATGCAGGGGGCAATTCCCTCCCCCTATATTTTGGGCTGTCGGAAATTTGTTGGAAAATCTTCTTCAAAAATTTGTCTAAAAATGCAAATGGGGCTGAAAACCCCCATTTGGGGAAAAATTAGGGATAAAATTGAAATTTTAAGCACAATGTCAGAAATTTGCCGCTGTCTGTCGGAAATCTGCAATGTCATCAGAAAATTTCAAAACTTCCTGGCTCACAATGACTACAACATTACACGTGGCATGTTAGAAATTAATACAACTACAAAAGCGTCGGTGCAATGTACATACGGAAGTACTGCCAAAACTAATAAATACATTAACACATAATGAACGAATAAACTTGACTTGCATACAATATGGTGGTGGTGACTGAAAGGGCGGAGGGAAAGAGTGATGTTTTGTGTGCATCGTGGAATGATAGCACGAGTCCAGCATAGCTGCTCGGGGCTTCAGAGAACAGTGGTCTGGCATCACATCATCGTCGACAAAGCACCTTGAGAGATAAAGAAAGGCAGGTGTAAACAAAGTGTAGTGTAGGCATCATTCAAACACAACGGAAATGGACACAGACTCGAATATTTAGAGAGCTCCGCAAGCAAGAATATTTCATTTGACATCTGTTTTAGCACAAATTTAGAGAGATTTCAAAAGAGATGAGACTCACGTTTGTCAGCAAGCGCAATGACATCGTGCTGACCTTTCCTGACGATTGTCACATTACCGAGCGCACGACTCAGTTCAGACACTTCCTCCGCGCTAGCGCCACACTGACGACCCAACTGCATCCAACACAGCAGCCATGATTACAGCAATGTACAGTAAAACCCAAATTCCATTACGCCGACTTTGCGACAAAGTCCACGACAAGTTCCCGACAAAGTTGCGGACTTGTCGCGGACACAAATCATGAAAGTCCGCAACACAAATCACGTCGCCGACTTTCATGATTTGTGTCCGCGACATCCCCGTGCATTGTAACGGACCAAATTCCATTAGAGCGACACAAACGGGTTTGTCGCGGACTTTGTTGCAAACATCTCGACATGTCGAGATGGTTTGTGTCCACGAATTTCGTGATTTGTGTTGGCGACTTTCACCAAAACTTCATGATTTCATGATTTGTCACCGTTTGTGTCCGAGACTTTCATGATTTGTGTCCACGACTTTCCCCACGGGGAAGTTTTGGTGAAAGTTGGCGTAATGGAATTTGGGCTTAATGCTGTTGTGCCTATGTTGTGTCTATACACCATAAGTAATAAAGTACAGAACCTACAACCATTATGGCTGGTGATACTGCTGTGCCAGTAATTGAAAAGTTCTGCTAAGTTGGAAGTGTGCTTGTCAACGTTGTCATCTAACGTAAGCATGTATGATGACAAATTTGACATCACCTCCAATATAGCCAAGGCCAGCCAGTCATTCAAGTGGGACAGTAAGTTTGCGATAACCTCACCAAATATTGCTCATTTTCAAAACTCTTTCACTGGCGCATTCTCTGGATAAAATTTTGCAATAAAGTAAATCACTGAATATCCCATCGCACTTAGAATATGTTGCTCCATTACCTTGCAAAGTATAAATGACAAAAAATAGCATGTGCTGTACAAACTTGTACACTGGCAAATGGCGAACGTGATGAAGCTAATTGTGATATCCAATCATATTTGCCATGACTTGAGCTGTTCAAAATGTTAGTTCAGTTAAATTTTTTTGTATGGGAGCACACAAATTCCATGATAAGTTGCGACGGTTAATGAAAAACTATTTTTCATAAAGTAACAGTAGCAACAGTAGCAAAAGCTAGTTTTCGAACATTTGCATTTCACAAGGTAGTGTAGTGACACATATGATGAGTGCTTCTAAATCAAACTCTATGCCTGGTTTTCACAGTTAAAGCAAGTACTTTTACTGCAGCTGAGTAGAACTAGGCAACTTTAAACATGCTAAGGGTAAGAAATGCTCGAGTGAAATGACCACTAAATTTAAAGCAAGTAGCCTCACCACAGCTGAGTAGAGTCGGCCAAACTCAACAACGTTAGGCGTAAGAATAGCTTGCGTGTAGCCGTGAATTATCTGTGGCTCCAAAGACAGCAAGTACGTTCCATCCTAAACAGTATCATATTGAACAGTATCGCATTGTTGCAACCTGGGTGCACCAACAAAGAATCAAGTCAAATGTATAATTATTTTCAACATTTATATAATGAAGTATTTCGAGGTAAGTGTGGATTCTTGAAATTAGTCTGTTTTACAGGGTGGGCCATGAAATAACGGACCTGTTTGAGTGTTGATAACTTAGCGATGGTTACCCATAGAAAGGCAAGTTATATGTCAAGTTTTAGAATGTTGTAGACAAAGAGGACCGAACTTGCACAGCAAATCATTTAAATATTCTTTGCCTAATTTGCATAAATCTTCATTACCCCTGAAATTAGGCATTTCCATGCACTCCCATGTGCCCAAGTTCATTGAATTCAAAAACTTACTGCCAAAAAGTCCAGATTTAAATTCTGTGAATTATTCAGTGTGGGGGCATTGCAACAGATAGCATGGTCACAAAATTTCAGTAACTGATTAGCTAAAACGTGTGCTAATCGAATGCTGGGCTCAGCTGATCCTGAACACATTGACTCCAGCAATCGATCAGCTGCCTAAAAGGACTGATGACGGTTATAAATGCAAGAGCTGGGCAACTGCCTATGTCGTATTTCATCCAAACTCAACGTATGTGTTAATGATTATTGATATTTCACTGTATGCTGAATGAAAATCAACTTAAATTCATGTGTTACTGCCAATTTAGCATAATTTTACGGGTGGGGCAGATTTGTGTGAATCAGGCAAAGAATATTTAAATGCTGAGACTTGGAAGTTGTACACTTCTCCTGTATACAATTTCAAAACTTTTGGCATATTACGTGCTTTTCTATCAACAAACATTGCTAAATTATGAAAGCTCAAATATTCATGTAAAATCCATGTGTTACAGTCAAATTCGGCAGAATATCGGGGGTGATAAATAATTATGCAAATTAGACAAAGAATATTTAAATGCTTCACTATGCAAATTTTTTGTTAATTTTTACAGCATTCTGAAACTTCTGACGTATCACACGACTCTCTACCACTAATCATCGCTGAGTTATCAACGCGCAAACAGGTCCGGTTTTTTTTCGGCCCACCCTGTAGATAACAACTTAAACCACATGAAGCCCGCAGTTATCTGAGCTAAACGACATCAGTATAACGAAAACACAATACTTACTGCATCGATGACCATTGGCAGCTCCAAGCTACGAATCTTAGCTATGACATTCTACAAACATGACACAAATACGTAACTGTTGTTTATCTTCTTCAAATTGAGCTGCTGTAACTATGTGGTAAATTAATGTTCAAATACTAATGTACATGGACAGTGACACCAAAAAGTATATTAACAATACTGAATTTAAATTTTAAAATGTTACAATAATGATAATAATGACAGACTCATTTAAGCATCAAATCAATCAAATTTATTTTAGAACATGCCAGCACAAGTGTTAGATATAATGACACAATGACAAGAGATAAGTCTACAGATAAGAAAGTAACAACAAAAAGCAAACAAAGGACAAACACACAATTAAAATCAGAATGAAAAATACTGTACAAGTGATACTATGGAACAGGCGGCAGATGCTTGTTAATTATTCCAACAACAGTATACATATTTTGCAGTGGTGTTTATCATAGCACGAAGTCCTGTCAGTATATAAAACGTTCACTGTTTGAATAGCACATTTGATTTCTCTTTGTAAACAAGTCACTTGTCTCAAATGGCAAACAATACATCCTATTCAGTCTTCATTTGAAAACATCAGCAGCAGCAACTTTTTAACCAGCAATTATATTTCAACCAAGTTTTAAAGCCAACAACCTGCAAGAAAACTGCGACGTACTTGAAACAAATAAGCAGAAAAAATCCACCAAAGTCCTTGAGATTAATGTACAATGTAATTTTCGGTATTTATGCATTAGGAAACTGCCACACATGTCTGAGTGTCCATTCGTGCCAGGTCTTTTATGATTAATATTATTTACGTTACTACTGACTAGGTCCATTTACTGTTACTAACTTTAACGACCGTGAGCAGTTTGTCATCACGGCCGAGTCCAGGACCAATCACTATGCTGTGCATCTTTGGGAGTATTTCTGAGATCCTCTCAACAGCTTCACTGTCATCTCTAGACATACAAACATACACACACACACACAGTAACAGCACTCTGCACTTCATATCACCGGCATTCTTAGCATTAATTAATAACAAATAATACCTGTAATAATAATACTTCTACTATGCCATAATGCTGCATGTTTGAATACACGTCGTAAGGGTGCATTCCCTAGCAGCAGTAAACTTTAAATAATTGACAAAGCAAGTAATAACCAGTGGACAAAATTTCTGATATTACATTAG
>Ga0209671_1005894_pt1 | contig 12471 bp, 6 predicted proteins | sample WorMetHERISLAND2_2_FD_187401 | JGI IMG/M metagenome (GOLD analysis project Ga0209671, IMG submission 187401) | Marine gutless worms symbiont microbial communities from Max Planck institute for Marine Microbiology, Germany - Olavius geniculatus... | ecosystem: Host-associated > Annelida >...
CCTTTATCAAATACAGTTAATTCCGCGTTGAATAAAAAAATCGTGTGAACTTCAGTCCACTAACATCAGAGATTACGTGGCTAATGTTTACCCACCAAAATCAAATTTTTCTGAAAACCATATTTCGGCTCCTAGAGGGTGCTGCGCCCCCAAATTTTTACACGCGCTAGAGAATGACCAAGTCTTACTAGCGCACTCCGTACCGGGGACGGGGGCCCCCTTACAATTTTTTTCAAAAGGGTGTCAAAAATTGGCTTAAAATGCAATAAAGGAGCGCTTATAACTTCGGTGTTAGGGGGTGTAGCCCGACGAAACTTTGGCACTTGACGCGACTCTGTGTGGGGGTGTTAACGCAAGTACAACTTTTGGGGGCACCGCCCCCCTTAAAATTTGGGAGGGCAAAAAAACGTGCAAAAATCGGTGCGATTTACGACAACTTTCGAGTTTGACCGCAAATATCTCTGGAATCGATGAAGCTAGCGACAAAATCTAAACGTCGTTGACGAGAACGATCTTTTCGGCGTTGAACAAAAAAAATTGGTGAAATTCGGTCCACTACGAACAAAGTTATAAGCGCTCACGTTGACCTACCCTAAGTCGACAATGCGAGTTCGGCGTATGCCAATGCATTTGAGTTCGGGCCACGTGACTTTGATGCCGGGGAAATTTTACCCCCCTTTTCTACGCTTCCCGCTAATTTCCCCCAATCGGACTTAGGGCGCCGGGCGGACTCACGTTGGGCTTTGCCCCAAATTTCTAGTTTCGTTTAAAGCGGCTAAATAACAATAATTATTTATTTCCAGTTTGCTGCAAAGAGCATCTTTTAGCAGTCCGTACTAGCCCTTGAATCGTCAGAAGTCATGATAGACGCTAGTCCCAGCTTCGGCATATAATTCTTGTATTATGTCACCAGTGTTGCGTGTCTAATCTTTGCCACTTCAAGCATCCATTAACAGATGAACCTCCTGCTGCTGCTATACCTGGCTTGACTAATGCAAAACAGTGTTTCCTGTTTTATGTTGGCCATACAGTTAGCTGCTGGGGCTCACTAATAAGGCCGCCAACGTCCAAGCTTTTGTGCATTTCAATGTATATTTACATTTTAGCATTTCTGTTTTACAGTCCGACTCGACTTTTGTGAAGGCGTATAGGCCTACTGATGATAGAGCGGCGCCCCTATTGAATGGATGCATTTTTATAACGACGTAGAAATGTGGACAACCTAAAATCTTTTTCTGGGGAAGGGGCCCCTCGCAGCGCCCCGTCCCCATTCCAAAATTCTGGATCCGTCACTGGTATTAAATACAACAATGTATTAGGCCTACCAGTTAGTGGTTATCGTGATAGTTTCTCCAACATGCACGATACAGTTAGGTGGTGCTGAGAAAGAAGGGCTGATATGATAGAAGATTTAGGCTTATAAACGCAGATATTCCGAGTACGTGATATATGATCTCCGTGCAGGATAGATTGCAGGTCTGTACACTGTTGCTTAGCTGCTGCTGCTGCTGCGATTGGAATGCTGGTAGTTATTGGTTAGTGTTGCAGCCCAACGTAATGCATAGCTGCATATTGGTATATCTATTAGTTTCTATATATATTAGTTTCAGTTCATATGCTAATCAAATTTAACTTCCGAGAATGTAAAGCGCTGCTGATCATGAGTCACATGTGTGCTACTCGTGTACCGGTTGATGGCGTTATTGCAAGTGAAATTATTCGTGAATGGCAAATCAGGATTCGGTGTGAATTGCACTATGGCGCACCTATGCCGTAACTCTCCTCTGTATAGTTCATTCATTGGTAGCGATCTGCCAATCTTTTCTTCGCATTTACATGATACAAGATATCGTGCTTTTACATTGTGCAACACTGTGGATGCATGGCGATTAAATAAATGAACAGCTAAAACCCTTGCTCGAGGCTAAGTACTGCTGTTGGTATAATGCAGATAATAAACGCACAGAAACCCCTTAATCCTTTGACCTTGAAATTCAGTCGGGTTCTAGTAGGCTACTTGTCGAGGTACAATGTTCGTACAAAATTACATCAAAATTACATCGGTTCATGAGTTATCCTGTTGACAGAGAGACGGAGAAAAAAACTTAGCGACAGTGTTGAAAACAATACTGCCCCGGCTTCCGCGGGCAGTAATGATGCTGGTGCTGATGCTGCATCATGCGGTGTGTGTTTGTGTAGAGCAATGGTGAGCAATGTCATCGGGTCTGGAGCGTATTCTTGATCTGCTCGACAACGCACTGATGATGCAGCGACCACAACCGTCAGGTGTAGCTTTTGGTGGCTTGGTAGTGTAACGGTTAGGAGTTGGACGTTTGACTTGCGATCGCGAGGTCGTGGGTTCGACTCCCGGTCGGGTCGCTATCAAGTGGTTAGTACTTGGATGGGTGACTGTCTGTAAACAGGTAAATCATCTCACTGTATAACTAACACCAACGTCAACTCAGCCTTCCATCTATCCGGGGTAGATGAATTGAGTATCGGCTGTTTGCTTGTGTCGGGTGGCAGGTAACACTCTGTGATCCCATATGGCAGATGACGCTCCGTAACTCTGAGATGGGTTTTCTATGAAGAGCTATACCATTTCACTATTTACTATTCAGAAATTTTGTGAAACTATTTGCCTGTCACTGCACTGAAGTTAGTGATATTATGGGCTGAGAAGAAAAATATAATGAGGAAGTATTTAAAGAGGCAGGGGTACAGCGTATACACTAACGAAAAAAATTCGACAACGGCAGCTGAGCTTGCTTTCCTAAGCCATGTGCTGAGAAAACATGGTCTTCAGAATTTGATGGCGACAAAAAGGATAGAGGGGGGAGAGCAAGGGGACGTCAGAGACTGAAGTATCTGGATAGCTTGTGAGCCAAATAGGCCTAAGAAGGCTACAGCGGTTGCCAAAACGCATTCTAATCCATAAAAGTTGTAATTTATTTATATAGCTTATAAGGTTGTATTTATTGATATTACGCTAATCAGTGCCGATGTCCTGTATATTAGATTCATTATTTTAGGCGGCATCGCATAGGCCTACGGAATGCGATTCCGCCTATTGCTACACATTTTTCCGTAGCGTGGTCCGTCTGTCTTCTGTCGTCTGTCTGTCACATTCGTTCACCGTGCTTAAACCGTTCGACGGATTTAGATGCCATTTGGCAGGTACACTGCGGGGTCCAACGACACCCCGTGTTAGATAGAGATCATGGAGTCCCTGTATGGTACGCCCAAGGAAAGGGGAGATTTAGGGTAGTACCCTATTGAAAACATGCAGTAGCTTTCAACTTAACGAAAAGAGACGATGTGCCAGGTGGTAGAATGCTGCCTTTTGCCAGATCACTTTGGTTTTTGCTTCGCATCCGTATGCGGCCAATTTTGCCCCTAAATGCCCCAAAAGGGATGATCAGCCCCAGATTTTGTATTTTCGCGGTGGTTGTGCAGTGATGACGTCACACCGGCGCAGTCGTAGCTCGGCCGCTGCAGGGTGCGACGCCGAGCGTTCCCGCGTGACCGATTCACCCCACCAGCAGGCAGTGGTCAGCGGGTTCTACGACGACGACACGAGCTTGCGTCCCAAGTCTTTCCTGCACGACGAAGTGGACGAGTTTAACCGCGTGCTGGCCGAGCTCCTGCAACCCAGGAGCCAGGCGCCGACTACACTGCTGCCTACACCAACTGCTGCTGCTGCTGCTGTTGTTGATGATGATGATGAGTTATTGTGCTGTTCGTCTTGGTCTCAGAACTACGTGGCCGTTGCTGACGTGACGCTGCCAGATCTTCGTCTTCGGTCAAACGACCACAACGATGACGATCAGCTAAACTGTGACTTTGAGACTGAGACACTGCAAATGATGGTGACTGATACTAGGACGCTTGATCACTCTGCATCGCCGAATCCTACATTTCCTTCGCAGCCTGCAGCTCGCGTCACTGAGGATGCCCATCAACACGCTGTGCTTCCTGCTGCTGCTGCTGTTGATGATGATGATGGGGGTGAGGGTGATGAGACTGATGGTCAGCTGGAAATCGTGGAGGAGGAGGAGGATGATCATTGTCCAGTAGCAAAAGACCACCACAATCACTCGTCACGTGACGTCTTCGCCGATGACTTGTTTAACGAGGTCAGGTTTAATTAATACTGTTGTAAAATAATGATAGTAATGAACTAACAACACTGTTGTTAGTTATTATTTTGGTTTATCATCGAACTGGATTTTTGTTTCATGTCACTCTTGTGTCTATGTTGTCTTAACGCAGCATCTCAAGACTTTTTTTGTTTCGTCCAGATCTACTTCTTTGACAGTGTACTGATATGATTCTAGAACTAGAAATGATGTTTATTTCAGAGTACACTGATAAAACAGGTGATAAATTAATTTTTTAATATTTCTAAGGTAGTGTGGGACCAGTGTTGAGGTGAGGTGGGGAATATTACACCGGTACTTTCCAACGGTGTAAAAATTGTAGAAATCGGTTAAGTTATCGCCGATTATGTAACGTCCTGTTTTTATGGACCACGGTGTATTTCGATCCCGTTGCTAACCTCTCTATGATACTGCTGCTGCTGATGATGATGATGTTGTGATGTCGAGACAGGATGATGTGGACTCGGGGTATCAGTCTGGTAACAGCACAATGGTTGGACCTGGTCAGATGTCGGCTGAGCTTAGTGCGCGCCTTCAGCTGCAGCACCGGCTCGACAATTACAACGCTAACTGCCGTCACACTGGACTCACCATGACTATTGTAAGTCACTGCTCCATAGGGGCGTCGTGCAGATTAAAAAAATATATAGGCGGGGCAGGAAATTACAATTTGCTGAGAGGCAGCTGCAAATTTTCGACAGAGAAGATGATGAGTGCCAAAATTTTAATTTTGCATCTAAATTTCTGTAAAATGAATGTTTTTAATTTTAAATGTAGCACTTCTGGACAACAGTCTTGCGACAAGTAGGAGATTTTATGACAATTTTTTCACAGCCCAAAATTTAGCGGGGGGGCATTGCCCCCCTGTTTCCCCGGCAACGACGCCACTGTACTGCTTCGTGCACATGCTAATACTCAAGTCTTACCAGTGATGTGGTAGGACTGCTTGAATCCGGCAGTGCTCAGTCCTCATTTTGTGACTCTGGACTCGAAATATGAGGCCTCGACTACCTCACTCAACTTACGTGCCAGTATGTTACTCTGAACGGTTGTCTTGCAGGCGGGGGGCATAGTCCTGAAGAAAAACAATAATGGGGACTGTTCGCTTGCAACTCAGTGGCGTAAATCTTGCTGGAATTTTTCGCATGTTTTGCACTCTGTTGTAAAACTGTACTACGCACCAACTAACACAATATATTATTACAGGTCGTTGATAATTATTGTAAATTGGGAATTCTGTCAGCTACAGGTTACGGTTTGATTCTCACTGCCGGTCATTTGCAAGCGACCTTGAGCAAGTTGCTAACCTACTGTGTGCTCAGGTCAACTCAGCCTCCTACCCTTCGTGGTATAGGAAATGAGAAGTAGCTTACGGGCTTCGGGGTGAAGGCCTAGTTTGGCCGATTGGGGCGGTATGTCTACTTGCTGTAAACCGTGGGTCTAGTTGTTGGCTGACGCAGGCAATGGATGGCCGCATAATGCGCTGCGGTATCATTAGCTCATGCCAATCAGCTGCCACTTCCGAGGTTGTAAAAGCGCTTCTGGTCTTGAGACCGCCTCGTGTCAGAAGCACTATAGCAAGTACCAGACCTTACCTTTACCTTTAGCAGCTTAGCTGTCGCAGCGATCAAAACGCAGGGACGTAAGCGGTCGTTACGTCAGCTACCGGCTCGTCACTTACGTTACGTCCGTTGTGTCTGTTGCGTACGTTGCGTGTGTGCGTTGAATGGAAACTCAGCTTTGATCTCGCACGGTGTATCTGGTCTGCTAGGCCGGCGACTCGGACGTGTTTCAAGGCTTCATTCGAGTTCACTTGAACCTGCACAAGCCGATCAACATCGCCGTCCGGCCCGCGTGTCCTGGTGATGACGTCATCGATGACGTCACAACCACCGAGTCGTTCTACCTGCCTTCAGACACCTGCAAAGTTATTCATGTCACCAGGTGAGTGCGTTTATACTACGACGTCCGTCTGTCTGACCAGAGTGCTGTGGATCACACGTGAAGAAATGCACAAGAAAATTGCAGCAGTCAGATACAAAACAACTTTCTCTTAAGTTTGTACATTGCATTTCGTATTTGTTTTTTTTGGCCGTAATAAAGGATATTATTACCTACTATATGCGGAATCACTACAGGTAAGCGATTCCGCCTATTGTGACGCATTTTCCCGTAGCGTGTCTGTCTGCCCGTCTGTCACATTCATGCATTCTGCTTAAACCGTTTGATGGATTTAGATGCAATTTGGCAAGTACATTTGTGGGGTCCAATGATACATTATGTTACATGCGAGTATCTGACCCTGGGGGAAGAAGTATTTGGGTCAAACCTCCAGCCAAAACATTCAGTTGTTTCCGACTTAGAAAAAAGATAATTCATCATTTGCCAAATGATATAATTAATCAGAGATGCCGCCTTTTAGTACTTTGCCAAATTACTTTTGTTCTCAGTATAATTATCGTGATGTGTAGTTACGTATCTGTCTGTTGTCTGTGTAAACAGTGAGATGACAGCGCCGTCAGTGATTCAGACGCTGCTGAACAAGTTCCTCATCACTGACTCGTGTCAGAAGTTTGCGCTTTATGAGAAGATTAACTACGAACATCCCAAGACTCCAGGTCTCAGTTGCTATAAAATGTAGCAGTTCACGTAATAATGATCAGTTGATTAACCTGATAATAATAATTATAACCAGAGAGCACTTGGTAAAGTGCGTATGTCTGTCGAAGATTGCAATGCTTTATTCTGGAATCGCTGTTACACTTACTGGACCGTGGCTGTGGAACAATCTCCTAGTCGAACTTCGACAACGAAACATTGCGTTTGGACATTTTAAATGACTAGCCTACTGAATACGTTTTCGTTCGTTTGACGCTGCAGCGCATTATGACTTTTGTTCAGATTGCGCCATCTGTAAGCACACTTGCTATTACTCACTCACTTACTTAGAGCTATACTTACCTCCAGGCCAGTTACATGTCGAGATGGTTTACACATTTTTACCGACGGCCACCCATCCAATTACTAACCGACCCGGAATTGAATAAGTATATTGATCAAGACCAGTGCATTAACCGCCTTACCTCCAAGCCTACTGTGTGTATTCTCCTAGTTCAGTAAGATACTCAGGTAATATACATAGGTGATCGAGTACTGCATTGTGATTACGGGCGTTGTATATGGTTAAAAAGAAAAAAAAGTTGGAGGCAAGAATTGGCGATTTTTTGACTGCAGAGTTTATGGGTGCTCGAAATTTCTATTTTGCTTCTAAATTCCTTCCAAAAAGGCGGATTTTCAGCCTGAACTTTTGTATTTTTGGAAGAAGATTATCCGGCAAGAAGAGAATTTTCTAACAGGCTAAAATTTAGGGGGATTGCTCCCTGCACCTTGCCTACTACGACGCCTTAGCATGTGATGATGAATGTGATGGGTGTGTAGAGGAGAGGCGACTGAACGGCATGTTGCGGCGACTGGCCGACGACGAGAAACCACTACAGTTGTGTCTGCGGTGGTCTGATGACGGCGGCGCCGACTCGCTCAGCCGACGCCAGTTTCTACTGCAAGACAACGTCACCAGCGATATCGCCGTACGTCTCCTTGTGACCACACTGCAGTGGCGTAGCCAGGATCTGGATGTAGGGTGGAAGGCACTTCGGGGTATGGTATCGGGAGGGGTGTCTTCTCCGTGCCAGAGACACAGCCGCCCCCCAGAAATTTTTCTGATTTTGTGTGAAAATGAGGTGTTTTGGTGCATTTTGGCACTATTTTGAGTAACTGAGTAGAGGGCTCAATGGGCTCATATTCCAGTGCCACCTGTGGCTACGCCAATGTTGAACATGTTCATCTTCTGAATACATGTAGAACGAAGTCGATTTTCGACGCCGGATACAGGCGACCTGTAGAGCATTGTGTCCATATGCAACTAGGCTACTAACTGCCGCAACTACTGATGCAACTATTGCTGTCTAGTTGCAGCCAAAAGTTACAGAAGCAGTTGCAGCTAGTAGCTTCAACGGCGTCAACGCTATATTTAAAATGTTCACATTTAGTTTCACTTTATTCATATAATTGATGTGATAATTAGATGGACTATGATTACTTATCTACATGCAGTTTTGTGACATTTAGATTTCTATAGATACCGTAGGTTTTTGTATGTATGTCTTCTGCAGTTTGGACACTTGTTAGTGCAGACTTTGTCTGCCTTAGTGGCTTTTTATACTTCTTTCTGCTGTTTTTTTCTGTGATTTTTGTGTTAATAAATTTATTGACTGATTGACTGTTTGCAGTGGGACTCGTTTTCGCTGCCGGAGCTGGAAGCGTTTCTGCGTATCCTCGACCGTGAAGAGAAATCGTACAGCTACCAGATTCAACTCAAGTACGGCGCTAAGAAGAAAGCTGCCGAGATGCGCTTGAAGCAGCTCGCCACCAGTGCATAGCAACGTGTAGTCAACAAGAGCGGGCTCCATCACAAGCACAAAAATAGCCAGAGAAACATCTTTGACATGTTGCCAAGGGGCGTATTAACCATAGAACGAAACAAACGGGGCTGCAACTCTTAATTTTTTGTCATTTCTGTGTTCATCGAAACACTATTAGCATATTACAGCGCTGAAGCAGTTTAACACTGGAGCGTCCGGGGATGCACCAAAATATGCTTTTTGTGACCCATGAAAAAAAGGGGACAGCGCTCTATACACCCTATCTCCATTCCATTTGAGATTTTCATCAGTCATCACCAGAGTCTTAATACGCTCCTGCTTGTTGTGCAGTGAAGCAAAGTTACTAATTCGTGATTTGTAGTTTTAGTTTGAGATAGTGGCTGAAAGTGCTTAAGTGCTACCAGATCCACTTTGCGAAAATGAAGATGAACTTTGGGGGCTTGTGACCCTTCAAAATACGCCTAACATTTGGCACGTGCGAGCGTCAAGACTGTTGCCTATAGCAACTAGCAGTTGCTTGATTGAATTCGGAACGTTGGTGCTAGTTATAGGGTGTTTACACGATCGAGCAAACTTTGAGCTGGCTCAAGCAGGCCTATTGGAACCCCGCCCCTGGCTCAAATGTAAGCCTAGGCTTAGGCTGTTAGCCCACAGCTGATCACCTGTTGTATAGGCCTTACAATTACAACCCGCCCGCCCTCCTAATTAGCATGCTAATTACCATAGAGCGTCCAGCTAGCTGCTCGATGTTTGCTCGATCGTGTAAACACCCTATTACACTGTTTTACGCTGTTGTGTTCTGTAGCGTTTTAACTCGTATTATTGTTGTCTCTGTGTCTGTTTTTGTCTGTTTGCTAGAGCTGGGCTATTTGCAATTGAATTCAGAAGTCGAGTTTTTTTGTGTCTTGGATTTTGACTTTGTTTGCGCATTTGGCCTAGCGGTGGCAACATAGGCCTAATTGTGGTAGTATTTAATTTAAAATTAAACGAGACACATCGATGCTGCCTGCTAGTTAAAACATAATAACACTTGAGTCTTCATGGATATGTGAAAACTGTGTACTCTGTTTATTTAACGTTAACGAGTTACCTCCCGCCATCAAGGACGTCGTGTTTGCATATCTTTGTGTGTGTCTGTCTGTCTGTCTGTCTGTCTGTTTCTATGTCTGCATCTGGACAAGTTAGGAACAGATTGTTGTGAAATTGTTTAGCGAGGTGGAGCATAAGTCTTTCAGACTTTGGCGGCAATCTAGATTCTTTTGCGGATCCCCAGGATCATTTTTAGGATTGCTTTACCCGTAGCAGATATGGCAGTAAGTAGCGCTTGGTTATGTAGGCCCTATTTCGGCAAATTATGAACGAATTTTAATGAATGTTTCGAAGGGTATGTCATTTGCCCAAGGAACATCGATTGGGTTTTGGTGGCAGTCCAGATGACGGAAGATACGGCTATCTGCTGTACCTAACAGGTTAACAGTTGCAGTCTAGTCTGATGTTTCATTGTTTACGTGAATTAGGCCTATACTGACGTAGAAAATTCATTTTACGTACAAAACCGTTCGTGTACTAAGTGTAGTGGAGCGTTTAGTTGTTGCATTTTTCAGCGGAAAATCAAGTTGAGTTTAATTGAATGAACATTATTGTACGTTAATTCTCAAATTTGGCGTTCACTTCAAGCTAGTAGTATGACTGGTAGAGTGAGTACTACTTGACTAGGTAGCCTATGTTCATATCAGATCGAAGAATTTTTTTCTTGCGAATTGGTCCGCATACTGTTTGATCGTATTTGTACATTGAGTTAATTACTAGTTTGTTTGTTGTCGTATAATAGCTGTGATTATACAGTGTGCAATGTGCAGTGGCGTAGCCAGAAATTTTAATTGGGGGCTCATCTCTGTTCCCCTTTCCTCCCTTTCCCAATTTGTCTTTTCCTCTCCTTTTTCTTCCCCTTTTACCCCCATTTTTCTCTTCCCCTGTCCTCCTCTCTTTCTCTTTCCGCCCCTTCCTTAGAAGTAGGACTTCCTAAAATTTAGCTAGGAGGTCTGGGGGAGCGCTGTGAGCTCCCCCAGTGGGGTCTTGGGCGGAGCCCCAGCCGAAATCGAATTTGGTGCATTTTAGATTTCAAAATGAGATCTGGTGGCAACGATTTTAATTATTTTAAAGTGACCAAATTGGCCAATTTCGTGCAGTTTAAACGTATGCTAATGTTTCATCTGGAGGATTGGGGGCCTGGGCCCCACACCCTTGGCTACGCCACTTGCAATGTGTATGCGTCATATCGTCTGACATTGCAGTGCCTGCATTACTGAATCTGTATACTTTTACGTAGCTGATTAAGCCGCGTTTCGTGTTAAAATACTGATGTTACCAAAAATAAGTTATGAATCTTATTATATCTACAGAATTAAAACTAATGATCACACGAGCCTAAACTATGGTCAATCAATGCATCTCGTCAGGCTTGCTGCACACACAAAAAGAGGAAACGCAAAAGACGATTTCGGCGGCGCAAGACCTTTGATCGCTGTAGGCCTTTGTGTGCATCTTTAAAAATGCCTCAGAATAGCTTAAGTTTTGTCAATCCCACAATAGCAGAGTCGCTTAGTTAGTGTACGACTGAGTTAGTTCTGCCGCTGATTTTTTTCACGTCCACGCTCAGTCGTGTAATTTGTTGCAGCAAAATAACTTTTGCCAACATCTTAAACACGGTCATGTCATGGTGGGCAGAAACTTTGTTAGTTTAAACAGGGCCGGATCATGTTTCCACCAGGCCCTGAGGCTTGAAAGCGACTGCGGACCCCTCGTGCATATATTTGCAATATTGACTTTATTTTAGTTCTATTTGTACTGTTATCTTTTTTGACTAAACAATAAAGGCAAACAAGGGCAACGGAACAAATTAAAAAGTGGAAGTACAAATAATCCACGAGCGAAGCAAACGGAAAAAATTGAACTGTGTTGTACGCAGAATTGGCGAAACCGCAAATTTTCTTTCTAGAAATTTCGAGGCCCGCGTTTAAATCAATCAATCGCATCAGTGACGTCGCGGCAGCGTGGAGCTGGGGCAATTGTCTCCACTAAATTTTTAGCCTGTCGGAAAATTTTCTCGTTGGCGGAAAATACAACATTACAATGTAGTGCAGCGATGCATTTGTGGTGTGATGGGATCTTCATTTGAACGCCCGACAGCGACGCGGATGCGCTGGCTCAGCCTGGCTGACTTCCTCAAGGTAGATGACGTCTTACGTGAAGAGAAGAGTTGTTGGGCCATCACCACAAAACACGGGATCTTTAACGATCATGTTCTTAACGGTAAACCCATCGCAGAGTTACGGAGCGTCGCCTGCCACTCGTCACAGGTGGAAACGTCCCGCCTCAGCCCGAGCCAGACTGGCCGATACTCAATTTACCTACTTTATGGGGATGGAAGGCTGAGTTGACCTTGGTGGTTGGTGATATTCAGCGACTGTTTACCTGTACTCAGACCCATCCAGGTATATTCAAGTGACCCGACGGGGAGTCAAACCCGCGACCTCTGGATCATAATCTTAAGTCTTAACCGTTAGGCAACCAAGCTATCGATCAAATGTGCAGAATATTTTTCTACTTCTGAAAACTTTTGCATATTCGGATTATTGTGACAGGTAGGCCTATTGCACGAATTTTGCATTAAAAAATTTGGCCTATAAGTGATAATTGAAGTTTTTTTGAACGTACAAAAGTCTTGAAGCATAGCGCGAAACATGCAGAAATTCAATCAATATTTTGCCTATAGGCCTAGGCCTACACTAACGGCGTTAATTGCGGGTTAAAAAAATTAGGGGACAGGAAATTGCAATTTTCTGACAAAACGGCTGCAAGTTCTCGAC
>Ga0209671_1005895_pt1 | contig 12471 bp, 6 predicted proteins | sample WorMetHERISLAND2_2_FD_187401 | JGI IMG/M metagenome (GOLD analysis project Ga0209671, IMG submission 187401) | Marine gutless worms symbiont microbial communities from Max Planck institute for Marine Microbiology, Germany - Olavius geniculatus... | ecosystem: Host-associated > Annelida >...
TTAATTTCAATAACTTATGTTTTCGTGTTGAGAATGAAACGACCTTGATTTCTGCAAAAAATCGTGTATATCTAAGCAGTATTTCTGAAGTTAGAAGCTATATAACAGAGTGGCCCCGTTTTTTTGGGCCACCCTGTAAATCGGTAAGTTTATAAACTGCAACGATGCAACTTTTGCGCACATTTGCCGTCTTGTCCTATTAACAGGCCTGCCGTGGACATGAAATTTGCCATCCATATCCATATCCACATATTTTCCGTGGATATCCATGGATATGTCCATGGATATATCCATGGACATCCATGGATATATCCGTATTTACAGATGCCTATCGTGCGTACACATAGCCCCTAAATTTTCGCGAAATACAGCAGTGCTAGAGCGTCCATTCCCCAGGCATTTCTTTTGTGAAACTGTTAAAAATAAATAAAAGTAAAAAAATTAAACACATTTGCATTGAAATATGGTTTCTAAAAAGTATTTCCCGGCTGTCATGAAAATCTACCGTAATTATTTTATTGCCCTTGCTATGGCCGACCGTTAGGATGTCGTCTCTCAGTCGTCTCTTTAACCGTAACAAATGTATTATGGCTAAACGGTACGTCGTAAAAAGTTGGCGATACCGTTGGATAGGGCAATAACGATTACCTATAAGCTGTTGAAAGTAACCATGTCTCTATCTGCAGCTCTTTGGCCGCAATTTTGAATGCAATGCTTCTGCCTGCAGCCGTCACTTACGTGCGCCAAATTACCGTATCTTATTCTAGCACTGATTTTAGCGTCCAGTATAGCAGCGTCACCAGATCGTGTATGGGACTGCAGTCACTCAGGAAAAACGCTATCTTTCCGCAACCGGAAGTCGGGCACCGGCCTTCAGATATAGGCGGTACGGTCGGCCCATCGCAGCAACAGCTGAGATTTTTGTTCTCCAAAAAGCATGTTGCATTCATGTACGCCTACAGGTATGGATAGAGTGAACGTTTTGAAAAACATTTGGTTTGTACTTCCTACTAGCATTAAATTTGTTAGGAATCCAAAACGTTTGTAATTTTGTTACCGTTTGATAAAAAAGAATAAAAATAATCTCACAAATTGATAAACCGTTTGTTGCCCAAACAACAGTATTAAAGCATAATAGATTAAGACCTGTTGCTGCTATAGTGCACATAAATTAATTTACGCTAACTAAATAATGATTATTCATTTGACTCAATAACATAAATAAACGAGAAAATGAAGAGTAAGAACGACAGACAGAAAAATATTATATGGAGACAAAACACTCAAATATTCAGTTTAATTAGCAAATGCGACAGCACAATATCCATGGATATATTCATGGATATCTATATCCACGGCAAGCCTGCCTATTAATGCAATTTCAGTGCCGACGTGTCGTAAGATTATCAGAGATATACCCGGTAATGTATGTCACGCGTGTCAATCGAATTCTAAAGCATGCATCACTGAAACTACATGTAGGCCTAGGCCTATGGACGAGTTCGCGGGTGACACTGTAATGCGCATTGCAGGCGTGGTGTAGACATAGCCTACTGAAACTGAAACGTGCGACAATCATTGGGTGCGATTTACTTTTAAAAGTTTTAAAGAATCGTCAGCGACTGCAGAAATAACATCTTCGGGCGGGTGACAGCAACCGCAAAACGTTGTACAAGAAATCCACAACAAAAAGAGGCAAGCGGGACTTGGGCTTAATAGCAAGTGATCGTTTTTTGACGAATCGCTGCAGTAGATTTCATCATTGATAGTCCGTCACACGGAGACAATATTATTGCTTCTGCAGCTGCAGCCGGTACGTCGTCTGTATGTGATGCGCACTGCACGCAAGCACTGAGGAGCAGACTGGGCAGTGTGCGCAGTCAAATGTACAGCGGTGAATTAGTGAATGAGCTTTCCGAGCCGACGCTAATCTCGTTAGCGCAACCGTGCGGCACTATACGTCAATTTGAAAAACAAAGCAACCGAGTTCTTCCTGTATACGGGCGAGCCGCTGCCGTGTCTCTTTTGCTATTTCGCTCGTCGTCGTCTAGGCCTACATATCTTTCACTGATGCGACGGCTCGTCCATACAAGCTGCATGTTTAGGCGGAATCGCTTTTTTCCTCCTCTACAAATTTCTCTGTAGCGTGTTCTGTCTGTCAGTCGTCTGTCACGTTAATGTGCTTTTGTGTTTCATTTTTTTCGTTCTCGTTCGGGCTTTTCTGTTTAACCAGCATATGTTGTGTTACTAGTGTGTCATTTCGACTTGTTGTCAAATAAAGATACATGCATACATACAGGCATATGCCGTGACGTTCTTCCAACTCGTCAGACACACCTACAGCAGCTATGAAGACAGACGTTTTGTTGCTGCAGGTCCTAAAAATGTGGAACAACTTTCCAGCATGAAACAAACTGACATCAGCTTTGAACAATTTGAGTGGGTGCTGAAGACATTTTTGTTCAGGTGTTGAGATCACGGTGCATTGCGGCTAACTGTTAAACTGCGCCAGTCTGAAGTCATCTTACTTACTTACTTACGAAGGCACAAGACATAGAGCAGCATGCAGTCCGTTTATAGCAAACCTGGCGATGTGTTGAGATGTGCGGGTAGTGGTGTAGTGACGTCGTCATGCGATTCTTCACTGTTCATCGACGTCGACCGACTGTCACGTTGAACCTCCGGCAGACGTACTGTGTCGACTGAAGACCGCACATTCAGCCTAGCACACAGCAGCCATCAACACTGAATACTGTACAACCCAGCACAAGATATTTCGCTCAAATGTCGCTACCCGCCAGCTGTTTTAAGGTCCACGCTCGCCTCGTCAGCTGTTCTAGCTGGACTTTCGCTGTAGCGTTGCGTTCTATAAATCGTGCAAAGTGGAAAATGACCAAAAAATCCTCGACCGTCTTATGTTTCGACGCTTCATCGTTTAGCTAGCTTGTGAGTTCGGTTTAGGTTTCACGGGCAGTTAGCAGAACAACTTTTGCTTCTTTACTTTTGTGACCGTCGCGACTGTCTGTTTACATTGCTGAGTTTGTTCTATTTGCCACACACGCTATTATATGTTTGACAAATTGGCTTATGACAATAAAATTAACATTATGAATTAGCGTAGTTGTAGTAGTAGCAGCAGCAGCAGTAGATGCCCCTTAGTTTGTTTTAGTTTCTCGATTTTCCCTTCTTATTTTGGTCGTGTTACAATCAAAAAGGTTATATAGAGGTTGGGTCAGAAAAGTAAGCCAATGCACTTTGTCCATATTTTTGCTAATTTTTTTCACCATTGGACTCTGCAAAAAAATTTGCTACTTAGTAGTATGCACACCACACTTATTATGTCGCTACACTACCTTGTAAAATATGAAAATCCAAAAAATATATTATCTACAGATGAACAAAAAGTCTAATAATAAATTTTTGAAGTATATAACTTAAGTGTTAAAATATGAGTTATAGTAAGTGTCAAAAAAGCTAGAGGACATATACACTTTTTCACATAATTTGAACAATTTTACTGTGCATAAATTTTCAATGTACTCTAATGCTGGTTGATAAATGCAATCTTGCTCAGTTAACTGCATGAGCATACAGAACAATGTGCTTCAATTATGCGGCCCTACAAGCTGTGCACTATTTTTTGAAACATGCAAACTTACTTCGTAGCTACATATAAACTTTTTGACACTTATTATAACTTATATTTAACATTTTACTTAAATACATTGAAAATTCAACATTCGACCTTATTACCATCTGTTGACATTGTATGTCTTTGGATATTTATATTTTACAAGGTAGTGTAGCGACATAATAGGTGTGATGTGCATGCCATTAAATAGAAAATTTATTCCGGAGTTTACTGGTGAAAAAATTGTACAAATTGGTCAATATTTATCAGAGATATGAAAAAAGTGCAATAACTTACTTTTTTGGCCCACTCTGTATAACTTCTGCTAAATGCTAACTAACACTCAGCCTAATTAAGTCAAACGGATCGACGTCTCCATTAACAGACTTTAAGCGATTAAGTCACTTCATCAACAGTCTTGGTAACAGGGTCGACTGCTAAGCAGAACTTGCTGTTTCTTTTTTAGTTAACATTCGCCAGTACGCGTCACGCCTATGCACGTAGGGGTGGCCAGACCGAGTTGGTTTAGGTGGCTTGATCGAGTACCAAAATGGTTACCCGCGAACGGTCATCCATGCAGTACTGGTGTACGGACAAAAGGCCACCAAGCTGGTTTTTCAATAGAATTTTTCATCCAAATAAAGTGCAAATCCTTTCAGAAGTATAACTCAAGTCGTCACACGGCTCGACGTACAGTAACTTCACTGATGCGCCAGATGATGTTGGTAGCATTAAGCCAACCGGCTACTTGACTTTATAAGGTTACTACAGTACTAATTTTTATCCCTGCTAAAGTAAATTAATAATACGACAATAATAATAACGAGGTGGATGATGATGTGGCCAGACTAATGTGCGCATTATGCCATAAAAAGTCGGCTATATTGGCTGATATAAGAGGATAAGCTATTGGTTGAAAACGAATCAGCTTATGCAGCCGCTCAACAAGTTGGATGAGCGACTTCTAATGTAATGGGCTTTGGAATCAGTCAACGAATAATGCTGTGGAAAACTGAGTGACGTTGCGTGTACTTTGCTGTAAAAAGATTAATGGCAGATTATAATGTGTGCTAGCTGTTTAGTGCAGATAGGACCACGTGTCGGTTCTCGGATTTGTAGCAGTCGATGTTGAAAATTTGCCGGCCGTATGTAATTGTAACGAACGTCGGGTCAAGGACACAAATGCAAACCACAGAAAATACAGGCTTCATGCCGAACATAAATAGGCTACAAAATATTGTATTCCAAAGAAGATCAGACTGGACGTCTATTGACGCAGCGTTGCGCTTAGTCCCCAGTTCAGCACTTCGACCCCATGCAGAAAGGTCAAAAGCAACAGCGAGGACGGCCGATGGACACCCATAGGCCGTTACGCTAGCTTCGTCCATACGACGACGTTTTGTTGCTGGCCGGTGTCCCATTATAGGATCCCTTCCAGAAATGTCTTTCCCGGCCGACAATTTACCGGTAAAAATCCGCCCTGCCCGGCGGCCGCCCGGGCGGGACGGATTTTTACCGGCAAATTGTCGGCCGGAAAAAACTTTCCTGGGGGACGATCCTATAATGGGGAGACTTGTGTGGCGCCGGCCATATTTTAATGAAGGGGAAACATATCAAATCCGTGATTATCTATGAGCGGATTTTTCATGGGGAGACATTTTAATGTGACACCGGCTAGGCCATAGACATGCACATGTAATCTTAGGACATACGGTCGTGCGACACCGGCTAGTGTGCCACCGGGGAGCTGAGATGGTGACGCCGTCGTCCATCCGCAACAAAATGCCTTTGCCTAGGCGTGCAGATTGACCAACGACCCGTCGGGACATCATATTATTCGCGACGCCAACCGGCGTAAATTCTTTCCTATAGACGACCGATATTTCGCCACCACCGAGGACGGCAAATATTAGCAGACGCCCGGCAGGCAGCGATCAATCGATGCCCATCGCCGTATGCCTGCGCCTGTTTATATCCGCTAAAACTGCATTTACATGTACGTGCTGCGCTACGCAGTAGAACAGGACGCTGACATCACGACACTGCTGTCTGTTTCTGCAGCCAAACCTATCAGATATCTCCGTTTTGTTAGTCGCCTTCTGTCCTCGCTGGATTTCATTGCAGTTAGAAATAGCAAAGTCGAGCAAGTCGTGTGCTTAGGCCAATTACTTAGCATCCTACCTTTAGCAGAAATTAAAATAAGTAGTAGGTTTAAAAGGTCCTCATAGGAAACCCATCTTAAAGCAACGGAACGTCATCTGCAATATGGGATCACACAGGTTTACCTGCCACCCGACGCAGGTAAACACCACAGTTCATATATCCCAAACACGCCCCGCTTTACCTCAGTCAGACAGACTAGTCAGTACTCGATTAATCTACCCCGGAGGTAGACTATAGAAGGCGGAGTGACCTTGGTGTTGGTTGTATATCAAGATGGTTAGCCTATCCGCAGACAATCACCCACTCGTACAGTAACCACTTGATAGCGAATCAACAACCTCGCGATGGTAAGTTTAGCGTCTTAGCCGTTACTCTACCAAGTCAGTAGTAAGTTGACCATACCGATAACGGGCCACATGCTAAAGGCCTGGTACACCTGACCGAGACGTTGGTATGACTGCAGCAGGTGACAGTAGAGAATTCAGTTATACATCAAACGGTGTTTATACTAAATGTAGTTATTTTGGTGAATTCTAACATATATCACAACAAACCTGCATACGGAGGGCGCAGTCGCCGCTTCAACCTCACGCAGAGCACTAGCTGCTGCGGATGTAAATGCCAACGTCGACGATTCACTCGCTTCGGTTGGACTTAGCACCTGTGCAAGCGACGACGTCGGCATTGTGACGTCATCGCTCGGTCCCTGGACGGATAGAGATCGCTCGTCGGCGACACGCTGCGGCCGCCATACTGCTTCCGGTACGGACAGACCGGAAGTCAGTAGTTGAGCGGCGGGGCGGCGGATTGGAACGTGAAGCGACGACAACGAGTTTAATCGGAGAGTTGCGCCGGACGACGCCAGAGGACGCCACAGTGACAAGTTAGACAACCCAGCAGCCGGCGCCCTGCCAGAGTCCGACCTATCACTAGTCACACACTCGTCATCATCATCTTCGTCGTCGTCGTCGTCGTCTGGACTGAAGAACACATCCAGCGCGTGTGCGCCGACGTGCGAAAAACGAGCGTGCTTCTCGTCGTACGACGGACTGCTAGGACTGATCTTAAGACGCCCAGGACTGATCCTATGACCTCTAGGACTAATCCTACGAGCGGCGAGGATCTCGGACACGTCGGCGGCAAGCGTGTCGGTGTCGGAAACGCCGTCGGCCGCCTCGTGGTCTGACAGCGCCACGGTACTGCTGCCGACGCTCGAACACACGTCCGTCTCGACGCCGATTACTGCAGGTGCCTCGCCGAGCATGGACCGCGACGACGTCAACGATGACGCTGTGTCGTCGACGCCAGGGACAGATGACAACGACGACGTTTGGTGATGGTCCTCGCTGAATGCAGTAGTCGCCGCCGGCGGTTTATCGTCGGCGGCAGTTCGGTGTCCAAGCTGGCGGGCCCCGGTAATGACGCGGTGGATGCGGCGTATAGTGACGAGCCGCTGGGGCGCTGGACGTTGAGTGGCGCTGCTGCTGTCAGCGTCAGTTGCTGATGACAGTCGCCGCACGCACGACTGCTCAGTAGTGTCAAGGCACGAGGTGTCAGTGAGCGTCTTACGGTCGTCGTCGTCGTCGTCGTGAAGACGTTGAGCGGTCGTAGTGGAAGCAGACAGGACAGTCGTGGCAGTGGCAGCAGTAGACGAGGTCGCGCGTGGTGTGGACTGGTCCAGCGGTAGAGCATCCAACTCCACGCCGCTGCTACTCCCCTCTTCCACCCAACTGTCCTCGGGCGTCGCTGTAGGTGCCACGACCCTTGCGGAGGGCGGCGGCAGCGCGACTGGAGCCGCAGCGGCGATCACCTCGGCGGCGACTGTCACAACAGCGGCGGTGGCTTTGGGCGGCACGGTGGACGGCGGCTGGGGTCTGGAAAGGTCCGGTGGCGGCACCAGGGGTCTGGTGCGTCGGACTCGCGGTAGAGCGACGCTGCGTTCACAGTAGGCTAGGGTCGTGGGTCGGCGCGCACGTTGAGCCGGCTGCAGCGGCGGCGGCGTCGTCGTTGCCGTGGCAAACGTGGCGTCAGCAACGCGCACCGACTGAAACAAACACAACATTAATTTCTGCAACTCAAATAAGCTTAGTGCTAGATACGGCTATACTTGGAGAAACGAGTACCTCCGGGTAGCACTAGATGAAGGGTCTACGTTTGGATTTTTATCATCGTTTTATCTTTCGAAAATGTGGTATTCGTGTGTGATGTATCCTCTAGTAAACACGCACATTGCGCGATGCACTAGCCCCGTATCTGGGGTCTCGGAGTGTAAACTGGTTTCTGGCTGAGGGCTAATGAAACAGAGATCAGCGCGCTTTGCGAGGCGAAAGATCCGGGAAAGACTACGTTTACGTATCGTCTAAACGATCTAATTAATGTTGAAACAACTGCCACATCTTTTTAGTTACAATTTGATACAATAACCAGTTTTGATTTAACATTTTCTCCGAAAAAAAATCGCTGCAAACAAATACAGATGGTCATTTTTTGGCAAAAGTACGACTGCAAAACCGGATGCGTCTGTTTTGCTTAGACGAGCCCGACGAGGTGCATAGATAGCGCAATCATTCAACTCATCGTACAGTATAGGCCTGACTCACATTGCTGGTGATGCTGCTGTCTGCGACTGGCACTGCCGCTATGTCAGCGCACGTCGTCGACCTCGCTGAAGTCTCTGCTGATGACGCAAGCTTGCTGTCCGTTGTGTCGACACGTGCACCGCTCGCCGTCGACAGATCCAACGTTCGACTCAACCGTGGTCGAGTCACGACGCGCGACGTCGGCCCGTTGGCGGTCGGAAGTGGCTTGTCGGCGGCCGGTGGAGACAGAAGACGGGTCGCGGGTCCAGCCGCCGTCAGCTCGTCGCCTGACATCTCGACATTCACCGCAGGCGCTTCAGCCACGTCACCTTCTTCGACGTCCGCGGTCCGCGACACTTCAACTTGCGGCTCAGCTGCACTCTGTGCCGTCGCCGTCGCCGCTGCTGCTGCTGCTGGTAAATACACATTCACTACTTCACCGTTTGTTTGCTAGTAGTAGTATGGCACTGATGTAGTATGCATACCAAAACAAGAGTCACTATGCTAGAGTTTTTGTTATGATTTTTTAAATCTCCAGTAAAAGGTCGATTAAAACGTTAAGTAGATAAATAGATCTAATGAAACGAAGGTAAGTAGAATGACCACGTGCAAATTAATAACAAGATGAAAAAATTTGTACAAAAAAACAGCCGTTATCGATTTTGTCTGCTTAATACAGGCTTTTCTGTCTAAGGAATGTTCAGCTCAAATGAATCTGATTCGCTAATCTGCTTGTTAAAATTCCGGTACCAATTACATTCACGCAGAGAGAAATCTAGTCTCTGGATGTCAGCGACGAACGAAAAACGAAAGAAAAAAATGTAAGCTCAAGCCTTCACTGAAAATTAACAGAAATTTATATTAAAACTGTAGTTCAGTACCATACACGAAAGGCATTAAATTTGTCTATTACATTTAACATTTTTAGCGATCTAAAGCTTCTAAGTGTTCATAGTAAACGCCTAAGCATTTTTTGAATAACATGCGAGATACAAAATATAGGCCTAGAGTGTCTCAAAAAGCCCACTTTGCTTTTGCCCACCATGTACAGCCAATATTATAACGAATTTTGATACATGCTGACCTGCAACTGATTTCAGCTACTAAATGTATGCATAATTATTTTTATTTACAGTAGGCGTAACAATAACATCTCAAAAACGGACGCGCTTAAACGACTTTACTTTACTGCCTGCCACCTGTTGTAGGTTTAAACATGACGATTTTAGTATAGTTGACTCATTCTGAGACATGCATGTGGTAAATAGCATGCACAACAAAAAAGTGAATATAACGTGGAAATAGTTGCGAACACGCATGCGAACTATGCCCCACAGCAAGTGAACCTAAGATTGACGATGGGCTGAATAAGCCTACATGGCCAGGGATTTTTCAGTTTCCCATTCCACGTTTCGCTGTTAAAATCATTTCTGCCGGTGCCATTGTTAAGAAAATCATTCAGTGACAGTTCAACATGTAAGTGCAAGTTCTATAGGCATAAGCGAAAATTATAACAGCATTATGCGATCTGTTGTGAGCAAAAACGGCTGAAAATGGCTGAAAACGAAAGTGAAAGTAAAAATGACGAAACCGCCAATGTGCTGCCAAATATGACTTTGAGTTTTGTTCGGTCTTTCAAACAAGAAAAATACAGATTTCTGGCAAAGAAATTGCGCTGGGCAAACTAATAGGCCTACTGTAACTATGAAGTTATAAACTTTAACGATCTTTCAATAAATGTATTCATTCAAAAAATGCCACCATTCCGTATTTTAATGCTATAACGCTCATGGACCGTTAAATTTTGTTTCACAAGCGGGCGGCATGCACCATTGTTAGCCAATAGCCAGAATACATCCATACGTAGGCCTATGTGCCGGGACTCGGGAATATGCCGTGTACTGTGTGTGTATATTATAGAGGATGGGAGGACAGACAGTCGATAAACGTTAGCCGATATATACATGAACATGAAAATAACAGAATGGTAGTGAGCTGCTGAACAGACAGACGGACGGACGGGCGGATCTATTTTCAAGGGCGGGTGACGGACCGGCGGTGCAATAAGTGTCCAGCAATAGCCGGGAATGCCATAAAGCACGTGCGTCACAATAGCACAGTCCAGCGCATCGCTGTTTTCTACTGGACACGACGACCGTTAAGCGCAAGCTCCACTTTTTATACTTTCTTCAATTTGCTGCGGATATGTTGCATGACAAATCGAAACTTGAGAGCCAACAATACCACATCATTGTACAGCTAGGTGTACAACTCGTTGTCCAACAAGTTCACGAAAAGTCAAAGGAGTGGAGTTTGGGTTTACAGTAACAACAACGACAAGTCGAACGGTGAATAAAGCACTGTATACAACTACAATGCACGAGGCGTCATATCACACATGGAACAAAAGCTGAATAAAAGCTGTACAAACAGTACGAACATTTGACAACTCACCGGAAGTTCTATTTTTCGGCTTTGCTGCAATATCAAAACGGCCAACATTTATTAAACAAACGCCAACTGCACAGATGTATAAACCGCGGATCTGCTAGGAAATATTATATAGATCCTACATGGTGTTTCATAAAAAGGACCCCTTTTGTTTTTTCATAAATCACTGAAATGATGATCAATTTACACAAAATTTTTACCAGTCGTAGCTGAAGAAATACTAATTCACAATATTTTAACAAAATATGGCAGTTGATTAAATATTCTTTGTTAGTCGTGATGTAACGCTCACTTCATAATATGTCATGGGTACAAGCTTGCTAGTCTCAACTGGTGCTGGCAGTTGCTACCCTGATCCGATGTTGAAAAATCTGGTTCACTGATGACAAATTTGTGAAGTTTTACCGCTGCAGTTACAAAAAACGTGCAAAGCGTTTGCATTTATATGTCTGTGGGGACAGCTGGACTTTCACCTGTTCGAGCGAGAGGGTTCACTAGCACACCGAGCTTGCAAAATGGTTGTGTTTTTGGATCGCGAAATGACTGATTTCATGTCCTCATGTTGCTCAGTGCTGACATGATAAACATTTTTCGTTAGCGAACCAGATTAAGTTCACCATCGAAGCAGGGTACCAACTGACAGCACCAGTTGGGACAAGCTTGTACCCGTGACACATTATGACGTCAGCATTACGTCACGACTAACAAAGAATATTTAATCAACCTCTACATTTTGTTTAAATATTTTCAATTAGTATTTCTTCGTGTATATATTTCATGATATTTTCTGCGACTATACATAATAATTGTATGTAATGACGAACGGGTTCTAAGCCAACTTGTTGCAGCGTGATTAACAAACACTAGGCAGAAACCGGTTGGTGTTTTGTCTGTCCAATACAATGCAATAGCATTGGACAAAGTATAAAATCACCTGAGTGTCCCAGCGTGCGTGCATGCGTGTGTGCGTCCATGCGTCCGTGCGTCCAACTTTTAGCTATCTTCCTTTCACCTTCCCCTTCTTTTTCCCTTTTCCTTTTCCTTTCCCTTTTCCTTCCCCTTTTCCTTCCTCCTCTCCTTCCCTTTTATTTTCCCCTTTCCCATTCCCCTTTTTCTTTCTTTTTCCCTTCCGTTTACTTTCCCTTCCCTCTTCCCTTCCCCTACCCCTTCCTTTTTTCTTTCCTTTTTTCCTTCTTTCTTTTCGTGTCCACGTCCGTGCATCCAACATTTGAGGCGCCATATCTCCATAACGATGCCAGATAGACGCATGGTCACAATGGACCACCCATAGGAAATCGACCACCGCGAGTCGAATGGTCACGTGACCGATAACGTCACGTAACCCCAAAAAATCAAAGTCGTGGCCCATTATTTTTGAGACGCCATATCTCAACAACGGTGCAAGATAGACGCATGGTGACGATGGACCATTTATAGTAAAGCGCTGGTGACGAATCGAATGGTCTCGTGACTGACAACGTTGATTGTTCAGTTTGACAGTAACATTGCTGCCGTACAATTTAAAATTAAACTTTTTGCTTTTTTTCTACCAGTCTAAACAGCTCACTGATTATATTTATGCAGATATAAACAGTAAACTATCGAAATGCATTGGACAGACTCCGTGTTCGTATGAACATCAAGGGC
>Ga0209671_1005896_pt1 | contig 12471 bp, 4 predicted proteins | sample WorMetHERISLAND2_2_FD_187401 | JGI IMG/M metagenome (GOLD analysis project Ga0209671, IMG submission 187401) | Marine gutless worms symbiont microbial communities from Max Planck institute for Marine Microbiology, Germany - Olavius geniculatus... | ecosystem: Host-associated > Annelida >...
GGGAAGGGAAAAGGGAGGGAGGGACAATTGTGGAAGGGAGGGGAGGAGAAGGAAGATGAGGCCCCCCAATTGAAATTTCTGGCTACGCCACTGCTTATGAGCAACGTCCGGTCACATTGTACCATCGTTGATGTGTTGGAATGTGCTCACTGTCTGCGGATTTGTGACTGAGAATATTTGTGTTACATGCCATCAGCGACACCGTACTGTTGCGATGACAGAGTTGCTCGGCGAATGGATTAATAAGTAAGTAAGTAAATAATCCTTTATTGTCAAAGGCCATTGGACACTGAGACAGGTAGACTGCGTTAATGTGCTGCTGCGCTTTGCCTCTTGGTCCGCTGCTGCATTGCATTCTAGACGCACATTTCTGCTTCTCCATCAGGTTGTTCTGTCTGGGTCACTAGTCACTCGTGTTATTTTACGTCACTCGAAACGATGAATAAAGATGCATTCGGTAACTGGTTCAGCGTGAGAATTGCGTGATGTCGGCTGCCGTACAAAATACTGTGTGGTCGCAGACCAAATATCTGCGGAATTCTAACAGCAGCATGTTGGTTTAACATGAACTAGCCAGCTGTGTGTACACTTTTGAGATATTTGATGTGTTAATTTTGACTCCTGCTGGTCAATCTGCTTGGAGAGGTGAGTAATGATGGAAGGGAATATTAGAAAGACGGAACAGTGAGCGATAATGATAGTGAGAGGCATCTTCATAGAAATATGAAAAGTTTGCACTGGAAAACGTGCAAGAATGCCAGTATTATCTAGCATGTAAACTGAAACTGTTTCAGATGAACCGAAGCAAAGTGCCAACGTAGCAAAACGAACAAGAAAAGCCCAGCAAAGGGGAACGCGCGACAGCGATGCATGTGTGAAGGCCCACTGCGAACGAAATCTTTTACAACGATGTTTTATTTAGACTTGATGTCGGACGTCTAGCACCGTATCCAATGCATGAATTTCAGTATTGCGCGCCACGTCCAATGCATGAATTCCACCATTATTGGCTGAAAATCGCAAATTTTTCCCATAAAACCCCTGTTTTAGCGTTCAAGGTCATCCAAGGCTATCAAATTTGGTGGCAATCGAGAGCCAGTGTACGACTTCCTATTAGTGATTAATAGTAACCTAGGCCTTATTTCGCACCGTTATTGAGATACAGCGACTTATTGGCTAAAAATTGCAAATTTTTCCCACCCTCCCTCTCACTTAGCGCTCTCGTTCGGAGTGACCGCCTTCGAATTTATGAAAAAGCTTTAAGATTCCTGAAACTAGAGTCTTCCGGGCAGCGACGATGAAGATTTGGTGATCCTAGCTTGCACCGTATTTGACTGATTCAGCCGTGTGACGGACGGACAGACAGACAGACGGATGGACAGAATTGCGTTGGCTAATACGCGCTATAGCAGTACCTGCTGTCGCACGTAAAAACAAAGTAATAGCAGAGATTTGAAGTCGGAGATAACTAAGAAATTTGTGAAGTCAGTCGGGATGGTGTGAGTCGAAGTGTAGATGTAATAAACGTTTTTACGTTTTATTCGTGTCACGTTATTTTTACGTTTTTAACGTTTTTTTCTTTTCTCGACTTCTTATTTAAAAAAAACGTTTATTGAAAATTTTATCAATAACTTTGAGAAGCACTGTTGAAACCACAGAAATGAATTAATTGCAATAGTAGTGATTTTTTTACTTAGTTAATTATCAACTTATATTGAATAAAATTTAGTTTCTCTCGGGTTCCAGCTCTACTGCATCTGAAAGGTTAGGCATTAAGCAAGAGGTTGAGAAAATTAGGACTAACGTTTTTACTCAACGTTTAAAACGCTTTTTTTCTCCTTTTTTACGTTATTTAACGTTTTTTAAAGTTTTTTTCTGGAACTTTTTTTACATCTATGAGACAAAGTGTATATTCTTAAAAATAAGGGACTGAGAAACAGCTGGAGAGAGAGAGAGGGAAATGGAAAGAGAAGTTCAGATGTATCCTAGTGATAATTTCGAGTATCATAAGGCAAACGCTGCGGGAGAGCGGACAGTCAAGAAGCTTATATTGCAGTCGGATGTCGAATCATCTGGAGTATAGGGCTAGCTGTACAATAGGGCTGCTGGAGGAATCATGGATTTATGGACACCGCTGTGTATTAATCAACGTTCGCTGGACGCTGTCTGAGCGTTGTATTGCAATTAGTGCGTGTGAGTGTCGCCAGGGCGCGCTGTCTGCCGGTTCATGGGTGTAATGCCCAGCATGAGTTTGCGCGAGTTATTATTGCTAATTAAGTGCGTAGGATGCAGTGGCGGATCCAGGAATTGCTACCTTCCTTCCTGCTTTCCTATACGCTGACTCTCCCCCTTTCTTTTTTACTCCTCCCCGGTCGTTTTCCTTTCCTTTTTGGCTTTTCCTATTTTTCCCCAACCAACTATTCCCGGAGCCTCTCCCCTGAATTTAGCCGAGGGCCTGGCTGAGCACGGTGATGATGTCTGTAATAGCAGTATTTGGTAGAAAAAAAGACTGATTTTCAGTTTTCGTTTGGAGAGGCTGCAAAGTTGTTTGGCGAGTGCTTAGCCGGTAGTATAGATTCTGCAACAATTAATGACGTTACTTAATTTCGTGATGGGCAGTATTTTCCAGCGACGAAAAATCTGCTTTGTGCCTGTGAAGCTGCATCCCTATGTCCCCTGAATTCGCCATTACTGGTAGGAGGAGGTGAAAAGGAGGAGGGCGACAGATAGGAGCGCTTGATGTAGGCTCAAACTCCACTTGCTTGGCTTTGTCGTGGACTTTGGACAGTTCACACCTACGACGCCGACACGACTCAACTTATCTTAACTGTTGACGCGTCGTAGGTGTGAACAGAATAATGACGACGCGACTTAACTGTTATACCCCGTTTGCACGATCAAGCAAACATCAAGCATGCATGAAGCATAGCCTACACGAAGCAAACGTCAAGCAAACATCGAGCAATTAGAACACACGTCGTGCACGTGTATTTTGAATACATTTGCTTGATGTTTGCTTGATCGTGTAAACGGGGTATTAGACACAGTTGAGACACGTCGGCGTCGTCGATGTGAATGGACCATTATTACACTGCAAGTACGACGAGCTGTACAGCATCGTGAAGCGTCAGGACGTCGTGTATTTGCTGTAAGTTTTTATCTTGTCGTACAACAGATTCGCGACAAATCACAGCAAGTGGAATTAGAGCAGTGGACGAGGCAGACTAATGAGGAAGTAACGGTTAGGTGAATTACAGTTCTATTTCATTTCGCCGCACACACACGCGTGTGAGCGTGCTTGCAAAATGCTGACACTGAAGCATTTGACTCCGATCTTTCGGCGTTCGTCTGAGAGGCCGTCGTCGTTGTCGCTGTCCTCTGTGAGGCCATCGGCCTTGCCTTTTGCAAGGCCGTCATCTTTGTCCTTTGCGAGGCCATTGTTCTTGTCTTCGTCCAGGCCTCGTTGTCCTCTGTGTGATGCTGTGGTCGTTGTCCTCTGCGAGGCCGTTGTCTGTGTCTTCTGTGAGACCATTCCTATCTTCTGAGTCTCTGCAAGGTCGTCGTCCTTGTTTACTGTGAGGCCGTCGTCGTTGTCACATCACAGTGCTCCGGCGTCACGCTGTCATACTCCGGTATATGAAGCATGATACTGTGTCTGTGCCTGTATTATTGGGGGCAGCTTGATAATCCGAAGATTCAATAGTTCGAAGGTTCGATGGGCTGAAGGTTTTTGGGTTTTTTCCTATACACTTCTGCAGACATTAACTCATTCTCCATATTTCCTCTCAACTAAAAGTAGGGTCAAGGTTAGGGTTTGTGTTAGCGTTAGAGTTAGCGAAAATGCATGTTGCAGTATACACCTTCGGACTATTGAGACTTTGGTTTATGGACACACAACTGTGCCGTCGTGTTAGCGTTGTGTTCCGCAGCACATTTTGCACGTGACCGTCAGCGTCGTGGGTTAAAAGGAAGTCGGCGGGACAGGAGGTGGGAATTTCCCGACGGGTCACTGCAAATTTGTCGGAGAGGAGGTTGTGGGTGCTGAATGTTTAATTCTGCCGCTAAATTTCCTCAACTCTCGGATTCGGGCATTGTCTCAAGACTTCGACGCTCATATATTGACGCTCATACTTTGTTTACGTAGTTCTGAAAATGATGTTTTATTTGGGCCGGTTGAAATTTTCCTGATGATGCTAATGCGTTCTACTGTTGTGTTAGGATGGGGAGAGTGTTGCGGATTCGTCGGCGCTGGCGGTGGATGCGAGTGAACTGGATTTGTCTGCAGCCGACAACGCCAGTCTGGCGACAAGTGGAGCGGACGACGCCTGGCTCGCTGGTTCAGTCAACGTCACTGGCACCACGACCGGTTGTCGCTTGCAAGTGCCTACATCAGCCGCTGCAGCAACAATCTCACAGCTCGACCGATCCACTGACGGTGACGACTCCACAGAAGACGAACAGAGTATGTCACACCCAACTGACGCTTAATATCAGTCATAATCCATCAGTCAAAACACATTTATAAAGGTAAAATGTAAAGGTCGTGAATTTATATAGCGCGTCGTCGCGTACACGCCTTTAATGCACTTTCGTCACTAACCAGAGCCGCCGGTCACACAGCCACCGCGTGCAGCCTGCAGACAGGCTGGCGCAGCGGCCGGCTAGGCAGCCCCAGTCAGCTGTACTAAGGTCCCCATCTTCCGTAACCCATATAATGGGTTACTTCTCGTTTAACCGACCCCAGAGGGATGGCAGGCTGAGTTGGCCTTGTTGGTTGACTGATAGCGGACGCTTTACCCAAAAAGTGGTCAAACGGACATCCACCAGTCTAGCGCAGGATAGGGAAAGTTCGCCGGCCAAGACTGACGTTTTAACCACTATGCTACACCACCAACTTGCTGTATGCTGACAAACGAATCAAAAACTGTATGTATGATTGTTAAGTATCATGAAGAATTTTGAGTTTTGACACTGCTCATCTGTACCATGTTGTAACAAGTACTGTGCCTGCAGTACTGTTCTTCGATAAACACTCCCAAAAGTGTAGCGTTCAAAACTTTCAATATTGTGCAGAGAGGCTAATGAGTATTAGGTGTATTTTCGTGCCAAATTCTAACTTTAGTATTAAAATGCCTGTTGTATAAAATTGATTCTATCCACTTTGCTGATGGTTCATCAGTAGTTGCAATATATGAACGTTGCAGCTGATCGGTTGTGTTCTGACCACGCCCACTTTTCTATTGCTGCATTCGATGAGCTGTTGAACATTCCCGTAGATGTGGTCTTCGAACATTACTTCACAGACTCCGCACTCTTCCGAGACTTTGTAACTGCTATGAAGATGTCGGGTAAGATATCTATCCACTGTTTTCTTTCAGATCATTTGTTGCTTACGTGTTTCTTGTAATTTTAAAGTTGCTTTTGTTGTCTGGTTAACTTGTGTCATTCAGTTTGTTGACTTCTAAAAGTTTTTCTGCAGCATGGAAGACGTTTGCTGGTTAAATCACACAGAACTGCCTTTAGAAGTTAATGGATGAAATAGTGCTTTGCAGCATTTCTTTTTTAAAGGGTCAAAACAGTGATTTCTTCAAATTAAGTTAAATACCATAAAACTGATACAGCAGGCAGCTTTTTATATTAATAAGTTATATAAATTTATTTCACCATAGCCTTTATGTGGTTTATTGTTAGATAAAGGTTTAAATACTGTTTATATAGCCAAAGACATAGATAGTCAAGCATGCACCTAAAATAAAGCTGCTTTTCTGCTTTTTTCAGTGCTTCATTGGACTGCTGAAATAGCTTCCAGTATGTAAAATCCTGCTGCAGCAATCCTTAAAGTTTGTTTTTTTGAGAAATTGGCCTAACTTGGAGTAATTCTGGAAAATAGGCTAGTTAAGTAAAATCCAAGTGTTTTAATATTTGCAGCTTGAAATTTATGGAAATTTTCACTGCGTGCTAACTTAATTATGCATCCTGTAATGCAGCAAAAGATATTGCAGTGTAGAGTTAATTTTTTGCTTTGGTAATCACTGTAATTTAGTGAAAATTCTTTTTAGAATCTCTGTTGAATTTTGTAGATCTGATGTTGTCACCATGGCCAGATGAACCCGATTCCTCCGGCGTGAAAGTGCGTAACATTTCATACACTTTGGCTCTCAACTACACAATCGGACCAAAATGTTCACCTTCAACAGAACGACAGGTCTCTATGCCAGTTTTTATATTGATTATATGATGGTAAAGACATAATAATAAGGTATCATATGTCGCTGTTTTTGAGCTATTCGCTGTGATTTTGACATTGGTATTTACTGTTGTATGATGCAATAGTTAAGTTGTGCTTATTATATATTGATAACATTGATCCTAATTTAGCCTTTATTGTTTGATACTTTTGTATCAAAAGTTCATCCAGTCTTTAAAGAGTCCTGCTTCAACTCTTTGTAGAAGGGATGACATTGCCTAACCGTGTTTAACTTCTGAGAAGCTGTCCAGTTAAAAAAACTGGTTAAAAGTAGTAGGAATATCAGCAAATTCATGTTTATAATTATGCAGTGGCATCACCTTTTTTCCAGACAACGTCATCTTTCTTACATTTCTACATTATTTTGTACGTTTTTTCTGTATTTTAAAGCATACATTACCTGGCAAGAATCATGCAGGCAGGCACATGATGTTAGAAGAGTTATTTTCATTGGTGAATATTTTGGAATATTGTCTGGTAGTTTGTGTAAGTATGATTAAGTTATCGACGACAGCTGAAAGTCTATGCTATCATTATATTGCATTGTGTTAGATACTGTATCCTGAGAGTCGGCCGGGCCAGTTCTACCTCATTGACACCGAGTGTGTTAACGGAGGCATTCCGTACGGTGAGAACTTCTACGTCGTGAATCGATTCTGCATTGCTCGGGTGTCGAGCAGCAAGTGTCGGCTGCGAATTACCAGCCAGATCAAATACCGCAAGAACGTCTGGGGAATTGTCAAGAGCTTCATCGAGAAAAATGCTTCAGCCGGCATCGTCGATACTTTCACTGTCCTTGGTCAGCTTTTGCCGACTTTTACTCGAGATGTATGTTGTGATCCTGTATTGCTGACGTTAGCTTTTAACTCAACAGCATAGTCGGTTGTTTTAATATCTCTAATGTCTATGCAGATTTATAGAACTTAGTGAGTTTTCTGTCATGTGTGCATTGTATCACCAGTAACCATTTTAGTAAGTTAAAACTTATGAAAACCCCAAAACTCATCAAGCTTTGCAAATGCAAAACAAAACTCAAAAACTCAATAAAACGCACTGCATTGGGCTTTTTAAGTAAAACGTTTTTGCAACCACACTCTTGGCTGGAATCAAAATATCGTGGTCATTAACCGAGTACAGTGTTGGTTATCGCAGGTGAGCTGCTACGGCAAGAGTCCGAGCGTCAGATGGAGATGTCTGTTAGTAAACGGTCGTCCGGTCTGTCACGCAAGAAGGTGCTACGTCGACGCCGCACTAGCGACCGTGGCAGCTCCAAGCGATCGTCAGTCACTGACCATGCTCACGGCGCCTCCTCAAAGCAAGTCACGCCAGTCAAGCGGGCGTCGGTTAAAGGTGTGTGCTCCTATACAAAACTAGCTGTCAACCATTGAGAGGGTTATAAACTAAAGTGTACAAGAGTAGGTATATCTTGCCAGCGTCAGATCACAGCGGGTGGTCTGTCCCCATGTTAAAACCCTATCTTGGCTTACAGTGTTGTATATTGATGAATTTGTATAACTTATATAGTTACCGCTTCAACCTATGAGTTTTTGTAAAGACTAAAGTATTGTGTACTGTGTGAGTGAGTAGGCTTTAACGTCCCGCCCGACACAGTAGGTCATTTCGGGGATGGTCTTTCCAGGCAATCAATGCTGACTGATAATATATTTGTCACTTTTTGGTTATTTTCTGGATGCGCATGTAAAATAACAGCCATGGCTTAATTTTAGCATTTAAGAGTATCGTTAAAAGAAGGTTAAAGGTCGCATATAGCTCCTAATGAGCGAACCCATCTCAGAGCTACGGAGCGTCACTTGTTGCGTAAGGAAATGACCTTACGTGAACTATGATCTAATGCTGTTGAACTATATTTGTTTCAGGTGCATCAGAAAGAGCAGTAGATGAATGGCATGTGAAGCTCACAGCTGATGTGATAGTTCGTATCTTTTGTATGATGTAAGACTTTTTTCCTGTTTTATTATTGTGAATTAAGCTGTATTGCAGTTTTCAGGTTATAGGCTTGCTTGCACGTACTGTTGGCAATATACGCTTTGTGTAACAGATGGAATATGTCATGTTTCATGACAGCTGAGGTGAATTTTTAGCTGACAGTACTTAAGTAACTGTTGAGCTATTGGCATGGTTGTTGTCCGTCTTGTCTGTCTGCCCGTCTGTCTGTAACAGATGTATTGTGGCTAAGATTAAGGTCGTAGGGGAAAGCAAGTAATTAGCCATGTGTGTGAAACTTGGGTCTGCAAAGTTTCAGTGATCTACTGCAAGGGGAACATTTTTAAATTTCGAGTTGAATGAAGAGAGGGTTGGAAGTTCAATGAAAAAAATGGTCATATCTCGGAAATGGTGAGAGATAGGGCCAATAATAGGAAGTGGCATACACCATTTCAGATTACATGAGAATCATTGACCTTGGATGACCTTGAAGGGTCATAACGCACTATGGTATGCCAATCATGTGGTATTGTGGCTAAACAGTGAGGCTTAGGGGTTTGGCGATGGTACCATCGGATAGGGTGCTGGCAACTTACTGTCTCCATCTGCAGCAGTTTGGCTGCAATTTTCAATGGAATGTTTCAAGCTATAAATGAGATATGGGGCCAGGGTTACTGTTAATCAGTAGTAGGAAATGGCATACACCCTTTCAGCTTACATGAAAATCATTGACCTTGAATGACCTTGAAGGTCAGTACTCCAACAGGAACTGTATAGGCTGTAGTGTGTCTTCCGTAGCAAAGCGTTTTTATTGTGAGAAAAACTTGCGAAACCTGCGTCTGATATTCCTGTTGGTTATTTATGACTATCTGTTTATATCGCCTGTCTTGATGACCGCGTGTCACTGCGCATGGCGTGTGTTATATTAGCGTTAATTGTAGCTTTTGCAACAACGTTCCGTTAACATAGCATGCACGGAACTGTCACCTCTGAGAAATTGCTTTCTCTCTCCATGATTTTCAAGTTGGACGTTGGGCTTCGGACGTAGGCGGTACAGTTGGCTTTTCCTAACAACAGCTGGGCTTCTTGTTGTATTTTCCTCGTGACTTATCATTTAGTCCTAGATGTTTGTTTGTTGACTGTCAAGGTGTATTACTATTGTATTAAGTGCCGATGAATTTGTTGATGTAGCTGTTGTGGTTGTTATCAGATTGTTATTCTTGATGCTGTTCAACGTTGCGCTCCTGTACAAGCTATGGTCATTGGAGGCTCACACCACGATTCAGCTCCTATCCAGACAACAGCACCATGCTGGACGACCATATCATAAACGCATCATCAGGCAAGACACTTGGGCACATGATCTGTCTCTTGTTTTTTTTTAAGTTTGTAGATCCTTGCATTTGTAGTTGTTGAGATAGTGCATTTTGTACTGTTTAGCGCAACACCCATTATCAAATCTGGTGTTTTGTTCCAATTTCGGTAAGTGTCAAATCTCGACGGATTTGGGTTTCTTGGGGGTTAAGCCACTTCAAACAAAGGAACAAATTACTGTGAGTGTGAGTGTGAGAGGAAAATAGGCAGCAGAAAGCAAGCTCGTTTTAGGGTCTTGTCATTCAAAGTCAGCCAGTGTATGCTGGCAGGTACCAGGTTTGTCAGAAAATGCCAAACTCATGTCAGTTGATAGATACTTGTCTATTTTCACGTCATTTTCTTTGTCCATTTACGACTATATACGATGAATATCTGTTTTTGCCCCATCTCCATAACGTTAGCACATATGCTGGATTACAGTGTGGCATGGAATCAGATTGTTATTTGATATCCGAGGCATTGCTGTTGTTTATCTATGTACTGACTGTAGACTGCAGTGCTGATGCACTGTTTGGTTGCTGGTGTGGCAGAGCAGGGATGCGTTGTATCCAATCAGTGAAGTTACTCTATGCAGGGCCCTCGATGAGTGATTTCTGGGTGAAACTAGCCAGCCAGCCTTCCATTCTCCACAGGATGGTAAAATGAATATCAGCTTTTGGGCTGAGCAGCAATAAATAGCAGCAGTGAATTTAGTGCCGGTTCAGGTGGATATGCGGCTCAAGCCAATCAACTTGGTCCAAAGGTCTGCAGCCACCTGGCGTTCGTGCTTTGTTCATCAAGCATTTATGTCAACATTTGTCGTGGCTATTTCCGTCATTATTTTTTTGTATTTATTACGTATTATTGCTGAACTGTAGAAACGAGGATGCACCTTTGACGAGTGCTGAATGGGCAGCTCTACTAGACCAGCAGCAGCAACTGCATGCCAGTGAGATGCAGCAATGGAAGGCTGTCCTTTCCAACACAATCCAACTCATGGACCACATGGTCCATACGTTGTCTGATCTCCGCGCTAGCATCGACCACGCCTACAACTTTGACAGTTCGGCCGCAACAGAACCCGATAGCAATACGTAGCGGAGCCGTTTGACGTGCATATCAGCCAATTACGTTTTGTTATTCCGAGTGTTTTTAACTTCCAGTGATCATTATGTGTATGTTTAATTGTACAGAAAGATGCCCGATTTGTTATTAAGTGACACAGTTTCGGTGCTTTATTATGTATATAAACCACTTAAACTTTGTCACTTTGTGATATTGTTCAGTGTTATGGCCACTACGTTTGTGATGAAATGTTAGATTAGCATAAGCAGTACCGCTAGTAGGCCCTCTTGGTATTTTAAGTCTAGTCTTTTGTGTATGTCATGTATTCACTTTGTAAGTTCACTAGCTTCTGCTAATGTCACTTTTTACGTGCGAAAGCAGCTACTGCTTTCTGCGCGTTTTAGCTGTCGCAATTCTGTCTGTCTGTCTGTCTGTATTTTCAGAATCAATTAACTAGAGTTTTAGGTTCTTACGAAGATGCAGAACTGCATTTTTTGATGTAATGCAGTTAGAAGAACTTAGTGCAACATTTGGCGGTTGACGTATTCGGAGATATGTGTTGAAATTGAAATTATGAAATTTATGCATGCTGTAGCCATACCCATGTGTCTTTCCAGTGTAACATACTCTATTCTGCAAAGGTGAGTCATTTTATGCATTCATGGTCATCTGTCCATAAAAACACAACCTAATGTAACCTATCATAACATATGTTGGTTTCTGAACAGCAAATTTGTCAGTTACATTCCAGCAAAAAACACTGCTGCGTGAGTCCATATGAAGCTTCACAGGCTGAACTAATTATGTGTCTGACTTCAAGTTAATAGACATACTTTTCTGCTGTACTGTATCGACCATCCATGTGGTAGTCACAGCCGACGCTTTAATTTAGCACTTTCACGTATTTACTTTTTTATTTTCTCTTAGTATTTTTCTTGCCTAGTGCGAATCTTGGTGCATTTTGTTTGTCGTGTTAAGTTATTTCTTATTCGTACATCTAGGTCTGCCAAGGCATGTCACGTATTAGCATTAGTTCGTTGGTTTGTTTGTCTTTTGGAAATGTTACATTGTTGCAAACTACTTTGTGAAATTCTTAAAAGAAGAGCTGCAGTAATCAACGATTAACTGTGCGATTAATTGTTACAAATTTTAACAAGCAATAAAATTTCAATTGTTAAATTTTAGATTAGTTATGCTAGTAAAACATTATGAAGTGGATAAAATGGCATTATGACAAGCATCTGAAATTATCTTGATTATCTGTTTTTCATCAGAAAAAGTCAACATTTTGGTCTGTCTAAAGATTGGGTTTTAAAAAGCGCCCAATGGTTGTGCCTCGGTGTGTCTGTGAGAGCCTATAGCTCAATAACGGTAAAATTTGCTTAACACGGAAACGTATTTTCTTTGGCAGTTGCCACTGTTAGCTTTTAATGGAAATTAATGATTGATTGATTGATCAATTTCAATTGTTACCAACTCTGTTTGAAGGCATAGCCCTGTGGGCAAGAAACATTTAATTCAGGGCCTTTTTATCGAATGCATATTGAAATTTTAGTGCCCTAGTACAGCATCATAAACAAAATGGTGCAATCTGCAAAAAAACTCACTGCCTTTCCCTTACAACCCCACTACTCTCTCAGCAGTTTGGTTCTGTTTTTTCTCGCATCATTGAATTCTGTTGAAATTCGTGTAAAATCTCTGAAAAATGCACAAAATTTGTGTTGTAGATAGCTTGATCGTCATCTCATATTTATTTGGATGACAGAACTTTTTAGCCTTGGTGGAAGAGTGCTTTCTTGTTCGTTATATACGAATGTAGCTTATGCACGTGGTGTTGAAGTGTTTTTGATTGTCACCGAGGA
>Ga0209671_1005897_pt1 | contig 12470 bp, 5 predicted proteins | sample WorMetHERISLAND2_2_FD_187401 | JGI IMG/M metagenome (GOLD analysis project Ga0209671, IMG submission 187401) | Marine gutless worms symbiont microbial communities from Max Planck institute for Marine Microbiology, Germany - Olavius geniculatus... | ecosystem: Host-associated > Annelida >...
GAGTCACTTTACGCTTCTTAAACATTCCCAAATAATGATCTAGTATCCACAAAAAATCTGGATCGCCATCAAACAAAAATTTAGCACATGCTGCTTGATATAACAAACTACGCACATAGAGAACAGAGTATGTACCGTTATTAGCCAAAACAACATATAGGAAAATGGTCTGATAAAAACGCTACCGAGGTATCAAGTTATTATAACACCTTCGTCAGATATTGATCGATTCACCAGATTATCTCAGCGGCACGCTGAATACTACTGAGAAAATAAGCAGTCAGCAATTTGACGTTATGCGAGATACAGTGTGTAAAAACAACGACGATTAAGACTAATAATCGGGTATTTTTCTGACGATTTATTGCATTTATGCGCCTATACTGACGTAGCAGACTGTTGCGGCGGCTGAAGCGTTGACGTCCGCGCGACGACCGAGCAAATACGTGACAGCATCGTGTGTCCAATGCGTCACACAAACCAGCGCCACTACTGCACCACAACGTGCTCATACATGTATACACTGCATAGCAATATCCAGTGTTGTGTCTTGCAGCGAATAATTATAAACAGAGAAAGACGGAAAGCATATTTGTAGGCTACACTAAAATGTTGTAAAATTATCGGTTCATAGCCCCTGTTATATTTTAGTAAAACGGTCTGAAAGCGTCCCCTCCTTGCGAAAAATGGGAAAGGCGCAGGCGTCTCCGCGTTTCTCCTCCCAGCACATTTTTGCTTTTACGCCGTTTCTCTTTAACTGCATTTCGTGTGTGTTTATGTGCTGCTTTAACGTAATCAGCGAATAAATGAGATGAATAAATAGTTGCATGCCATTACAGTACTTAAGACTTTGCAAAGTTATGACGAATTCACTATACACTTGTGCGTTTATTTACCGTTTTTGCTACTTTTTATCATCTTTCTGTTTTACGTTCGGCCTATCACGGTACTGCTCTAAGTGGCGAAAATGATTTTCAAATAAAAAAGTATGATAAAGTGACGGTGTACGTACTGGGTTTCTTGAGGCAGGTAGAAACGACACCGATGTGATCTGGTCGTTTGCAATTGCTGCCTATTGACAGTTGACAGCCGGTCTCGTCCGGTTGACCAAGGTACTGGCCACGGAATGGACATCGCTGACCAGACGCCGGCCTCACGTTCGACGCTGTAAACAATTCACTGTAACGACGCATTGCATGCAAGATGTTAACAATATTTTGCATCATTCGCAGCAAACTCTTGCAACATTTTTATTTGCACGTCTATAAATGCCTGTGCGTTCATTGGAGCGCATGGAATTACTATTAATATAAGTCCAAAATCCGCAGTTTGGCCGAAAATATTACTTTATAGTTTACTTATTATACTTATTATACTAATGTGTACGACTTATTATCGTCTTATCCAAACTAGTGGACGATGCTAACGGTAAAGAAGTCAGGTTTATTTACTCAAAATACAATACAATTTGGTGAATAAAAGTTGTGTAAATGCAAAAAGCATTTGCGTGACTATAACAAACACCGCTGACGACCTTTACGGGGGCACCAACATCGATGACTTTGAACGACCTTAAACCGCAAAATAGGGAATTTTAGTTATTTTTGGCGATTTTTAGCTGCTGCGAACTGCCCCGAAAGGGCTGGAGATAGACCTAAACAACCTGTGTACGAAATTGTTAACGTTAAACGTAGGTTTCGTTAGTTTAGGCTACGTATTGCTGCTTATGACAACAAGCACTGCTGACGAGCTTTTCAGAACTACAACATTAATAACTTTGAACCACCTTAAAATCCAAAAAGCGGGTTTTAGTGATTTTTTCGCGACTTCAGGGTTGCGACTCCTATTTTGACAGTAAATTGCGCCGAAAATTACGAAAAAAAATAGACCAAGACAATCTGAATATGAAATTATCAGCATAAAACGTGCCAATTTTCAACAGTCTAAATCGCAACCCCTTTAGGCCTACGTTTATGAAATTCTCTCTATGGTCATCATCGGGAGCAAAAATTTAAGTACTCCCGTCAAAAAGCATGTTTATTGTACGTTGTTCACTAATTTTCCAGGTGGAAGCCCCGATGCTGTCGCACGTAACGCGAGCATTGCTCAAATTACTTTTACTCTCTACTGTGACTGTTACAGCTTGCCGTAGCTTAGCATATAAGTACTAGCAGGTACTGCAATGTAATTATTAAGTGAAACAAAATACCCAAGCGCAACTGAATTATAAGATACAATTTGTAATTCACTGACGATTTTTATGCAATTACTCAATGTGTAATAAGTCACATTACCATGTAGAATAATTTGTAATCATTAAATGTTACATTATTTTGTTTCCAAATTACATCTGCAAATGATATCAAAGACCACTACTAAAAGACTAAAGTAAATGCCAAATAAAAATATCTAGTACAGTTTTAAAGCGTAAACGTAGACATTATTTATCAATGATTTACAGAATTAATAGGCTAGCTACAGCGTTATAATGTAGCTAAATACGTACTGACCAACGAATAGAGATGGGTAAAGAGTGGCGTTGGCAAATAAGGCATTGGAGCACGATTGCGACACAGGATCTATTTCGCAACCTTCACCAACAATAACATTAATTTTCTCATACACAGTTTCAACTGCGTTAGATAAAATATTTTTTAAACTGATAAGTAGCTTAATTATTATATAATTCTTTTATTTCTGTCGAGGATTTTGACCATCTGGCAGTCTCTCTCAAAGTCGTCACAAAAGCTAAAATTAAAAAATAAATAAATAATAAACCGTGAATGTAGCTGAAACGAAATTACTCTAGGTAAGGTAGCAAAACTTCAAACAGCTGCATCTTCGTTCCTAATTCATATCTTTCCTGTATTTTCTTGATAAGTCTGTCAAGAGAAAGATGTCGTTGGACTATTAAAAAAATATTTTTTTCAATACATGAATTTGAAAGCACAGAACCAGCAGCATATTGTTATCAAACTGACGACGTTAAATATCAGTATTTGATAACGCTAACGCTAACATGAAATATAGCGACATAGTGATGTTAGGAATAGTTTGATTACTCACTGAGGTAGAGCTGCAACAAGCCGTGACGTAGCTGCTGAATCCGAATACACTGAAACCGCGGACCATCACTAACATTCATTCACACATACACACATAGAGGGCTTACAAATGGACCAAATACAGTCTGGCGCAATAACAAAAAACAGGCTTGAAAATACGATTGATAAATCAACCATCAGCGTTTGACATGCTTATTACCACATCTTAATAAACGTTTCCGTACCAACATTGTGCATTCCTATTTCCATTGCAGTTTCCGGGTTTCTGTTCACATCATTCACATTTTCACCTAAATTTCCACTGACAGTTTCCATTCAACTCAAAGGTTTCGAGCAAATTCGCAACAATAAAGATGTATAGTATAACAAGTTCGTCGAAAAATCGGACCGTCAATATGCTGTACACTGCATCGCACTGCTTGTCTAGCGAAAAATTCACAGAAACAGTCAGAGTACCGTAGTGGCATGTGCGTAGCCTACCAGGCGTGAAGACTGTGTACAAGGCCGGTAAAGTTGGCCGTCACGTGACCGGTGACGTCACGGTCTAGACCCGTAGAAGACTCAACCTCATCATCAACATCATCAGCAGCAGGAGCAGCAGCATCACTGTGATCTGTGTCTTGCGTGTGTGTCGTCCAACTGACGTCCGCGCGCTGACACCTCCACGACACGCCTGCGTGAGCATGCGCACTACGTCGCACCTGTTCAGCAGCACAATTACAAAGGTGGTGTATAAATGTGGTGTACAGCTGTTTATAGGAAACTCATCTGAAAGCTACGGAGCGTCACCCGCCGTAAGGGATCACACTGTGTTACCTGCCACCTGGCACAGGTGAACGCGCCCCGCCTTAATTCCGACCAGATAAGCTGGTACTTGATTTACCTACCCCGGAGAGATGAAAGGCTGAGTTGACCTAGGCAGCTGGTTACATACCGAGTTGGTTTACCTGCCCGTAGGCAGTCACCCATCTAAGTACTAACCCGGCCCGGCGTAGAGCAACTTCGTTGATCGGACACAACGCGTTACCGCTATGCCACGCCACAGCTAGTCACGTCATCCTCTTCGGCCGTGATTACCAATAAAAATAAAAAGAAAATATCTCTGCACAGTGCCAAGATATTCTGCGGCCGGAGGCCAAAAGTATAACACCCAAACCCTAATGATAACGCTAACTGGTTACTAAACATTGGTTACACTTGTCCTGAGAAGCGTTCGCGGTTTATCTGATTTTGCTTTTTCTACGCCGTTTTCTTTTCAAGAGGCCTATATGAAACAGAGGGACGGACTGACGGACGAACAGACGAGTAAGACCCGTAATGCGGCCTATTAGAAGCGCAGCACAAAAATTGCTCCAATAATGCAAAAAAAACAACTGACATAGTAACTAAAACTATAACGAAATTGACAAGAAATTAGAGCTAATGCTCACGAGACGCGCGAAAGCCTATAGCAGTTCCGGTTTAGTAATTTAGCTGAAAATTGGAATGTTCACGCTAAGTTAATATACAAATACCAAATTCTCTATCTGGATCGCATAACGATAGTTCCGTGGCGCCACCTTGTGAATGATATAGACTTGTGTCGCAACTCGAAATCGCCAAAAAATCTATAAAACCCCCTATTTCAGCGTTCAAGATCATTCAAGGTCATTGAATTCGGCGCCAATCGAGAGCCAGTGTACGACTTCTTATTAGTGATTAATAGTAACCTAGGCCCTATCTCGCACCGTTACTGAAATACAGCGACTTATTGGCCAAAAATCGCAAATTATGCCCCCCCTCCTCTCATTTAGCGCAATCTTTCGAGGTGACCCTTTTCGAATTTATGGAACAGCTTTACGGTTTCTGAAACTAGAGTCTTCCAGACAGCCGATGGTGAAGATTTGATGATCCTTTCTTGCACCGTTTTTGACTGATCCACCCGTGTGACAGACAGACAGACAGACGAACAGAATTGCGATGGCTAAAACGCGCTGAAAGCAGTAGCTGCTTTCGCGCGTAAAAACGAAAAACAAGGCGGCTGACCTGTGGCGTAGTGTGATTGTTGACTGGGGGCGGCGAATGTCTTTGATCTAATACGATGACGTCACTGGCGGATGTAACGTGGAGGGCAGTGGTTTGTGTGACGTCATGCCAGTGTGTGGCCGACAGCCAGGACGGGAATATACAGCGAGATACCGGCCATCCGTAGATGTCTGTGCACAATCAGTAAAACGACGTATGGACACTCGACATACACGCGCCTCTATAAGTGTACATTAAATTACGGTCTGGAGTCTGATAAGTGCGTCCTGAAAGCAGTAATTTTAGCAAAGTCAGACTATTCCAAGCCAAGGTTAACTGATCAAGGCTAAGGCCATCCCACAACGCAAAAGCCGAAGTAAAAAGATGAAGTAATGCAATGCTGTTTTTAAATGCATGCGATGCCCCGCGTGGCGTCGATGTTATAAACGACCAAACTAAGACTTCTGAGTTTCGGAATGTAGTGTAGCAACAGTGTTAAGGTGAGTTGAGCAAAAGTACAATTATCTACGTCAAGTTTCTTCGTGATGTCGCATGCCAAAACTTATTAAACTGGGCCAGTGTTTCAGAGGTATTCAAAAAATAACGCTGCACTGTTTTTGGGGACACAGTTTATCATAACCTGCATATCGTTTTCATTGTCCTATGTCATCATACCTTCAGCGAGTTCGAGTACAAGCGAGCCGTCCTTGGGACTGTGAAGTGATTGACAGCTGGCGTCTGATGACATTGAGACGTAAACGATTGAACTAAAGCGCTGGTACGTCTGAACATGCGACACAATCAATCACTCAATTAGTCAGTCAGTCAATCGGTCAGCAAATGACCAAAGTAACAAAATCCACCAGTAAGTCCACATAAATAAGTTAATTAATGGCCAGAAAACAGTCGAGATTGAAATAGAGATATCTTTTAAGCTGCTGACGAAATGCAGCGACTCAGCAAACGTCACCTCCTCCGGCAGGTCGTTCCGGTAAAGCTCGGCTTGGATTACCTACCTTAGTAAGTAACTGGAATAAAATAATAACAAATTTTCTATTGGTGTTTTGTCTTGATAAATATAAAAAAATTTAGACTATGCTACAGTGAAGTAACGAATATAGACTACAGCAAGTTATTTAACGTTTAATTTACAAACGTTTTTTTAAATTTTTTTAAAATAGCATTTTAACAATAAACCAATGTTCTAACGTTTACTGCATTTGTACAGCGTAATTTAATGTTGACATTTAACACGAATTATATAAACATACCAGAACGGAAACGACCAAAAATACTGTGATAAAGTTGGATCGGAAGATGTTGAGTAGCAGACAGGATAATGTCAACGATAAACCATCCGCGCAACAGAGATAAACGGCAGAATAGTGTTTACGGTAAATCGAAAATTAAACTATAGTTCGGTGGCGTTTTTTGACTCTCGGTGTAAACATGTTATTGTCGAAACGGTCTTAGGTCGGCATGGCGGAGTGTTAAAGAAGAAAAATGTCTACGCCATCAAAAACAACGAAGAACATTCGCTTGCAGCACACAGCGCGTCTCTCCGCTGGTCCTGAGATTCTCTTATTAGACTCAAACTTAGCCTTAATCTTAGGTTCTCCGGTCGCAGAGATTGTCTTATTAGCTAGTTTAATTACTTGCCGTCGACTGATGGCGTTCGTCCGTCTCTGTTTAAGCGCGCCAGACAGAAAATTTACCGATCGTTTCAGCTCTAATCCGTGACTCGGTTGCAGCATCAGCGAGAGCAACATACGCAACTTTCGTTCATTTTCATCACTAGAGATGTGCTGTCCGAATAATTTACTACTCAGGTACTCGTCGAGTGTAGGCGTAACTGCGTCGTTTACTAACTATTAATTAAATCTATAGCTAGTGATGTGTCGACGTGATTTTTATTCCGATTTTTACAAATCGACAAAAAGCTGTTCTTGGCCCAGGTTCAAATTTTGTGACCAATTTCTATTTGCGAAATATAAGCTAAAAGATAATTGCATAAATTCGTATTGTAAGATGCATCACTCGCATTCTAAAGCTCAAATTCCACTTGTTTCGAATGACTGTAATTTTTTTGAACAATTACGCTGTACAACGTCATAAGCCTCGTCGTACAAGTTTAAAGCAAATCCAAGTAATGAAGAGTTTGGTCTCAATCCAGTGTTAGCCTACTGTGTTGTGACGCAGAAAGTTATTCGTAGGCGTGTCAAGTTTCGCGGCATTTTTACGAGAGACACTGCATGGAATTGATGTCAAGAAGCCACGACAGACAATGTTACATTTCCATTGCACTAAAGCACTGCCCACATCACACCACAAGCAATTACTGACGCAAACGGTGTCTCGAAAACGTCTTCTCCTATAACTTGACCAAACTACAACAAATTTGTTTTATATTGACCTACATCTTGGTCCCCATTATAAATAGACTTTCGGCTATTAAACGTACGTGCAATTCCCTAACTCGCATTATGGTCATCGAACGGCAAAAAACCGTCTTGCTGCTGATAAACATACAAATTAAAAAAATATTAATCATTGGAACTATAAAAACTGAAATGAAAAATAAATCGTAAGGCAGTCCGGATACAGCTGTCATTTGAAAAAAAATGGACAAAGATCAAGTGCGGCTTTTTAACTCACCGTACGCTGTAACCCCTCTAGAGTTTTTGACCAAGACGCAATAAAGCATCAGATCATAAACCAATTCCGTTTGCTATGACCCTCGCCTGATCAGAGGTCACAGTACGCGTCTGCTATCGCAAAGAACTATTCTATTGCGACTGTCGGCTGAAACACCAAGTAAGCAGGTAAGTCTATCCGCATTATAATAATTTTAACAGTAGAATTAATATTAAAAATATAAGCAGAAATAAAAGTAAAAGAACTGTTCTATTGCGTGTGAAATATGTAGCGAGAAGAGGATCTGCACTTGGACAGTTTCATTAAGACCCGGGATAGGCCTATCTGATACACCTAGAACAAGATATATACGTTTGATACGCCTGTCGTATGAAGATATATGGCTTTGACACGTGAAACCGTACTCACATTTTTTTCTGTCATTTTCGTTTATTTCTTGTGTCGAGTTCTAGTCCAAAAAGTGCACAATAAACGAAAATTTTTTCGGTGTCCTTGACCTTTGACCTTTTAAAATGAAAATTGACATACAGGTTCATTGGCTACGCAACTTCAATAACTTTGATTTGTTTTGGAGTTATTATAAACTCACAAAAAGTTTACGTAGCTTGCCGTTGCAATTTACCATTAGCCTATAGTACAACAAATCCATAGCACGTGGAAATAACTGGAGTTTGGTCTTAACATGCAGACTAATTCAATCTATAGGATAGCGACACTTGCTCCGATGGGCTGTCTATCATAGTGCTTAGTGTGTCATTGATGAATGGACGAATGACGTGATCACCAGATACACGTGACACTAAATCTGGCACTGCAGTCCACAGTAGCCTATGATTCCTTAGCAAGTTGTTCGTGACTAGCTGGCTGGCTTCGTTTAGCCTAATAAGACCGCCCACCGTACAGTAATAACCTAAACCCTCAGTGACTATTATTATTTGTTTAGAAATTCATTCACGAAATCTAGTTTTCGTGGTGTACGCGATCCAAGGCAATGTATGACTCAAGACGCCTATCGTTGACACTGCGCATCGTTTCTGGCGATGACGTCATGTGCACAACAAACTTGCATGCGTAAATAAAAACGTACTTTTTCAGTGATTTGTAAATTGTGAAAAATTACGTCTAATACATTGACTCTCTCATTCTTATGATGCGACTATTGTAAGTCTCACCAACCAGACATCGGTAAGAGTCACGCTTGACGCTGAAGCCGGAACCAGTGAGATAGCCGAACGCGTAACGCTGCGATGAAATCTTCCACGTGGCCAGACATGTTAGCTCCACATCTGTAATAATTAAACATATAAATACAGTAAATAAGTAGGTAAGTAAGAAAATAAACTTTATAGAGTGCAATGTCGACCAGTGGCCAAATCTGAGGCATTTGTGTGAGTCGCTAAGAGAAACTAAAGACCTGCTCGAAACAGTATAGGTTGTAAGAACTTCACGAAAGGCGTGTGATGACGAATACGCGGGAATGACAAAACAGAGTAAGTTCTAAATTGAAGGGGCAGCTTCCCTGAAACCACAGAAGGCAAAGACAGATCCGAGATTGGTGTTGTAAGAGCGTAGAGAACGTGCAGCAGTACGATAACTAAAAAAACATATTTGTGAAGCGCAATAATGTCATATAGCTCCAGAGGGGCCAGCAATCACAGATTATACTAGAGATCACCGCCACTTTGCCTTAATACTCTGAGATCAGTTTCTTAGACAAACAAGAAAGTTTAACCGTCAAATCATGTTGTCTATTCTTGTTGTACATAGGCTTATTGTTTCAACGTTTGTAGCATTTATTGTTTTTAATTCCTTTTTTGCAACATTTCTGTTTAGTCACGGTTTATGTCAAGTGTCCAATGTAAATTTTAGATTTATTCTTAGTTAAAATACTACTGGCATTTTGAGCAGTTACTGAAACACTACACTGTGTCCGGAAAAAAGTAGCCCCTTAAACATCGTACGATAAAAATGTCAAATCTGCACAAATTTCAATAATGTTTTGCGAACTTAATCGCCAATAAATTGCTAAAACGACCACCAAATTTTGTCGAAAACTATTATTTCTTAGCGGAGTTATTAATTGTTGAATATCGATAACAAAATATATCCGTTACCAATATGGCGTTACACAAGTAAACCCCACTGTTACTGTACACTTGTGTAATGCCAACAAACAACAGCGAATCCTAACAAAATTTTACCCTGTCAATGCATCATTTATTGGCAACCAAAATACTAAATTTTAGTAAAATCTGCCAAAGCAAACAGTAGCTGCAGCAGCTTTTGTGAGGTCACGTTAGCGGATAACGTTAACACAAAGATCTGAAAATAAAGTGTTTTGGGATGATCTCAGAAATGCCGCTGCAACTATTGTTTGCTTTGACAACTTTAACTGAAAGTTGGTATTTTGGTTGCCACTAAATGGTGCATTGACATAGCAAAATTTTGCCCTAATTAAGTGTTCTTTGTTGGAGTTACGCAATCGTAAACAACAGACGGGGTTTACTTGTTTAAGGCCATATTGGTAACGGCGATATTTTGTTATCGATGTTCATCAATTAATAATTCTGTTATTTAATATTTTCCAACCAAATTTAGCGATCTTTTAGCAATTTACTGGAGAATAAGTGTTCGAAACTTTATTTAGATTTGTTTACATTTGACATTTTTATTATACGACGTCTAGGGGGTAAATTAACACATACACATACAAACATTAACAACGACACATACAAAGCTTTCAGATGTAAGTGCCGCAAAAGCAAAATAAAAACTGATATTTTTGGAAAGTTTCTGTTAGCCCGAGTAAACCGCAGTCGTTGCAAAAAGCAGAAAATATTCCCAAAAGCAGCTAATTTGAGACGCCCGGTCAATATGCATTACTATGCGTACGTATGTAGCCTATGGTTTCTATAATTTGGACATTGCACTGTGGTTATAAAGAACTTACGCATTACCAGAAATGTCATGTAGTATAGGGGGGCTATATAGCAGCTGTATTCCATTATTACTAGGCGTATTGTTTCTATGGGTTTGTATATTCATAACGGCAACAGCTTGCCGGTCGAATTAGCTCAGAAATTCAATACTCAATCTGTAGCTTAATGCTTCCGTCGATACGGCGTCGTCATAAACCAGCTGCAACATTGTGCGCACGCACGCACGCACGCAGGCTTCAGTCCAAATTGCACTACTGTGACTTGTGGCGAACTTGTCGAACAAGTCGTACAGCAAGATGTGGAACATCGTGACATGCAGGATGTGCTGTAATGCTAATGGCAGGCTAATTATATTTATATAGCGCCATATTCGGAGCTACACAGGTGCTATGCGACAGTCAATCAGGCGGCGAACAGAAATGCTTTCAAATGTCTCAGGATCAGAGTTACGAAGTAAAATGTTGAGAAAAGGCTATTCCAAATAGTAGGTGCAGAGTAACAGAAAGAACGTTTAGAAAAATCGGTGGTCAGTTTTGGTACAGTCAGCAGAAGCAATGAAGCAGCACGTGTTGAGCGGACAGCGACGTGTGGAACCAGATGCTCGTTGAGGTACGTCGGGACACCGGATGTGCTAGTTTTCCGCGTCAGTACAGCCATCTTGTACAGCACACGTTGGCGCACCGGTAACCAGTGCAGACTGTCGATTTACCGTAGACTCGTTGCACAGCATGTTGCACAACAGTCCACAACGAATCGTGGTAAGTGGAGCGTGAACTTACAGCAGACAGATGGCCGTTGGCGATGAATTGCCACTACGCATGTAAAACTCAGCTGCGACGAGTAAGTGTTCTAGGCGCCACAGGCTCCGCCAGCCGACGGCAGCAGTTCCCCCAAAGTCCAAAAATTTACTGGACTTACCCTCACTGATTTTTTTGGATCTTATGTCTCGCCGCCACAACGATAATTGCAAACAAAAACTAGTGTTCAACACAAATGTCATAAGTTATGACTGTTATGCTGAACACCAGTTTTTAGATAAATTCGTCGGAAACTGTTTGGCGACTCTTACTTGGCACTACGAAAGCTTACTATGTATTGCCACCTGTGATGCAGATCTTTTGGCTGGATTTAAAAGAAAAAAACCTCCAAAAATCAAAATAAATGTTTAAAAGCACGGGAAAGCTAAAAGAAGAGAATAGGGACAGAGAGAATAAAGTAAAGATATTAGGGGACAGGAGAAGACAGTTTGTCCCCACGGTATAGTTTTTACAAGTGAGCGCCTACGATGACCGTCGTTGACACGGTCGTCTGCTAGTCGCTCTGTCTCACAGATAAAGAAGCAAGAGATGGGGAGAAGAGAGACAGGGGATGTACGGTCTGGCTGCCCCCTGTCGTCCCCTGCAGTACCGCCAGTTGAACGTACGTACGTGGCACTCATCTTTGAGCAGAATACACGGCGCATCCGCCCTCCGTACGTTATCAGATCAAATTTATCGATTTCTGCAGTGGCGTCGTTAGCTCACAAACGCAGATCGATATACGTGCCTGTGTGACGTAATGTATGACACGCATCTGACGCCACGGTCGGGACAAATAGGGGCAGGGGTAAATGATATACCGGGCGGGAGGCAGTTGTTGAAACTTCTAATAATTTGTGTGGTGACCCAAAGCACAACAAGTCTTTTAAAACTGATTTATTTCTAAAGATGTCAGTACCCTCGTACGAGCATTTATAGTTTATGTTAGGCCTATAGTAGAGTATAATAGCTCTCTATGGTCACCACACTTTAAGTCTGACATTGAGAGC
>Ga0209671_1005898_pt1 | contig 12470 bp, 5 predicted proteins | sample WorMetHERISLAND2_2_FD_187401 | JGI IMG/M metagenome (GOLD analysis project Ga0209671, IMG submission 187401) | Marine gutless worms symbiont microbial communities from Max Planck institute for Marine Microbiology, Germany - Olavius geniculatus... | ecosystem: Host-associated > Annelida >...
ATACTATGGTATACCATGGTAGTACCATGGTATACTATGATATACAATGGTAGTACCATGGTATTTTTTGAGTAGGGCCCCCCCTTTGCCAAATCCTAAATACGCCACTGGTGGCCTATATGTAACAGGCCTGTCGAATTATTATTAGGCCTATTTACCGTTTTCACCTGTGACTAGGCCCTATATTGAAAGAAGCTTGCTTGCACTGTTTTAGCATTTTATGTCGGACATGTCGCATGTGAGTTTGTGCTATGTGCGTGCCTATATCCCTACATCCAAGCTGGACAGGTTTCGCATTTTTAGACAGCATTTAGGCCTACGAGGGTCGTTCCAGAAGTTACTTTACAAAATGGCGACATTCCATTAATTCTTAAAATTAAAAAAAAATCAAAATATATGTTTTGTAGAAAAATTAATTTTGACTTTCTGTGTACCAGATGAGAGTTTTGTTACGATGACGTCACTGTGGCGTCATTTATAAACATTAAATAAGGCGACATTGCCACTGAAATTGTCTTGTAACGAACAGCATGTTACTGTGTTTGTTTTGTAGGCAAAAAAAATTTGATGCAAATCAGATTCACTCTAAAATGCATTCAGTATAATGCGAACGTTACGTGTTTGGTGTAAGACAATGCTAGATGGGCAAAAATTTGCATCAGATAGGGGCCTGCCAAGTTGCAATCAGTCGTTCGTCTGTGTCACAGACAGCGGCCAGAAGGGACAAATGTTTAAGAAAACTCTAATGCATAGATGTAAAAAAACGTTCCAGGAAAAATAAAAAACGTTAAAAAACGTAAAAAAAACGTGGCAAGAATAAAAAAACGTTTAAAAACGTTGAATAAAGAACGTTAGCCATAATTTGTTCAACTTTTTGCCTAATGCCTAATGCTGTAAGTGCACTGCAGTATACCTGGAATTATAGTTTAGATAGAAAGAACTTCACTTAATTTCAATTCAGCTGTGTGGTCATAAGAGAATAGCATTAAACTAACTAAATATACTAGTTAAAACATTTTATTTAGTGTATTTGGACTAACTGCATCACTACGACTTATTAATTCGTTTCTGTGGTCCCAAAAGTGCATCACAAAGCTTTTGATGGGATTTTCAATGCACGTTTTTTTTAAATAAAAAACGTTGAGCAAAATAAAAAAACGTTAAAAAACGTAAAAACGTGGCAAGAATAAAAAAAGGAAAAAACGTTTTTTACATCTACATGTATGCTCTAATGATAGGCCTATGTTAAAAAATGAAGCACTAATGTTTAGCGTTTAAAGAGATGCCATTAATTTGTTAAGGTTATTCTTTTTTGTGCTGTTTGTCACTTGTGAGTCAGGGTACATTAGCCTACTGGCGAAAAAATAATGCACAAATAGACAGTGTTCTATTAGCAGATGACGTCATAATAATGACGTTATCATCAAAAAAATATCCTACAAAACGTATATTTTTGGATTTTTCGTATTTTAAAAATTAATGAAATGGCGTCATTTTGTAAACTTATTTATGGAACGACTCTCGCATATTAGTCAGTGCTTGTTATGAAACGAGAAAGATAATAATGTCGGACCAATGCCGATATACATGTACTGTGCGGCCGTCCACCTGGCTAAAATGGTTTTATATTGCACTGTGTCTTACGCCAAGTCAAATATCATTCAGTATTTCGTTCCTTCCAGTGGCGTATTTAGGATTTGGCAAAGGGGGGCATGGTGAGCGCGCAGAGCGCGAGCCTATAACGGGGGCCTTGGGGCAGAGGCCCCAGCGGGGTCTAGGGGCAGAGTCCCCTTGAAGCCCCCTGAAGCTGAAACGCTTTTTGCTTTTGAACGTTCAATGGAAGCCGCAAATTCGCCCATTTTTTCTGAAATCCGGAAACGCGGAAAATCACAGCGTCATATCAGATGCAATCTCACATGGCGAGTTTAATCGCATATATTGTATCGGTATAAAAAAGACCATCAAACATTGTTGAATTTTGCAATTCTTGCTGGAAAACGGCAAAAAACGCACCTTTTCATATAAAATCGCCTTAAAAAATTTTCGTCGTCGGGCCAAAGGGGGGTCATCGCACCGTGGCCCTCCCCCTAAATACGCCACTGGTTCCATCGTGACTTTTGACCTCTAGAGCTGAAAATTGGCACACCGGTTACTCCCTAGTGCCCTGTTAACTTTGGGTTTTCTACGTTTTTATATATTTCAGCTGAAAACTTGTAGAGACCAGACGAACGGACAGGGCCTGAATTGCGGCCTATTGGGACGGCCGAACAAATAGGCCTTCAATTAATTTACATTCTTTAATGTCACGTCTCTGTTGAGGGAAGACATCTATAAATAAAGCTAAGCTTAGTACTGTCTTATTGCTATGCCGTCTTGCTATACGCCTTAGTTGCCATGCGATGTGGAGATAGCATAGATCAAAGCTTCAGAGGTTGCTTGTTGTCGAGTGTCGACTAATCTATAGGCCTAAATCCAGTTTTCTTGAACCTTGACGACCTGATCGAAAGATGACGAATTGACGATTACCAGGTAAGATAAGCTCACCTGTAGGTTGTAGCCACCGCACTCACCGCAGTGAAGTGTGTAGCCTAGGTCTTTGTATATCAGTTCTGACTGGAAAACTATGTCAGCTTATATCTTTTACGATTTTCGTTAGCCGCCACCGTAAACCGTAGCAGGTTTGACCGCGGCGGCGGCGCTGCTTTGGTCTACTATTTAGCACTGGCAGCAACTACGGAAACTGTTGACACTGAGGTCTCAACAGCTAAAACAGCTCAAAGCTTCGTAATAGTATTTATGTGTGTCTGACGCGACACAGCAATCGTGCATTCAAAAATAATAGGCCTATTTTGTTTACATCTTTCAAACAACCGTAATATACTAAATAAATTGGATGGCGCATCACTAAATAAATGTGATGACGTTGCTGTGACGTCACCGGTTCATTTAATTATTTTGAATTGATTTTGTAGTATACTTGCGAATTTTTCAAGTTTATATTTCAAATATGCGAACAATACTGCAATTTTCCACTAATGCGCTTCAAATATTACTAATTGCTTGTTCGCTAATTCATGACTTCGCCTTTGGTAAGCGCAGTCAATGCGCAGAATTCGGCTTACAGTATTCCTATCTAGAGCACCGGTGCATTGTATCATAGGCGTAGCTAGAAATTGGAGTTGAGGGTGCCATTTATACAAGGGCGGAGGCCCAAAAAGCAAAACATCGAGGCCGAGAGAGAGGGTGGGGTTATGGGGGAGGAGGCAGCGAGTTCCCTCCCCACCAGCTAAAGGACCTGACGGGGTACTTGTCCGTTAATTCACCCGCACCCGAATTAACTGCTAGAGTTAAGCCTAAGAGTAAGGTTAAGGTTAGAGATAGGGTTAGGGTTAGCGTTAGCGTTAGCCTTAACCAGAATAATTCGGGTGCGAGTGAATTAACGGACAAGTACCCCTGACGGAGTGTGTGCTCGCCCAGCAAAGTACGGGGCTTATTTCGGGCATTAAAGAACCCTGAAAATTTCGCTAGTTTACGGCACAAATTTGCATTTACAATCGCCCATGCCGGTTGTTGGCTATATATATAGGCCTACTGTTAAAATTGTTAAGGCAGTTTTTTGTATTGTTTGTACTTTACATTGTTGTACACCTCAGATGATGTATTTTAGCTTGTCAACAAACTCTGTATACGTTATTTGTGATTGCTTAATTCAAATATTTTTGGAATATGATGGTGTACATGCACTTCCTGCACCCCTTCCTTTCTAGCTACTTCTATGCATTGTATTTGTATAGGCCCAAAACCAGCTGGGCTTTGTGACAGTGGAGTGAGTTGACAAGTTAAAATGATTCTCATAGGTTGGGGATAAGTCCAGGTTTAGAGATGCAAGTTAGCAGCTCAGTGATATTTTAAGTACTCTATAATTTGTATATTTAGAAGAATTGGGCAGACTGTGTTTGTTCAAGCATTAGCCTGTTTTGTTTGTAACTTTTTAGTATATCCAGATATTGATAAATGATGTCAATAATTGGTGTTTTTCATTTATTTACTTAGGCAATTTGAATGACTCACTGAGGTATTTTGAGACATTGCAACAAACTGATTTTCGCTTGGTGAAGGAGCGCAGAGATCAAAGGAGTGCATGCCCACAGGAGCTTGTCATGTCATTTTCTGCCTTTAACAGGTTTGCGAAGACTTTTTGATTTTATAAGCGTTATTACTGTTCGCGGCAGCGACGACAGTAGCGTTTCAGGCTTTCAGCATCGTCGCCAAGATTGTTTTTTTTCTGTTGGCAGGATAACTCATTAACTAACTTAACTTGATTAAATTTTGCATGAACGTGTAGGCCCTATTGACAACATTTTAGACCCTATTGAATTTAAAGGTCATAGGTTAAAGGTCAAGGTCACAGGACTGAACTTCCGGATTTTTCACGAATGGAAGATAAGAGAAAAAATTTGTTAGCACGATAATTTATGAACCGCTGCAATACACTTAGCCTGATAAAATTTTGCATAAACATGTACCTTGACAAACTCGGGAAAACTATTGAATTTCAAATTCATAGGCTACTTGAAAGTCAAAGTTCCATGCATGAGGTTTTGTATGTTTACTTTCTGCATAATATTTTGAACCGTATTTAGCCTGTAGCAAAGTTTGGCAGTCTAGTTCTTAATGTGATTGAGATTTTGGAATGGGCAGCATGCAAGTGTGATGACTATTAATCGTATGCTATCACATCTTCTTTATATCAGTAATTCCATGCGTGATGATGTTGCAAACTTTGCAGACAACAATGCATTAAACATTCATCTTAATGATCAGAGCAATCAATTTCTTTAACGCTCAGTCCTTCTGTACGGTCCCGTGACTAAGGGGTCGGTCTCCCACAGCAGATTAGTATAAATTTTTGCACAAGCATGACTAAGCGAACAAGTTTCACTGATAGTGTGGACTTACTGAGTTTGAGTCCAATGTGAACACGCCCATATAAGGCTTTGATGTTGGCCTATAACCCAGAACATTTTTGCATATTTTTTTTGCAAAATGATAAGCATTTATTTTGACAGAAAAGTAATTAAATCAGTTACTTAATGGCAGTAAAATGTGCATATTTTTTCAGTAAACATTTTGATAAATGAACTGTATGCAGTAGACCATCCGTTGGAAATCTCCGTTAACGGCCTGATGTGCTTATGATGTACTCATAATGCTTATGCTCCACGTCTCCTAGATGATAGTATATTGTTTTTAGCATTGTTGCTAGGCTTGTTTCTCTGCTTTTCTGTTTTACTCTTGACAATTGACACAATAACTCATGAACTGCTACACTTACCTTGATGATTTTTGCGTGACATTTACCTTGCTTGACAAGCCATATGAACTTTTATTTAATTTTAAAATTATGGGTTAAAAGTCAGGGTCACATGGGGTTTTTGGCTTTTGCGTGTATGGTTTTTGCGTGCATGATACTGCTTTAACCAGCAGGGCGGGATTCGCGAAATGTGATCGACAGATGGTGCCACGTAATTTATTACTGCCCGCGGAAGCGACTAGTGCTACCCGCGGACGGTAGGCCTACTTGAGCAAAGTTTGACAATTTATTTCTACTGTCAGTGCAGTGGTGCCGGCGTCTGTCGCCTATGCATGTATCTATACTGTGTTCCGTAGGAAATTCCTGATGCATCTAGTTCGTGATGTGTCGATTCTTGCACCGAACTTCAGCGTGGAAATAGTCTACCGTAATCGTACTGTGCCTTTCCACCTTGACCTCAACTTTTATCGCGGATTCCTGGAAGGTCATTTTGCTCGCTGATCGTGTTTTCAATTTTGTTGATATTTTATGTTTACGTGAAATAAGTCATAGTTTCCAATCAACAGTTTTTTTACTTATAATGCACAATCCATGCTGTATACTGAGCTGTATGCTGTATACTAAAAAGGTTAAAAGTCAAGGCTTCGAAATCCTCATTTACCGCGTCACGTATAACTGGTAGGCCTAAGTAATGGCGCGTAGAGAGCGACGTAACTGAACTGAACTGAACTGAACTGACATGGTTTAATTTTTGACGAACTTACCACTGGGCAAGCAGTAATGCATTACAGTAAGCACCGTCTACTGCGTCGGTGATTACGTGATCATAGTCACGTACGCGACAGCCAATGACCAATGGGCTCACTCTGCTCGCCCATTCGTCAGTTTGTCAAAAACTAAACCGTGTCAGTTCAGTTTAGTTCATTTACGTCGCTGTGTACGCGCTTTAACAGATAAGCAGGTAGGCTATTCTCGTACGCTGCATTTGCTCCATTATCACACACGTGAAAACGTAACAACGAGAATACAGCAACCGAAAGCCGCAAAAACTGAGTATGTCAATTTCACGAGAGTACTGCGTTCGCTAGTGAAAGTGAAAAGTTGAACAGCCACTGTTTAAAAGTCCAGAGATTTCAACGAATAAACTATAGTCTTCGAGGCACTGCTAGCCGTAAATATCGAGTTTTTGCTATTGTTGCTAAGTCTGTTTCTGTGTTTCTGTGTTTTTCTTTTTTTTTGTTAACGCGATAACTCATGACTCATGACATAACTCACTCAACAGCTTGATGAAATTTTGCGTGAACATATACTTTGACAACCTCCAAGAACCCTATTGAATTTTAAGGTTATAGGTCAAAGATCAAAGTCAGATGGAGTTTTTGGCTTGTGTGTCGGTTTAGATGACACCTCGTCTGTGGTGAAGTCTTACTTCACTGATGAAGGTCTATGGTCTGGATCGATCACAACGACCGATGATCTTTACGTCGTCGAGGTGGTATTTTACTTGCTTTTTTTGGTTATTTCCATTTCTAAATATCGACGTTATGTTACTCATATGTGAGAAAGGTAATTTTGGTTGTCGTTTTTGTGGTGGTTTGGGCTTGATTGGCAACGAAGTCAACAAAGTTAATCAACGCCGGTCTCAGTTGGTACTTGAACGGGTAATTGTCGGCAGGAGGGTGTGAACCATTTTAGCTACCAGGTCAAGTCAACTCAGCCTGGCCATCCTTCCGTCGATAGCCGCAATGAGTACCAGGAATAGCTGGAGTGTATAAAACAGGCACACCGCTCTATGCCTAGGCCTATAACACCTCGTCTGTGGTGAAGTCTTACTTCACTGAAGAACAGGCACACCGCGTTTTGCCTATATTAACTACAACCGACCTACGTGCGTCTACGTGCGTGCACGTGGGCACGTAGACACACCCTACAGCCCGTATTCAGGGTCTCGACTAACTTACGAGTTTTCGTTCGTTCATTTGCGGTGTTACCCATCAACACCGCAAGAAGCGGAAGCGGAGTAGAAGAAGGTTAAGGTGTTTGTTTTTTAACGATTTTTGAAACAGACGTCTATTTTATGATGATTTAAGTACACTGGCTTAGCCATAGGGGTCATTGGGGCACGTTCCCCCTAGGAGCCAAATCAATTACTTAAATAGTGCAAAAATGCACCAAAGCGCTTTATTTTGGCCAAAAAATCGAAAAGAATTCGCAGATCCTTTTCCTGGTGGGCAGAGGTCTCCATACACCCACCCTTCAAGTGCCCTTCACATCCAGATTTTGGCTACGCCAGTGTTTAAGTAAGTAGGCCTACCGGCAGTAAGAAATGGCAGATCTGCAGTGTAGTACAGTAGCCATCAGTAGCTTATGTTTTCTTGCAGCCATCGTGGCCGCATTTGCCGAATTCATCTCGCTATTCAATGATAACCTACAAGCAGTCGGACATGAAACCGTTTGGCAGGTAACAAAAATTTGAGACCTATGCTATTTTGCCGTCTCTTGCTATCACTAAGTCGCGCTTTCGGTTAGTTGACATACGTTTGTTTAATTTTTATGCATCTATTGTGTGCTATTTTTTTTTACAAAAACAGATCATAGGTGCAGGTTGATGATGCATAGGCGGTAAGTAAGTAGGTAAGTAAATGATTTATAAAGCGCCAAAGTGTCAGAAAGAATCAGGGCGCATAGGATGATGGACGCTAGGTGGCAGAAAAGGCTGACTGAAAGTAGTGGGTCTTTAAGTGCAGTCTGAAGGTAGCCAAGGTTTGACGTTGACGAATTTGAGGAGTTAAGCCTGTTAAGGAGTTCCAAATTTTCGGTGCAGAGACACGAGAAGAACGAGAACCAAAAGATAAGTTATGCTGTGGAATTGCAAGTAACTGACTGGTAGAAGAGCGCGTGGACACTGAGGATTTATGATACTGCGGTTATGACCACTTTATTTCGACACAAGAGTCAGAATAATAAAAAAAACTAGGCTAAGTGTCAAAATGATGATGATGATGAAGATGAACAAAAAGTATATATGACGATTGTTATGCGCAACAGCAAGTACTGCTATGGCGCGTCTTAGCTGTCGCAATTTTGTCCGTCTCTGTCTGTCTGTCCGTCCGTCTGTCACACGGATGGATCAGTCAAAAACGGTGCAAGCTATAGGATCACCAAGTTTTTACCATCGGTTGCCTGGAAGAAATTCGAAAGGGTTCACCCCGAGCGAAGGCGTTAAATGAGCGAGGCGTAAGGTGATATTCAGCAGCACATTGACACACAGTCAGTGTGATGCGGGCAATATCACCTTTCGTGATTTTTGCTGTTTTCGATGTGCATGTTCTTCAATGTTGCCGTTAGCAAGTGTACAAACTGATGTTTTGAACATGTTGTATAAGCGTTGATGTAAAACAGCTAAAATCAAAAAGTATAAGCACGATCATTATACATTAGCTTAGACATTTATATCCGGCTACTGAGAACAGATTAAATGTCTAAGCTAATACATAATTTAGTTCGTGCTTATACTTTTTAATTTTTGCCACTTTACATCAGCACTTATACAACATTAAATGAATTGCCTGCAGTTTTTATATATAATTTTATATAGGCTCAGTCTGACAGGGATGTATAATAGCCTTTGTGTGTTCGATGTACAGTAACATGACGTGCGGTGTAGATGACACAGACGAGTTCACTGACCATCGTGAACACAGTTCACCATTCACATCTCAAAGTATGCATTATATTTGGCAATTCATTTCAGTACTGCTAGTAAGTTCAAAACGTAAATCTTATTAATACGACGAAGTGAAGACATCGTTCAACGGTGTGTTATGTTTCTCAGTCTGTGATCTTTTGTCTCTTGTTTTTCTCTTTTTTACGCGTGACATCACTTTGTTTACTACTTTGCCGTTCTTTAGTTTTCGGAGCAAGTTATAACAGATTTTACGGCCTATAACATTTGCAGAAATATTGTATACTATTTTAACAGTATTGCACATGGCTTGAAAACCGGAGATGTGTAAGTGAAACATTTGCAAAAATATTTAGACATGGTTGCAAATTTATCTAAGTGTTTCGTGTCTGCCATTACTATACTCTACACGCAGCACTTCTCCTATGGAATTAACCCCCTCACTGACTTCGTCAGCCATGTCTTGATCTGTCTGTTCCTGATGTATCATTCTTCAATGATCATCTTATCTCAGCAGTGTCATCATCTTTATTTTTACCATTCGTTCTAATCCCAAAGCCAGGGCCGTCTTTTGCCAGCGCGGGCCCTTGGCACTGACTGACCCGCGGGGCCCTTGTTACCACGTCAGTGTCTGCTATCTGTGACCACACCACACCACGCATAAACTGTATGATAGGCCTAGGTCTGTATGTATAGGCCAGTATCTTCTGTGTTTAGGGCATATAATTTCACGAGCGAAGTGAGCGAAAACAAATTTTGGACCCTAGATTAACTTCCTTCCCCCCAACATTTTCTATACGTTTTGATTGAGTTCAAGTTGTGACAATAATTCATCTCCTAAGGCGATGAAAATTGGTTAGATTAATCAATCGATTCATCATCCGTTGCGCCGGTCACCGCCGTAGCGCGGGACCTACATGTATTTGGGGTGCAAGGCTCTTGGCACAGTGTCAAAGTACCACCCCTTAGAAGACGGGCCTTCTCAAAGCAATTCTGTTTTCGATCAGACTTAAGTTTTATCTCACAATCTTTCATAGCCTGTCTGTTCATGTGTTTTCTTTATCTTTTTGCACACTAGGCCTAGTAGTTGTTTGAGTGTATCATTTTATTTACGTTTAAAACATTTTTAGTTTTTACTGTACCATAATGTGCGGTATTAAACGTGCTGCTTGCCTGCTAGTTTATTTTAGCGCAAAAACATATCACACATCATAACACTACTAATCTGTTTCTTTTTTGCGTGTACATAACAGTGTACAGACTGTCCACTAGTATCGACTGCTGTTTCCGGTATACAGACTTATGATTGCTTGTAAATGTTTTATTATAATATCTGAATTGCAACGACTAAGAAAGTTGCAAGCACAGTTGATTCAGTATTGGCACATGGTGCATGTGTACACAGAGCAGGCGCGCGGTCGTCGCCAGACTGCAGGTGAAGTTCCTGAATGTCCAACGTCTCTTAACTCATGCGAACTGCTGCTGGTCGCTGACGATCTGTTTCATATGCACATCGGCAAGCAAAACCCCGCTAATACCGTCCGCATAATGGTCAGTCGTCTGTGTAAGCATATATTTTTTTTGCCTGAATTATCTGGTATATTAATAAGTGTGACTTAACTTTAAGGCTGTGCCACTCAATTCTCTGGATCTGCAGTTTGATTACCGAAAAAATAAATTCGTAACTTCGTATCATACGTTATGCAAATTGTGCTGAAACGCCACTGCAGCTGTACCGCATATTTGTCGAGCATGTTGTTGTAATCTACAGTAGTCTACCGTAATGTTGATTTTTCTAGTTAATCAGCATTCAAACGTTATGACCACGTGGTTAATTTAAAATTGAATAACGTTCTATCTTTTTCTTTCTTTAGTTCCCGCTATACTGCGTCTACAGCATTACGCATTAGGCAAGATGTTGAAATAACAAAAGCTAACGTTTTTTATTCAACTTTTTAAACGTTTTTTTTTTGTTACGTTATTTACTTCTTTAACGTTTTTGTTAGACTCATTTCAACTATTGACAGAGATGGAGTGGTCTGTGACTGCAGTCTTGTATTCTGTTTTGTTGTGTTCATTGCTATGTGCAGCTTGGCATCGTCTCCGACGTGAATGATATTTACAGGCGTACTCAGTTTGGCTGTTACAAGCACTTCGGATTTTCTGTGAGGAAGGTTTGTTCGCTTATCATTGTACAAGAGTGTTTTTGTACGATAGCGATACTGAGAGAAAGCGTGCTTTGGAAGTACACGTTGTTCAGTGATTATTGTTTTTTGGTTCTAATCGAAGTCATGCACAACTTAGCGATATACACGTTGCATAGGCTAATGCCTCAAAATCGAGTTAGGCTTATATCGCCTAGTCCAGTTTCAACTTTGGAGATTTACTGAACATAAGCTTAACCCTACCCCTCCTAACATAGAGTATTGCATCTCAAAAATTTTTGCCTAAAAATTGGTAAAAACTTTTGTTATTTAACAACATGTACAACTAGTTTGATTTAGAATTTTGTTTCAAGAACAATTAATTAACAAGATAATGTTCATACGAACACGGAGGCTGTCCAATGCCTCTGTAAAATAGAGTAGGTCTAATTACTCCAACAAATGAGCAGTTAAGCATGTTTAGTAGTGTTTAGTAGTGTTGGCTGGGCCACATCATATTTCTCTTACGCAAGCCAAGATATAGCCCATTTTGTCCCAAATTTCGTTGCCATGGCAACGGAGGTCGGTCGGGGAAAAATGCGATTGGCAACATTCGATGGCCCATCCCGAAAAACCCCCTATAGACGCAAAAATCTCCCAAAAATGTCTTACGCAAGCCCATCTTGTCCCAAATTTCGTTGCCATGGCAATGGGGGTCGGTCAGAGAAAAATGCGATTGGCAGCATTCGATGGCCCATCCCCGAAAACCCCCCTATAGGCACAAAAATCTCGCAAAAATCTCTTACGCAAGCCGAGTTATAACCCATTTTGTCCCAAATTTCGTTGCCATGGCAACGGGGGTCGGTCGGAGAAAAATGCGATTGGCAGCATTTGATGGCTTATCCTCAAAAACCCCCCTACAGGCGCAAAAATCTCACAAAAATCTCTTACGCAAGCCGAGTTATAGCCAATTTTGTCCCAAATTTCGTTGCCATGGCAACCAGGGGAAGGGAAAGAGAACGGAGAAGGAAAATGGGGAAGGGAAAAGAGAAGGGGAAGGACAATGGGAAGGAGAAGGAAAAGGGGAAAGGGAAGGAGAAGGGAAAAGGGAAGAGGAAGGAGAAGGGGAAGGAGAAGGAAAAGGGGAAGGAAAGGGGAAAGGTAAAGGAAAATGGAGGAGGGGAAAGGGGAAGAAAAATGGGGAAGGGGAAAGGGAAGGGATGGAGAAGAAAAAGGGGAAGGAGAAGGGGAAGGGAAAGGGAAGGAGAAGGAGAAAGGAAAGGAAAAAGAAAAAGAGGAAGGAGAAGGGAAAGGGGAAAAAGAAGAG
>Ga0209671_1005901_pt1 | contig 12470 bp, 4 predicted proteins | sample WorMetHERISLAND2_2_FD_187401 | JGI IMG/M metagenome (GOLD analysis project Ga0209671, IMG submission 187401) | Marine gutless worms symbiont microbial communities from Max Planck institute for Marine Microbiology, Germany - Olavius geniculatus... | ecosystem: Host-associated > Annelida >...
CCACTATCTCGCTCTGGCAAACGCCATATCGGCTGGATGTCGCAGATTTTCCCTACCCTTCTCATTCAGCGCTTTCGTTCGGGGTGACTCCCTTCGAAGTTATGGAAAAGCTTTACCGTTCCTGAAACTAGAGTTTTCCGGGTAGCCGATGGTGAAACTTTGGTAATCCTAGCTTGCATCGTTTTTGACTGATCTACTCGTGTGACGGACGACAGACGGACGGACAGAATTGCGATGGCTAAGACGCGCTACAGAAATAGCTGCTGTTGCGCGTAAAAAGTAGATACAACGAGAATTTGCAGATGCATTGCAGCCTTGTAATTAACGTAGTGCAACGTAGAGGCTGTACATTGCACGGGGCTGCAGCAGATGTTATGCTACATTTTATTCTTATGCAATGTGGTTGCTAGTAGAGCAAAGCTGATAGGGCGTATGTGTGTTGTATGAACAGAATCAGAAGTCTACCGTCTACCTCCTTTTGAAGCAGTTGATTAAGTAGTAAGCGCAAAGCTTCTCCTTGACTGCTGCGACTGATGTTCAGGAGAGTCTACGTACAAACAATTTCACGCCAGTGACAATAACGACTTTGAATAGCGATAGAACGATAACTTCATGCATCACAAGCTGGAAAAACGGCAGCTCAAAAATAGAACTTAGTTTCCTCCGCCTCAGAAACATGCACGCAACACACACACACATGCGCCGTAAAGAAAATGAAACTATGCAATGTGTTTTTTTCTCAAATATTGATAACCCACTTCTTTGTAGAGTGTACAAAGCGATTTCCGCATAAATATCGTCTTGAGTCGCAGTAATCCTTTCCCGAAGAACAGACGAACGAATTCTTCCTTGTTGTGTATTAGCGCATCGAGCAACGTCTGGTCCTGTATGCCTCCCTACATGCGATACCAGTATTCATAGTAAAGTCACGGTATTTTACAAAAAAATATTACCAACACAGTGCGTAACTTGACAAAGGTTCATATTTGCAACAGGCTGGAGCGACGTTAACCAAAAATCCAACTCAGAAAATTTTTACACATTTTGCTAAAAATTTTCTAAGATTTAAACTCTGGATTTTTTTGAGTCAGCAATATGTTGGCCACTTACAATGTCTATAGCATTGTCAAAAGATGTCGATGTTCACCATTACACTGCTATGGTTAAGGTTAAGCAAATTATTCGATCCTTCTAAACTTAAAGTAGCGCACAAGTGTGACAAGATACTAAACTGATCTGAACTGAACTGAATGCAACTGATCTTAACTCGCTTTGGACAGTCGTAGCGAACTGAACTAAATTAAACTCCCAGCTCAGTTTGGTTCGCGAAGTTTAGGCCTACTGTAAACATTTTGTTGTGCAATTTTCAGTTTCGTTCATTTTAGCTCGTTGGCTATATAAACAGGACGTAAGATGTTAGGCCTATGTAAATTAGTTAAGACTAACAGGGCAATGATAGGCGATAACCTTTTGTTTTACGATAGCATGCATAGGCGCCTTCGTAATGTTTACAGTCTTAGATGTTTTATTGTAAATCGGGTAGGCAAAGAAACGTAGGCTTACTTATGTATTTACTTATGCGGACAAGAAGTCTTGTAAGCACGTCTAATTGCTACGCGATTTAACATCATCAATTTTGTAATGATAGGCTACATGTTTTGATGAATTTTGTAAACTGTTTATCTTCATAATAATTTTGCGCAAATAACAGTTGTAAGACAGCTAAATCGCTACTTGGGGTTATCTTAAGTACATTTTGGCTAGGCGTGGTCTTGAAAGAAAAAACAACACGGGGACGGCCGCATTTAGGTCACGTTCGAGGACTCTGCGTTCACTGCGCAGTTACTGACCTAGTCTTCAGGCTTTGGTGGCTAAAACAGCTCTTAGGCGGTTATTATAATTAGGAACTGCCTGGTGGCCTGGTGCGTCGCCAAAACGGGCAATGTGGACGCTGTAATAGAATTAGCACGGCTACAAGAAGTTTTGTTGTTATCCGCCTCCTTAGCCCACAGCCTAGAAGTCTAACCACTCAGAGATCCGGGAAATGTGACTATGTGACATACAGCATATAGACCTATATGTTGCATAACTTTTCGTTCCGGAATGTTAGAGAACTTTGATCGCTTCAGATCGGGGCAGTTGGACTAAGCCATGCCGGTCAACAAAAGCACTTCTCTGAGTAAATTCATCGTAATTGTTGTCGCTAGCTGCCTTACACAGTGTTTAAACAAAACTAGGTAATCAGTGCAAAAGTGAACAAAGTCACGTCAACAACTACCAAGTGTTGGTCATTGTGGCCGTTGAATATTCGTTTTCGCCCAGCTTTGACGTCATTCCAGACAATTGCCAGATGAGCACATCGCTTCCAGTCTTCGGCGTCGGCAATCTTTCCCCACTTCGCGTAGCCTAAAAATAGCATCATTATTAGTCGTACACTGGTAACTAATAATAGCTGTCACATTGGCATAGGTCTATTACATACCGTTCGTGTAGTAAATTTGTTTAGTTTTTATATACGCTCGAAAACAGCTACTGCTTCCAGCGCATTTTAGCCATCGCAGTTCTGTCTGTCCGTCCGTCTGTCACGCGGGTGGATCAGTCAAAAACGGTGCAAGATAGGATCATCAAATCTTCACCGTCGGCTGCCAGGAAAACTCTAGTTTCAGGAACCGAAAAGTTGTTCTATAAATTTGAAGGGGATCACCCCGAACGAGGGCCCTAAATGAGACGGAGTAGAAAAAATAATAGTTGCGAGTTTTAGCCAATAAGTCGCTGTATCTCAATAACGGTGCGAGATAGGGTCTAGGTTACTATTAATTACTAATAAAAAGTCGTACACTGGCTCTTGATTGCCACCGAATTAAATGACCTTGGATGACCTTGAACGCTAAGGGGGTTTTATGGATTTTTTGGTGATTTCGGGCTGCGAGATACATTTCAAGAGCGAGTTTCGCCAAAATCAATTGAGATAGTCATAGAAAAGCTGCATATGAAATTTTCAACATTAACCATAAATTTTGACGGTCCAAGTTTCGATTTTTAGGTTAAAGTATACCTGCGCACGAGGGCATTAAAGAGCGGTACCCCCGAAAAAGTCGTTATTTTACTGTTGTTGTGAAAACGTTGCAGATAGGCGTGGGCATGCTGCCTATCACAACAAACACTAATGACGAGCTTTTCAGTCGTGTCAACATCAATGACTTTGAAAAACCTTAAACTTTCAATATAAGGGTTTTAAAATTGATTTTTGCGATCTTTGACTGCAGCGCATACTCCAAGAATGAACTGCGACGAAACGGCTGGAGATAGACCGACAGTTTGCGAACAGGAACTGCTATAGGCCTAGGCCTATATGGTGTTTACACGATCCAGCAAACGTCCAGCAAACTTTCAGCAATACACGTAAATTGCTGGACGTTTGCTGGACGTTTGTTGGATCGTGTAAAAACCCCAACCCCAATAGGCTTTCGCGCGTCTCGTGAGCATTAGCTCAAATTTCTTGTGTTAAAGGTTAACGAAAGAATAAGATGTATCAGTACTCAGTAAATTTTTGTCATATAATAATCTACAATCTATAACAAATTAGATTGTCACCGAAATCTAAGACTTTTTCTTTGCCCATGCCGAGCACCTCCACAAAATGTTGTCTATCAAAACAGACCTACGTTTATAACTTGTTGAGTACTTCAGCGGAAGAGAACAAACAATATCTGCTAACCGTCGATGTACAATAGCCAATAAGGCTGTATAAAAAATTATTTTGTATAAGACGATGACACGACTATTCAGCTTGAGGATTAAAAGAAACTGATATAATGCGCCGATACAATGATGTAAAAATGTTAAACTTTAATTTTGTACTGCACTATTGTAACTTGCCTTTTCCTTGAAGCAGAGCATTTAGCAAGTCCTTGGAAATTTGGTCGACTGTGTAGTCGTCACATACAGTAATCTGTCAAATACACAGAGCACGCTATTATGATGTTAGTCAGCCGCTATACAGGCAGTAGTTATCGTTGACAAGGGCTTAACCTTGATGGCACTTCTCCAGGAACAGCTCCATAACGTAACCAAAAAGTTAACTGCAGCTGCTCTTGGACTACGGTAGTCACGTGGTTAAGCTGTACATGTAAACATCACTATAGTTTCAGTTGAACACCCAAACTATTGTGACAGTCTGCAGGCTGGTGCGTGGCTATTTTCATTTCATTGTACAAGTAATTTGAACAAAGCTCATTAGACGCGCGACAGCCTTAGCAGTTCATATTCACAGGTTGTCGTGATTTAACTCTATCCATTTTGACGCAATTCACTCTTGAAATCTACGCCGCAGCCACAAATTGCAGAAAAACACTAAAACCCCTATTTTAGAAATTCAAGGTCATTCAAGGTCATCGATGTTTACACCAATAAAAGGCTTGTCACTATATTGCTTGTTATGATAAGCAGCATGTCTCTGCCGATCTGCAACCGTTTTTAAGCTACACGAGCCAATAGCGGTAAAACAACTACTTGCAGATTCTTAAAAATGTACGTTCTATGCTAAAAAAATGTCATGCGCAAAATGTCCAGGTCTATCTCCAGCCATTTCGGCGCAATTCACTCTTATAATGTGTGTCGCAGCCAAAAATCGCAGAAAAATTCATTAAAAACCCCTATTTTGAGGGTTCAAAATCATTTAAGGTCATCGACGTTAACAGCAATAAAAAGCTTGTCACCAGTGCTTGTTAAACATCTGTCTGTGCATGTCTGTGCCTATCTGCAACCGTGTTTACGCTACACGAGATAATTGTGGTAAAGTAACCACTTTTTAGGGGGTGGCTGTCTTTGACGCCCGCCTTCGCCGGCCTCCTTGAACCTAGGGGGTCGGGACTTGAACTGCTAAAATCTACGTTGAATGCTGAAAATTTCATATGCAGGTTGTCTTGGTCTATCTCCAGCCATTTAGTCGCAATTCAGTGTTGAAATGTGCGCTGCATCCAAAAATTGCGAAAAATTCACTAAAAACCTCTCTTTGAGGGGTTCAAGGTCGTTCAAGGTCATCGATGTTGATAAATCCAAAAAGCCTGTCACCAGTGCTTGTTATGATAAGCAGCGTGTATGTACCTATCTGCAACCGTTTTCACATTATTCGAGCCAATAACGGCAAAATGACGTCTTTTTAGGGGGGTACCCCTCTTCGACGCCCTCATTCGAGGGGAAACCCTGCACCCAGTGGCACGAAATTTTGTCACGATAAACTAGAGACCCTGGGGCAGCCATAGTGAAGATTTCGTGATCCTAGCTTGCATCGTTTTGATACAAATCACGAGTGTGACAGACGGACAGACAGACAAACAGACGCCCAGACGACGGCAAAGACGCGCGAAGCATTCCGCTGTCGCGCGTAAAAATCGACATCAGGCAATTAACGTTGCATTGATTGATCTGATGTTACGTACATGTAATTAGTAGTGCGTTAATTTAAATGAAATATAGTCGAAAATTAGTGCGCATCACATGGTTTTGCCATATTTGTGCCAAGAATTACCAAAGACAGTGCCTCAGTGGAAATGTGACAAAGTTACGACTAAGCTTAAACAATTCTGCACATTTTTGAAACGCGGTGTATACTTGCCAGTGCAAGTTGCTGTTCGTTCTTCAGCATGCGTTGAGCCCTGTCAATGCACGCTGCCACTCTCGTTCTGTTGTCGTCGTCTTTAAACATTTTTCTCGCATGCTCTTCAACTTTCATACTCTTCAGTTTGTTTCTAAAACAACAACAGTCGTTTGCGTCATTCGTATCATCAGCAAAGCATTATCTTTTGCAACAATCGCATGGTTGTGATTATACTAGTGTAGGGCCTAGGCATATGTTAAACTGCAGTCTGAAGTGAGATAAAAGTGTTGAAAAAACTTATGAATGTGACAATGAAAAATACTTCACCCCCAAATTAATATCATTATTTTCAGTACTGCATAATTCCGTATTTTTACAAAAACGTTTTCGAGATTATCTCCGAAACGATTTGCTGTTACTGTTGTTCGTAAAATCATAAGTAGCCAGTAACGTTGCCAATATAAAAATAAGTAAACGAAGCACTTAAGTGGTGGGGTGTCGAGAGAAGCGCACATGGGGATAATGCATTAGAAACCAAATGTTGCACCATTTACGCATATCTTTGTAATTATGCGCAAGACTTGTTCAATTTGTGACTACTAAACCCAAGGGTGATGACGCACCCACTGTCTCAGTAGTACTGTAAAATATACAGTAGGTCTATAATATTATGCCACACAATTAACATGCCCCGCGCGGACGATAATAATGTTAACAAAAACGGACTGCGCATATTACTGACGGTTTGTGACGTTTGCTGTAAACTTCTGCGATGAAATCAGCCGCTCCTCCTGACCCGGCAAACACCAGCACCCCGCTGCCTGTCTCGAGTGATTTGCAAGATCACTAGGATTACAGTTGAGGTTAAAGTTAGTCTGCAGTATGCTAATTTTCTAAAGTAATTGGTAAGGCTAGATTTTGGGTGACAAATGCGGCACGGTTTCGGTTAAAATTAGTCGTCTCAAGTAATTAGTAAGGTTACTAGAGCTAAAGTTAGGTTGACGTTAGTGGAAGTTGCCTGTCTCGAGTGCTTTGCAGGCGTTTTCGAACGTCGCGTGACCACCTCCAATCACGACCATTACCACCGGTGCAGTTTGAGGCAGATCTGAACAGTTTCGCGCTTAGCATTACGACAACGCTTACAATGCAGGCGATTGAATACAAAAGTAAGCTTATGGACGTTTTCGCATGCATGTCTAAAAATTGGTAAACTATGTTCAATGTCAGCGTAAAATTTCGTCGTCCTGTGTATGATTCAGTTTCATACTCAGTTACGAGCGAAGTAAAACGTATAATTACTATAAGAGCATGCCCAGTTTTAATACTTTATTGCATAATAGTAATGTAATTTTTTCAAGACGTTGGAATATCTGCAGCTTGCATAATAAGACAGTTAGTCATCTGGCTGCTCTTAACTGTATTTTGATGTTTGCAGTTGCAACTGCTAGTGGTACTGTTTTTATTGGGTTTTATCTGTATTTGCATGATTCGTGTCACTGCTGCTGCTGATGATGACGATGATTAGCGCATAACGTTGTAACAAAAACTTCCACGACACTAATTGGTATAGGCTGAACAGTATTGTCGTCAAAAACTATCTAAAATGTCGCAGACAGGCAGAAACTCTACGAGCTCGTCAGGTGACGCCCAGAAAATGGTAAGGTTTTATGGTTGTGATTGCGACAGTCACTGACATTGTCTGCGGATGTCTGCAGCAGATGTCGAGGAAATGCCGTCTACCAGCACGAAGTGCGTGTGATGAGGGTTCAACATTATTTATCGCTGGGCCTATAACTTCAAGCACTAAAGTAGAATGAGGGTTCAACTTTGATAATGCCTCCCCGTCTTGATGTTGATGTTGGTCGTAGTCGCCGTTTGCTGCAGTCGTATGTTCGTATTCGATTGTGACTGTGACGTCTTTAGTGTCTGTCGGTTGTTGATTCTGTACACGTTATCAGACAGACAGTCAATCAATCATTCGAATCAGTCGCAATCGCCTGAGTAGTTAAGCTACTTCAATTCAAGGATAAACCATTTAGCAGCATGAAACAGAAACAGTATTAGCCAATGAACCTGGAAGTAGCCTATTCATGTCCAAACTTTCAGACGTTAGCGCAACAGATACTCAGCGAACAACGCGTTGCGTCCGCGAAACTATTCGAATAAGAAACCCAGCTATCTCTAGGAAAAGCCGACCGTACCGCCTACGTCCGAAGCCCAGCGTCCGACTTCCAGGCACGGAAAGGAAGCGATTTGTCAGAGGTGACACAGTTCCATGCACATGCTAACGTAATGCTCTCTCAAAAGCTACAATGAACGTTAGTATAACAGACATCGCACTGGTCATTTTGCCAGGCGACATAAATACCTACATTTCCATGCACGTCGTCATCTCGCCAGGTGATAATAAAGAGCTACAGAAAGAATAAACAAGGAGAATATCAAACGCAAGTTTTGCAACTATTTCTCACAATAAAAACACAGTGTTCGGGAAGACACGCTACAGTCTATACAGTTCCTGTTGCAGTAATTGCCTTCAAGGTCATTCAAGGTAAATAATTTTTTTATGTCATTTGAAAGCCAATATGAGACTTCCTATCAATGATCAATAGCAACCTAGGCCCTATCTTGCACCGTTTAGCCGCAATAGCGCGTAACGGCCTTCAAGATCATCCAAGGTCAATAATTTTCATCTAATCTGACAGGGCGTACCCGTATGCACTAAAATGCCGATGGAAAGACTCGGGTCCGTTATTAGTAAACTTACAACGTGCATCAGATGAAATGTGCATCAAAAGCGAGAGAGGGAAGATTGTAGTTTTTACATATAGGTCGAACAAAAGTAATCGCCAAACTTGTCGCATTTATCCGATGTAGATGAACAAGTCATCATATCACCTGCCACTTTTCGGTACTTTTGTTGCCTCCTATTTCGTGATTGTGTCACACAGCGTTTGTGATTTTGGTTCGGTGATTTTGGTACATTTTTTCCTGTAATTAGTGATTTTGTCTGTTTTCGACAACAACATTGCGTGGCTTACCTGCATGGATTTGCAATAGGGAAGTTTAATAAGGCCGAAGTTTGCGAATCCAATGAGTACTGATTTCTGGACTGAATCGCGGACACTGACTGCTCGGGCGATGTAATACGTCACTCCACGAGACGTGCCGCTAGTCGCGATCCAAACATCTGTACATTGTGAGCCAAAATAGTTTACCTCCCTGATCTGTTCTGAAACTTATTTTAAACGGCTGAAAAAGTTACAGTTATATTTTACACGCATAGGGTCCAGGGCCGGATTAAGGCTTTGCGGGGCCCTAGACCAATCCCTTTCCGGTCTTTATTTCTCTCCTCTTTTAGTCCAGGAGCATTAGGTCATATTGGGGTCAACTAAGGAAAAAATTAGTATCAAGCTGATTTTTTCAAAATAGTTAGCCTGGAGCACTAGGAATAACATATCAAAACTCCCCAAGAATCCCAGCTGTGCTCTCTTCAAAATTTGAATTTGAAATTTTTAACAAAATTAAAAAATAGGTCAATTTTTAAGTACGTCAAAACATAGGCACATTGCATATCAAATCAAAGGAAATAAAAAGTAGAATGTAAATATGATATTAATATGTCAAATATGTCAGTACGGGTCAGTACAGTAAGCTCAGATATCTTCATTCAATTCAGTGTCAGTCACTTGTACATTAGTAGTGAGGCGCTTAGAACCAGATTTGGGATGGATGTAGATGTTCTGGACAAAAGCATCGATTTTTTTTCTGGTGTTACTTATCCCGTGATTTGTTCATTTTTGATAGGAGCCACTTTTCCAAAAAGTGGCATAGCAGCCATCTTGATTTTCAAATTTACGCAAAAACGTATTATTAAAAATATCTTGGCTTTCAGGTCACGTACGATCACAATTTTCATGTCTAAACCACTCATTTTTCGGGTCAGTGACTTTGCAGTCACTTAAATTGACACCAGATGGTTTTAATCATACTAAACAGGAAAGCCCAGCTGTCGCTAGGGAAGATGCACTACAGCCTATACAGTTGCTGTTGCAGTGCTGACCTTCAAGGTCATCCAAGGTCTATGAGTTTCATCTTATCTGAAAGAGCTTAAGTCATTTTAAATGAGTAATTAAATAATTTTGGGTCTATCTTATACCTTGAAACTTTCCATATAATATACTGTTGGTACTTTCCATGGCACGATATTTGAAGCAGTTATAATATCATCTGCATTTTAATATCATCTGAATGAATCAAGCAGCCATACTAATTATACTGTTCTTATCGGTTTGTACATCAAATTTCTTTTCTAATTTCCACAAGCTTTGTAAAACTTCATGTTTCTTTTCTCTAAAGGTGACAACATTGGACTAAAAAGAAATGGTTGTAATTATCACTTGATCACAATATATTTCTTTGTTTTTTTTTCTTTCAACGTTTTTTATTCGTCTTCACATTGTTCAAGAAAGACTGGTTCGGATAACGAATATTGGCATTCGTCATTTACTTCAGAAGGCGTTTTTTTTTACCTCTACTGGCAGTAGAGTCATTGTATTAACACATCAATATTATATTTACATTCTACTCTTTAACTATTTTGAAAAAATCAGCTTAATACTAAACCCTAATGCTCCTGGACTAAATGTAAAAACAATATATATATAAAAAGTACAAACATCAAACTAATTACAGCCGGCAAAAAAAGAAACACACAAAAAACGAACGATACGCAGTTCGGCGCCTCCGGAGTTCACGGCGGCTATGGCGCTTACACGCCATCTGGATCCCGCTACGTCACGTTCGCATCGACGTCGAGACGTATGCACGCCATTTGGTTTCCTCTACGCAACGTTGCGCGAACCGGACAGCGTGCATACGGCACTACGCCTCGACGTCGACAAAACCGTTGCTTATGGAAAACCAAATGGCTTGCGTACGACACTACGTTTCGACGCTGACAAAACCGTCGCGTAAAAAGAACCTTAAACGTAAAGGACTTTAAGCGTAAAGGGAACCAGATAGCATGCATACGACATTGCGTCTCGACGTCGACACGAACGTCAAATAGCGGGATCTAGATAGCGTGCAAGCGTAGTATCGCATGCACGCAATCCGGTTAGCACAACGTTGCGCAGAGGAAACGTCACGTAGCGGGATGAGGATGGCGTGCAAGCGTAGCGTCGCATGCACGCCATTCGGTTGGCCCTACGCGACGGCCCTGTCGGCGTCGAGGTGTAGTGTCGTGTGTATGCAATACGGTCCTGTAAACGTCGAGCGTAGTGTCGTATGCAAGCCATACGCAACGGTCCTGTCGACGTCGAAAGGTAGTACCTTATGCATGCTGTCCGGTTCGCGCAACGTTGCGTAGAGGGAACCAAATAACGTCGCCTCGACGTCGGCAGGACCGTCGCGTAGCGCAAGCTGGATTGCGTCCATACGGCACTACGGTTTGACGTTGACAAGAACGTTAAGTAGTACTAAAGTATCGCGAGCATACGACACTACGTTTCCACGTCGACAAGAACGTCCGAATGGTGTGCAGGCGTAGTGTCGTGTGTCGTATGCACGCTATCCGGTTCGTGCAACGTCACGTAGAGAAAGCCGGATGGCGTGCATACGACACTACGTTTCGAGGTCGACAGGAACGTCAGGTAGCGGGATCCAGATGGCGTGCAAGCGTAGCGCCGCATGCACACTATTCGGTTCGTCCTACGAGACAATCCTGTCGGCGTCAAGGCGTAGTGTTGTATGCACGTCATCCCGGGTGGTATGCATAACAACGTCGTAGCTTAGTTTGGACGTACAACCTACGTCGCGACTAACTACTTCGAAACTATAAAGTTGCTTTCAACGGCATGCAAAACGCAAGATGCTTAGTGATTGCAACTTTTTCTTAGCGACGTTAGTTTACATTCACAACGACCGACTAAATATTTACATCAGCGACTAGAGCGACTAGAGTTAGTTCGGACGTAGGAGTCTGACTAGTGTTACGTCGTCGTTATGCAAACCGACTTAGCACTACGTCCGACGTAATTCGATTTTAGTTTGGAAGTAAAGTTACGACATTGTTATGCATACCGCCCCCGGTGTTCAACATCGAAGCGTACCGTCGTATGCATGCCATACAGTCTTGTAAACCTCCAGACGTATTGCCGGATGAACGCAATCCGGTTTGTACAAAGTCGCGCAGAGGGTACCAAATGGCGTGCATACGGCACTACATTTCAACGACGAAAAAAGAGTCCGAATGGCGTGCAGGCGTAGTGTCGTATGGACGCCAGACGGTTTTAAAAGTTTTGCTGCGTGAAGATGCCACCCGCTTTAGGAAAGTTAAACGTCTTTTCGACGTTGATCCTTAGTGTCGTATGGACGTATAAACGCCACCCGCTTTCGAAAAGTTGAGCGTGCGTTCGATATCGAAGCGTAGTGTCGTATTGACCCATCCGGTTTCGGGAATTTTGCCTTTTATGGACACCGGATGTCGTACCTGCATACAACACTACGCTTTGACGTCGACAACAACGTGTGCAGGCGTAATGTCGTATGTACGCCATCCAGTGCTTGCAACTTTGCGTAAGAGAAACCGGATGGCTTGCATACGACACTACTCTTTGACGACGACAGGACCTTTGCGTTGCGGAAACCAAATGGCATGCACTCGTATGTCGTAGCACGGCATCCGGTTCCCGCTACGCGAAGGTCGTCGAAGCGTAGTGTTTTATGCGTGCACGCCATAACGTTTCCCTTACGCGACGGTTCTGTCAGCGTCGAGGCGTAGTGTCGTATGCAAGCCATTTGGTTGTCCATAAGCAACGGTTTTGTCGACGTCGATGCTTAGTGCCGTATGCACGCTGTTTGGTTCGCG
>Ga0209671_1005902_pt1 | contig 12468 bp, 9 predicted proteins | sample WorMetHERISLAND2_2_FD_187401 | JGI IMG/M metagenome (GOLD analysis project Ga0209671, IMG submission 187401) | Marine gutless worms symbiont microbial communities from Max Planck institute for Marine Microbiology, Germany - Olavius geniculatus... | ecosystem: Host-associated > Annelida >...
TTTACAGTAAAATATCATTAAAATATCAAAATTTCAATGAAATTAAGAAATACGGTGACTTGTTTATTTGAACCATCCATTGAAGTGAATTATATTAAAAGTAATGCAAAACAAGAAGTAAAAAATTGACATAAACACTAAGTCAAGAAATGATAACACAAACACGTCAGTGCAATACTACGAACAAACAAAATTTATTTACAAAGTGAACGTGAGAATTATGTACACCGTGGCTAAGAAAAAAAACAGTCAAAATTGTTTTTCCCACAACTTTGTCAAATGTTTACTAAATTTGGTAATTTTGGCACAACGATTGCCAAGATGATTAAATCATGCAATGTGCATTCATTTTCCGCCTCACCTAATTTATGTCAATACACTACCGTGTGAAACAGAAATGCTCCAAATTCTTGCATAGCCCTGAGTTATTTTCCAAGTAAACACTGTAACAACTTAATTAAGCACAAAATAAATATCAGTGTAAATTACTTAGCAAAATTCTAAGTTTGTGTAACAAATCGCTTACAAATTATCAGAATTTATGTCCAAAGTGGGCCCCGCATACAAAGACAATGGCTTAGATGAAACGCTACTAGCTGATAGCGGAATCAACAAATGAATGATCAAGCGGCATTCACTTATCGATTAGACATGTTTTAAGCTCATCAGTCAGCTATTTTGTTGTCTGCTGTTTTACCATAAAATATTTAATACCACAAAATTATTAAACCACGTGGCACCCTCTGTTGAACTTATGACGCAAAGGTAAGCAATCCAATACCAATAAACACCGCGTAATGTAACAATTTGGAGCATCTGTGTTTCACATGGTAGTGCATTGACATAAATTAAGTGAGGTGGTAAATGAGTAAACCTTACATAATTCTATCATCTTGGCCATCTTTTTGCCAAAAATTATTGAAGTTGGTGGAAATTTGTCAAAGTTGTGACAAAAAATTTGACTGTTTTTTGACACATGGTGTATATAGGCATGAAGCAGTCAGATTTATCAAGCAAGAAAATCATGAGGCAAAGAGGACCGAGTTTGTATCCTCTGCAGACCGGGATCTGTGCCGGAATACAGCTTTCCACTGTCCCCTGAAATATAAACAACAAAAGGATAATTATGTCAAACTGTGAGTGTGGTATATTGAGTTTCAACAATGCAGACATAACGTATGCACACTGCATATATGTGTGACACACAGTCACTATGTAAAAAAGAAATATTGATGCATTAATGACATTAATACTTCATAATCATAAGGTATTACAGTAACATGACCAAATTAGAAAAAAAATACACCCACATTATGAAAGAAACAGTGAATTAATACTGACTCTGAAGCATGAATCCTGAAGCACAGATGGTATAGATGAAAGATGCAAACGGAGCCACAGGAGACTTAGCCACCAAAAGCTGCATGACAACATACAATTACTCATACACTACAGCAACATTGTCGCTTTATTACTTTGATGAAAAATGCAAACACTTAGATGCAATAACAAAGTAAGGATTGTAATGACTGAAATTTTTTTTTAAATTTAATAATACTTAAGTTGACAAAAATTAACAATTAATTAATCATTAATTTTGTGAGAGATCCCTGGTTAATATCATTCATCTAAATTATTTCACTTTCTGTTCTTTTCTTCTAAATCTACTAAATCGTTCTATTTTTAGCGGGTTAGTTTTGTCGTACAAATTTTTCTTTCCCAAATTTCTCTTGTTTCGGTTTTATAAATCATTAGTTAACAGACCGTAATTTGCCCTTTTAAATTGCCCTTTAAATTTAGACCGGGTTGACAAAAGTTGAGTCGCCGACCCCCCCCTTTCGCTACTAACACCAGATTCGGGACAGTCATTCAAAGTTGGTTCGCCAACCCCCCTTCAAATTTACCTCGAATCTACTCCAGTCGGCAAAAGTCGACCGTCGACCTCCCTCTCGGTACCGCTCACCCCCTCCCCCTTCAGTACTAATACCATATCGCGCCGAACTGTTTGGCGAAGTGATTGTTTGTTCTGATACTGACGTTGAAGAAAATTGTTTACTTGTCGCTGTTATTGACTTCTTACTCTTGGATCCGGTACCTCAGGTGCATCATGGGCGTTTTCTACTTCCTGTTTACTTTGGCTACCCAGTTCTAGGGACTTAATCGCTTTTTTCTTCATGCCAAATTCATGCATCTTTCCCAAGGTCCCCTAGGTCTTATTTCAGTTTCTAACCTTAGTTCACTTTAGCGTACATCTATCCCTGGTCGGTCGTTGCTAATAGGGGTCTAGTAAGTAAACCAGTCCCTAATCCACTATCTGTGGACGAACCCCGAGGCGTAGGTAAACTGGAAAAATCTCTGAAGGATCTTTCGAACAGGCCCAATGGACGACCATCCATATTACTTACGTCAGCGACCCAATACATTTCCGTTCATTCCAGTCTCTACTCTAAGTGCACCTATCTCTAGCGGTAATATTGTCCTTAGTCAGCTTCCTACAGTGGCTGATCTAGCCAGAGAACAGATCCAGTTTCCTACATTTGATTAAAAATTAACAGTGGTGATATCCAAAAATTTTTATGTTTTTGTTGTTTAACAACTTGACAAGTTATTCAGCTAACAGCTGACACAAATGAACTAAAACACAGCATCACAGCACACCCTTCTGAACAGACTATATCGTTTATGTTCTCTTAAAAGTTTTTCATTGTATCTTTTATTGTATCTCCTGTATAACACTAATTAGGCAATATACAGGGTGGGCCAAAAATGGCACCATTTTTGTACACGTCATAACTTCACCAAATATTACCAATTTTCAAATTTTTTCACTCTCAGAATCAGGAGACAATTTGCAATAAAACTGTTAATATAGATCCCACCACACCCAAATTGTGTCACTACACTACTTTGTGAAATGTCAGTATCTTAAGAATAACAATTAAAAACGAGACGACTTTTGCAACAACACATTTTAAAAAATTAACAACAGAAACAACGTGTTTGTTGTCTCAGTTATTGTTTAAAAAATCACATCTCACATTTTTCACATCAAATTTTCAATGTGTCCGCCTTGCTGCTAACCAATAGTGCGATTAACCAAATGCTGCGGCACTTTGCCCCACTCAACAACAATGGCTTTCTTCAGCTGGTTGACTGTCGTGAATCGTCAACATTGATAGGCCATCTGTTGAAGAGCATCCCGAACAGCATAAATGACTAGATTTAAGTCTGGGTTGTTTGGGGGCCACATGCCAGGCTCGATCAACATTGATCACGCAACTGGTCAGTGGCGTCACTGGCTTGAGTGCGTCATCTGACATTTCACGAGGTAGTGTAGCGACACACTTGAAGTGTGGTAGGATTTACAGTGACAGTTTCATTACAAATTGTTTCCTAATTCTGACAGTGAAAGAATATTGAAAATCAGTTAATATTTGGTGAAGTTATGAGGCGTAAAATAAATGGTGCCATTTATTTGGCCCACCCTGTATAACTTTAGCTGAAAGTGGAATGACAACATTTTCATTAATCACAAAAATTTGTAATGATGACTTGAGCAATTAATCTTCAACTTCTGCAGCTCTACAAAAACAAACGTGAAATCTGCCAATTCTATACTAACGCTTTTATCTGTGGTCCTAGCAGTTTTTTTTACTTAGGCCACATTAAAAATCTGTAATGTAATGTAATGTAACAGCAAACTGACGAAATCACCTCTGTATCTTCGGACTCACTTTGCTATATAAATGCTGTGTTGTTATTACTATACATCAATATTAAATTATGTGCTTTTTCTGCCAAGTAAACTTGCGTGTGTAATAACCAACTGCATCCACAAGTTTTCATTGCTACACATCAAGAGAAATCCTTGATCACTCAACAAAACATGTAAAACACTTCAACATACAGCATTACGGTTACCAACGTATACACAGGTATTACCACATGGCAAGTGAGCGCTGGTGAAAGATATAATAACATAAAACCTGTCTCAGAACGTCGCTGACATATTGCACGATGAGCCTTGTGTTGACACAATGACTCCAAGTATTGCCCAGGGCAACAGAAGCTCCGCCCCATTCCGAGCCAGACTCAGATGCAGGTTCATGACTAACACTGCACTCCATCCCTGCGCGCAGTCAAACCAACTCATAATCAGTGTGACTTTTGATTCATTTCAGTTTTTAGTTTTAATTTTACTTTCAGACATGTTTAATTTTTAGCTATCAATGACAATGACGAATTCATTATCTTTTCATCACTGGCAACAAATGGTTTCGTTTTCATAGACGAAAAAATACACTGCATGCGACTAAACGTTGTGGGATCTGCCACACAACTATGTACGAACCATAGTGGTAAAATTTTTTTACGATTCTAGAAAGCAGTCAGAGCCCGCACACCTCCGCCAAGGCAATGTTGTTCGCTAGGTAGCAGCACCATCTTCGGTTTTGCAGCGGTTTCCCTTATGCCCCATTGAAAGCAATGGTAACAAAAATTTCAAAGTGATCCAGAATCCAGGATTCCTTCCGGATCACCCCCAATATTAAATCACTGGTAGTTTGTGCCATTCCCGACATACCCTCAAAATTTCAGAAAGATCCATCCATAACTTTTTGAGTTATCTTGCTGACACACAGACAGACAGACAAAGTCTGGCAAAAACATTACCTCCTTGGCGGAGGTAACAATTGTTTACAATAGCAACAAAGCTGTATGTGGCTGCTCAAATATGCCACATTACAGGTCTCACCCATCTGTATCATATGAGAGATGACAGACATAGAGTAATGATGCTAGATAAATTAGATATGCAAGTCAACGCAACCCAAAAAAGCATAAGAAGGCAACTGTACATCAAAACTCTATTGCTCCACCTGATGTGTTCAGTCCACTGACTATTGACTGAGATATAACCGACTTGATCTGGTTTGTTGTGATAATCTGTTAGTGCAAGTACAACAAAAACAAGATCAAATTAATATACAAACTAAGGAAACAATATGGAGTAGAAATACTAATCAGAAATGGTTTTAAAGGTTAGTAAAAATAACAAGAAATCTGAGCTAATGCTCACGACACGCGCGAGAGCCCATGGCAGTTCCTGTTCGCAGGTAATCTTGGTCTGTCTCAATCCATTTCGTTGCAATTCCCTCTTTTGCAGCCACAAATTGCCAAAAAATCACTTAAAATTAATATATTTGGGGTTTAAGGTCACTCAAGGTCATCGATGTTGACATTTCTAAGAAGCTCGTTGCCAGTGCTTGTTATGATAAGCTGCATGTCTGTGCCTATCTGTAACCATTTTCACGTTAGATGAGCCAATAGCGGTAGAATAATGTCTTTTTAGGAGGGGTGCCCCTGTTTTGCCCCCTCATTCGTGGGGACCCCTTTCACCCAATGGCATGAAATTTTGTCACGAAATACTAGAGACACTAAGCTATCATATAATGAAAACCCGAAGTCACTATCTCTACTGGTTTTGAAACAGTACCGGGTCACGACGAACGGACAGACGGACAGACAGACAGAATTACCATAGCTGATAAGCTGATACGCGCTAGCTAGCTCTCGCACGTAAAAACAGATCTTCGTTGGAATGCATCTCAGAACTATGAACCTGCCATATGGGATCAGAGAGTCACAAAATGTTACCTGCCACCAACCAAGAGTAAACACAGCATATGAACCAATACAAATAACAACGTTTTGCATTTTTATTGTTGAAAAATGAAAATGTATATTGAATAGCCTAAATCCCAGCCAAGCAGCTGGTAAGTACACGATTTACCTACCCAAGAGGTATAAAAGACTGAGATGGCCTAAATGGTTGTTTGGTTATATAGTTACCAGTACCTGTCCACTAAGTGTAGACAAATACTAAATAACTTAGCTGTATCTCATCAAATAAGATATATAAAGACACACAGAAAGATTACACAGCAAGAATAATATCACTAGGAAAAAAGACAAACAGACCGGTATTGAGAAGGCTTCAGCTGTATGTTTCAAAATTGCAGCTACGCGAGCTAGAAAGCTGCTACGCTCCGCCATGTTGTGGTTTATTGTTGGATCGTATTCCTTCCTAACGATCGATGCTACTGAGTCGATAATGACCAGCTTGGCATCGCAGGCCACAATCTGCTCCTCTAGCCTCTGCAACCTACAAACCATAAGCTCATTCCACACATGTGCATGAAGATAGCTAGACTGCAATATCAACAGTTAGGCCACTTTCATCTCAAAATGTACTGTAAGATCCAAATTTTGTAAATTATTAAGTTCGTCCAAAAGGTGCATGTTAACTGAACGGATGGTCATTAAATCATGCATAAACCAACACTGTATATAATAAAAATTTTGCATTTCCAATGTTGACAGTGTACCTGGCTAGCAAACTGCTGCAAGTTATGTCAGTGAAAACGTGAACTTGTGAACACAGATCAGCCTGGGCAGTCTCCGTGCCAAACTTTGCTGGAAAGCGATTTGCTGCTATTTCCACGAGTCTGTAATTACACGGCACAAACCAAACACTACTTTCATCACAAACTAACGTTACAATAAATAAAAACTATATTCTGCAGTACAGCCACACACACGTAAATGATTGAAATTTATACTGCACATAGCAGGAAAAAATGCCACCACTTAAGAATTCTGCTAGGAAATTTTTACTCGTTTTCAACACGTCTAGTCCAATGTCTTCTGCAGTAAAGTTTATTATACATATTAGAAACAGCATACTAAATTAATGCAAAGCAAACTGAATGTAATATTTAATAGAATTATCGTGCGTGCTACCTGTGAGGACTGAAAGCTGATTCTGTATCGATGTAGATGGTGGCACCAGAAATGCAGCTCGCATTATGACTGTGCAACATTGCTGCAGCTACGCACATCATCAGACAGAACTGAGTTTTGCCACAACCTGCAGGACCGGCAATCTGCTGACAAGCATCCAAACACACTTAAATATTACCAGAAATATTTCCATCCAGCCAGCAAAAGATTAAGTCTATTCTACAGCTCCCGGGATTCACATGGGTTACTATGCTATCAAATGCATCACTGCAAAATAGACAATGAGATACACTGCAAAGTAGACAACATGTTACATACACACTATGTAATACAACACTATATCAAAACTCGAGATAATAAGCAATATACCTCAGTAATAGATCCAGTTAACAGCCCACCATGCAATATTATATCCAAGTCCACCATGAATGTTGGCAGAAAAGCTGAGTGATCTGCCATTTCTCTGGCCCGCAACAACTCCAAAGCCTTGCAGTGTACACATTCACAAAAGCACTCTCAGAAACCAAAATAATATGGGAAACATTAACTCAAAAATCTCAGACTGTCAAAATGAAAAAGTGACTCAATGTACACATTATAAAAAAATTCTGATATTCACATTCTACATTATTCAGAAATGTCATTACATATAGAAGGCACACAAGCTGACAAATTGTTACTACATGTATGTGCCTATTATTACAAAAGAATTAACACTTAATTTCATAATGTTTATGATATATGAAATGATATCTAACATCACTAAAAGTCAATGGTTAAAACAATCTTTATATCGCGTCAAACAATTAATTTTAGACATGTAATTCTAAACTAAATGTAACAGCACTTTAGCAGTTAGCACTGAAATATCATAAACTGTGTTCAATAAAAAAGTAAACCCCTAGACACTCTACAACAGAAATGCCAAATCTGAATGCATATGAAAAAATTTAGAACACGTAATCCAGAATAAGCGATCACCAAACTTCGTTGAAAAATATTATTTATCAGCAGAGTTATTAACTGTTGAATATCGATGACAAAATATCTCCTTTATCAATATGGCATTACATAGTGCAGTTGCTTGATTGTAATTTGACGTTTTTTGACACAATCAACATGAACAATAACAAAATTGCATTTTCAGCAGATGACAGTGTTTTAATTAAACTATTGAGACGATAGAAAAAGATATGCATGGTGCTAAGAAGTGTATCACAGAACTTCCCAGCAAGCCTGGACACTGTCAGGATTTAACAAACTGTCCATGCAGTTGCTTAATACCAGGTGACCTCACAAAAGCGTCTGTAACTACTGTTTGCGTTAGCAGATTTAACTGAACTATGACAACAGATGATGCACTGTTGATGTAGAATTTTGCCAGAATCAGATGTTGTTTGTTATAGTTATACAAATGTACAGACAACAAAGGGGTTTATCTGTGTAACATCACATTGATAACTGAGATATTTTGTTATCGATATTTAATAACTCCACTAAGAAATAATATTTTTCAATAAAATTTGGTGGATGCTTCAACAATTTCTTGAAAATTATGTGTTTGAAATTGTATTCAGATCTGTTCGAATTTGACATTTTTGTTGTACAATGTCTAAGGGGTTAACATTTTTATTGGACACAGTGCAGTATGACTACGCCATGTTACACACACAGGAACTCACTGTTGTTGCAGAAGGTACCATAGCTTTACACACTTTTTCAATAATGGTACGAACAGTGTATATATTCACATTTAGTAAATTCAGCAGCTCTAACTCACTTTTACACAGCACATCCTGAACACAATAACAGCAATAAAGAAATAAAATTATTAAAAATAATACAACAAGTAGCAATGTTTGACGACAAATATAAATCTTCATCCACCTGTCCAAGTGTATTATAACAATATAAAATTAACTTGTAACTGCTGGCAGCAACATGACTGTAAAAGTTAACCTACAGCAATTGCTAATCAAACTAAGAATCACAATCCTATGCATTTACTGATGCACTTACAATTTCATATAAATATTAAAAATAATATACCTAAATTAGAACTGTTAAGTCTTCTCAGTAAAATGCAACTAGTAAATGTAAAACTAAAGTTAATGGCCACACCAGTGCAAAATAAACAAGTATTAAATAAATACTTGTATGCTGCAATGTGCAATGGGCTGCAACACAAATTATTAGGCAAATCTTGTATTTCTGTTGTGTGTTATAGACCACAAAACAATTTATCACAAGTTGGATGCCACCCACGCATCATCAACACAGACAATCACTGCACCTAAAAGGCCACATGTCACCAACCCGACAAGTATGCAGGTTACTTTTCTGAAGTTTCTGGATAACAGGTGCATCAAAGCCAAGTGTTCGTAGCCGTCTGTTAGCCATGCCCTATAACATTGTGAACAGCCTTATGTTTGCTTGATCAGCAATCAATACTACTAAAATAAATACTTACAGTAACGAAACAATGTAATGTAATGATTAAAAAAATTAAATACAAAATGTATAAATAAAAATTCAGAAAATCGTACAGTTGGTTACTGCTAAACGGCGTGAATATTAAAAAAATGCTTAAAATTAGACTATATATACCTTAGTAAAATATGAACAAATGCTTAATGCCAAAATGTTGATTTAGTACAGTATTGGAAATCCACTGAACATTACATTTTGCTTCGAGATAGCCTACAGTGCCAGCTGAGTTCTATGAAAATAATTTAAAGCAGTGTGCCATAAATAGCTTCGAGACTTGTGATGACTTGATATATCGACAAAGCGCACTGCATCATTCACATCAGCAGTCGGCCAGAATGACATCATAATGCACGCCACACTATTAGACAAATTATAGAAATGCAGCAGTATCCAACTTAACGCTCCACAGTTGCCAATATTCACACTCGATACTATAACGCACGGAATAACAGACAAAAGGCGCTTCGTCTAGACAGCCACAACAGACCGCCAACGAAGCGCACATGATCGCCTGAGCACGCTACACAAGCCGCAGAGGTCATATTCTGGGCCGCTGTGACACTGGCGAATGTCGACCGCCAAATGCACTTCCGACATAAAAGCAAAATTTTTATAATAAAGACACCTATAAAAAAACAAAATTTTTATAATAAAGACACCTATAAATAGCCAATTTTCACCAATTTTCACCAATTTTGGTACTCTCCGTTACTTAAGCATGACATAATACGAAAAAAATAAACAAACTATTGAATGTCAACTACAATAGTGTTAGCGTTTACACAAAATTTTATAATCGGTCATCAAAAGGTAACTAACACTATTCGCGAAGATGTTATCTAAAAAACATGCATAACGAAAGTCATTCTACCGATACACACCAATGTCATATATGTACACAGCCGTTTAAGGTGGCGTAGCTATTCTAAGCAATTACCTGATGGAATTCACCCAAAAAGTTAACTTTGTTCTCCGGTCTCAATAGTCAATTATTTGCCGATTCCCATAATCAAACTAGTCTGAAACATGCATAACAACACTAATTCTACCTATTTCAGTCACTTCTGAAGCAATCTGGGGTGGCGGAGCTAATGTAAATTTTTACCGTCTTTCTTTAGTTAATTAAGTTCACTGACACATTTTTAGTACCTATGTAAAGCATAGGCCTAGTTTTACTGCTTTGCTCAACGTTCACGTCTTGTTTCTGTGCTTGTATAAGATTTACATACTTATCATTTTTAAAATATCGATATCGCGATATTCTGCAACATATCGTTCGACGTCGTATCGAAATTGAAATCCTGATATCGAGTCATCACTATTCGAGACTGATTGAACTTTTGCCCTCTAACAAATGCAACACTACGACAGGCAAAGTTTAGAAAACTGACCAAAAATAAATATCGCAGCAACAACAACAGTGCAGAACATATACGTACTAAAGCAAAAGAACTAACATGCACAAGGCCCTCATAAAGTTCATTTTAACATATTATTTCCAAATGTTTACATTTTGGCGCCACACCCACCAATATAGAATAGCTAATAACTCACCTTAGATAATTGGTGTAGTGATGGGTCAATATCATATTTTTAATCGATTCGATACCATCATACGACCTAACGAGTTTCATCCTGTAATCGGCATACTACATATTCTTACATCAAATCCGTTGAGATATTTGACTAGTTTTAAGAGCCATGTTTAGGTTGAACGCATTTGAGTAAACATATATTGTGACTAAACGGTGCAAGATAGAGGGGCGCCAAACGCCCGAGATATCGAGAACTCGAGCCGTCGAGATCTCCAAAAATCGAGCCGCTCGAAGTCTCAAAAAATTTTTAGACCTCGGAATTTCAGTGATGTGACTATAACTAACACTAATACTGCCCATGGCACCTGGTAACTTATCTGAATTTCAGAGATTTGTCTGCACTCTACATGTTCTGACGGCCATGGCGCCCTTTATCTTCTCTTTTATTTCACAGCTCTGCTTACTAACACATCTGTCGTTCATGGCGTTCTTAGGTAGACAGATCTCTAAAATTCGGAGAAGTTACAGGGCGTCACGGATTCCAGAACACTTAGCTAGACAAATCTCTGAAATTCCGGATCTAAAAAAAAATTTCGATACTTCGAGCGGCTCGACTTCTGGAGATCTCGGACAAAAAAACCTCTGCGAGATAGGGCCTAGGTTGCTATTGATGACCATAGGAATGTAGAAGTCTGCGTAGCGGTTGTGTGCTGCCTAGTGATGTTGATATTTGTGTTTTGGGGAGCTACTGTTGGGTCGGTGGTTGGTCTAGTCACTAGTGTTTTCGGTGGCCGCATCGGGCGCCATCCTACTCGAGGGTGACTCGCGAAAGGGGTTCTCCATAGGAGTGAAACAAAAAGTGTCAGTGGTAACTAATACGTCGTTTACACGATGAAGCGAACATGAAGCAGAGACACGTTGTGCACGTGCATTTTGAATACGTTTGCCTCATGTTTGCTTCCTCGTGTAAACGGGGTATAACTGCTTACAACAAGCTACTGGCCGATATGGGCCTATTGTAGTTTTCTGGAAAATTTTTGGCTGTGTTTAACGTTTTTGTCTGATAGCTGATGCCATTATGTACACGCGTACTTAGCATAACAAGTGTTCAGCAGTAACCATAAACAGTGCCATATGCATTAACAATACACGCAAACGCTAACGGAATTAATCAGCAGTACGTTTTTGCAGCACACATTACAATATTACAATACGTTCATAAAATACGTGACGTAAAACATTTTCAGTCAGTGAAGGCACGCGTACGTAAAAGTAAACAAAGACTGCCAGCAGTCACACGATAATAGAAAATAATACTACAATAGGCTAATACAAAACTGCACCTAATCGCAAATCCAAAGCTAGAAAATATATCTTAACAACAGGTTTTTCAGTTTAAAAAGCTAAAAGTCTTAAAATTCTAAATATTGCGTTACATAATTTTTAAAAAAATTTAAAATAATTTTGTGCGCTCATAGTAAAAATTATATTTAATTTTATATTTCAATCGTAATGTTTGAGTTTCAATATACACTGTGTCCAAAAAAAAACATCCCCGACATTTTCAACTGTATCTTGAAAACCAATTATCAAATTTTAATAATTTTTGGGACAAATATTCCTGACACAACTTGCCATCAAA
>Ga0209671_1005903_pt1 | contig 12467 bp, 9 predicted proteins | sample WorMetHERISLAND2_2_FD_187401 | JGI IMG/M metagenome (GOLD analysis project Ga0209671, IMG submission 187401) | Marine gutless worms symbiont microbial communities from Max Planck institute for Marine Microbiology, Germany - Olavius geniculatus... | ecosystem: Host-associated > Annelida >...
TCGTGTAGGCATATTGCTACACGATACCAGTTCTCTTGTGCTGGTTTCGGCTTCACAGCTGACTACGGCTTTATAGCCGTCTACTTACGGCTTTACAGCCGTTTATTTACGGCTTCACAGCCGTTACAGCTTTATGGCCGCTACCTGTAACCTTCTGGTTACATTCGGGGACGCGCATTGGGCCGAGCTGATATGGCCTCAGCGCTGGGCAGGTGTAAGAGCCTGTCCACCCCGGAGGTAAGGTAAGGTAAGGTAAGGTAAGGTAAGTTGCTGCATATTTTGTAGTGTGACACCACTGTCCGATGCTTCTTTTATGCAGTCTTGTATGTGGAGTATAATGTTTACATTCCCTGATTATCAGATTTCTGTCATTCTTTTCTCGTATTTGCTTAATCTACATTCTTAGTGACATAGCTTTAGTCAAAAATAAATATTAAAATTCTGTTTGTTGTAAAAAAAACTTTCGGACTAACTGTGTGGCTAACTGTTAATCGTTAATTTCCAAGCACTGGTTGTTTGTGTTGTTATATAGGGACGGCTTGAGCAGTGTCGCTATCTCCACGTGCCACTCGGCAATCTGCCAAAGGATGCAACATCGTTTGGTTGTGACCTCTTCTATGCTCGGCACTTGCAGAAGCACAGTCATCTGTTGTGGTGCTCGCTCTCGGAACGTCCAGATCTCGGCGGCAAGGAAGCTGACGATAACAGGTATTAACGTTTGAAATGTTTGCTAATTTAGTGCTGCTTTTACTGGAGTTTATTGGTTATTTCATTCATTTCATTTATTTATTATGCCAAAAAGCAGACAAAGTTACAATTAAGACATAATTCAGGTAATCTAGAAAAGTGTGAAAATCAGCAAGCTTGCATCACAAAATTGAAACTGAAATACATGATATACATTCATATGTTTGTGCACATCTGGCAGTCTTATGAGTGCAACAAAATTGGGGGTAACTTTCAGCTTATTTCACTGGTACTTCTTTTTACGCATGAAAGCAGCTACTGCTTTCAGCGTGTCTTAGCCATCGCAATTTTGTCCGTCTGTCTGTCTGTCCCTCTGTCAGTCTGTCACACGGTTGGATCTATCAAAAACAGTGCAAGCTAGGATCACCAAATCTTGACCATCCGCTGCCTGGAAGACTCTAGTTTCAGGAAGCGTAAAGCTTTTCCATAAATTCGACAGGGGTCACCCCGGACAAAGGTGCTAAATGAGAGGGAGGTGGGAAAAATGTGCGATTTTTTGCCAACAAGTCACTGTATCTCGATTACAGTGCAAGATAGGGCCTAGGTTACTGTTAATCACTAATAGGAAGTCGTACACTGGTTATTGATTGCCACTGAATTCAGTGACCTTGGATGACCTTGAATGCTAAGATTGGTTTTTTAATGGATTTTTTGGTGATTTCAGGCTGCGAGACACATTTCAAGAGTGAATTGGGCTGAAACCAATTGATACAGACATAGAAAAGCTGCATATGAAATTTTCATCATTGAACGTAGATTTAACGGTCTAAGTCTCGATTTTCTAGGTTAAAGGTAACCTGCGCACGAGGGCATCAAAGAGCAGTACGCCCGTAAAAGTTGTTACTTTACCGTTGTTGGCCAGTCTTTCGTGAAAACGGTTGCAGATAGGCATGGGCATGCTATTTGTCACAACAAGCACTAGTGACAAGCTTTTCAGTCGTATCAACATATGGTGACTTTGAAAGACCCTAAGCTTCCGAAATAAGGATTTTTATTGATTTTTGCGATCTTCGGCTGCAGCACACACTCCAAGAATGAACTGCAACGAAATGGTTGCAGATAGACTGACAGTTTGCGAACAGGAACTGCTATAGGTTTTTGCGCATCTCGTGAGCATTAGCTCAAATTTCTTGTTAACTTCTACCTGTCTTGGGATAGTAAATTGAGTATTAGCTTTTGGGTTAGGTATTGATGGCAATGGTGAATGTAGTACTGTACATTTGCTACCAGTTAAGCAAAGGCAGATCTGTGGTTCGCAATATAGCCTATTCTTAACAACTAGACTGCCAGCATCTTTTGCCAAAGAGTCTGCTATATAAAATTGTTTTCTTGTGAATCTTTACTTTCGACCTTAGTTCGGGCTGTATCTTGATGCATGCATTGCATTACATTTTCACATTATTCAGCTTCTTCACAGGTAGTGTCCATGTTCTTCATGTCTCGTCTGTTGATGTCCATCCAGTTTTTTCTCGGCCATCCTGGCTTTTTCTTGTAGCCCTTTAGCTCCCACAGCTATTCTAGAGTCGTTCTTTCTCAAGATGTGTCCAGCCGCTGCAGTTTTCCTTTTTGGTGTGGAATGAATATTGTCAGCTGATAATGTTATGCATTAATAGATGCTATGATCATGTAGCTTAGACCCGGCCTATGTTGTCAGGTTGATGATGGAGTTTGACGAGGGATTCAGTGTGGAGGTGAACAAGCCTGGCTGCTATAACACTGTCTGTGTGGAGTTGGACATCATCTCTCTGGCCATCAACACATTGATTCAGGTGTTGATTTTAATGCTAATACGCACTTTGCTAATACTCAATGGTGGTGGCAGTGACAGACATTGATGGAATTTGTAAATATTTATAATCTTTGCACTTTACTTGCATTCTGAATATGCATTCTTTCACAGTTTTGGTTTGTAGCACTTAGCTTACAGCATTGTTATGTGGTAGTGCTAATAGGGCGAATCCTGCCCATCTGCCTGTTCATTTGTCCATTCTTTGTGATTTTCTAACATGAAAGCAAAAAAGCATAGAAAAACCAATGTTGATATGAATATTTCCTATGTCAGGAGTAACATGTGTGTTAATTTTCAGTTGAGAAGGTAAATTTTGGGGTTAGCATTGTGCTGCTGTAGGTAGACAGGTAGAAAATATATCACAACAGGTCAACATAGTTTTGTAGTTTGTGAGTGTGAGTGGCAGCAAATAATGATAATCACAATAGTCCAGGAATCTGTCTGTTAGAGCTACATATTAATCGACAACGAAAACAGTTGTGTCACTGTTTGCTTCAACCCTTGTCTTATGTTGTGTTTTTCGCAAAAACTGTACAGTTGCTCCAGTCAGCATTTTAGGCTAATTTTTAGTTTTCTAATTTTATATACCAGTTAGTTATGCAATTTATTGTTGTTTTTGTCTCTGTCTTTGTAAACCACTCATCACTTGTGTAAATAGTTTATTTATGATGACAGTCATTGAGCAGTATGGTTGCTTACTGTTTAATAGTGGTATTGCTGTGGTCAATAGCTGTCTGTGTGCTGTCTCTGTGCAGTCATCTCGAGTGAACGACTATGAGGGTGCAAGTTCAGTGAGTTTTGACGTGACTCCTCAGACGTCTTTGGAGGACATGGTGCAGGGTCAGGGAGCCGCAACTCTGCTTGCAAGCTACGATGAAACTGCTCTGTGTCATACTGCATTCAGGTGAAACTTCTCTCTCACTTTGGGTGTCCTTTGTCGATTCTTAGTGACCAAGGCAAGGAAGTGGATGGCTGCGTAATGAGAGAAGTTTGTCGTTTGTTTGGCATTGAGAAGCTTCACACAAAACCTTACAAACCATCCACAAACCAAGTCGAACGCTTCCATCGTACCATGAATAGCATTATAGCCAAAACGATGGTTGACCATTAGAAAAACTGGGATACACAACTGCCATATGCTATGGCAGCCTTTCGGGCGACCAGATATGAAGCTACAGGGTATTCCCCAAACTTCTTGGTCTTACACCGCGAAGTGCGAGTGCATGATCTCATGTACGGCGTTCCTAATCAAAGTTACCCACCATAGACGGTGGTATGGTACACCCGATAAGCGGTGCGCCAGACATCCGCCTGTCACAGCTCGATCGTTCGAACTGATTTGGTGAATGCTCAAACCTTATTTATACCCTTCGATGGAGGGCGTAGCTTGCATCAAACAAGTTTCGCCTGTTTTTTGGAAATATGGATGCAGGCTACTCTTTGCCTCTAAAATACGTTGACAGCTATTCGCAACCTGTATTTCTATGGATGTTTTGTTGGCATTTCTATAAATTAATAGACACGAAATTATTATTGCCAAAAATACGAATATGGGTTTCTTAGAAAATAGGAACATTTTTATGACCTTTATAAGCGAAAAGAACTATGGGTTTAATTTAGAAATAGGTTTGATGGATGATATCAGCACCATTTACGCATTGATGAATACCTTTACGATGTTGATTTATTAAAGTTACATTTTAGCTAGAAAGATACAGACAATGGCATTTAGACCGCACAATTACACACTTTCTTTGGTATGCTAACGTTTTTTGGCATGTAGTACTGTGGGTTAGTTTGGGGACGTTTCATTTGCCAAAAGTGAGGTTTCAGTGTGGCCGGATGTTTCGAGAAAAAGTGCTGAGTCATTGATGCATAAAATGCAATCAGAGTCTGAAACTCTAAATTAGCTATTGGTTTGAAACCTGACTACAAATTCTTATGAGGTTTATTATTGAAAGTTATTAGGGTTTTATATGATAGATGGAGGATATTAAACGACCTTGTTGGTGAAAAAAAAATCTGTTACAATTGTCATTGGCTGTTAGTCGTCATCTGTTGTTGTTAGTAAGAACAGCTGGTAACAAAGTTATTCTGCATATGTAATATAAGAGCTTCATTTTACATACTGCATTTACACTTTGTTGCTTTTCTATTGCAGTTTGCACTGTGATTAACGTTGACAGGATTATGAAGCTCATGGTTCAAAGCTGGATTCGAGATGTCACAACATATCAGAACTTTTTTGCTGATCAGCAGATTATGCACTTCTACAGGTTTATTCAGAAGCATTTATTACATGTCTCAACCGATCCATACCTATCATAGCTAGAGGCAGCTAAGCCTGAGTAAGCCTATTTAAACAGAACTCTGCACCTAGCATGACTTAGAACCAGTGTGTAGGTTGACTAACCCTAACCCTAATTTTAGCCATGGGATGCAGCAATAAATAGCACAGTGGCTTGCTATAATGACTTCAGTTATGGTGGATTGTCACCATCTCAATCATTCAGTCACATTTGCCTTAATAGCAGAGCTACTTTAGTGTGTATATTTTTGGTAAGATATCAGTTGAGTGACAGGAAGGACATTCAGTTTCTAATACATGTACTTAGGGCCGGTTTCTGGATCTTAACTGGCCGGTCAAGTTAGTGTTAACTGATAGATTTGCATAACTCCTGTTTCCCGTTGCACTAACCAATGGTTAAAATGGCCAAAAATTTAACTGACCGAAATCAGCCAGTTAGCTAACCAATGATTGTAGTTATCGTATTTAACGCAACTTTTGTACCATTTTGCAAGCAGTTAATTGACGAATATGATACTATAGAATGATTTTATCGTATATCAAGATCTTCAAAACGCTCTAGGAGACGTTTGCTGCTACAAATTTTACTACAAAATCCATTGTGAATGGACAAAATGGCAGTCCGCAATCGGTTGGCTGGCTCGTGGGCTGGCTGACGTGCACTTGTGCTCATGACGCCCGCCTGCGCTGGGCGGAAGTGATTAGCGCCATGCACATCTTTGCTAAGCAACTATTGTTTACCATTCAGTTAGCTAACAGCCAGTCAAGGTTTTGTTCAGAAACACGCACAAACTTAAGTAGCGAGTTACAATTAACAGATGGTTTAGTAACTGATCAGTTAGCTAAAAGATCCAGAAACCGGCCCTTAATGTCACAGCAGTTCCATGCTGTCTTCAGTCAGAAACGCTTGTTTTTATCACAGGAGACATGCTGCCTTGATGTCTCAGAACAAGCCAGCCGACACATTTACTGATATTGTTTCTCACCAGATAGTGATAGTTTTCATTTACACAGCCTTCTACCCTCCGTGGGAAGGTAAAATGAGTAGTAACTCATTTACATGGGTTGCGGAAGGTGGGACCTTGGTACAGCTGACTGGGGTTGCCTAGCCAGCCGCTGCACCAGCCTGTGTCTGCAGGCTGCACACGGTGGCCGTGCGGCAGGCGACTCTGGTTAGTGACGAAAGTGCATTAGAGGCGTGTTTGCGATGATGCGCTATGCAAATTGACGATCTTTACTTTTTTTATCTTAGCTGGCTTATTATGGAAGCATGCTGTGTCTCCAGTTAGGAACTCAGTTATCATTCAGTGCTTTGCTGTTATTTGTTAGGCAGCACAGTCAGTAAATTGTGCAATTTGACAGGTTTGGGAAGCGTTTATTGCATACCTGTAATTCATATTAGTTGATCAACAAAAATCAGATGTATGTACCGTTCTTACTAAATCTGTTGACTGGCTAGTTGTTGCCTTCCTGGCTGCATATCAGCTCTGCTACACACTCGATATTTTGTGTTGTTCGGACAGTCTGCTTCCATCCACTGCCGAGCTTTCGAGAAATCGAGTTCGTCTTGTCAATTTTGAGCAGAAGATCTTTAACAGAACTGACCGCCCAATTCTTGTTAAGAAAGTCTTTACAAATGCGTTTAGCGCCCATCTCTTTTGTCGGTGAACGAGTTTGATCGACGCTTTATCCTCGTACGTTAAATGATGTTACACTGTTTCCCCATTGTGTTTACTGTAGAGTTGGGTTGCTTTCATTTATTTTATCCCATTACAAAGTTACTGAAAATATTTGCACAAAATTTGCTCATGTTACTTAGAATTGATTATATTTCAACATGCATTATTCACTTCGAATGTACATTACTCTTGGAAGACATAATTAGCTGACATGTAGGGGGACGGTTTTTATGGCCCACTCTGTATTAGACCTGCTGTCAGTGGATTTAAAGTTGTTACATATGGTATGTTTGCAGATGGCTTCGGACGCCGGGATCACTGCTGTATGATCCTGCTCTGAGGGCAACACTTCACAATCTCATGAAGAAACTCTTTCTGCAGGTCTGTTTTGTATCCGTAGCACATGTATTGGTCTGCTTGCATTGTTACTTACTTACTGTACTTTACAAGTCACTTGTTTGCTTGTCTTCATGCCGTTGTTCTCATAGGCCACATTACTGTTCTTGCCTGGCTGTCTTTCTGTCCATTTGTTTTATATGGGCTCCTAACTTGAATGCAAAAAGGGTGTGAACGTTTTCCAGGACAGGAGTAGCTGGCGTACCATTTTTAGCTGAAGAGGTCAAAGGTTGGGGTTAGGGTTGCATAGTGCATGGACAAGTATTTATAGCTGGGCAGATGGCAATCTATCATCATTAGGGACAGTAGAAAATCACGGCAAAAAAATGGCAAAAACACGGCAAACTGTGAAAGTGGCGAAAATCGTGGCAAAATCACAGCATCAAATTACGTGCCCAAAAACCATTGTAATGTCTATGAAACTCAACGTCTTGCATTGACGACCATCATTACGTGTAGTGCAAAGTTTTCATTTGTAAAATTTTGTTGCTGTGGAGCATTAAAATACAAATTTCTACAACGATGTCACAGTCACATACTGAGCCAGTAAGTAACAAAGCATACTGACTTCAGCAGCAATAGCAAAAATAAATATTTTTGTGTTAAAATCACGCCATTTATGTTGATTGAAAACGAAAATGTGTTCTAAAAAACGTTTAAAAATGGTAAAATCAAGGCATTTTGGCAAAATCACGGCTTTCGTGATTTGCGTGTTTCCATGATTTTATACTGTGTTTAATCATCATGTCAACACTTGGGGAACGTTTTTGCTTTTTTTCGTTTTTATGATTTTGCATTTATATTAATGCATACCTATAACTAACTGCAAATCTCCACAGCTAATACAGACATCTTGTGTTTAGTGTTTTGATACTTTTTGCATATTTATGACCAATGCGTTAAATGCAATGTGTTCTGTATGCAGTTGATAGCAGAGTTCAAGCGTCTCGGCTCAAACATAGTCTACGCAAGCTTCAGTCGAATGATCTTGTGTACAAAGAAACGATGTGCTGATGACGCTCTGGCCTACGTCGAGTACATTACAAACAGCATTCGTTCACGAGAACTCTATCGGTTGATTGATATCGGCTATACCAAGTACTGGCAGACCCTCATTTGGATGGACCCAGTCAGTCATTTCTGCTTTTCTTTTTGTTATTTTTTTAGTGATAACAAAAACTGTTGAAGTGGAAGGTGTGTTCGATATTTTATTCACATTCTTCGTCTCTGACAGACACTCAGAATCATTATCTACACTATGCTGGATTATGTTCGAGATTTTGTCAGTGGTACTTATGGGCCCGTTTACTTTTGATTAGATTAGTTAAGCAAATGTGGAGATTAGTAGGAACAGCAGCAGTGGTGCATTCCATTTTAAACCGAGTGTCAACATGGTTGACGTTGTTGACGTCGTTGAGTAAAGCTTGGTTTTCATCCAATGTAATGCATGCAAGCCATTGCAAGGTGAGAGCCCTGTGTACTTTTTTGACTCAAGTGATGCACACAATGTAAGAAAAGTATGCCAGAAAAATGCAACTGGTGCAGTTAGTGCAGGAACGTATGCACCAGCTTAAAATGTAGGGATAAAAGCAGTGTTACGCGCTTTGCGTTGCATTGGATAAAAACCAGGATTAAACCGGCAAACATCGGTAGATGTGTGGGTGTGAAGGCAAATCATGGTGGAATAAAGAGTGAGTCGGTGGAAGAGTCCGAGTCGGCAGCTGCAGACTCAGAACTGAGCATGACTCCAGCACGACAAAGACGACAAGCGGCTGATGCACAGGAGGATGGACAGATTGACTCAGAAGAGCAGTTGGCTCAACAGCAGCACGATGTCACTGTATGTTTCTGCTTCTCATTAGCTCATTAGTGTTTTCTTTTTTTCACAGTCATTCAGGGCCAGTTTCTGGTTTTTAACTATTCGATCAGCTAACCTAGTAACTAGCCAGTTAACTAATTACATGAAGACTGTTCCTGTATCAAATGATCGACAGTTGAATGTCTGCTGACTTTTTCTGGAGCCGTCAGAAATGCATCTAAAGTTAAACCTTCAGTCAGCATTAACTGATTGTTAGCTACGTGATGAGTTAACCAAAGTAACAAGAATCCTTAGCTATAGAATAATTTCTAAAGTAATGCGTGTTGATATATTGATCTTTTACTTTGAGTGTGATGTCAAGTAGTGGGACACAGTTGCAGCATGTCTCGGAAGCACTGTTAATCTCTCATTTCTTAGATTTAACGCAAAATGGCTTTTACTTGATTTCTTGTAAGTGAATTTAGTACAAAGCAAAGCAAGCTGACTATAAATGTACAACCTGTCCACGCAGAACTTTTTATTGCTATGTGTGTTTATGATTTCCTGTATTTATTGGTTTCAACTGAGTTTAATTTTTTGTCGTTTGTATCGACAGGTTGAATTTCAAGTGTTGTTTGTTTGCAGCCAAATATTGAAATGAACTGGAATCTGGTGAAGTTCTTGCCGGAGCTTGCGGCTTGTCAGACAAACTTCAACGTACGTCTCTGGTGGTTTACTTTAACATTGATTTCTGAATACCTTTGTTTGTAGTTTGTTATCGTCGTAATCATTGTCATTTACTTATCAGAATACAAACAGTTACAGTGTAACTGTAAATATAATATATGAAGCTCCTATGGAATACTGCAAGTTACCTTGTAACTCATTTATTTGGAAACTATTTTGTGATATATTGGTGAAAGAATTTTGCTATTCGGTCAGTGCGAGATGCGATTATTAGACTTACTTTCTACCGCGCCAATCACTGTGTGTACTGCAGATGATAATAGCAGGGTACATACTGTCAATCTATCAGTTTATGCTGGAGGAGCGCGGTCAATCGGTTGTTGGTTTCACACCAGTTCGTCGGCGTGGCAACTTGTCACAGACTCAGGTTAGCTTGACTCTTCTCTACGTTCGAAATTATCTGCTGCATTGGTTACCAGCATGAACTAGAAGCTATGTCAGAGATTTCAAACTTTTACTGGGAACAGTGCTGCCACCTGATCAATACAACAGATTGTTCATTGGTCCATGCCGCACCCCACAAGAATTATCAGTCAGAAATCGGTAATAACAATTCTTGGATGTGGATCCGGATTCAGAAACCTTAAATACGAGTCCTGAACCGGATCTCCACCAAACTGTGAAAACTGTGAACAATTCGTCCACACTCCACAGCTCTGTAAACTTTCATCAAAATCTGTTCATAAGTTGCTCAGATACACTGCAGAATGACGTTTAAAGAGTCTTTTATCGTGGCCTAGAATCCACAGAAGTATCAGGATCGCCACTAAAATGTGATTGCTTCTTTCCTGGGCCATGCCTGTTCTTTTGAGAAATATTTAAAAACCTTAAGTTACCTAGGACACACGGTAACAAATGAACAGAGAGACCATAAAACATTGTTCATCAGAGGTAATTATATGCGATGTGTACTTTATGCATAGGTTAGAATTTGTTATGAAATGGAATCATTTACAATGTGGAACCATAGCATGTTAATTGCTGCCGCGGTGATATAAAAAGATGTAAATAGTTACAATTGAATTCTGGCTGAAACGAGTAAGAAAATAGATGTTAGAACTGCAGCTGAAATGATCTGGGCTGACCCGCAATGAACTAGAGTTCTGAGTTGTTGTGTGATTGCAATGTAGAGGAATGCTGATGATGTGAAATCGTCAGAATCCCTTGTTGAGTTCAGCCAGCGACTAATCACTGAAGACATGAGTCAGCAGATGTTTACGTATGTTGCTTTGTTTTCTCATCATTTGCCAGAACTTAGTTGATAATATCACCCAGTGGCCCAGTAATAGTAATAATTAAGCCACTATTTTGTCATCGCTGTATCAGTATTGACCTGGTTTTTTTAGAATTCTTCCTCCGATGTACTTTGCAGTGAATTCTACGTCTAAATGATCGTTAAAATTCCTATCACTCCCCAAACGGGTCGCTACACTATCTTGTAAAATGTTGGCAAAATTTTCAGGGAATGTTTAGGAGAAAACTAGTATTCCATCAGTAGAAAAGTTAGATATTCTTTGCTATTGGTGACGTCATGCTAATGTCATATTCCCGCATTTGTAAATTATGGGTTTTACCACTGATGATGTTTGAGAGTCAGCAAGGGTTATGTAGTTGCAAGTTTGTGCTGCATGTTTCTGAACAGTGGAAAGACAACATAAAAAAAATTGTCATGACCGGCAGTATCAACCCATTTAACTGATAGCAGGCAAGTGGTCATCCATGCAGTGATGCAGTGCGCGTATAAAGGTAAAGGTAAAGTCCACGTGCTTGCTATAGCGCTGCTTACATGCTTCTTCAAGACCAGAAGCGCTTTACAATCTTGGAAGTGGCAGCTGATTGGCATGAGCTAATGATGCCGCAGCGCACTGTGCGGCCATCCATTGCCCGCGCGAACGAACAATTGGACCCGCGGTTTGTAGCAAGCAGACATACCACCGCCCCAATCAGCCACACTAGGCCTTCACCCCGTAGCCCGTAAGCTACTACTCATTTCCCGTCCCACGAAGGGTAGGAGGCTGAGTTGGCATATGCCTGCCAACATCAGCAAAGTTGAGGGTCTCGCACTCAGCCAAGAAGATAAACCATGAAAACAGTTTGCAATAGAAAATTACATGATGAATTAGCATATTTTTGGGGCCAGTTAACACAATGACCAGTCGATGTGTTTTAGCATTTTATCAAATGTCTGTCTTCAGCGGTAAAACCCATAATTTACAAACATGGAAATATGACATCAGCATGACATCATCAGTAGCAAAGAATATCTAACTTTTTTTACCGGTGGAATACTGTTTTCCTCCCAAACATTCCCTGAAAATTTTGTGGAAATCTGAACATTTTCCATGGAGATATAAAAGAAAATGCGAGTGGGTGTTTTTTTCTGAACACAGTGTATTTAGCACCTCAGTATTTTAGGACTTTGTGGTGCTATAGAAATTGTATTATTATTATTATATTCTAAAGCTGGCCATATTTAATGACACATTTAGAATATGAAGATTAATGTATTTCCAGTTTGTCGCTGATGAGATTAGTGAAAGAATACGGAAACATTTGATGGAGTTATGATTCTAGGTAAGTTAGGGGGCTTGGTTTACTTGTTACAGACATCCCAGTAATAGGCTTTTTAAGAAAGTTATTGTATTATTACTGCTGCGTTCCAACATGGAGTTCTAGCACTTGATTTGTGGCACAAATTTGTTTTACTCTGCCAGATTATGGTTCATGTTTTGTCGCTGTTGTGCAGAATTACTCAGAAAATTCAGAAGAAATTCTCTGGCAGCACGGGCAGTGGCGGTGGCACAATGTTTCCCGAGCATCCTGGTTCACATTTGACATTGAAGAACCCTGCTCTTGAATTTGTCAAATCTGTGTGTCAGGTATTTCTACATAATTCACATTTGCATTCCATCTTACATTATTCGTTTCTTTTTCGTGGTGACCACTTTGGTTGGAAAACCTGGAAATGTGAGCAAATTTGACAGCTTTTAGTCAAAGGTCAGA
>Ga0209671_1005904_pt1 | contig 12467 bp, 8 predicted proteins | sample WorMetHERISLAND2_2_FD_187401 | JGI IMG/M metagenome (GOLD analysis project Ga0209671, IMG submission 187401) | Marine gutless worms symbiont microbial communities from Max Planck institute for Marine Microbiology, Germany - Olavius geniculatus... | ecosystem: Host-associated > Annelida >...
CATCTATTTGTTAATTTATTGAGCACAAAGAGGACATTGTGCACTTTAAATATGCATGTACTTACTTACTTACTTACTTACATAAAACGAATACAGATCCATATCCAGATCATCAGTAAAATTGCATTAAAAGTCTTATAATTCAATACGAGGAAGTTTTTTGGACAGGATAAGATTTGAATCGGACAATTTTTTTTTTGCAGCAATAGTATCACAAAAGATATTTATTGCCTAGTGCGCATGCGTAACCGCGAGTTGAACCGAGATCAAAATTTTATCGGTGGTCAGATGGCAGTTCAGAATTGAATGGAGGTCAATGCTTGAACCGCTTTGGTGCAACGCAATTTAGGGCTGAACTAGGTTCAAATTCAGATTTGACCCGGGTTTAAAGTTGAACAACGTTGGTGCAAATGCACCCTTAGTCTGACTTATATGTCAGAAATTAAGATTTCTATTAAATGCACAGTATTCAGAAATCCTAAGTTAGTGTACTGATTATCGATGGAGTTTGGAATACTGCGACATGAGTCAGCAGCTGTGATAATGTATTGGCTTATAGATGATGTCACATTATCTTATCCATTCTTCCACCCTCCGAGATTTGAGATACTGGAAGATGGCTGGCAGGCTTACAGCGTTGAGTCAGAGTTCAATAGAATTCTGAGTCGATCAGCTTCAGACTGGAGAATTAGCCATGTCAACAGCAAGTTTGAGGTTTACCATCTTATCCTCATTACTATGTACTTTCGAGATTGTTTTAATCAACCAAAATCTTTTAAGGTTTTCCTTATTTAAAGTTTAAGTTTTTACGCACAACAGCAGCTACTGCTGTAGCGCATCTTAGCCATCACAATTCTGTCCGTCTGTCTGTCTATCCGTTCGTCCGTCTGTCACACGGGTGGATCAGTCAAAAGCAGTGCAAGCTAGGATTACCAAATTTTCATCGTTGGCTGCCTGGAAGACTCTTTTCAGGATCGGTAGAGCTTTTCTGTAAATTTGAAAGAAGGCGATACGGCATTGGCAGAGGGAGACAGGTCACGTCCTTTGGTGAGTGCAAGTAAAACACTATACATAATTAGCCGCTGATCGTCTGGCCCTCTTTAGCGGCTGATTTTGTTTTACTGGACTTTCAGACATGCAACGCTGTTGCACGTTCTCATTTGCGTTAGCTGGGCTTTTCCTGTTTATTAATGTCAGCTATTCTATTCTAATGGTGCAGGTAGTGCCATTATTTATATGCTGTCTGTCTGTCCGTCTTGTGTGATGTTGAGGTGTGGTTCGTTTCAATGTTCCATCGTTCTAGTGCGGGGCAGAGTTTGAGGCATGGTGCTAATATAAGTTAGGCTACCTCTAAAGTTATTACATGAATAATTAGCTACAGCATTTGGCCAAAAGTGTGTCATAATGGCGGCGGCATTAACGCTCGATTAGTTTTTTGCCAGTTAAATTTGAACATCGTACACAACATTATTTCAACAAAAGCGCTTACCAGACATTTTTGAATGTTGTTATAAATCCTTTCTGCGCAATAACAAAATGAATTCGTCGTGGATTGGATGCATGAAGCTGATGAATAGAAGTTTAATGAACTTTGCTTCAGGTTGTTAGAGCAGACTTGATAGGGTTCTGTCGAGAGTTAATAGCTGACAATTCTTTTTGCACATGAAGTTTTATGACCTTCTACATATTTTCGATTGAGTTTATGTCCGTTGATTGCACTGGCCGCGTAAAACCCAAAAAGTGATTTTCTGTTTCCCACAGATGAGTAAATACTGAGCGATGTACAGGGACTACCATTCTGCCAAAAGAAGTGACATTCAGCAAAATGTTTGCACACACCTGACCATAAATTTGCATCGAGTGCATTCACATAGTTACAACAGTCAATATTTCTGCCAAATGGTACTAAAGTATTCACTCTTTCATATCAAATACAGCTCCAGAGCATGGTGATATGTTTCGACTGTTGTTGCCTCTCAGAACATTCGAAATTCCAGACTATGTGGTGTTCTCCAAATGTAGGCTTGACTTCTCTACCCTGTCCTATTACTACCCGAGTTTCTTCTGTAAATTCAACTGATTTTCTGTCATCTGTTTTTTAGCTCAGCTTCTGTCTACGCCAAAACACATAGCGAGCTCTATTCACCCTGCTCATTACAGTTTGCTTCCAAATTTTTTGTCTAGTAAAACCACAGGAACGCAAGCAACGTCGTACCGTACGTGATGATAATTGTCGAGTCAATATATCATTTACGTAGTTTGTACTTTTAGCTAATGTCTTTTTCTCTGTGCTTCAACATGACGAATTATTCTCTAATCGCTCCTTCCATCAGATTCACTGGTCTGCCAGTTTGAAGCCACTTTTCTACGCTTTGTTGACATTTCCAGCAGTTGGGAAACTTACGTATGCAAGAAGGTTTTACATTCAGTGTATTCGAAATGAAAAATTGCATAGAATTACTATTACCTAATTTTATAATAATTTTCTTTTGCTCCTTTATCAATTCTCTGCCTACCGTACCCATAGCAGTTCAATCGCTTCATTTGTGAAAATTTTCGATAAAATGACGACATTAATGAAGCAACACATCTTATGTAGATAAAACTACATGACCATAGATATAAATTGGCTAGAGATGCGCACAAGTACAAAATTTTAGTTATTTTACTTGCGGTGCATTTCGTGACTTTCCGCCGTAATCATCACATTATGACACACTTTTGGCCACCCCGCTGTAAGTATCTCCCTTGTTGCATTTGAATGATATGTCCAAAATGTTGGTGATGCCTATGCTGTATTCTGGCTATTACATCTCGAGTCCCACCTAACTTTTTTGGCAGTGGCAATAGCAATAGTGATATTAGTATTAATAGCTCTAGCAGCAGCAGCAGCATCTAATAATGACAATATGATGTGATGGTGTAGGTTTGTCCAAGCTATGCACAGACAGTCATTGTACAGAAGACTATTGATGATGAGATAATCTTGAAGGCTGCAAAGTTCCGAGAGAATGGACGATTTCCTGTTCTCAGCTACTACCACAAAGAGAACAGCGTAAGTCTGAGGCACATTCTTGTTGTATGGTAAATAACATATTTTGATGTTATAACGTTTCGTGACAAGGCATGCTTCTTGACTTTCTGTTATTTAGCATTTATGATATGTGGCAAATATGTTGTTTTTTATTAATGTGACTGCTGTTTGATTTACGTTTTTTGCTGCTCATCTGCAGTATTCAGGACTCTCACTTTATTCCTACTTACCAAGCTTTCATTGCTGCTCTTTTCTGCCTATATTTTGGCAGTGGGGAAAAGACAACTGAGGTTCTGAAAGCAAAACGTTTGGTGCCTTTATGCTGAAAACACAGACATTACAGATTTATTTCAAGTCCACGCAGGTCTGATGGAGTTCCTTGCTGTTTGGGCATTTATCTCTATGTATATATGCTTTACTTGATGATAGGCTCATCATGACAAGTTTGCAGCCTGTGGGCCAACCAAGAAAGTTACCACATCAACTCAGCCTTTCATCTTTTCAGGGTATGTAAATTGAGTGCTGGCTGGCATTAAGGCAGGAGCATGTTTACTCGTGTCGGATGGCAGATGATGGCAGATGTGTGAGATGATGTGATCTCGTCTATCAGTTGGTAATCTCTAGGTTTGAGATTTTTTAAACTGCCATACTTATTTAGCATTTTAAAACACAATTGCGTCAAATCTGTCCAGATGTCAATCCTGCGCTGTTCGCAGCCGTCCACCGGTACAACAGGACGTCGATGTCGGGAAGATGAAATGATGGTCAACAGTGTTGTGGGTATTGGCCGACGAGGATACATTCTCGACACACGTGCTCCGAGTGTCGTTAAACTCGCAGCCTCTAAAGGTACCTGCTGACTTGGAATACTTCTCACTTACTATTTTAGTTAATCAGTCAGAAAACACTTGTGCGGTCTTGTGCCACATGCATTATGGATTTATCAAAATGCTGCTGCCGTGTTGCTGTCTTTTTCAAACATATCAGAACTAAACTTTTCAGCACTTTCCTTCACATTAGAAGATGTTGTGTGATAAGTGTATTCATGTCTCAGATTGATTCAGATCGATATGTGGTCCTATAGAAATCTGTTTTGATTGATCATTTGATCGACTTGTCGATGGATTATTTGATCGTATGATCGAATTGAGTTGAATTTAATTTCTGCTAGGAGGAGGTGCGGAATCGGAGGCATACTATCCGCAGTGGCGGCGGATCAACCAATCCATTGAACGCCCTTCCACGCTCAACGAGTCACTTATTAGACTAATTGAAGGTATTTATTAACAACATTTTTGCTCCAGCTTTTGTTTGAAGTTCTAAAAAGTTTAGCATAAAAACGCTGTTTTATTCATTAACAGCATTTCTTAACTGTACTTGGCAAATACAGTATTTTCAGTCTAAAATTCACTACAAAGTTAGAAACCGTCTGATGGCTAGGCTGCGCCTGAACCTGCTGTGGGAATGCTTCCCCTGGTCTATGTTTGGCAGGTTTACTCAAACGTATCTAAGTCGACTCAGTATCTAAAAAACTACTTTATAAATAAACTAATTCATGTGGTCTCTGATGAAACATGGATTTCAGTCATTTACTTTATTGAAGTCAAATAACGTTGTTATAAATAATATTAATGTATTTTGTCATCCGTTAAAATATTGCAGCCCGTTGACTGACTAATATTTGGCAATGCGCCGCACATATCGAGACGATTTTGAGACCCTTGGGATAGAGTATGTTTTTATGGATATATCATGTGTGTCTGCATACAGCATGTTACGACGTGAACACATCGAGTGACAAGTGGTTGTCTCGGCTGGACGCCTGCGGCTGGTTATCACACATCAAAGACGCTCTGACGTGCGCCTGTGTAGCGGCGCAGTGCGTGGACAAGGAAGGGGCCATGGTGCTTGTACACGGCTCTACAGGCACGGATACTACACTGATTGTCACTTCACTCGCTCAGCTGATACTGGACCCCGACTGCCGCACTGTCACTGGGTATACTACTACTCGTGATGCTGCTACTACTACTGTTGTTAATGCGTTGATGCATTTTCTCTGTTACCATTGACATTTATTTTTAATTGTTGCGTTTGTTGGTGGTGATTTTTGATTATCTGACTGATTTTTTCAACAGTTGTTGCATGATACATAACTGCAAAATATTATTCTCTGTCCAATGCAGTGCATAGCATTGGACAGAGTATAAAATCACCTGAGTGTCCGTGTGTCCGTGCGTCCGTCTGTGCGTCCTACATTTCTTAAGCTATCTTTCTTTCACCTTTCCTTTCCCTTCGCCTTTCCCATCCCCTTCTCCTTCCCCTTCTCCTTCCCTTTCTCCTTCTTTTTCCCCTTTCCGCTTCCGCTTCCTCTTCCTCTTTTCCTTTCCCTATCCCTTCCTTTTTTTCTTTCCTTTTCCCTTTTCTTGCCCTTTCCCCTTCCCCTTTTTTCCTTTCCCCTCCTCTCCCCTTTCCTGTTCCCTTTCCCTTCTCTTTACCTTCCATTTCTTTTCTCCCTCCCCTTTCCCTTTCTTTTTGTCCTTTCACTTTCCTTTTCCCTTTTCGTCTCTTCCCTCTTTCTCTTTCCATTCTTCCGTCTTTTTTGTGTCCATGTCCGTGCATCAGTGCATCCAATATTTGAGGCGCCATATCTCCGTAACGGTGCAAGATAGACGCATGGTCACTATGGACCACCCATATGAAGTTGACCCTCGGCAGTCGAATGGTCACGTGACGACGTGACCGCAAAAGGTCAAACTCGTGACTATTATCTTTGAGGCGCCATATCTTTATAACGGTGCAAGATAGACGCATGATGATGATGGACTTTTTATAGTAAAGCTCTGGTGACTAATCGAATGGTCTCGTGACTGACAATGTTTATTGTTCAGTTAAAATAATACAGAAGGACAAAAGGATCATTGCTGCTGTACAGCTTAGAATTAAACTGTTTAATTTTTTTTACCGCAGTCTAAACAGCTCACTGATTATATTTATACAGACATACTGTAAACTATCGAAATGCATTGGACAGACTCAGACATTATCTTCTTTGTACTAGATTTGGCTTCCCCTGGTTAAACCAGGTGCTGCATTTTAGCCATTTTTTGCAAGTCCAGTTGCGGCTAGCTTTGTCACAATTTTTGGACACATTTGGTGGAATTAAGCACATTTGCTGTGCACATCAACTATATATTGAATGTTTTGTAACTAAATATGGCATTTTAATTTATCTTTTTTATCACTTCTTGGTAGGAAAAGACTGCACTGCCCGGCTGGGGTTAAGCCAGGGAACATTCATCTGTGTTGGATGGCAGGTAACAGTGTGTGATTTAATATGGCAGGTGATGCTCTGTAGCTCCGAGTAAGGTTCTATTGGGTTCCAGATTTGAACTACTACTCATGCTACCAGTACTACTGCCATTACTCTCTCCACCACCATTGTTACTACTGTTACTATGCTGGCTGTAGGTTTGAAGCTCTGCTGGAGCGTGAGTGGTTGCAAGCGGGTCATCCGTTTGGTGATCGTTGTGCAAAGTCAGCTTTCGCCAACTCCAAATTGCGCCAGGAGTCACCGGTCTTCTTACTGTTTCTTGACTGTGCGTGGCAGGTATAGCAACAGCACCGTGTGTAGCTTCATTAGTCGTTGAGACTTAGGACGGTTGTTTGCTAGTACTGTTATCCCCGGTAGTTAAATTAGGACTTAATAGGTGGGGAACTTTATTGCTTTTTTTACTCTTTCTCTTTTTTGCGAACCTTCCCTGTTCTTTTTTTTCATCTCTATTGACAGTATCTGCAGGAAATCAGTTCATTATTATTTTACTGAAATGCATTCACCTTGCTGTGCAGTTACTGAAACATCAGAGTTAAAAGTGATTACCTTAGCATTTATTTCAAAAAATTTAAATTTATCTGTCTTGGAACACTTACATGTCGATGTAATTGCTCTATGTTTTGCTGTGCTGTAGTTTGATTAGTTGATAATGTGGTGATCAGTTACGCATTTGTTTTATCTCGCAGATCTGGCTGCAGTTTCCAGGTTCGTTTGAATACAATGAAGACTTTCTAATAATGCTGTTTAAACACACTTACGCTTCCCAGTTTGGTGAGTTTGTTTAATATTCTGTTTCAGTGCTCTATGCTTTCTGTGCTTTGTTTTTGTTGCTTAGGCATGGTTTGTTTGGTAAATAAATCTTTTATGGAATTGCAAAAATCCATAGATCTGTCCTATAGGCTTACAGCTTACTTACAATACAGACTATTATTATTGCTTCATATTGCACTTGGAAGTTTAGTTAGATTTGCCTTTACAAATTTAATTCAAGTGACAATTGATTAGCTGCAGAATTTTGCTTTTTTCACATCTATCTGGCACTTAAACGTTCCCAGAACTATCAACACCAGAAATATTCGTCAAAACAAAATTTTCAGAAATAAACTTCTGTTTCATTACCAGCGCTGTTTACATTGTGAATTTTAGCTCTGCACATTATTCTACTGAAATTTATTTACTGTGATTTTACTGTCTTTATTCATCTGTTACATTGTCATGCGACTGTCCTGTTAGACCTCTATGCAGGTCCTGCCATGTTGGTCTGTTTGTCTTCCTTTCAACTTGGGAACGAAAAAAAAAATTTGGCGCGAACGTTTTCTGAGCTCGAATGGCCAGTGCGCCAGTTTTTAGCTCAAAGGTAAACAATCCAGGTCATTCATTGGATGTACAGTCTGTTGAAGTCTGTTGATGCAGTAAATTTGTGGATGTTGCTAACAGCTGTGATTGTGATGTGGAACTAGGCACATTCTTGTGCAACAACGAAATGGAGCGACATCGGCTGAAAGTGAAGACTCTCACAGTTTCACTCTGGTAACTAAGCGTCTGTGCTCTTATCGTCATGTGCATCCTGCTTTGGCATTCTGTTTTTACTGCGTTGGTGAAATCCTATCTTCGATTTTTGTTTTATCGTTACCATTTACCAGCTTTGGTTTATTTGCGTTGTTATACTGTTCAAGCTGACATTTCAGCGCAGCGACCTTTGCCAATATCTGTGATAACGTTGAATGCAAACTTTTTGCACAGGTTACTGGCAATAGTCAGCGCCTGCTACATCCGCCGTTTTTTTTTGAGCATGAGCAGAATTAAAATCACAACGTTGCTTTGTTATGGAAACCACAAATAGCAAATTCCAGATCACACATCAGTCATCAAATACAGAAACTTCATCATGACGCAAAAACCGCACCAGCTGCATTGACCAAATCAGCACCACATATATGATCAGATCAGATCGCTAAACATAACCCTAACCATAACCATAACCCTAAACTTCTGTACTTGATTTGATCATATTTGGTGTCGGTGCTGTCAATGCAGTCTTTCTGGTGTTTCGTGACATTGCAATAACAGTCTTCATTAACAGTGACAATTCTCTTTATTTGCGTCATTGTTTTCTAATTTGTGTTATTGCATAACAGTGGTTTGTTTGTTACATGCGAAAGCAGCTACTGCTTTCGGCGTGTCTTAGCCATCGCAATTCTGTCTGTCTGTCTGTCCGTCTGTCTGTCATGCGGGTGGATCAGTCAAAAACGGTGCAAGCTAGGATCACCAAATCTTCACCGTCGGCTGCTTGAAAGACTCTAGTTTCAGGAACCGTAAAGCTTTTCCATAAATTCGAAGAGGGTCACCCCGAACCAGGGCACTAAATGAGAGGAGGGTGGGCAAAATTTGCGATTTTTGGCCAATAAGTCACTGTATCTCAGTAACGGTGCGAGATAGGGTCTAGGTTACTATTAATCACTAATAGGAAGTGGTACACTGGCTCTCGATTGGTGCCGAATTCAGTGACCTTGAGCGCCAAAGTAGGGGGTTTTATGGATTTTTTTTGGCGATTTCGGGCTGCAACACAAGTCTATATCATTCACAAGGTGGCGCCATGCTACTATCGTTATGCGATCTAGATAGAGAATTTGGTATTTGTATATTAGCTTGCGTGAACCGGAACTGCTATAGGCTTTCGCGCGTCTCGTGAGCATTAGCTCAAATCTCTTGTTATTATTAAACCTCAAATGAATGGATGCATGAATGACCAGACCATATGTTGAACAAAGGTCCTCAGTACCGCTGCTACTGATGTTGCTACAGGTCTTACATTAATCGGCCAGAGATCTTATCAACTTACATGAATCCACTCTACGAGCCAAACCCTACAGTCATCTGGCCCTCAGTTGCTCCTCATAGCTTGGTATGTCATTAGACTTTGGTTTTCTGTATATAAAACTTTTTAAACTTTACCCATGAATATGGTCGGACCTAATTTACAATTACACAGATGCGGCATGATCTGTGCAATTAGTAGGTTTCCGTGCAGTTGTAAATGTTGGTGAAATCACATGAGTTCTAAGATTTTTGTATTTTTCTTTCATTTTTGATCAAAATTCATTGTTGCAAACGGCCAAACTACGACTGCTGCATTTCACAGTGTAGTGTATCGACGGTATTAAGGTGAGGTGGGCAAAACTTCACTCATTTGCGTCAAATCTCTTCTTGGTGTTGCATGTCAAAAACGACTTAAGATCAGCCGTGTTTTACAGAGCTATTCAAGAAATAAAAGTGGCTTGTTTTTTGAGACATGGTGCATTTAGAGCTGTGAAAATTAATGATTAATCAGTAAATGCATTAATCATTTAAATAATTGTTTCATTAAAATGTATTGCAGCAACTGTGGTCGGCACTATATCAGAGCTGGCAGAGATATTTGCCGTCACACAGCGCTGTGTGGAAAGAGATCAAAGACATTAAGGAACATGACACACAGCTGAGAAATCACGTCGTCAGACTCCGCAAGTATGTTTCCGACTTGATTCTTGAGAATAATTGAGTTTATTGTTAAAATGTCAAAAAGAATGTGCTTGGTGATGCCATTTGGTTTCAGGCATTCTTATAATTCTTCTTTTTTTAGCTTTGAGTGTGCGATAAACAAAACCTGCATGCACAGAATCCTTTTAATTTCCATTTTTAATGTTGAGTTTGCTCAATTGCTGTAAAGATGTTATTTCAACTTGATAGGAAGGAAGGCCTTGGTGGCGCAGTGGTTAGAGCGAAAACAAAAATGGTGGAGCAAACCAAAATATTACAACAGGAGTAACCGATGTGCCTTTTTCAGCTAAAAAGCTCAAAGTGGTCACACGATACTGGGCCAAAGCTGACACGTTTACTTTCCGCGGTAGTGATGACAGTATTGTTTTCAGCATCATGGCGAAGTTTAGTTTATTGTCTTGCTTGACAAAATTTTGCATGAACATGTACCTCGTGCACCACAAAAACAGAAACAGGGACAGTAGAAAATCACAGAAACACGGAAATCACGGAAGCCGTGATTTTCGTCAAATGCTGTGATTTTGCCAAAATTGGTTTTGCTGTGTTTTTAGCCAAATTGCCTTGATTTTACTGTTTTTTTACGTTTTTACAATAATTTTTTGTTTTTAATCAACAAAATGGTGTGATTTTAGCACAAAAAATATTCAATTTGGCTACTCCTACCAAAGTCCGTATGCTTTGTTTGTTACTTACTGGCTCAATATGTGACCGTGTTGTTGCCATAGAAATTTGTATTTTAATGCTCCTCAGTGAACAAAATTCAACTTTGCACTCTATGTAATGATGGTCGTCAATGCTAGATGTTGAGTTTTATAGACTTTTTAATAGTTTTGAGCCCGTAATTTGATGCCGTGTTTTTGCCGTGATTTTTTGCCATTTTCACAGAAGTTTGCCATGTTTTTGCTATTTTTTGCCCTGATTTTCTACCGTCCCTAACCATATTGCACTTGAAGGTCATAAGTCAAAGGTTAAAGACCATCCTGCCAATAATAGCTGCTGCTAGACAGGGCGTATAGCCTAGGGCTAAACCTGGGCTGATAGGTATTGGCCGACGCTAACGTCATTGGTAATATTGCAGCATACCGCAGACAGGCTTAGCCTTGCGCAAGACTTCCGAGTCTAGTTTGCTATAGTTTTAGTACATTCTGTGGCTGTATCTGCGTACAGACATCTGGTGAAACTTGAGAAGGAGGCTTTGGATCTGGGACTCGTGAATACGACGACGACTAAATCCGATGAACAGGTGTCATCCACTCGGCAGAATACATCCAAGTCATAGTCATAGCCAGGCTGTGAAGGCGTGTACAAAGTTGTTGTTGTTGTTGTTGCCACGAGTCTGTCGGGCGCTGCCTATATGTCGGGGAAGGGCGCTGGAATAGCCATAGGGGGCACTAGGGGCACTTGCTATCACTAGGAGCCTACTCAGTCACAGAGAATAGTGCCGAAAATGCACCAAAATACACACACAAAATCAAAACTCCCCATACTTTTCCCCTGTGGGGAAGAGACACTCCTCCCCATACCCTGTTCCTTAAGTGCCCCCTACATCCAGATCCTGGCTACGCTGCTGCGGAAGGGGCAGATGCCCTGAAGCGATAAAGAATACCACAGTCAGGTTGTCACTTGTGTCTCGGAACACATCTGAGATGTCGATGGAGTCGCCAAAGTATCATGCGGACGTTCTGCTGCCCACTTGGGCAGAAGAGACAGGGTGTAAAGATGGACAGAATTGAAGCGAAATGAAATCTCAGTTCCTTTCAGTTTCGTTGTTTTGTACTGAGTGTACACTGTGTCCCAAAAAAGTATCCCCGACATTTTCGACTGTAACTTGAAAACCAATTATCACATTTTGATAGTTTTTGTTACAAATATTTCTGACACAACTCGCCATCAAACGACCATTCAGTTTTCCACCTCACCCCTTGCACTACCTAGGGAATGCAGATCAAGCAAAGTATGTGTTGAAATAAACAGAAAAACTGAGAAAAACATCTCCAACATTATCGATTGTAACTTTTAAAAAGATTAGCAAATTTTAGTAATTTTTGGCAGAAATATTTCTGACACAACTGGCTATTAAGCAAGTGTTTTAGTTTCCACCTCATCCAATGTCTGATTTTGCACTACCTGGGAAAAGCCGACCAAGCATAATACGTGTTAAAGTGGATGAAAAAACGTCAATAAGTGCCATCTATTTTAATCTGTGAGCCCCAACATGTCATGCAGCAGTGTGTTTACCAGATGAAGTTTAGGAATGTTTGTGAAGTCAAGAAGTGACTGGTAAAGCCTGGATTGTTCTGGAGCAGAACATTATCAATACTGCTGTCAATGAATGGAGAAAGCGTCTCCTTGCTTGTGTTTGCATAGTGGGCTAACACCTGAAGCAATTTTACTGCATGCAGTTGAAAAATGGACAACTAAATGAAGTGTCTGCCAAAGTGTCAGAAACATGAACAAAATGCGTTTTTACGTGTTATTTTAATTAAGCAATCATATCACATTGGATAAAAAGTGATATTTTGCTGGTTGTTTTTCCCTAGGTAGTGCAGAAGCATTTAT
>Ga0209671_1005907_pt1 | contig 12464 bp, 11 predicted proteins | sample WorMetHERISLAND2_2_FD_187401 | JGI IMG/M metagenome (GOLD analysis project Ga0209671, IMG submission 187401) | Marine gutless worms symbiont microbial communities from Max Planck institute for Marine Microbiology, Germany - Olavius geniculatus... | ecosystem: Host-associated > Annelida >...
GCCTATTATTTGGATAATTCCAAATTCCAATAAAAGTTTTTTCATTGTCAAAGAATGTCTTACTCCAGTTCTGTGACAACCGTTTTACAAAAGTGCCCAGAATTCACTCACTTTAATCTTATAGCTACGTGAAAACTAAGTTGAGTTGTCCTGTTTACCGTCACTAGCACCGTGACCCAATGAACTCGATCAGTGATCGAACGCAATGCACTATAGCTTGGCTTCCTGTCATAATTTTGCTTCGTTTCGCTCATGTGATTTTCAGTGAGATAAACGTTGACATAATAATAAACGCGTTTTTTGTAAACGTTTGTCACATCTATGCAATAGACCGTGTAGACCGTGTTGAAACGCACTTATTTCATGGCCGTGATCGACGGCGTGTTCTGCCTTGACGCACGTGTGATATTGGCCTGCAAACGTGAGACTCTCAGACGTCACGCTTCAGTGGAGTGCGATTATGAGCACTTATAACACTTTAAACACTAGATAGGAAAACTAAGTAAGCAGGTCACGAAATAAGTTTTGTTTGTACAATAACTATGCAGGTCTGTGTGGGGTGTGTGCATTATTTGGTATTCTGCACCAGATGGTGTTTTTTTGCCACTTTGTCGCAGCCCGCGACCACGTCGTGTAGGGCCTTCGCATCGTCGGACTGTTACGGCGCTATACAGATTTCGTATTAATATGGCAACTGTGCGGCCGTCCTAATAGGCGCAATACGGATCTTGCCCTTCTGTCTGTCCGTCCGTACGGGCTCCTGTCTCGAAAATTATAAAGCTTAGAAAAACTAACATTAGTCTCAACGTTTGTCAGATTTGGAATAACCGATGTGCCAATTTTTAGTTTAAAAACTTACGACAGGTTGTGCAGCTGCAGGCGGCGGCCGCACAGTATGTCGGCACTAAACCGACATATTTTCTGGTTATTATTCTTATTACTGTATTTTGTGGATAAAACTTTAGTCAATCGGTGAGATGAGTTTTATAGATGTTTGTATGAGCAGTGTCATTCAGATGGTGTGTGTTTGTGCAGGTCTTGCGGTGAAACGGATTTGCACGCTTCTGATAACGGTAGGTTGAGGCATACTGCTGAGGCATACCGGTATTATGTCGTTTTAGGAGGCGTCCAAAGCTTTTTTTAATGCACTTTGTTGACAAATGAACCGCTGTTTTTTGGAATGGAATGTTGTTAAAATTTTGGCGAAATTTTGGCGTTGAAAATTTAAGACACGTTTGCCAAATTTTGGAGCAATTTAATCATAATTGTAATCATAATAATCAATGTTATAGGCCTAGTGCCCTATTTATGCAAATGGAAACAATTGGTGTGCAGATCGGCTAACGATCCATGGCTTCTAGTGATATGTCCTCGAGGACTTGGCCTCGTCTTGTATTTTTAGTCTTAGTCTTATATTCTTAGATCAGTTACATGTTAAACATTGAATACTGAGTGTTATAAAACTGAACATTAAAAGTGCGACAGACACTTAGCAAGTTAGCATAGGCCAACATGGTATTTGCTTAGTTGTCGAAAACTATTTGCATATTAAACACCTGAACATTAAAGCTCGGATTGACTGCATATTTAATATTTTTTATAGTAATATATTGTTGTGAAAGCGGATTTCTGATGCCCTTAGATGTCCTTGCTTTTGCTCTTGAGTTTTTTTGGCCCTGGCCTTGAACACAAAGTCCTTGATAACGTCACTGATGGCTGACTGGTTCCGAGGTCATGGCATATCTTGAGCGTTTGAACGGCCGTTTGGTTAGTGGTTACAATCCACTGCGCCGACTGAAGGCAAAGTCTATAGTGGCTGTCGTATTACTAGCCTTGTCTTCTGTCCAGCGACTTGTTTACGTCGTGAACGCGACACGAACATTGGTCTCGTTTCGCCCTTAAAAACTGTCCTTCATGTCGAGCGAAACAAACACTTTGTGATTGATCGGTTGTTGTCTGTTAGTCCTCCAATCAGTCGTCACGTTTCTCACTGCCACCGCTTTAACCGCGAGGCGTAACGGTGACGGTTAAAGGCATCAAATAAGTCACAATCACGAACTGAATTACGTGTCTGTGATCAGCGGCTCGTGGGTTAAATAAAGTTGGGGTGGCAAAAAAGTTGTAATTTTTCAACAAACAGTTACAAATTTCGACAGCAAAATTAGTATCATAAGTACAAAAAACTTTTACTTTGAATTCTCATATTGCATACTGAGATTGATGTTATCATATTTTTCTGCATGAAGTAATTGCACTGAAAAATTCATTCGGGTACTCGGATTAATATGAATCTGTGCAAAAAAATGTTACGACAAAAAAGAGAGAAAATTTCCCGTTTATTAAGTTATGAGATAGTGACATTAACTCCGGTAACAGATGATCATTATTGCCGTAATTAAAGAAACATTGCCTTTAATCTTGTAGACAGATCAGAATGTTCACGTTCTCTGGACATTTTAGTGTTTGTAAACATAAACAACTTGATGGTCTCAGGGGACTACTTCACAATGCTTTCAAAGTCCAATGTTTACTACATTGGAAAATTTTGCAGTTTAGTTTTTAGTCACTAAAACTTGAATGATTAAAACATGTGATAATTTCCGCAAATTTAAATTGCAGAATTTGTCAGTACGGTTGTAACAATGACGTTTGGTTTATTGTAAACTTTAGCGGTTGCAGTCGACGCCTATAAGCTTCACTCGCTTTCACTACTCCGCGCAATAAAACGTTTTTAACCCGCACGAACTTTGAATGCCCGTCTCGAGTCGACGCCTGTCAAGAACTAGGCCGACACTTTAGATCAACAACTTATTTATATCACTGCGGTACAGGACACATAAACAGCAACCAAAACGTATGCCCTTATATAGTCGAAAGAAAGAAATGTGGGCCTACAAAAGCTGCTGCTGCAGCAGTGTTGCAAACGAACAAAATATAGCAAACCAAAAAATACACGTCAGCGTACGTAAGTCGTAAAAAGCAGTCGTTTATAATAACTCTGGCAAATGTGTATGGATTTTAATATAATAACTTCTGACATTGCAGTTAGAAATTAAAATTAACAGTATTGTACAGCATGCGCCTCAGATCTGTTGCGACATTATCCTACAAAATTCGGACTAGGCCTACAACTTTGCATCAAAATTATTACTTAATTCAGAAACGTGTAGAATCGTTTGTAGCAGAGATGACATTTTGACCGTCAAATGTCAAAAGTAGATTTCCAATGCGTATGTTATAGGCTATTATTAATAGTAGGCTATTAATTCGTAATATTACAGTGTCAACATACTCTCCATCGGCATGCAGGCATTGCATAGAGTCGTGCAGGTCATCGGATGCGTTATACCCCGTTTACACAATCAAGCAAACATCGAGCTGGCTCGTCCAGCTAACTAGAGCCAGCTCGTCGAGCCAGCTTCATCGTGTAAACCGGGTATTAAGTGACGCTCTGTTCAATCATCAATGATAGCGTCAAACGTCGAGCTACCGCATGCTTGAACAGCAAAACTTGTATAATAACAATCTGCTTTTGCTTTTGTATGCAACCTAGCCAACTTATCAAGCATTATGATTGTAGTAGTAGTAGATAAGTTTATATTTAGATTAAGTAGAAATTTGCTAAAGCTAGTTGGTATAGACCTACGTTAAACGCAATTTATAACTGACTAACATTGTGATCTTCTACAGCGGCGTTACAATCGTGAAGTCAAGCATGCAAGAACACAAACTTCTGTCTTGAAACGGTTTTAATATTCTGATAAGTTTGCCTCGCGATTTGTGAGACTGAAATTTAGTCCAACAAACTTACAACATGTAACAATTTCGACAGATTTAATGCATGGCACGTTTCGTCTACTGCGCTCTGAATGTGCTTCGAAATTTTGCGGTGTTTAGCTGTGGCGCCCACGGTATCTAACAGCGAGATTTTATTGTGTCGTTTTTATAGCCTTAACTCGTATGCCGTTGATGTTGTACCCTGTGTGTATCAGAGAAGCTGAATAAAAAGTTCAGCGCTCACTACGAGTTCGCGGACCGGCGTGAGATGGTGACCAGCGCCAGAACTTACTTCTACCAAGATGAACATGTCTGCGACGCCAACGTAGCAGTCTTCATCGACGGAATTAATACCGTCTCGGGTTAGTTTATAGCTGTCGTCAGCATCATCACTGGACATCGCAATAATTTTGGCACGCAATACGCGATTTTTGCCAGATTTACTAGGCCTAGCCTATACATCCTGCCTCTTTCAAATTTAAGCAAACTTTAAATGTTGAGCAGGCCTAGTGATTTTGTTTTGCAAAAATAATTTACTTTTAACTAGGTAAAAGCACATGTTTAGGCCTACCGGAAGATTGTATAGGCCTATGACCATGCAGGTTTTTAATAACCGAATACACACTATATACATGTACGTTACAGACGACGACAGCAACCATGATAATGATTTGTTTTATTGATTTCTTCACAGGTGGGATGTAAACTAATGATACTGTGAAACATTCAGTCTGAGAAGTGTACTAACGAATAGCATCGCAAATTAATTAATGTTTGCTGTGTCGTTGATACATAAATTTGCCTGACAAAGAACTGCATGGCTAACGTAGTAACAACGTCTGCAGCGCTTTTCCCATAGATTTTGAAGGTCGTCCTTATAAGTTAGAACACTCACTATCGTGTGAGGTGTGATTTATAATATTGTGTTTACAGAGGCAACTGACTCGACAGGCTTTGCCGCCGTGAAGCTTACAGCACTCGGACGACCTCAGCTGCTGGTACGTTTTTTGTAATTATTTCAGTTAATCGCTGTAGCTATAGCTTGTAACGTCGTACCGTGGAAACATTTCGTGGAAACTTTGTCTCAGTGTATGGACTGTAGTCTGTGTTTTGTGTATTATATTGCACGCCTGCCGATGTCTAAGTGGTCAGCTATGTCGTTTGCTTGTGCAGCTGCAGTTATCGGCAGTGCTGACGGCTGTAAGACGCTACTTTGAGATGTTGTCGAGCGGCTACGGAAGCGGCACTTTGACTCAGCTGGACTTCGAACGGCACCTGCGTAGCTTCAACCTCGATGCCGAAGAGCGTCGGAGATGGTTCACAATGCTCGATGTCACTAAAGACGGGTATTGTTCTTTGCCGCTTTATAGTTCCTATTGTTCACGACAAGTCTTACTTGTGCATCACCACTGTACATTGGCATAGAAACTAGGGGTTAGACGGTTTAATAAACCGGGCCTCAAGCTCTTAGGGCACCGAACACAAGTAAGGCAAGAAAATGAGTAAAATAATAGGCCTACGATTCTACAGCACACACGCAATTTTTCAGAGCAGCTAGGTGAGGTCATATGAGAACACAAAAAGCATCGTAGCTCTCACTTGCTGGAGCTTTGCAAACGCAGATTTTACATGTTTTAGTAAAACGTGTCATCAGAATATTACGTGCAAAAACTTGCAAAAAACATTTAAACCTCCTAAAACTATTTAGGAAAAAAACTGTAGGCCTAGAATCCCTAGATCCTTTTTGGACACGTGTGGATCGAGCAATCTGACGGTTTTTGGAATGATTAACCTTTGGTGTATAGAATGATGGTCACGTTAAATATTGTGCTCTTTCTTTACTGCAACACTAGCCTTTACTAGGTAGAAGCTAAAGCTTTTAAAAGTGTTTGATCGCTCGCCAGAAAAATGTTTCACAATTTCATCCACCACACGGTAGGCCTAGATAGGACCACATAAATATATTAGACTATGTCATGAGTTAAGACCACCGTGCGGTTTTTCGTTCGTATTAGATCAAGTGATTGTTTGACTGTGATCAGAGAGATTGATCTGCTTGACTGGCACAATCTGCTCGAGGTGAACGTCAGCCTGGCAAAGGTCCTGCGTGTTCCCAATCTCGTGGTACGTCAATCGCTGATAGATCGTCAATTTCCGTAAAAACGTCTGTCCTTAAAATTTTTATGAAACTTTGTCGTTCCTGTTTATTACTTGTGACCTTGAAAATGTCATGTTCTGTGTCTATGAACGAAATACATGATGATGATGGATGATGATGAAATATTCGTGCAGTTTTTTTTTGCTTTCAAAGTTTTACTTCTAAAAAAACTCTCTGCATCTGCCGTCTATGACTGCTATGCTGTAATACTTTTGCTTTAGTTCTCATGATAGGCCTACTTCATCAGTGTGTCAATTTGTTTTATGAGCTGCTGTGTAATAGTACACCGCATGTCATGAAATAACAAGAAAGCCTAACTGTCGCTAGGAAAGACGCGCTACAGCCTATACACTTTCTGTTGCAGTACTTACCTTCAAGGTCATCCAAAATCGATGATTTTATCTCATCTGAAAAGGCGTGTGCTATGCACTTCCTATAAGTGAGTAGCCTATAGGTAACCTTGGTCCTATCTATCACCGTTTCTGAGATATGGCCAGTTTTCCATTGAAAACACACATTTGTCTACCCCTTCCATTTAACCTCAAATTTGAAAATATTTTCCTTGCACTAGATCGCTGTAATTTTGCACGCCTATGTTTAAAGCACATGGCTAATTATTTGTGTAAAAAGTTTTTCTCTATGACCTACCGTTTAGCCACAATACATCAGCTACGGACGACAAATGGACAGACAGACAACACGTCGTGCCACATACGCTTACAGCATAGCTGTAGCGCGTCAAAAAATACAAAATTTAAAAATATATTTTCGCCCGCGTCCCTACTCCTTGCCAAACTGCAACTGGAAGCACAGGATTTTTTAGGCTTAACGTCATATAAAATACGTATAACTCACTTTTATTCGCAGTTTGATTGTCGTGTGTGTTATGCAGACAGGTCAGCTGGAGCCAGTAGCAGCGCATTTCACAGAGTTAGAAGACGAACAAATGAAGAACATGTTACGTCGCGTCGACACTATTGTCCGGGTACCGCAATTTTACCATTTTTTGTTGTGTCATAAATGCATACGTTATATCTGTCTTTGACGAATGAAACGGAATGATGATAGCCTAGGGCCTATCCGGTGAATTTGCAGTAAAGCTAGCACTACAACCAAAAGTCAAACAGTTAATCGTGCACATTGTGGTTATCATCATGTCGTGCATTTTTCACACATCGCATTATTATCGCCGCAAGTTTTTAAAAAAACAGCTAAAAGTACAACACGTCGGCGAATACAAAGTAAGTTTATTTTAGTGATTCCCGTAGGCCGACCATTGACTGATTGAAATTATTAAAGTAAACGATTAAACTAATAAATGATCGCTAAAGTAGGCTTATCCAGTTTGCCATAAAACAAACGTAATTTAAGTTCTAGTTGTGTAAACCGCTAACGCAAACATTGGACGGCCATCCTAACAGGCCGCGCTACGCATCTTGCCCGTCCGTCTGTCTGTCCGTTCGTCTGTCACGTACTCCTATACAACTCGAAAACGAAAAGACATAGGCCTAGGCCTAAAAACAAAAATAGGTGTGAACGTTCTCCGTGGCAGGAGCACTCGGTGTGTCATTCAAAGATCAAAGCTGACGGCCGCACAATATGTCGGCACTGGACCGACAGTTTTCTAGTACAGTATGCTATTACGCTGTGATAGCATGCGAAAGAGCGGGACGTCCGAGTGATGATCGACGCGGAACAAAGCTACTTCCAGGCGGCCATCAATCGTCTGTGCATGGAGATGATGCGCAAGTACAACCGTGACAAGGCGTGCGTCTTCAACACATACCAGTGTTACCTCAAAGACGCCATGAACATGATCACGACCGACCTCGCTCTCGCCAGAAGAGAAGATTTCTTCTTCGGTGCCAAACTCGTCCGCGGCGCATACCTCGACCAGGTGCTTATTTACGTATTCGCCATAATATTATGTACATGTACCTCAGAGCAAATGCTATACTATTCAGTACGTTTTGTTAGCTACTGTCTTGTTCATTGATGCATATAACCAAAATAAGAAAAAAATATTTAGCAGTCACGAAGTGTGGGACAATGTGTAGGCTTAGGTGTGTATAATGTATTTTGCATTGCTCATTAAGAACAGTTTTGTACGTCGTCTGTGAAGGAACGACTTCGCGCTGCATCACTCGGCTACACCGATCCAATCTGCCGCTCATTCGAAGCAACAACCGACATGTACCAGGCGGTCCTGGAAGAAACCTTCAAAGAGATCAACAGACGACCGAAAGGAAAGGTTATCGTGATGGTTGCCAGTCACAATGAGGATACAGTTCGGCATACGATACAAAAGTAAGCCTATGCTATATTTTGTTCAATGCTATCTTTTGGCAATACTGTCTATTCACAAAAGTGTAGAAAAAAATACACACCACAAGTATGTATGTATTAGCTTAGACATTTTTATCTGGCTACTGAGAACAGATTAAATGTCTAAGCTAATGCATTACTTCGTGCTTATACTTTTGCTGTTTTACATCATCGCTTATACAACATTAAATAAATTGTTTGCAGTTTTTTTTACATATAATAACAGAATAGAAAACAGTTATATAAACTAAATTAATTGTAGCACATTTGCTTTGTTCCATGATTAGAACGTTTTACAACACAGACCTATGGTAAGCTTACCGTTTTCTAACATGAACTTGAGTTAGAGCTATTGGCTATATTTATCAATGTGGACTTGGTAGACTAGCCATGATCCATGAAGTCTGTTACTGTTGTCTTTGTCGAATGATGTTGCATCATAATTTATGAATAATCTGAAGCATGATTAAGGGCCTACAAAAGTTGGTGATAATACCGTGATTTGTCCTAATATGCTTCAGGTGTCTTTCAGCACAACACTATGATAAGTGGGTGCGTATGTTGTGTAGGATGTCTGAATACAGAATCAGATCAAGTGATGAACTTGTCTCATTTGGTCAGCTGTATGGAATGTGCGATCAAGTTAGCTTTTCTCTGGGTAAGTCATCACCATATGCAGCTGACGTCTGGAGTGAATATACAGGCCCGATACACATCAAGATCACATTTTTGATTACAAACAAAGATGTCGCCATGCCATGTGTCGACGTGTATGCGGCCGTCCGTCTACATAGTGCCCACTGCAATTGCCTAAACCGGCCAGCGCACGATCCGTTAGTTTTGCCCAACATAAGCATCATTGTTAGTTTTCGACCTCAGATGACCTTGGCTTTTAAACTGAAAATTGGCATACCGGTTACTCATATCTGTGGCATGACTACGTTTTTTGTTCTGGAGTTAAAGACGAAACGGACGGATGGGTAATACTTGTAATGCGGCCTGTTGTGATTTACTGCAGGCTTTGTGTGAAATTTAACGATGACTGGTTTGCGGTTTCAGGTCAAGCCGGATATCCAGTTTTCAAATACATGCCTTACGGTCCGGTGGAAGAGGTGCTACCATACCTCAGTCGACGAGTGACCGAGAACACAGGCATTATGTCCAAAGTGAAAAAAGAAAAACGCCTCATGCGCAAGGAATTGATGCGCCGCTTCCTGACGCTGAATTGGTTCTATACTCCACCGACACTGGCTGTACCCTCGTCAAAGACGAGAACAGCAAATGTATAGACTTTAAGTTTGCAAATAAAAGACATGTTACTGACTTTGTAATAAACGGATGCAATATACGGAGTGCCTTATGTTAGCCCGGTGGCTTGCCATTGCCAGTGTTTGCATTGTGCGATCACTAAGCTATAGACTACTAATTCTGTGAGTGTTTAATTGTGACCACAGTAGCGCCAACAACATTGTGCAGAATTGTTGAAATACATCAGCTACTGTTTGCGAATCACTGATTTTAGAATACTACTTGAACTTTTGGTATGAGCCAATGTAATCGCAAAAAGTTATTGGAGGTCTCATTGCCCAATATGATGTGCAGCTAAGTCAGGGGTGATCTGATTTCTAGAAGGGTTGAAACTCGTGCCAACGTTTGTAAGCAATAGGCCTCACCTAACTGCATGCAGATGAGAAATGTATCCTAGGCCCACTCCCCGGAGAGATGTAGCCTAGGTTAATATTAAATAATTAGTATTTATACTATTTAAGCAAGAACTTTCATGAACAGTGTATAGCTTGTACACTCGACGTGCTACATAGATCATGCTGTTGAATTTATTCGTTGTAGCTAGCTTGTCGTGTACAGAAGCAAGGGTGTGATCAAGGTTGATAAGACTGTGATTTTGATAACGTGTGCATTAAAGGGCCAGCATAAATTCAAGTTTTAGCGTGTAGTTTTTATGGCACTACATGTAAGCGGAATGCAATGTGAATGCGATGTTAGAAGCATCTACATGATCATATGAATCTGAAAAAAATGTTTTGGGTCATAAAAGTAAGAGAGAAGGCTTCGGGATTATTGCTATAACTTAATCCCCAAATTATATCACTTCCTAGCTTGCTGATAGATGCATTTATCAGGCCCAAAATTAACGTCAGTTTTGCCTCAGATGCCATCAAAGAAGTTTACAAAAGTAACAATGCTCCCCAGAACCTGTAAAGTGAAGGACCCCGGAATAGAACAGGGGATAAGAAAACGGAAGAGAAAATGGCAAAAGAGAGAGAAACATGGAAGGATTTGCTTAAATGGTTGAAGAGACGCCCACGTTTTCACTGCACCGATTACGAACTTCCGCGAGTGAAACCATGCTACAGAAAAAAGCAAAATGATTAATAATAACAAGGTTGTAGTGCAAATAACAGCATTTAAGACCAAAATTTGTGGCAACGGCCATGAGATAACAGTCTCAGTGGTTGATATACAATCTACGTATACTGGTATATGTTACTTGCTTCAAAGATCAATGATCATTTGTCAATATTCTGTAGAGAACAACAAACTAAATTACCCCTCCAGCCAAAATTTTGAACCACTGCTTCAAACTAGCATCCAAATCCTTGGCCACATCAACATTACTGCGTATAATCATTGTTACAAAAACATGCACCGCTGTGTGAAGTATTTAGGGTAGAATGGCAAAACATACGACATTTTGATAAAATCGAAATGACTATAATATGCATTTTTTGAGTGATTTTAACGTTCTTCTACAGCTTGTTAATAAATTACATGCACATTTTCTTGCTACAACATTTCACATTAAGCATTAAATTATTTCTGAAGAAGTTTATAATTGCTAAAAATACTATACAGATATGTGATGTTTTGCTATTCTGCACTTGATATGCCAGAGTTTCATTGTACCATTCCACCTGTAGATTAAAACCTACAGTACAGGTATTAGGTACTAACAGACAAATACGAGCAGACTGAATATATCACTTTATCCTGCTACCAAGCCAAATTTTTTCTACCATCTTAACAGCCACTATTAATAACACCAGAAGTGCTACACTTATCAGTCCACCTGGAATGGTAGTTCCCAGCAGGCTTATGTTTACCGCACAGTTAAAAAAATTTTCTTTTGCTTCACAAGGTATCTCTGAGCTGCATTGGCCAATTGCTGCAAAATTTTGCATCATGATGGGAAGTTGTATTTTATAATGGAGCTCCAAAAGTTTGGGGATTCTCCACAAAAAATTCTGGGGCCAAAAACATGCAAAATTTGATACAATTTCATATAATTTCAAATTTTGATGATGAATATTTCCAGAACGAACGAAGATATCCCATATCAGACAAGTACTGATGTTTCCTTCCGTGTTTGGACCCACCAAAATTCACTTTTTAAAAGACCATATTTCAGCCACTAGGAGTTGCTTCACCCCTATGCACTAGAGAATGACCAAATATTGCTAGCACACACCTCGCCAGGATAGGGGTTTCCCAACAATTTTTTTCACAAAGGAGGGTGAAAAATTGGCTTAGAATTTAGTGCGTCCATGCCTATATCTTCGGCAGTAAAAGCATTAACACCACAAACTTTTCCACATGACGTGCTATAAGGAGGGCATAATTTGGGTACAAATTTGGGGGGACCTGCACCCCAAAATTTGAGAGAACAAAAACATCCAAAATTTGGTGCAATTTTGGACAACTTTCAACTCTGACCGTGAACATCTCATGTACCAATAAAGATATAGAAAATCTGAAACAAACTTGATCAACAGCTATCTCTACAGCATTGGGCAAAAAATTGGTGAACTTTCAACCACTAACAACAAAGTTATAGGCACTGAGGTTGACCCATCCAAGATCAGCACTGCACCTGTGTAGACCAACACAATTGCATTCACACCACGTGACACTATTGAGAATGAAATTTAACCCCCCCCCACAATTTTTCCCCAATCGGACTTATGGCAATGCACGGACTCATATTGGACTCTGCCCAAAATTTCTAGTTTTGTCTCATACTGTTATAAAACGAGAGGGTGCGGCCGTTGAGAGGCCGCCCGCTCTGGGGTCGTCCTTGCAGTTGAGTACGTGCGTGCTGTTTTGGGGCTTTCTAGGTCTGTGCAAGGCGGCAAGGGATCCTTACGCCACCTGCCAAATATCAAGTTCTTCTTCTTCGGCATATGGT
>Ga0209671_1005908_pt1 | contig 12463 bp, 11 predicted proteins | sample WorMetHERISLAND2_2_FD_187401 | JGI IMG/M metagenome (GOLD analysis project Ga0209671, IMG submission 187401) | Marine gutless worms symbiont microbial communities from Max Planck institute for Marine Microbiology, Germany - Olavius geniculatus... | ecosystem: Host-associated > Annelida >...
ATATAGGCTTGGATCTGGTTGTCTTTCTCAAAAATGTAAAGCGGCAAATTATTTTCGCCTTCCTGTGGCGCTTCGATCAGCTGACCGTCCGAATCCACCCAGAGCGGTTCGATGAACTCGGTGTACATGGTTTCGATTTCATCGGCTGCATACCGGCGTTCCGGCTTGACCAGGCCCACCGACATGAGGATGTTGCGATGTCTGTCGATGCGCATGTTTTTTTTCTGAAAACGCTGCAGCCCGGTGGAGGCGGTTGTCAGAATTGCGCTGCAGGCAAAGCATAAAATTGCCGCAAATAATATTGTTTTCAATCGGTTAGACATTGGGTATCCGTTTCCTGAGTTTGTATTTTATTTCTATTTGATCGAGCAAGGGGGCAAACAGGTTCATAAACAAAACGGCCAGACCGACCCCTTCCGGAAAGGCAGGATTGAAAACCCTGATCAACACGGTCAGGGCTCCGATGCCAAAACCGAAGACCCATCGGGCACCCTGCATATGGGCGCCCGAAACCGGATCGGTAGCCATATATGCAAAGGCGAACATACTGCCGCCAATGATCAGGTGGTCTAATGGATTCAGGGACAGAAAAGGCGCGGATCCTTCGACCGCCACCAGATTCAGCAGTAGACCGGTGAAAAGCAGGCCCAGAATACAGCCGAATATAATTCGGTAGTTGGCTACACCCAGTATAATCAGAAATGCGGCGCCGACAAACGCCAAAAAGGCCGAGGTTCCGCCGATGCTTCCGGGATAAAGACCGAAAAACAGCTTCGCAGTGCTGTAGCCGGCGTTGGTAAAGGCTGATTGAATGGTACCGGAGGGTTCGGTAGCGGCAGCAATCGATAGCGGCGTTGCACCGGAAAACGCATCTACCGCTGCAGACCTGCCACCACTTAAGACCGTCCAGATCGCATCACCGGAGTTTTGTGCCGGATAAGCAAAATAGAGGAAGGCCCTGCCGGTCAGGGCGGGATTCAGGAAATTTCGACCCGTCCCCCCGAAGATTTCCTTGCCGATCACAATGCCGAAAGATATGCCGAGGGCGGCCTGCCAGAGGGGGATGGTCGGCGGCAAGGTCAGGGGCAGCAATGCGCAGGTAACCAAAACGCCCTCGCTCAACTCGTGCTTGCGCACCGATGCGAACAAGGTTTCCCAGGCAAACCCAAAAATATAAACCACCACAACAATCGGCACCACGGCTTTCAAGCCGGTCCAAATCACCGGCCAAAATTCGAAGGCCAAGCCGGAAGCCAGATGGGATTGGTAGCCGACGTTGTAGACGCCGAAGGCATAATGGGGCAGCAGGGCGACGATGACCAGCATCATATATCTTTTGACATCCAGATTGTCCCTGACATTGGGTGCAACCAGGCTGACCCGAGCCGGAGCGTAGAAAACCGTTTCGATGGATTCATAAAATGGCCATAATTTCTCCAGTTTTCCGCCTTTTTCGAAATGCTTGCGAGTGGATTCAAAGAATTTTTCAATTTGATTCATCGGCGTACCTGTTCATTGTAGACCTCGGCTTTGGCCTTTTTTAGTGATTCAGATAGGTCGATTTTGGACGGGCAAACATAAGAACACAAACCGCATTCGACGCAATCCAATAAGCCGTGTTCGAGAGATTCTTCCACCTCTCCAGCTGATATGGCTTTGTATGTGAATTGGGGCAGAATGTCCACCGGACAGACCAGGGTGCAATAGCCACAGGCGATGCAGGCGCGCTCGCCGCCGTGCATGTTGCAATTCATTTCAAGTTTGTCTGGGTTGACGGCCGACAAAAAAGCCCTTGAAAAGGTAGGCTTTCGATAGCCGGGATTGAATAAACCCAGCAACTCGCCTCTGTGTTTGCCCTCCGGCAGCAAATTCAGAGCAGATTCGTAGAATCCGAGATACGACTGCGGCGCAGCGTTGTAACCGGTCAGAATACCGCCCTGGATGTAGCGCCAGTCTAATTCTTCGCTATGTTCGGAAGCAATCATAGACAGGGGTGCTCCCATCCGGGTGATGAAATGTCCGGGTTGTCGCGCGCCGGATCCGCCGAGGGATACGATCCGCTCGGTGGGATAGACGCCGTCGCGCAACAGCCGGGCAATCAGCACAACATCCTGACCGTTGATGAACCAGGCCCGGTTTTCCGTCGCCGAGGTTTTCATGCGGTACAGCAGAACACCCGGGTCATGGGCAGGGTAATTGCCCGTGTATGTCAAATTGATGATATCGTCGAGTGATGACGCCAAAATTGAAGTTTTCTCGTGCCGACAAACATAGACCGGGGCGGCGGCCAGTTTGCTCAAAACATTCAAGCCAAATCGAAACAACGCTTCGTTGCCGTTGAGATAGACCTGGGGCAGCGGATGAAAGGGTTCCGAACTGTCGAGACTAACATATAAGGCCGGCGGCACAGCATCCGGCCGCGCGTGGTCCCTAAATGGCAGTTCTTTGATCAATGACCAGAGACCGCCGGTAATAAGCGCCTGGATCAATTGCTCCCGGCTCATCCGGTCAATATCATCTTGACTGTAACGCTCAAATTCAACCGCTTTTTCGGTTTCATCCAATTTGATGATGATTTCTTGAATTACCCGGCGAGGTCCGAAGTGAATGTCGGAAACGCAACCGCCGCCGGGTGATAAAAATTGTATTTGAGGGTTGCGTTTGTCTTCGATCAAAGGCGACCCCAGAGCAACGCGATCCCCCTTTGCGATTGTCAAACGAGGCTTAACAAAAGGAATGTGTTCGGGCAGCAGTGACAAGTGGGTCGGCGGCTCGGTTTTTTGTATTGCGTTATACGGTGAACCAACCACCTTCAGATTGTAGCCCTTTTTGATTCGGATGGTTTTCATTGGTATTTGGTAAATCGAATCGGCCGAAACGTCTGTTACCTTGTTAGATGTATATTTGCTTAGATCTTCGTCAAATTTCGATTTTCGTTTAAAGGTCCACAGTCATAGCCGGGGGCTCAGCGTGCCTTGGCACGGTTTTCCGACACGGCTGTATAATGAGCTCCTGCTCAGTTCACCATCAATCCGAAGCCGACCAATTGTCCGCTCGACGCGCTGAACAGGGTCGAACCCTTTTTTCGATCTGCTTCGGGCGTCTGAAATGATGGTCATGGTGTTGGTGGCTGTGTTGACAGTCACACCGGCCGCAATCCGAATGTTGCTTGTTAGGTCTGTCAGACCGGTCTTTGATCAAATAAACCATCAAAAACATTGAAAACACCACTATCGTTGCGGCTAATACGATGATCGTTTCTATCATTGGTATTCCCTGACACCTTTTGAAAGATCTCCAAGTTGCGAATGCCGACGGTTTTCAGCAGCCATTACATCAGATTGCAACACGATTTAGTATAAGGGCTAATTTTAATTATCGATTCAGCTCTCGTCAAGACGATCATAAAAGCTAAACCTAAATTGTCGTTTTTTATGAGATGACTTATGAATTGAGTTAGATAATCGGCATAAGAGAATGGAATAGACGCTCATGCGAAGTGATCGTCGTTCGTTAGATTGTTTTATCTCCGGCCGTTGGCTTGTTCTCCGTGCCCATTCTTATTCAGCTGCACGATGTGTCGCTTGATGACCAGATATGCCAAAGCAACAGCGGCAATCAACCCAGCAATTCCCACAAGGGTGAGACTTTCGTATTTGTCGATGTCCAGTATGATGACTTTGCGCGCTATGGCGATTAGGGCCACCTCAAGAACAATTTCAACGTGAATAACGTTGGTGAGCAAGTAGGCCTTGATCGTTTCCAGCAGTTCGATGCCGATCAGAACCAGCAGGAAAAATCCGAAAATTTCCAGCAGCTCATCGATTTCCAGGAGGATAATGGGTGGGGTTACGATATCTCTAATAATAATCCAGCCCAGCTCGATTGTAGCCAACACCACCACGATGACCATCATGGTGATGAGGCTCAGCACGATAATATGTTCGAATTTTTTTAGAAATGATTGCATAACATCTTCAACTATCGGAGGCATCTTGGGTTGTCAAGGGAGATTGTATATCCGGCTAAAATCGGATACGGCGTGCCAGTAATACTGGTCGCCGTCTTCATCCAAGTATTTGCTATGGATCTTAATCGAACTATTTATGGTTTTTGCCTTTCAGGTTTTTATTGGCTTTGACTGCTGCACAAGGGCCTGTGCTGATTATGACACTGGCCTAACAAGGGGGACATTCAGATTTTATCCTCTGCCGGCTGCGGTCCGCAAGTAATTGCGGGCTTTATCCGACAATGCCGATCATGATGTTCGATTTGATACTGTTAAAGTCTCGGCTTTAGTCGTCTGCACAGTAGGCGTATTGAACTCCAAATGCCCCCGAAGTTAGCGCGTCTCAATCACGTTTACGCTGCCTGAAATCCGAATTTCTCGCTCAGCATCGAGGCCGTTACCGTCAGCATGACTCCGTATACGATCTTGGAAGCAATGTCGGCAATCGTGTAAATGACCTGCTGGCTTACAATGGTGAACTCATAAGACACGCCGGCATTCATCAGGATCGGTGCGGCGTAAGCTATCGGATAGAGCCACCATGATACGTAAAAGAGAGGAAGAATTGCGCCGAAAACTCTGCGCGGAGTGCCCTCCATCTTCTCTTTGCCTTCATTTATGACCTGGGTAATCAGGTACAATACGTAAATAAAGAATATCGTGGATACGATGCCCCAAAAACCCCATAGAACGATGTTCTCGTTAAGTCTGCCGGGCTCGTAAAATTGTCCGATATAGCCGAGAATGATCATAAGACTGCCTGCGACGGAGAAGCGGGTCATGTACCTGGCACGATCTGATCCGGTAATCTCGGCGACGAAAAGAATTTGGATCAAAAGCATCGGGACGTCAATAAGCCAGTTGAGATACCGGTAACCGTTGGTGAAAAGATCCGCTCCATCCTTAAGCGTATACCCATTTCCGGTAAACGCATAAGCACTCGACCAACTCACTTTTTGGGTGTACAGCAGCAGTAAAGCCGATGTCATAACCACAACCGATATGATGGACGACATTCTATATTTCGGTAAACAGTTGCTCTTGGTGAGAATAAAGAAAAGCAGTGCGGCCGCCATGGATGCGTATCCAAGCGTCAGGATATGGTTGACGATTTCAAATCCTTCGACTGAAATCGAAAATTTCTCAGTTAACATGTGAACCTCCTTCATATATCTTGGTTTTGGATGTGCCTAAAAATTGCAATCGAATAATAGGCGTCACTTTTGTTTTTTCATAAACTTGCAATTGTCTTTCACACATTTACAAAAATTTTATTTAGACAAAACTTAGACTTTAAATTTGAACTGTCAAGTATTTTAAGATTTTTTTTAGACAGAAATTTGCGGCAGCGTTGGGTTCGTTTGGAGATGAAAGTTAAAATCCATATAAGCCAACGGCCCTCGCATCCATGCCACCTGCCCTAATCCGGAGAACTTTTCCTTGGGTCTGTTTTCCTGATAATCGGAGTCTACCAGCGTCTTGCTTTGTCAGACCGCCAAGCATTAAGTGCTCAATATTTTCAAAAGTATTGCGATGGGTGGAAAAGGGTTTTAGAGACAACGGTTGGCGACTAGCGGAGAAGATTGACGGGTTTTAAGAGTCCTCTGAAGAAGTAAAGCAATAGTCGGTTTGCCTTGGCACCCAAGATTGCAAAGTGTCGGGTTTGAATGAAAACGGTGAATTCGGCCAACTTTAGTGTTTTATTAGCCATCGTCAGAAAGTCTGGGGAACTGCTCTTACTCCGGAGCATTCTAAATGCAGAGAACGCGGACCGAAGCGAAGGGAAGCGAATATAGATGGACTTGCCGTCGACTTTAGCTACGAATTTGACGGCAGCGCAGCTTATATTTAGATCGGCGGATACTTCCAAAGCAGAGAGATCTGATTCATGCACTTTTGGGCTCTTTCGATTATTTGGTTTATAGGTCCCTCGAGAAGGAGGGACCAATTCTCATCGTGTAGATCGTTCAAATCGTACCGTGAAAGATGCATTTGAGCCGTCGTAAACAAGGTCTAAAGCAGCGACTATTTCCTGAAATTCGTCGCTGCAGCCTCAGAGGGCCGGCGCGCGCACCAAACATTTAGTGTTTCGTTTCACGGGTTCTTATTTTGACAGCACCGTTTAATTTCCAATTGGCGTAAGAAGCATCATCCGATGCGCTGCTGGGCACCGCAACTTCCAGGTTATCAAATTCATAGGTTATTTCAGCACCCCTGCCGGATAAGCGGTCGTATAATCCGATAGCAAGGTCAGGCCAAGTTGTCGTGTTTTCTACTTTTTCAGCCATTTTCAACTCCTTAGTATTTGGGGTTTATAGTTAAATTGTTATTTCTGATTCAAGCTTAATAGTAGACATAATTTAGACGACGTCAAGTAGTTTGTCTATAGTTTGATAATTATTGGTTTATTATTTCAAGCTGCTGCACGGGGCTGGGGATCGAACTGGAAATTTGTCAGAGCAAGAGTTCGCACGGATTTACGGCTGGTCCGAATAAGACTGCGGCTAATTTCGTTTGACGTCACGTGGCTCAAACATTCGATTCATAAAGAATGGATCGTCGAAATGACGCTTACCCAGGAAGGCCACGGCATGACGGCCCCACTGGCGCATGGCCCCCGGCGAAAGAACGCCCGTTGGCCAAAGTATAAACCGTTCCAACCGTTCACTGCCCGGCGTGATGCTGTTTTGACCGAACATGCTCTTGCGATCGCCTGTCGACAAGGCCAGGCTGCGGAGCTGACCATATTCTGCCAGCGAATAAGCTGTGGCTCCCGCCAATGATTTGCGCGATGAGGGATAGAGGTGCTGAACGTAATGGGTTCGGCTCTCCATGGACACCGTCATATATTCATTGAAAGGCTCTACGTCAGGCGCTTTGAGGATTAGCGGTGGCTCCGCATAATCGATTTTCGCGCGGACCTGCAGCCGTTTTGTGGGGTAAGCCTTGTAATAGCAGCCGCAGTTATGCACCGTCTCGTAAAGCAGCGGTTCGTGATTACTGTCCAATGTGACGCGATAATTTACGCCATCAAGGAATCCCCCGTAAATGTCAAAGGAGCCTTCTTTGGGTCGGGCGGGAAACCAGATGATGTAATTCAGTTGGGTCAAAATTTCTTTTCCAAAACGCGTAAAAGAAAGCAGGGTGTAGGTCAAAGATCGTTTGGTGTCGACATCAAGATCACCTCGAGCGGTCCACAGCGGTGATCCAATTCGGTCATCATCGCTTTCAAATTGAATTTCCCAGAGCGGGGCATACAGTTGGAAAAGCGCTTTACGGGCCTCATTGGAGTATATGGGGATGCCCAGTGCATCCCGTTTGGTCGGCTGGTTGGCATAACGTGCTGACGCCATGTTAATTTTGGGCGCCGGACTGTATTGAATTCTTTGCCAATCAGCAGGCGGCTCAGTTGAATAGCTTTTACGGGCTTCGCTATGCCAGATCGACACACCACGATATATAAACATACTGGTAAACGGATAGATGCCCAAAAACCTGCGAAGTGGAATATATTCATCGGGTGCCGCAACTTTATTTCGTAGCGCCTCCTGAAGTTTGCTATTCTTAAAATCAGCGGCTTTCAGCATGTTGCCACAGGCGGCCACCCTATCGTTCAGTCCGGCCTTGTCGATGGCGGCGTCCGGGTCCGCCGCCGAAAAAGGTAGGTTGGCAATCTCATATTTACGGGCATCTCGATCAAGCGCCTGCATGCGGTCGACCCAAGTCGCAAAAGCGGCGCTGCTGTCGACCTCGTCGTTAAATGAGGCGAGGAATCGATCCACTCTGAGGTAAGGATGATTTTTCACCCGAAACACACCGGGATCGATGACGTTCGCTTCTGCAATTTTTTTATCGAGGGAAGCAAAAAAATCCGCACATTCGCCGAGCGGTCCACTTTCATCAAGGTGAGGCGAGCGGGTGGGCATCTGCAGTTTTGCACAGCCGACCAACAAATTGGGCAATAAACAAAATAAAAAAACAGCAGAAAGCGTAAAACATCGGAAGCTGTGCATTTTCCGGTCCTTATTTATCCAGAATTTCACAGTGAGCACGTTCAGGTCCCTCCAACAACAAGAAAAAGTCAACCCGAACACACATTACGGCGATGTCATCTTTGCGGATGAAATCGCCTGAATGAGGGTGCTGACGGATGAAGTCGGCTTTAATTTGTGCAATTTCTGCGACACCTTGCAGGATATCGCAGGTGCCGGTGACCGTTACTGCTTGTGTAAACTCGCGCTGCTGCTCACCGCGCGTATCGATCAGCAGGCTGACACGGGGATGACGCTGTATGTTCTGATATTTTCGAGAAGCGCTCGAAGTCACCAAAAACAACCGCTCACCGGAGCCGCAGGGCACATAGGCCATTAGCGAACAGTGAGGTGTATCACCATCTGTGGTGGCCAAAACGCAGCTGCTTTTGCGCAGTATCAGATCTTTTATTTTGTCGAGCTTGTCGGACATATCGCATAATTCCGGCGTTAAACCACCGCTTTTAGTGGTGGAACCGAAAAGGTTCTACCGATGCGATGAAATTCAACTGTAGCGTGAAAAAAAAACGAAACTCGAATCTCGAAATCCCTGGCCCAGACCGAATATTTACCATTTTGCTTTTGATCGCACGAATATCCAAATTCGACATATCGCGTCCTCAACCAAATGAGTCGAACCAGGGCGGGCCGAAACAAATATTAAATCCGAATGTCCAAATTTTAAAAACGATCAAAGCAGCGCCTGAAACTGATCAACGTGCTAGTCGATAGATCGTGTATTGGATCGGAAATTGTTTTTGTTATTGGAATTTGTGTCATTCGAATTTGTTTCGTGCTTCGTACTTCGGATTTCGGATTTAACAAGTTGCGCCGGTGGTCTTGCCCCCTTCCAAGAGGCTTCCTGAGGCCTCCTGCTCAGCGGGAGGAGCGATCACTAGTTGTCAGCTCTGCAGCATCAGGTATCCATCATCGGAGATTTAAGCCATCTATAGCACTTTAACCTTGGTGCCGCAACCAACAATCGGATTGCCTTAGGGTTCAAATCCAGGGTGGCCGCAACAACCGGGATAGTGATTCATGCAACGATTCGGCGGCCGCTTAATGTTTTTCGGTATCGCCGTGATCATGGCGATGGTGCAGGTCGGGCAAGTGATCATGATCGTGTTCCTGAGGCTTATGTTCGTGCCAGTGCACATGGCTCCCAGCAGTTCCAGGTCCGCTGTGGGGGTGGGCGTGATGGCTCTCGTTGTGCTCGTGACCATGTTGATGCGTCATCGGATGGTGCCGGTGGAGATGGGTGTGCTTTTCGCTGAAGAGAACCATGAGAGAAATCACAATAATCACAGCAGCTATTGATTGAACAGCAGTGAAGGCTTCTCCAAGAAAAGTCACAGATATCAGCAAACCGAAAAATGGAGCGGCTGAAAAGACCATTTGACTGCGGGTCGCACCGAGCCCCTGTGCCGCGGTGACATACAGCGTGATGCTGAGCCCATAGGATACCGCTCCAACGAGCAGAGCAATAATAACCATGGCCGGTCGGCCCAAGCCACCGGTAAGCGCGCCAGCCATGACCAGGTTGAATGCTCCCGCAACAATGCCTTTCCACAAAGTGGTCTGAGATGGAGAGATGCCGTCGATGAGAGCGGTGAAATGATTATCGAGACCCCAGCAAAAACACCCGATTGCGATCAGGATTACCGGAATAATTGCGCCGCCGCCTTCACCTCCTGCCAAAAACACAGCAGCTATCAGTGTCCCACCTGCCGCAATCCATCCTCGCGGTGTAAGATGCTCTTGGAATACAAAATGTCCAAGTATCACGGTGGCCACAAACTCAAGATTAAGCCAGAGCGCAACAGATCCTGAGCTGGTGGTCTTCAGTCCAAGTAGGATCAGGAGCGGACCCAAAATACCCCCCAAAACGGTGGCTCCCAAGAGCAGCAATAGGGTGGACCGACCTGCTCGCCAAGGCCAACGGAACGTTTGTTCTCTAACGGCCACAGGCATCACGCCTAACGCGGCCCCTAAATATAGCAGGCCCGCCAGCGCCTGGGCTTGAATGCTGCTCAACAAGGCTTTGCTGGCAGGGGTCGCTGCTCCGAAAAGAAAAGCCGCTGTTAGGCCCAACAATACAAATTTCAAAGTGTTATGCTTGGAATAGTCAATTTTCATCAGTGGTGAATTCTTAAAAAGTCGTATTCATCATGTGTTTGGTGTTTCGTGTTTGGCAAAACCCTTCACACAACTTATAGGTAACTTATGTAAATACTAAGCACTAAATGGTAAACACGCTCGTAAACAGGTCGTTTTTTGACTGATTGCGTGGTTGTCAACAGTCAAATCCCCGAGTGAACACTCCTCCCGCTGAGCAGGAGGCTTCAGGAAGCCCCCTCGAAAGGGGCACGACCGTTTGTGCAACTATTTAAATCCGAAATCCGAAGCACGAAACACGAAACAATTTCAAATGACAAAAATCCCAATGACAGAAACAAATCCCGATCCAATCGGAAAAATAGCCATTAAAGCCCTGGATCCGCCTCAGGCAGTGCTTTCATCATCTGGTTTCAACCGTTTTGAACATTGACACATTCGAATTTAGAATTTGTTTCGGATTTCGACATTCGTGCTTCGTATTTATTAAAGCGTCATTAGATTCTCACCGCATCGGTAGAACCTTTTGGGTCCGCCCCTAGGAGTGGTGGTTTAATGCCGTAATTAGCGGGATCACCACTACGCGGCGACCGGCTTCGCAGGGTTGGGATCACGTGATCCGCACTCGGGACAATTCTGCATTTGCAGGGGTTATTCCAGGCCACTTTTTTCAAGAAGTGCTTCATCCTGCAAAATCTCCAGGGTAGGCCCGAAATATCATATATCAAAGCATCGGCCATGTGCATTTTCTGGTTCCTTCACCTAAGATCAGTTGTTGTAGAAGGCGAGAATCCGAAGATAGCTGGGCGGCGCAGTCAACTTGCGCAATCGCGTTCGAAAATTTGCGGTTTCGCCCTCAACTCGAATTGTCGCTTGAAATAAAAGTTTTATTAACTATATTTGATTTACGAAGTCAGGACTACTGCCAATTCTTGTTAAGAAGAATTTCTGATTTAACCGTCATATCTTCGCTTTGATTTTCAATCGGTCACCTTTTGGGTCTGCCGAAGATTATATGGCAGTCATGTGAAACCATGTTGTTGTTCCGTGAAATATTGAATCCAATTGTTGACTTGACACGAATAGCTTGCAATAAAATCGATTCATTGGCTAACGATGCGATAAATTCAATTGGAACTGGGCGCTCAACTAAGAAAGGGATATAGTTATGCAAAAAGGTATTGAGATCAGGCCGGCTGACGGGAAACTCGGCGTGTTGACTCCCGGCATGGGTGCCGTCGCAACGACTCTGGTTGCAGGAGTCAACGCGGTTCGCAACGGTTCGGGACTGCCGATCGGCTCCCTGACGCAAATGGGTACCATCAGACTGGGTAAACGAACGGATAAGCGAGTTCCCATGATCAAGGATTTTGTGCCGCTGGCCGGACTTGGGGATCTTGTGTTTGGAGGCTGGGACATATTCGAAGATGACATGTATACAGCGGCAGTCAAGGCCGGTGTCTTGGAAAGACACATTCTGGACGGTGTCAAAATCGAATTGCAAAGCGTAAGGCCGATGCCGGCTGTCTTTGACCAGCGCTATGTAAAGCGCCTCGAGGGAATTCACGTTAAAAAAGGCGAGACAAAAATGGATCTTGCCGATCAGCTTCGCGCAGATTTACAAAACTTCAAGGCAAAGCACGGGCTGCAGCGCCTGGTCATGATTTGGTGCGGCAGCACGGAAGTTTATATCGAACCCGGGCCGGTGCACCGCTCGGTTGACGCATTTGAAAATGGCTTACGAGAAAATGATCCCGGCATCTCACCGAGTATGATCTATGCCTATGCTGCGCTTAGCGAAGGTGTGCCGTTTGGCAATGGGGCCCCTAATTTGACGGTTGATATCCCGGCGCTGCTTGAGCTCTCGCAACAAAATGCCGTGCCGATCAGCGGCAAAGATTTTAAAACCGGTCAGACCTTAATGAAGACGGTTCTAGCACCGGCTTTCAAAGCACGGATGTTGGGGGTCGCCGGATGGTTTTCCACCAATATTCTCGGCAATCGGGACGGTGAAGTCTTAGATGAGCCCATGTCCTTTAAATCAAAGGAAATGAGTAAACTGGGTGCACTGGAATACATTTTACAGCCGGAATTGTACCCGGATTTATACCGGGATTTTTACCATAAGGTCAGGATCAATTATTATCCGCCCAGAGGAGACAACAAAGAAGGTTGGGATAATATAGAGCAAGCGCACAAACATAAAATTTTCAATAAAAACAGTGTGATAAATTAAAATACTACTTGATTTTTTTTGCTATAAATACTACTAAACACTTAAATTTTAAAGCAGATTGCCCTAAAATAG
>Ga0209671_1005909_pt1 | contig 12463 bp, 7 predicted proteins | sample WorMetHERISLAND2_2_FD_187401 | JGI IMG/M metagenome (GOLD analysis project Ga0209671, IMG submission 187401) | Marine gutless worms symbiont microbial communities from Max Planck institute for Marine Microbiology, Germany - Olavius geniculatus... | ecosystem: Host-associated > Annelida >...
GTCCTACTTCTAAAGGGAGAAAGAAGACAAAAAGGAAAACGGAAGGAGAAAACAGAAGGAAGAAAAAAAAGAAAAAATGGGGAAGGAAAATGGGAAAAAAATGGAAATGGGGCGGAAGAATAGGGGGAGAGGGAGAGCATCCGAATTGGGGAGAAGGCTGCATCCTGGTGCTGAGGGGGATGGACGCCCCTGCAATAATCCATAACCACTAAAGACTACTTGCTCCTGGAAACCGCCATACCGATTACCGTCAGATTCTGTAAATTGAAACATTTACGGCCAGTTGTCGCATTAAACGACATTGTACAATTTTTCTCCACAGTTTTAACTGATATCCTAGCTCTTCAGAAAATCATATCCAGCTATCGGCGTTTCCTGAACAGTTTACTATTTATCTTGAAGTAACTCTGCTACTAAGGCATCTCCGATTAATTTTCACCGAAATGCATCTATGGGAATATGACAATCTCGGTAACAAATAAAGACAACCGAACAGTTGTCCGAGCACCGCGCAGCAACTCTGGTGGCGACGTTAGCGACTGCTGACTGACTTTAGCCGGGAAGTCTGCCGATCATCCATATGATTCCAGTCCCTTGTGTACTGGGTGCATACATACAGACGTCGTTTCTTCTCACTCAGTGATCGTTTTATCGCACTAGTGTCCTTCGATACAGAGGTGTGCGTACTGCCGGACTTAGATCCGCACGTAGCTTTCGATGATTCGTGGACAGACTAAGCGGCTACGTCGTGGACCGTCGCTTGACTGATTCCGCTCCGGCAGCGGACTGTATTGTCTTGCCTTGTCTCCTGTGTCTCTCGCCTCACTGTCTGTGAAGTATGATACTTATCTCGCAACACAGGATTTATGCGAATGACTATATTCTAGCGGTAAATCGATTTCACAGAGATTAATTACACCTACGTTCGTTCAACCCTCTATATATGTCACTGCTGCCTAAAAATAAGCCCGCACATCTACTCGAGCGCGTCCTCATTTAGACCACTTCATTCTTCGCATTACTGTTTAGAAAAAAATGAAACCAAAAGTAAGTAATTACATAAACGTTTCTAGAGGCATAAATTAACGATAACACCACACCACATATAGATAGCGAGTATTTGCCTGCGTATCAAGAAAAGATGCGGTTACAGTGTCCGTTCGTCGATCGACGGCACTGCAATCCGTTGTATTGCGGATCATCGGCGGATCAAAACTATTGGTTGGCGCGCACCTCTGATGGGTCTTTGACGCCGGCGTTGGTGACGTCAATGACGTCGTTTAGCGGCGGCGTCAGCTGCAAACGTGTTGATATGAGCAGCCATTTACATCATCCAACGACCGACCATCTCCCGCGTCACTTCACCGATAGACAGCACCAGCAGCATATACAGCATCTTCCGCCGCAGATGCCAAGTTTGTGACGTCAACTGCGAGACGTTTCGGTATAGCTTCCGGTACTGCAGGGAACAGTTATTATTCTACAGACTGTTATAATCCGTGTGACTACTGAAACATAACAGTGAATAGTTTCAAAAACGCTGTTTAACTAATAGTCGTTTAGATTGCATAGTTTATCACTAAGCTTTGAGTAGCTTTAGTTTTAAGGCAACTCTGATTGATTGATTGCTTGACTGGCTAGATTGACTGATTTGAACTGCTTAATACCGGTGCACTAGCCTATTTGAAATGACACGGTAATTAACTACTCTTGATGCTCTTGATAACTGCCTGTAATCAGAGTTGTTATCCGGCAAGGTTCTAACTTCTAATGCCAGTCAAATAAATGATGCTCTAATTTATTACATCCTTGTTTGTTCACGAATGGTATTAGCCGTAACAATAATTGCAGCACACGTGTCATCACACACACAAGCCCACACACTGCCGACTTGCGAGCTAAGCTTAAGTTTACATACTCGTATATACCAAGATGTTAGCCTCGTTTCAAGCCAGATTTAACCATTCCGTTCCGTCGTTGGCACTTCTGGCGTCGAAGTGTTCTGACATGGAGAAGCCAATTTCCGTCTCTCAGTGTACATAAGGACCACACTGCGCGTCCCTTCCGTCTGATATCGACAGACGCCGTCGCCAGAAACGTGATCTACATCAAACAACGCTTTTGCGCTTTCGTTCTCGTCAAAAGGCTGCGCGCGAACGTGAAATAAAGCAGAAAAAACATCGAACCAATGTTTTGGATTAATTTCAGAATTGTTTCATGTTTATCAGCATATATACTTCTTTTAATCGACGCAAAAAAATTCCGAAAAACCTGAAGTACTTAAAAACAACAACAAACCAAAAAAAACTTTTACAAAAAACTAGGTTTCCAGCCGTGGTCTAAAAGCCCCTGCGAACGACTGTCTAGACTAGACTGTAGTATACGGAGACTTTCAAGCGCCGTCAATATTTTTTACTGATCGGTACTAAAAGACTAGAAGCTAGTGTTCCCTGAGCGGAGTCGTCCCGCCAGTTTACGTGACCGTTTGCTCGGCAGCTTTTTCAAAACAGAAACAAGAAGAATAGTTCGAACTGCAAGTATACACGTGCGTCACATCGAATTATACAGAAGCTGCATTTTTACATCATAATCAGTGATCACCGGCTAAAAAAGGCAGTTAGGTCATGCGTTCTTTGCTTGTCTGTCTTTAGAACGCAAGATTACGAAAAAGTAAACTAATTTATTTCTGAAACTGTATGGAAGAGAAAGGGTGCGTCACACAAATGAGTGATTAGGTGTTGGTGACGATCAGAGTCATGATCCGAAATCCAGATTCAAGATCCATTATTTTTAAAAGACACAGAAGTCGGCGTTCGACAGGTGGCAGCATAATTGAATTACCATTTCTTTTTCACAGAAGCTATAGGCCTATAGCAGTTCAAACGGAGATTTGTGCTCTGCGAGCGCTTTTATAAAAATTTGTAACGTTTTATACCGGCTCTTGTAGTCTGTTATTCCGGACTCGTTTGCGAATGTAATACGAAAGAAAAGTCAATCATCATGAATAATTAACGTTTGATGTAGCCTACAAAGACGTTGCCATTTCCATATCTCTGTACAGCCGCTTTCGGAGACTGGGGCTCGCAATAATCCGTTGCTATGTGATTATTAGCTTGGATCAAAAGCATCTTGTGCGTGACGTCTATTTGACGTCTGACCAGGCACTCTATCACTGTCGCAACGCTGCACTGCGTGTACCGAATACGAGTACTATTAGAAAATATTTTTAAAAGGTGGATTAGATCTACCGTCTATGTTATTAATTCCAAACTGTCTGAAAAAAAATAAAATTTCGTATGAATTTACAGTAGTTTAAAGGTACTGGTATCTAAGTGGCGGAAACCACTAAACGCAAAGTTTTAACGTTACATAAGGTGAGCCGTTAAGTCATTTATCAAATCCGACTCATGGTCATGCTCTTTTAGTGAAACGTGGGTGAAGTTAATTTATTTCTTGCATAACTTTCACTTTTCAGGGCGAATTTCGTTTACATTCGCACTGCTAAGCCCGGCCCGAACTTGTCTTAATGCATTGAGTGAAATTGATAATTAGGGACATTAGAAAATCACGCAAACACGGAAATCACGGAGACCGTGCTTTTCGTCAAATGCCGTGTTTTGCCGTGTTTTAGCCAAAATGCCGTGATTTTACGTTTTTTGCATAAATTTTTCGTTTTTATTGAGCACAAATTTAAGTTTATTGTGTGATTTTAACACAAAAATATTTACTTTTGCCACTTCTACCAGAGTCCGTATGCTATGTTACTTACTGGCTCAATATGTGACCGTGATGTCGTCGTAGAAATATGCATTTTAATGCCCCGCAGCGACAAAATTTTGCAGATAAAAACTTTGCACTACATGTATTGAGGGTCGGCAGTACTAGATGTTGAGTTTTATAGACTTTATATTGGTCTTTGGGCCCGTAATTTGATGCCGTGATTTTTGCGATATTCACAAAAGTTTGCCGTGTTTATTGCTGTTTCCATTGCCCCTAATGATAATATCTATTGACAATCTTTTGTTTTACCACAGAACGACTGTTAATACAAAAAAAAATTAAAGTGCAAGATAAATACGTAAGTCTTACCGCAGCCTAAGTTAACTACATTTAATCCTCAACAACTTTTAACTACCACAGGCCTACAAAAAATCAATTAATAACATCAAAAATCACTTAGACAGTTGCAGTCACTGCTGCATTTGCATTACTGTTTTCGTGATGATACAACGTTTTCGTAATGTGCTAATCTGGTTATAAAATGTCGTCATCTTAGTTCTGATGTAGGCCTATGGTGATTTTGACACTGTATTGCAGAACAGTTGTAGGGTGTTTACACGATCCAGCAAACGTCCAGCTCCATTATAACATATGGCAGCAAACGTCCAGCATTAGCACGCGTATTTTGAATACATTTACTGGAAGTTTGCTAAACGTTTGCTGGATAGTGTAAAGTATATCCGATTGTGGTCACTGACTGCTGCACTTACTTGACATCCACGTTTGCCTTTAGTTTCTGTGGGCTACTTTTTGACGAATGCTTAGTGAAATATTCGCTCAACGAAACCGATCAGCATCACGGCTAACTTTTGACGTCTAAACGCTGCCACGATAGAAAAAGACAAACAAAATTTCGCACAGACAGCTAGATCCATTGCGTGAGATTACAGATTCCTCTTTTAGCGCTTTGAGCCGGCAAGAGTTGAACCCAGCAGTAGGCCTACTGAGTCGGCTAAACGCCAACTAAACGTGCACGCGCGCGGTGATTAGCTGAGAGAGGATCAGACTGGAGACGCTCGTTGAAAGCAGGGTTGGTCGAAACTGGAGGCGATGCCGCCGCGCGGGGTGAGGGGTTGAGTGATTCCTTGTCATCGTCGTCGAGTGGCGAGACGTCGAGAATCACGGGCGCTGGCGGGCTGGTGATAGCGAGTAGGTGACGGGTACCCGTGGGACCAGCGCGTGGAGTGACTGGGCCCACCGTCCGTCCTTCCGACGGGAGAGCTTCATTAGCTGGCGTCGACGCCACTCCATGTCCAAGAGACGCCGTCGGCGGCTGCGTCGAACATCGTTGGTCAAGTCGGTTATTTGTCACAGTCGAACGCCGGCCGGCACGCTTAGCCTGCCTGCCAGCGGCCTAATATCTCAACCTGATATTCTGGTCAAGCTCGGCGAGATGAATCCAGTGCACTAATTGTATGTAATGACCGCGTAACTGGCGTCACTGAACCCTTCTTCATACGTCTAATATCTCAACCAGACAGCCTGACAGCGCTCTACGATTTCGTCGACTTGACGCACCGGGGATCAACTGCCTTCGTGCCTACTGCAAGATGCGACGGTTTTGGTATCAGAGAAGCTGTAGGTAGCTTGGTGGCGTAACGATCGAGGCGTCGAACTTTAGATCAAGCGGTCGTGAATTCGACCTCTCGCTCGGGTCGTTACCACGCAACAACCGTGGTCAAGTTGTTGACACCCGTGTGCCTCTGTCAGCAAGCAGTACGATTTGGTACCGTACTGGCCAAACGACGATGAGTTATGCGGCTGGGAAGGTAGCCGCAAATCTGGCGTCGCACTGGCCATGCGTTACAGATCTATTTACAGGTCCAACTGACTCAATTTTATTAATCATAAGCATCTTGCCATGCTCCCGACAAGTCAACAACATTAAAAATGGCCCTACACCGGCGCAATCAACCAACGAGTCCCCGCTTTTGCCCACGATCCACGTCACTGCGACGCCGTCACACGCTGACGCCCCTGCACCGCTGTCGCGTCATGTGGTCCCTGTTGACGTCATCACCGCCTATCGGCGATACTGACGGCGGCGCCTCAGACAACGACGAGACATAAACGCTGCCGCAGCAGCCGTGACGTCACCGCATCCGTCCGTGCCACCTTCATTGCCGACGAGCAATCGTTTTTCTCCTTCTTCTGCCTCATCGTTTATTTACTTAACGACTGTGTATTTAAATAAATTAGCAGGCTTCGCACGCTCAATAACAACGTCTCACCGTTCGTTTGTACAAGGATAAAATATTTTATTAGCTTTAATGTTTGACTGCGTTTCGCGGGACCGAGGTATCGAGAAAACAGTCTGGATTCCAAGGACTGGATCTATTACTTTCAGCCAGCTGCCACATGCACGATGAGTTGCTTTTGTTGATGCGTGTAAAATTGAAATCGTGGCGAAAATAACTTTGTTGAATGCAAACAGTTGTCAGAAACACAGTGAAACAAAATTTTATTTAAAAAATCAGTATGAACATTCTACAAATGCAGTTTTAATGCGAAGATAGTAACCGAACGTTTCTAACAGCAAATAAACGAATTAATCGATCAGTCAATTAAGCAGAAACAATATCGGTCTATTGCCGACATACTGTGCGCCTAGAGCTAGACCAGCTTAACTCTAACTTAGCCCTGGGCTTTGACCTTCTAGACTGCAAACTGGCACACGACGGCGATTACTCCAGCCTAGCGTAAGAAACGTTTGCGTTCATTTTTACGCGCGAAAGCACTGCTTTCAGCGCGTCCTAGCCATCGCAATTCTGTCCGTCTGTCCATCACACGAGTGGATCAGTCAAAAACGGTGCAAGATAGGATCACCAAATCTTCACCGTCGGCTGCCTGGAAGACTCTAGTTTTGGGAACCGTAAAGCTTTTCCATAAATTCGAAGGGGGTCACCCGAATGAGGGCGCTAAGTGAGAGAAGTGTGGGCAAAATTTGCTATTTTTTGGCCAATAAGTCGCTGTAGCTCAGTAACGGTGCGAGATAGGGCCTAGGTTACTATTAATCACTAATAGGAAGTCGTACACTGCCTCTCGATTGGTGCCAAATTCAATGACCTTGAATGACCATGAACGCCGAAATAGGGGGTTTTATGGATTTTTTGGCGACTTCGGACTGCGACACAAGTTTATATCATTCACAAGATGGCGCCATGAAACTATAGTTATGCGATCCAGATAGAGAATTTGGTATTTGTATATTAACTTAGCGTGAACACCCCAATTTTCAGCTAAACTACTGAACCGAAACTGCTATAGGCTTTCGCGCGTCTTGTGAGCATTAGCTCAAATTTCTTGTTTTCTATGCTCTATTGTTTTCGTTTCGGGACGGACGCACACACGGACAGTCAAAACGAGTAATGCGGCTAAGCCACGTGACAGTCGAGGTTGGAGAAATATCGACCGACAGTGAAACTAGAATGGCGGTGGCGGCGGCGGTGATGGCATAATATAGGATACTTGGAAAGTGTCGACGTAGACGATGGCTGACGCTTGGCTGGTGATGTCGTGGCTCGGTGGTTGTTACGGTTGACGCGTTAGCGACGGACTCGCGATTCACGAGTTGTCGCCGCCTGACTGCACTTTCCCCGAACCAAGCGCGAGAGCGCGTCCAGACACCTACTTACTTACCCACCCCGTCTCCCGTCTCCAGTTTCCCCCGCGTCGACCGGACGATGTATCCACTAATCCACGCCGTTACGACGTCCTGGTGCAACTTACACGTCGTAAGTACTGAGACGTGCTGGTCACTCACCCATCACACGCCCGGGCAAACGATTCAACACAAAGCTAGATTGACAGACTGCGAGATGCGAGAATAGGATAGCTCATGATTTGCCGTAACGACAGATATAATGCAGCTACACATCACGACTAGAAGCGAACGGAGAGTACAAACCTCCGTCGATATGTTGGTTTTGCTATAGTGCTGCCATCTGACGAATAACACTAACATTTATTTATACGACTGAAAATGTATAACGAACGCGAAAAACTAGCGTATACACGGTGTTTCATAAAAAGGACCCTTTTTGTTTTTTTTCATTATTCACTCAAATGATGATCAATTTACACAAAATTTGAAGTAGTTGTAGATGAAGAAATACTAATTCAAAATATTGCAACAAAATGTGGCAATTGATTAATTATTCTTTGCTAGTCATGACGTAATGCTGACGTCATAATGTGTCATGGGTACAAGCTTGATATTCTCAACTGGTGCTATCATCATGGGGCCTCATCTATAAACAAAAATGAACAGTTGTATCGGCAGTATATTATTTGGGTAAAATTTTTTGGAATAATCAAATTCAATCGTCAGCAAACCCCGAAAGATAACCGTTTTGATCTTTTTGCTAAGCCGATTACGTACTTAGTCACATGAATGGTAGCAGTAACTTCGTATTCGGGGAGGCACCCTAAATTTTGGGTTGTCGGAAAATTGTTAAAACATCTTTTCATGTCCGAAATTTTTCTTCCAAAAATGCAAAATTTGGGGCTAAGATCTCCCATTGTAACAAAATTTAGCGGCAAAAACAAACGTTTGAGCACCCATATCTCCGCCGCCGAAAACGTGCAACTGCACATGTCTGTCGTCTGATCGAAATTGTCAGAAATTTGCAACTTCCTGTCCAGATTCCTTTTTTTAACCCACAACGCCGCTCCCTGGTGGGAAACGTTTACCATAGCGCAGCGTAAAACAAACGTTATACCAGCAACCACTTTCTCTTTTGGCAACATACAATTCATACATTGATATAACTGTTAAACGAAACAAATTAGGAACCCACTGCTTTTTTCTTTTAATTTCTCCGGTCATCGCCATGTCCAGATATGTAAACAAGCTCATTCCTGCTCTTGGAGATCTAAAAGCTCGCAGTCTAGACTCCAAGCATTTGCAGCGTGCTCCGATTGCTCGGGGCGGTAGTTTCCGAACGCGCGAGATCATGCTCCAAGTGAATAAACGAACGAACGCATATCCGACTCCAGCGAGCGCTCAGATATATCTGATATAATATTCGAACGAGCCCGCAGTGTCGCAGTGATATGCTGATTTCGGCGAACATCAGTGATGGTCAGTCGAGCGGCAGCGTGTAGTAGCCTACTGCCTGCAGCCGACGAGCGACTTTTGCTGAGACGCCGTACAGCACAGTTTTCACAGTAGTCAACGCGACTTGTGAAGAACGCATGTACCAGGGTGCACATAGCGTTGTCTTAAACGGATCGTCGGACTGACCGTAAAGCTGTCGCAGTTGATAGAAGCAGCTACGTACGACGCTGTCGACGTGCTGAAACAGGCAAACTCAGAAGATTAGATTACCTCTTTGCTTCGCAGCGAAAATAATTAACATTTTGCACGAAACCATGATATAAGACTCCTTGATAAGTTAGCAGACGCACACTAAATGAAATTGCAATGGAACAACTTTTACGCGATTGTATTGTTTTTAAAAGTTTCTGCTGATAATATACTGGCATTGTTATATTCTGCGTTTTTTTGCAAAAAAAAACAAATTTTAACGCTAATCATAAGCACGTTATGAGTGATGTATATTCGTAGGCTGTAATGTATGATGTCACATAAACGCGACTCTGCCCGTAGCGTCACACTCTATAATAAACATCAACACCAGCGGCCAGACCCTGCAGTGTCACCTCGCGTTGGTGTTCAAAGGCGTCGAGCTGATGATGGTGAATATAAAACATGCGCTGAGTGAGTGAGACAAGATTCAGTGCTTCGGCTGCAGTGACTGCGTGGATACGACGGTAGCTGTATGCCCAACGGTCATCAACGAACCAGCCGTCTATCTATGGGCCTACATGCATACACGCTGTATCTATCTATTTCAACACATCTTCCTGGCATCGTCCTGGCGATGTCCATAATATCCGCGCTCGCGCGCTGGTCGTCGGATAGATTCATCATTCATAACACTGTACTCGTCGCGGCGCGCCATTTACGACGTTCGTTGATGCGCGTAACAATTGATGTACGGCCATTACGGCCATAACCAGCACTGCTGCATCGGCGGCGACACGTTTCGGATAATAATTGGACGACACGAGTTTAACTAACTGACCGACAGTGGCGTATTTAGGGGGGGTCACGGTGCGATGCCCCCCTTGGCCCGACCATGAAATTTTTTTACAGGCGACTTTATATGAAAAGATGCGTTTTTGCCATTTTCCAGCAAGAATTGCAAAATCCAGCAATGTTTGATGGTCTTTTGCGTTTCCAAATTTCAGAAAAATAGGCGAATTTGCGGTTTCCATTGAACACTCAGAAGCAGAAAGTGTTTCAGCTTCAGGGGGGCTTCGCTCCCCTGACCCCCCGACTAGGGGCTCTGCCTCTGGACCCCGCTGGGGACTCCGCCCCCAGACCCTCGTTATAGGCTCGCGCTCCATGCGCTCGCCATGGCCCCCCTTTGCCAAATCCTAAATACGCCACTGCTGCCCGATGTGACGATTTAGAGGCGTACAGACAGACAAGTATATGCTAATATTACGACTAATAAGTACGCTGCCCTGATTACATCCACGAAACAGTGTATCGACGGTTCATTTCAAATTCTACTGAGAGGCAGGTCTTTGGCGTTCTGTTGCCGATACCAAACTTTGAGCAAGACCGGAATCAGTAGGTCCGGACCACAGCCGCTGTCGCGAATAGGGTCACGTGACCGGAAAACGATGGCGGCGCCGGTATAAAACGTATCTGATCGGGCGAGTTCATAAAACGCAGTCGTCGTTTAAGTGCTAGCGGCAATTCGGCGTGAATTAGACGCACCTTCAACCTCCGGCAACGTTATCAGCTCTCACTGTGCGATTTTACGACCGTTTGTCCTGCAGACCTCCGCGCAATGCTCACATTCCACTACTTGGATTTGTTGTGGATTTGTCGTGCAGCACGTTGTACAGCAAATCCACACGCGAAGTCGAAGTAGTGAAGTGTGAGCCTGAATGTATCGGCGCTAACTATAACATCAGTATTGTGCGCACGATCAATTCGTCACTGTGCTATGGCGTCCTCATCGGCGTCGTCACAAACGGCGGCGCCTTCGCTCAGCCATTGGAAGATCCGCACAGAAACTATGCAAGTTTATTACGGCTGTGCCAGACGAACAGACGGTCGTCGGTAAATACCATTAATCAGGGCGCCGGCAGGCAGCAGGGCCGGGTAAACAGCTACCAGGAAAAGCGTGTCTAAACGTCAGAGATAATGATGACGTAGTACACTGACGTCACGCCGACGCTACATCAGTGGCTGCAGCAGCTGCGGCTGTCGCTAACAACGGCCGTAACGAGGCACCGACCACGAGACACGCTGGGCGTTAGCGACGATTCGTCGAGTAGGACCCTTTGAGGATGAGAGAGGTGCATTTCACAGATGCGGCCGTCGCCAGCTGATTGCGTCGTCATCAACCTTGTTGTGTCTGATAGCGATTGTGTGCTTGACAGATCTCCAGGCTGGCTGCTGATGAAGCTTTGTCATTAAGCTAAAGAGTGCACCTATAGCATCAAGCCGACGCATTTCCGCGAGCTTCTCGGTAGCTATCCGAGGCGACGCGACCGGGATCCTGTTCCTGCTGGATTCGGTCAGCGGTTGGTGTCATTAACTCCCCGGCATATGGCTGCAGGTACTGACAGGGAAGGAGAAGCTAAGTGGACGACACTGAACACTTATGCCGCCTTCTCCACGACGGAATCAAACTGTTTTATTTAAAGCTATAGGTTTAGTGTTAAAAGCCTTAAGTATGATGAGAGGGATTAGGCGGAATTCGACCTCATCGCAGAAAACACGATTGGGATCTGACACCAGATGACGAGAAGAACATTCGGCCTGCCTGTCGTTTCATCGGATCTGTATTCAATGCATTTCCCCCAGAAACTGCTTCGTTCTCTTGCGTTCCAATAGTTCGCCTGTATACGAGAAGCGCCCGCAGCAGACAAGGTGTCCTAAGCTCGTAAATGAGGCAGACCACGGAACGAGAGAACGGCTACAGACGACACAGCCAGCGATCAGCTGTCCCGTGCTGGACACACGCTCGGCTAATAGACTACACCGACCGAAGACGACTGACTAGTGACTACTGGCGACTTCCGTCGACCAACCACGCTGCCCACGTTCATTTGCTTGAAAACACGCAGGCCATGCTCGGATACAAGCTAAAAAGCTCACACCGAATTTATTCCACAAAAAACTACGCTTCCTACTACAGAAATTTGCAATGTTACATCAAACGGGCGGTCTAATTCTCACCAAGATTCGCAGAGACCTCTTTTTCACCCAAATACGTAATTTTTATGTGAAAAGCGGAAGGTACCGATTTTTCTCCTCATGACTATATTTGTCGGGAGGCCAGCGTGTTTTACCCCGCACGAAATGGTTGCCGCCATCGTGACAGAGTGCTCTGGCATCGTATGGTCGCCAACGTCGTCAACGATGGCACGACGCCAGAACAATCAAACCTGAATAAAAAATTGACCATTTATACCTGACTGACGTATAGTGACTTCATGATACAGCCTTTTCATATTCATCAAGTTTCTGTCATCAAGCAAATAAGCAAACGCACCCAAATACAGAATTTCCTATTATTTTTATGTGCGTGTGCATTATTTTCCATCTGTTGTTATATTTGGAAATATTTATTCGATCTTATCTTGATGTATACAT
>Ga0209671_1005916_pt1 | contig 12457 bp, 7 predicted proteins | sample WorMetHERISLAND2_2_FD_187401 | JGI IMG/M metagenome (GOLD analysis project Ga0209671, IMG submission 187401) | Marine gutless worms symbiont microbial communities from Max Planck institute for Marine Microbiology, Germany - Olavius geniculatus... | ecosystem: Host-associated > Annelida >...
GGGGGGCTGAGTGAGCATTCATCGTCTGGCTGCGTAGTGTTTAGCTTTAGCTTTTTGCTCTGTTATTACTTGCCATTGCTGATGTTCATGGAAATTGTATGTGAGCTTAAAAATTTCACGTGATATACATTATGGGCCATGAAAAAAACGTGGCACTTTACCTTTGTGCATATCTTCACCGATTATTGACCGATTTTAAAAATTTTTTCACTAGCACACTCTGCAGACAATTTGCAATAATGCAATTATAATATATACCACCACACCATAAATGTGTCTTTACACTATCTTGTGAAACATAAATGTAAGAAAACCTAACAATAATAAGAAACATTTAAGTAAATGAAGAAAAGCACTTCAAACCAACATTGCGGTGAATGATCCGTATGACACTGGAGTCTAGTGTTATACAGGTCATTCACCGCAATGTTGATCTGGAGTGTTTTTTTTTCAATTTTACCAAAATGTTTGTTTGTTATTATTGTTATACATTCATATTTCATTCATATTTTGCCAGGTATTGTAGATACACATTTATGGTGTGGTGGGTTATATAATAATCATATTATTGCAAATTATCTGCAGAGTGTGACAGTGAAAGAATTTTGAAAATCGGTCATTAATTGGTGAAGATATAGACAAAAATTAAAGTGCCACGTTTTTTATGACCCACCCTGTAATGTCATTAATGCATGCCATGTGCAGTAAGTTGGTAACACATGCTTTTTGACTTGTCCTACATTTGGCTTAGTTACTACTTAGATGGGTGGCTGTCTTTGATCAGATAAACCATCTTGGTGCATAAACAGCCGCCCAGGTCAACTCAGCCTTCTATTTCTCCAGGGTGGGTTAATTGAGTGCCAGTAATCTTCCCTGTTATCTTTCAGGCATTTCTCACTGTTAGTTGTCATTACAGAATGGAAATGTATTAGCAGGTATAAGTTACATGCTTGCTTGTAGCAGTCTTCATATTAATAAATGTACAAAACATAAGTTTTTACACTTGTTAATGGCGACATGCACGCGAAAACAGCAAAAATCATAAAAAGGCGATATCGCTCACCATCACATTGTCTGTCAATTTGCTGTTGAATAATATCACCTTTTTATGATTTTTGCTGTTTTTGTTATGTCACTCATTGCACGTCGCCGTTAACAAGTGTATAAACTTATGTTTTGTACATTTATATTTGCTGTTTTATTACAATAACAAAGTTTTTCATGTTGATGGTCAGTTATAAACCATCTGCTTTCCATGGCCATAAGACACTGAACCTTAAATATTTTGGGGTCACGATTTTGATTTTGATGGCAGCACGTTCGATTTCATGTATTTATGTATTTATTCATGTATGTATGTATGTGACAGTGAGACCCAAGTGGAATGCTTTAGTCGGTTTGTAAAGAGCATGGATGAAAGCGTGAAACATCTCTCTGGGATGATTGAACGGAGTGCCAAGAAATACGAAGAATGTGAGTTTGGCTTTTACATCTGAACAGTTGGCAAAACAGTTTTTGAGCAGCTGATACATGCTTATTTGTTTGATGCCATTGGAACATGATCTTTCTCTTGCTAACTGTTTGCATCATGATTGTCTATATGAACTGCCAATAATTTTTACGGCATTTTTTAATGAATTTTACCTTGTACTGGTGAGTACAAGTAAAACACTATAGATATTTAGCTGCTGGTCGTTTGGCGCCCTCTGGCGACTGATTTTGTTTTACTGGGCTTTCGTTGAAACTGTAGCCAAAAGCCATACGGATGAGATTTACGGATGAAGTCTACGGATCACTAGCGTATGACAGTGCGCCGTGTTGCATGCTCCCCTTTGCATTAGCAGGGCTTTTCTTGTTATCTATTAAGCTGCTCTGCTAGCAGTGTTACTGCACTGGGTGGTTTATCTGCATTATTTTTACGATAATAGACTGTAGGCAGTCCACTGTTTAGTAGTCTTGGTAGCTATCTAAGCTGAGTATTTCTTGAACAGTTAATGTTTAATGTATTGGTTAAGGTTATTAACTGTTACCGTGTTGTGTATTTTGACTGCTCTAGCATTTAGCAAGCACTACAGGAAAGTTGGCCAGTCCTTCTGTGGGTTAGCGAGATCATTTGAACTCGATGACAGACCAGGTTTGTTTGTCGCTTTGCTTTGTGCATCCTTGCCAGTGTTTTCTTGAATTGTGCCTTAGCATTTGGCCGTCCTAACAAACTACATTATGTATCATATCCATCTGTCTGTCCATCTATCCTGTACAGGCTCCTAACATGAAAACTTGAAGATGTATCAAAATCATTTATTGAGAGTGTCCCTGGGCCTGAGTGACTGGCATGCCAATTTTCAGCTGAAAAGTTTAAAGTCGGTATTGTGGCCACATTATGGCGGCACTGGGCTAACACATATTTTTTTCTTATGTTCTGCCTTAGCTGTTATGCAAAAACTGAGCCATTGTAGAAAATTATGTGGCTATTAAAACATTGTGAAATATCATCATTTATTTGAACCAAAACATTTGTTGTTAAGTATTAAGATATAATATACATTATAATATAAGATACATGTTGCACCCTGTGTATCGAGTGAATCAGTAGACACATAGTAGCACAGAGACTGGACTATTATTAACTGTTAACAACATTTGGAATTTATTTGTTAAACTATATATGACAGAAACGTTCATGTCAAAGTAGCGCTAATATTGAAGCATTTTGCCAATTGTGGCATTGCTGTTTTTGCTGTGTGTGTAGTGTCGAAAGGACTAACTGGTGCTGTACTGAACACCAGCAAAATGTTTGAGGAGATTGGGGATCTGTATGCCAAACAGGTAAAGGTTTTATGCTAAATACATTTGTTGTTAAGTATTAAATATTCAGTACAGTATGAGTTGTGATTAGGTGAGATCTACAAGAGCTATAATTAGTCTATTGTGTGATGGAGTGTAATGTGTATATGATTTGACTAGGCTTAATGTCTTACCAACGTTGATGGGTCAGCACACTTGGCAGTTCCAATTTCATGGTTCCAAATCTGACTTTTCCGTGGTGAGCTGTCTTGAGCAAGCCTGTTGGCCTCTTGTACAGGAAGATGTATAGTGTCACAGTCTGCTGTCAAGTTATATCTAGCTGTCACTCCTGTGGTTTATCTCTTTAGTAGATGCTTCCAATATGACCACCAAGTAACCTTTCAGTACCTGCAGGAATTCATTGGAGTGATGCAACTAAAGTATGACAGACGTCTAGATTTCGGAATCTTTACAGTATCCTGTTTGAGTGTCAGTTCGTTAATATGTCGGCATTATGTTGCATTGCGTTCGTTATCTTTTTCATCACTGATATCTCATAAAGACATGCAGCCAGACTATTTATGTGCACTGTTTTGATGTAATGGTTACTGTATTACTGATTCCAGTTTGTGGTTTGTTGACTGTTTAGCCAGCCAATGATGTGAGTCATCTGATGGATGGTTTGCAAGAGTACAGAGGCATCTTGTCGACAATTCCCGACATGATTCTTATTCAGAGAGTAAGTGTTGTCCAGCATGCTTCTTTTGTATTCTAGCCGCATAAGCTGTCAAGAATTTTCTGTTATAAATTACGTCAAAACAGTCAATCGCATTTAAGAATTTAACATGCAGATATGAAAGGATTACATTATCCTGGCCTGCTGGTCATCAGATGCAGCTCGGTGGTGTACACTGTACAGATCATGGAGTGACGGGGTTGAACCAGCAGAAAACTGAGGACTATCGATGCTGCTATAAAACATATTGCACAGTGCAATAAACAGTGTAGCTTGAATTTTTAAAACTGCGATTATTACATCTGAACTGGCTTGCTATTTGGCATAGACAGGGACATTAAGTCTGAATGAATGTTTTTTTAACGTATGATATGTTATACGTACAGATGTGCGATCGAAGTAGTGCTGTGCAATAGTTTTGTTCCCCGATTGCTACTTCTGTGCCTTAGCTGCATGCACTCGATCGATCAGTCAAAAAACATTTGTAGTGTGGAGTATGTCACGCACGAATCAGGGGTGCAAAAGTGAATCAAGAGGCGCTGTCAAGACGTTTTGCGTTATTGTTTACATAGCAGTTTTGTTGTTGTCAGAGCATCGTGACAAAGTTGCAAGACAAGGAAGACATGGGTAAGTATTTTGATCGGGAGCTGCAAGAAGCAAAATGTCGCATGGACGTCGTAACGTACAGTCTCATGTCCGAGGCGCAGCATTTTCATCAGCACCGCGTCACTGACTTCCGTGACTACATCCAGTCGTACCTGAGCGCTCAGGTCGAGTTCCACAAAATGGTCAGTTCGTACCATTTTTTTATTATTCAGAAATTCAGTCATCTCTCTTTGTTTAGTGCAGGGTTCGTACTGAGAGTCCAGAAATCCTGTTCAGCCATGGAATTTAGAAGTTAAAATTTCTGGACTGGACATTCCTTGAGTAAGGTCATGGTCCTGGAAAAGTCCAGAAAAAATATGATGGTGTTCTGCAATTTTTTTCCAGAGTCGGTTAGCTAAGTTGAAGTATTACTTTTGTTTCAAATCCACTAATGTGTTTATAACTTTCATATGATTGAAAATGTCGGCCATTTTTTCTGATTCTGTTGGCTGATTATGAAACTTTTGACACATCACATGCCTTTCTACTGGTAACTGTAGCAAAGTTATCAACGTTCATAACAGGTCAGATTTTTTTGCCCACCTTGTATTTATGTCCTTGCTGTTTCTGAAACAAAAGATATATGCTAGCACCAGTAATATTTGTATTTTGTGATAGATTACCGCCAAGTTGGAAGCTGCAGCTCGGCAGTTCGACCGATTATAGATCGTCAGACATAGAAGCAGCGGCCATCCATCACATAACTTGGTGACAGTGCAAAATATTGGTTGTCATAGTTTAGTAAATGTTACTGCTTTTTTCAAAATATTTTTTCTAATTTTGTATATGTTAAGTTTATATGCATGTGTGTGTTCTTTGTGTGTTGTTGTATTTATGATTGCAATCAGTTTGGCTTCACTTGTAAAGACTTAACGTAACTTATCTTTTGCTTTATTGTGTTCAGATTTAGTGAATTTATTTGCTGTGTTGTAATGACGAGACTGCTGATATTATCTAAAGCCATTTTCATCGATGCTGCTTTGAGGATCAGTTGATTCAAGTTGCAAGCTTGTGTAGTTTAGTTATTGATTTTGTTAATTTACGTTGGACTCAGGACCTTAGTGCAAGGGTGAAATTGGCAGTTACTCCTCCCATTGTCGGAACGACTGTACGCCAAATGTAACTACAGCAGTCAGTGACTGTTGCTAGAGTATTAAGTTGGCAAAACTGAGGCATGACAGTGATTGTTTACTCATGACAGTACGGTCTTTTAAAGAATGAATGAACTAAGAATTTTGACATCTTTATTTTGCATTGCAGCCATTTAAAAAATTTAAATATGCAAGGCTATAAATAAAAGCATACATGCACATGCAGTAATGTAAAATTTGTTAAATGGTATGGTAAAAGAATTTTGCTTAACGAGATGTTCACTTGTGTATTCATCACTGCCGAAATTGTCGTGAAGTGCCACTATTTATTGTGCTAACTCAACGTATCATGATGAAAACACTGATGCTATTGGAGTAACAGTCAGTAGACTTCATTAAACATTAACTGACTTTGTTGCCAGTTTATGTTAATGAACCACCGAATGCCATTTTCTACAAAAAGACGGCATTTGCTTGCACTGAGGTCTTGTGTATGGTTATGTTTTTGAGTCTAAAAATGTGGACTATAGCAATGTAGAGTTATTTATATATTTTATTTGTTTCACTTAGTGTTTCAGCAGTTTCATGACAAAAACAAATGGAGCTATGTGCAGGATTGGTTGTCTATTTTGTTCTTGACTGTTGTCCAGTTTATGCTATAACTGTGAATGCCAACCATGTCACAGAGTAATGTAATGCTGATGCTTTTATCAGATGTTATTGGATGTTTTATACAATGTACATTGCAACTATGAAGTCACGACGTGATGGCACTGCAGAAAAGTAATTATTATCATAATTATTACTATTATTATTATTACATGACGGGAATTGTTCTGCAGTGATTGATGCTGTTGTTGGGTGTGTAAGGGCATCTGCTGTGTAAAAAGTCCTACTCCAGCAATTCACAAAAGTTTTTTTTGGAGGGGGCATCGCCTAACCTCATGGTAGCCATGGCACACAGCCTCACTATTCAGGTGATCGATTACAGCTGACACTGTCTACAGGCTTACCTGATAGTGGCTCCAGGAAATGGCTGGTTTAACAGGTTGAGAGTTGTATACATGTAATACATGCAGTGCCTTATTTGTTGTTTCATGATATCAGTATATACATTGTGGTCCATAAAAAATGTGTCACTTTTATTTTTGGAATAGCTCCGTGAAACATTGGCCGATTTTAATAATTTTTGGCTCGCAACATCAGGAAAGAACTTGGCACAAGTGACTATAGTTTTGGCCACCTCACTTTAATACTGTCGCTACACTACTTTGTGAAATGCAGAAGTCGTAGTTTGGCCATTTACAACAATCAATTATGTTGTATTGGATAGCGCACGCTTCGGCTCAGAAATGATTAACTGAAAAGCGACAAACATGATTGGCAACTATCATATCTCAGTAAGTCACACGTGTCACGTCACATCCTTGTTATTACAGCATGTGCTCAAATTGTCCTCCAGCACGAATGCAAGTGGCAAATGTTGACACCACACGCAAACAGCAGGCTCAACAACCTGCATTTCACAAGGTATTAAAGTGAAGTGGCCAGAGCTACAGTCGTTTACGTCGAGTTTCTTCCTAATGTTGCATGCCGAAAATTACTAAAATCGGCCCATGCTGCACGGAGCTATTCAAAAAATAAAAGTGACACATTTTTTATGGACCACGGTGTATACTCTTGCTTGCGGTAACATGCTCAACTTGTTGTTTGCACTGTGCTGTTTTATTCATGAAATTAGTAAGTCTTCCAGTGTTACTTGAGCACATATGAACATGTTTCGCACAGCACGCATGCATTGCAATTAAATAGTACAGTTGGTTTGCAACGTCCGATTTGATAGCATGGAGAAAGCAACTGAATTAGAATAAATGATGTAAGAAAACGACTTAGTTTAATGCACTGTACACTTTGAGGCCCAACCAGGCGATCAAGAATGTCTCATTATATCAGTCTTTTTAGAAATATCCAATACTGGTATCATTTATTGAATGTTTGTTGTTACTTGCATTTTACACCCTCCCCCCTTGTGACTTTTGTTTACTTCCTTGCAATTTTCAACATCAAGTAACCTTTTTGTCACAGTGCACTGCATAGTTCAAGCTGTTTTTTTGCAAATTTAAGAATTTTACTTATATGGAAAGTGCATTTGCAATTTTTTGTTTTATTATTGCGACAAACTGTTGAACAGGCAATAATGATAGTCATCTTGTTGTTTACAGTGCTGCCTGAGACTACAGCAAGGCTACTATTGCAAGAATTTGCTGTTTTTTAGACAAGTGCCAAGCCACCGGACACCTTTGTACCAAGCCAATAGATTTTGGCCATGAGTTGACAATCACAGTATTGCTTTTATTTACTTAACCATGTTTAGATGCAAAGTTTCTGCTATCTGTTTTATTGCAATTAACTAATTAAATTACATTCATGTTACACACTAGCTTTATTTTAGTAATAGGTTTGTTGCATCACGAAATGGTCGATAGACAACTATTTGCTGATGCCGACTGCGAGTCCATTTGCAGGCTGTTAGTGTGCACCTGATGTTGCCATTTTATTGTGTAGCCCAGAAACTGCTTTTGCGCTGGTAGACTGGAACTCAGCTCATTTTGTCCTGCAGAGGGTAGGAGGCTGAGTTTACCTAGAGACTAGAGTAGGGGTGCTCAGCCCATGCTGAAGGCTGTGTTAAGAGTTGGTAGATGTTGTAATAAACCATGTTCTGAAGTGGAAACACCTGGAAGCTCACTTTAGTATGTATGAACTCCCCGTAGATATAATACCAATAAATATCGCTAAATGTATTTCGTTCACGTCTCAGTAACAAGAGGCTCTTACATTATAATCGTCCATATTTTCGATATCATACGACTGTATTGAATGAAAACTGCATGAATTTTTACTGCATGATTTCTTTGTTTATTGTGTACATATTAGTTTCAAGGTACATACATTGCTCGGTGCAGCTGTACATGTCTGCATTTCTAAAACATTCTCACCATTGAGTTGTCATATGCTGCAGAATATATTGCTGCCAGAATGTGGTGCCTTAGCTGATTATAGCTGCATTGATGTGTGCTTGATTACAGTGTGTCAAAACTGCTTGTGAATATGCTAATGTTAACAATGCTTTTGCCTGCAGTAGTCGTTATCCCTTAGTCCCATCGTAACTCTGTTTTTAGTTGTTTTATACTTTAATGGTTGTATTTGTTTGTAACAGCCATTATTGCCGTATCCTCCCTGATGTGCTCAAAACGTGCGATCAAAAAACAGCATAGAGTTTCAGGACCAAAAGTGTGTTTTGTGTTAGACCGAACATATTTAATAGTTATGCCACATTTTTAGAATTGCTTCAGTGGGTTTGACAATATATACTCAATATTGTGTTCGTTTTTATATTCTTTGTGATTATCGCATGCGACACAAAGGGACTCTTGACATCATGCCACGTTCACATTTAAAGTGCACAATGTCAGCCATTGGCCGAATCTGATGGTCTAATGCAAAGACAACGAATCATTGCTGATTTAATTCAACATCTGGCAATCAAAATGATAAACAACAGCAGATTTAAGTTAATTAAACAACTAATTAAAATTACTGATTAAACTTCCACTCGCTGCATGCTACTTGTTTATATACAGTTACTTGGAGGTTAACATTTTTCTGTATTTGCACATCTACATAAATCCGATCAAGCTCACAATACGAAAACATACCTAACTAGAAGGCGCTTGTGAGAGTGCATATCTACGCCAAGTGAAGTAATTTAAACATTGCTGCTACTACTACTACACCTATTAATTTTTGGCAAAATTCCACAAATGTTGTTGCCATGGCTATGAGGGTCAGTCGTGGTAGAATTAGATTAGCCTCATCCAATAGCCCGTCCACAAACCCTCCTCTCCCCTCGTTAGACGCAAAGATCTTGGAAGATATCTCTTATGCAAACTGAGTTATTGCCCATTTTGTCTCAAATTTCGTTGCCATGGCAGCAGAGGTCGGTCAAGCATAAATACAAGGAAATAGGAGGGAGAACGTAGGGCTGCTTTGCGGTAGCAGAAAGTGTAGAAGTAATCACAGTATATGCCAGCGTTGCTGTTTGCGCTGTTGATGCAATGATGTCATTGCTATTATGACGTCTTCCTGCATTATGAGTCATCATGTGCACAAACAGACAGAGTCAGAAAAAGTGATTACTTAATCTACACCAATATTTACTACGTTCACCTTGGCAGAAATAACAACAGAATTTGGGCAAGTCATCTGAATACAATTTTAATATTTCAAGTGTTGTCTTCTGTTGATTGAGCAACAGGAAAGGCATCTGACCTGTAAAAATTTACTGCCACAACAATTCACAAGTTTACTTATGAGTAGAAACAGTAGAAAATCACGACAAAAATGGTTTAAAAACACAGCAAACTTGTGAAAATCGCAATAATTACGACAAAGACACAACATCAAATCTATAAAAACGACATCTAGCATCGACGAACATCACTACTTGCATTGCAAAATTTTGTCAACAAGAGTTTGGTTTATACTTTGTATCTAAAACTCGTCCTTTCCAACTACAGAGAAATATACGGTGTCAGAAAATTTTATCCCTCTAAAGTTTTTTAACTTTATTTTTCAAAGACTGAAAACTTTTTCATTCAATTATTCTTAAATTTGATAAAGTTATGCTATATTATGCACCCTCACCCAGAGAATTTTCCATTTTCACAACGCATTTACCACAAAACACGAACTTTTGACATTTGACAACAAACAAATGGTAAAGATGCACAAAGTGCTTGGATATTACAATTACAAAAACAGCTAAGCATATTCAATCAAATGTTTTTGAAAAAGTTTAGATCTCAAAATGTTTACCAACGGCCAAAGCACATGCATTCAGACGATATTGCAAATGTCTGGGGCAAATCATCTCATCTGCTACAGCACACCTTTTAGCTCCAGAATGGTCTTCGGCTTTAAGTTAAGTTTGTAAAATGTCTGCATTATTGCACCACATACACTAATAGTACAGTGGTAAATTTGGCGGCCATTCATAGTGAAAATGGAAAATTCCCTGGGTGAGCGTGCATAATATGACACAACTTGATCAAATGTAACAATAATTGCATGAAACTTTGTAATGCTAATTGAAAACAAAGTACTCTTGTAAAACGTATAATCAGGGGATTTTGACAAAACACGGCATTTCGGTAAAATCAAGGCATTTGAAGAAAACAACAGTTTTTCTGATTTCCACTGTCCCTACTTTTGGAGATCAGCAAATCTGAAGCAACTCCAAAGTCTAGAGAAACAATGGAATTAAACACATAAACTCAGATTGGAACAGTCATATAAATGGAATGTGGTTAATACTACAGCCTCAGAAAGATTCATGAGTAACAGACAACATCAAGTGATGATCAGAACAACATAAGTACAGTTCTGAAACAAAATCTAATGCAAGTCTTACACAATACAATAAAACACACATGATATGGAATGATTACCTGTGATATCAACGATACAGTCTATTACAACAACAGCATTACTGTATTAACAAGAAATTTGAGCTAATGCTCATGAGACACGTGAAAGCCTATAGCAGTTCCTGTTCACACACTCTCAGTCTATCTCCAGCCATTTCGTCGCAGTTCATTCTTAGAGTATGCACTGCAGCCAAAAATAGCAAAAATAAATTTTTAAAAAACCCTTATTTTGGAAGTTCAGGGTCTTTCAAAGTCATCAATGTTAACAGAACTGAAAAGCTCATCACTAGTGCTTGTTGTGATAGACAGCATGCCCATGCCCATGCCCATCTGCAACCGTTTTCATGAAAGACTGGCCAACAATGGTAAAATGACGACTTTTATGGGGGTACTGCTGTTTGATGCATTCGTGTGCAGGTTTCCTTGAACCTGGAAAATCGAGACTTGGACCATCGAAATCTATGTTCAATGCTGAAAATTTTGTATGCAGCTTGTCCATGTCTACCTCAATTGATTTTGGCGCAATTCGCTCTTGAAATGTGTCCCGCAGCTCGAAATCGAGAAAAAATACATAAACACCCCTATTTTGGCATTCAAGGCGATCCAAGGTCATTGAATTCGGTGGCAATCGAGAGCCAGTGTACGACTTTCTATTAGTGACTAATAGTAACCTTGGTGCTATCTCGCACCATTATTGAGATACAGCAACTTATCAGCTAAAAATTGCAAATTTTTCCTACACTCTGTCTCATTTAGCACCCTCGTTCAGGGTCACCCCTCCAAATTTACGAAAGCCTTTACAGTTCCTGAAACTAGAGTCTTCCAGGCAGCCGATGGTGAAGATTTGGTGATCCTAGCTTGCACAGTTTTTGACTGATCCACCCGTGTGACAGACGGACAGACAGAATTGCAATGACTAAGACACGCTAAAACAGTCTAGCTGCTTTCGCGCATAAAAACATAACTGATGACAAAACAAACAGCACTAAACAGTGCACATTTTGTTTCCAAATATGCAATCACCATTTGTACATTCATCAAATATATTACAAAATTCAAGATGCATCATACAAAAAATATTGATATAAATATACTACTGCCATTTCATCATTTGATGGCGTGCACTAATAGTCTACCTGTGTAGATAAATTAATCAGACAAAAATAATCTAAGGCAACAGCGGTGCTGATCTGTATAAAACATGGGAGGGTGGGGAAAAACAAAAATTGGGTCAAGGTCGTCCTCTGCCCAAATGACGAGGCCCTGGGGAGTGTTGTAAACAAATGTTTTTTAGTGCTTTTAGGCCTTAAAAACAACTTTTTCTGATGCTAAAATGGGGCAGCTCTCAGTAATTCCAAGTCACGATTCCTCCACTTTGGGATATTAAGAGAGTCACTGATGTTCCCAGTTGCCATAACAAAAACTCTGAGGGGGGCATATCCCATCTCTCCCTAAGGCCATGTTCACATAGACACAAGTAAGGGTATGAGTAAAAAAGAGTACAAGTCTGGGTTTCGGTTTACGAGTGAATGCTTTGCGAACAAAACAACGTTTCACTACATCGTTAATATTTTTACTAATCACGCATCCCCAGCAGTGAACAATGATATAGGTTCTGACGTCAAAATGCGTCACAGCTTGTATAGATTAAATTATTTACGTGTAATTTCCTTCACAGGTAACCTGTACTTGTGTCTGTGAACACAGCCTAATAG